>Ga0208644_1002043_pt1 | contig 16353 bp, 29 predicted proteins | sample VirMetDEL_Nov_18_FD_184517 | JGI IMG/M metagenome (GOLD analysis project Ga0208644, IMG submission 184517) | Aqueous microbial communities from the Delaware River and Bay under freshwater to marine salinity gradient to study organic matter... | ecosystem: Environmental > Aquatic > Marine >... | reverse complement strand
AAGATTGAGAAGAACCGTCCATCCTCTGAGGAAGGTGCAGCAGGTAAGATGCGGTTCAACTACGATACATTTACACTACGAGAGGTAATATAGTGCCAGTATTCGATATTGAAACAGACGGTCTGTTAGATCAGATGACAAAGATACATGTTCTTTCGTGGAAGGGTGACGATGGAAATGTGCATCATACCCACGACTATGATGCTATGCGTATCTTCTTCACAGAAGCACCTACACTGATTGGTCACAACATTATCAGGTTCGACATCCCTGCCGTGGAAAAGATACTTGGGGTTGAGGTTAAGGCTCGTTTGATCGACACTCTACCTTTGTCGTGGTATCTTAATCATGATCGTATGCGGCATGGGCTTGAGGGCTACGGAGAGGACTATGGAGTACCTAAACCAGTTATTAAGGACTGGAACACTCTAACACCAGAAGAGTATGCCCACCGCTGTAATGAAGACGTTAAGATCAACTCTCGTCTTTATCGTGATTTAGACCTTAAGTTGAACAAACTATATCAGGACAGCGAAGAGAAAGACCGCTTCATTGACTACCTTATGTTCAAGATGGACTGTGCTAGAGAGCAAGAGACCCTGCGGTGGAAATTAGATGTAGACAAGGCTAAGGCCCACCTACAGGAATGGGAGACCCTGAAAGATGAAAAGACAGAAGCCCTCGCTGACGCAATGCCAAAACGTAATCTATTTGCAACACGACAAAAACCAAAAGTCATGCACAGGAAAGATGGTAGTCTATCTTCACATGGGGAACGCTGGGTTGAGCTTTGTAAGCAAGAACGGCAACCAGTATCTACACAAAGTCTGGTGGTTAAGGTGGGAGAAGAAAGGGCAAATCCTAACTCTGTGGAGCAAGTCAAAGATTGGCTCTTTAGTCTGGGGTGGAAACCTCGAACCTTCAAATTCTTAAGGGACAAGGTAACAGGTGATGAACGGAAATTGGAACAAGTACGGAAAGACGGAGAACTCTGTCCCTCAGTACGTGAACTGGTTGAACAGGAACCCTCTATTGCTTTGCTTGATGGCCTCTCTGTTCTTTCTCATCGTATTGGAGTTCTTAAATCAATGGTTGAGTCAGAAGACGATGGATACGTGCAAGCTACTATTGCAGGGTTCACTAACACACTCCGCTTTCGTCACGCCCGACCATTGGTCAACCTGCCATCAGTTGATAAACCCTACGGAGCAGAGATAAGAGGTTGTCTAACTGCACCTGAAGGTTACACTCTGTGTGGTGCTGATATGACATCGTTAGAGGATACGACAAAGAGACACTATATGAAACCACTTGATCCTGATTATGTCGCTGAGATGTCTAAGGATGGGTTTGACCCGCACCTTGACCTTGCTAAACACGCAGGTGTTATCACGCAAGATGATATCGACAAACATAACTCAGGGGAACGTAGCCTCAAGGCACTACGTAAGAACTACAAGGTGGTGAACTATAGTGCTACGTATGGTGTAGGAGCCGCTAAACTGTCTCGTGAGACAGGTATGACTAAGACTGAGGCACAGACTCTGCTAGATGCATTCTGGTCACGTAACTGGTCAGTACAGAAGGTGGCAGAAGGCTTACGTGTACGTGAGTTATTCGGTTCTATGTGGGTTCAGAATCCTGTGTCTAAGTTCTGGTATTCTCTGCGGTCTGATAAGGATCGCTTCAGTACACTGAACCAAGGTACAGGCGTATTCTGTTTCGATAGTTGGGTGGCAATGTGTCGCAACAACGGTGTCAAGACTATCGGACAGTTTCATGACGAGATTATAGCATTAGTAAAAGAAGGAGAAGAGCAACAAATACAATCACTTATGGAACGTGCAATCGAGAAGGTCAACGACAAGATACAACTTAACGTAGACCTTGGGGTAGATGCACAGTTCGGACGGACATATGCAGATGTCCATTAGAAATAAATATGGAACTTTGGTAGCAAAGTCTCTAAAAAAGTACATATATATAGATACCAGACTCGACGAAAGGAACCAGTATGGGTAAGAAAGTATACGTAGAATGCATGTTGGAATGGTCTAAGTTACGTCCAGAGGATCGTGACATGGGGCCACAAGATGGTTCTGACATGGCTCGTAAGTTTGATGAAACACAAGGACAATATGTCGTTAATTGTGTTGTCAATGACGAGCAAAAGTCCAAGATGATTAAGGACGGTATCCCTAACAAGGGAATGATGGCTCAACTCTTTAAGACCGACAAAGAGGGTAAGGAATACTACAAGGCTAAACGGCCTCATATGAACCCTAAGTTTGTCAACAAGGACACAGGGGAGAATGGCGTAGTTATGGGGCCACCTGAAATCCTGATGCAGACAGACAGTGGGTATGAGCCATACTCATGGGACAGTTTAGGTCTTATTGGTAACGGTACTAAAGCTATCATCAAGTTTGATGTATGGGACAATAAGATTGTTACGATGGAGAAGATTGCCATCACAGAGCATGTGCCATATGTTCAAGAGGAGCCTGTATTTTAATGCAAGTAATCATCACTGCTATTAACGACATCGAAGATGATGGAGTAGACGGTGAAATGAGCATGACTCGTAACATCGAAGACTTACAAGGTCTCTCGCAACTATATGCTGATGCAGCTAGGGCAATGGGCTTTACGTATGTCGAAGATGTAGGCTTTGAGAAAGATGATGGTGAAATGACCTTCGGAGTATCTTGGTAATGAGTAAACGCAAAGTGCTGATCGACGGTGACATTGTTGCTTACAGGTCAGCCTTTGCTACTCAAGACTTGTTGCCCAAGGATGCAGAAGAAAAGTTTGAAATACTTATCGACTACATTCTTGAGCAATGCTTAGATTTTCCTACACCAGATCAGTATGAGATATACTTGACTGGTAAAGGTAACTTTAGGTTTGACGTAGCAAAGAGCCATATCTACAAAGGCAACCGTAAGGATGCACAGAAACCACTACACTTATATCATGTACGGCAATATGCCATAGAGAAGTTTGGAGCTATTGTGAGTGAAGGAGAAGAGGCAGATGACCTTATAGCAATCGAAGCAACTAGGCATGGCCCTGATACTGTCGTGGCCTCTATCGACAAAGATATGTTGCAGATACCCTGTACACACTTCAACTTTGGTCGTAACGAGTGGTCAGATGTCAGTGAATGGGAAGGTCTTAAGTTCTTCTATAAGCAAATCTTAACAGGTGATGCAGCAGATAACATTATTGGCTTGTATAAGGTTGGCCCAGTAAAAGCAGATAAGATGCTAGATGGTGCAACAACAGAACAAGAAATGTATGAACGATGTATCAATGCTTATAATGGTGACATAGACCGTGTAATAGAAAATGCCAGACTACTCTGGCTGAGACGAGAAGAGGGTCAATTATGGGAACCGCCCGTAGCAGTAAAGCAAAAGGACGATTAGGACAACAGGAGATTAGAGATACTATTCTCAAGACGTTTCCTGAACTAGAACCCGACGATGTTCGTTCTACTGCTATGGGCCAGTCAGGGGAAGATATCCAACTGTCACCGAAGGCAAGAAAGATACTTCCCCTGTCTATAGAAGTTAAGCGACGAAAGAGTTTAGCGACAGTCTATGATTGGGTAGAGCAAGCTAAACAAGGTGGTCAATATGAGCCTGTCGTTTTCTTTAGGGGTGATCGTAAGGACTGGGTTGTTATGATCGGTCTAGATCATTATATGGAATTAGTAAGTAAGTGGAGAAAGTAATGGGCAAACGGTCTAACTTTGAACGTGTTGAAAGAGACTACTACCCGACACCAATAGAGGCCGTTGCACCTTTGATCGACCATCTACCTCAAGAGACTTTTGACTTTGTAGAGCCTTGTGCAGGTGATGGTCGGTTAATTCAACATATCCATGACCTTACAGATGGACATGGGACTTGTATTTATGCTTGCGATATTGAACCACGACATCCAGACATTGTTCAGCATAATGCTCTTGATATTGACTTTGGTGAGTATGAGGTAATGGACTTCTGTATAACTAACCCACCGTGGGAACGTAACTTCTTACATAGTTTCATAGAGCATTGGATAGACATTTGTCCTACTTGGTTGTTGTTTGATGCAGATTGGATGCACACTAAGCAGTCAGCTACTCTTATGACATACTGTTCTAGGATCGTTAGTGTAGGTAGAATTAAGTGGATAGAAGGATCAAAACATACAGGTAAAGATAACTGCGCTTGGTACTTGTTTGACCAGAATGACAAAGGCCCGACACAATTTTATGGAAGGCTTATGTGATGCCACTAATGGATTATATGGAACTCTTTGAGATGATAAAGCAAGAACATGATGTAGAGAGTCTACGACGAAAGGCTACATACTTGCTTATGTCAAAATGTCAGGAAGACGAAACAGTAAGTGAAGAAGAGTTTCTAGCCTTTGCAGAATATGCAGCTATAAACTTAGGGACAGTGGAAGGAATGATACATTGATTAGTCGTGAAGATATAGAAGCATTTGAATACTTCAGTCAGACAGAGATGGAGATGAATGTATATCAGAAAGCAGCAGCACAGACAGCTATCTATAAACATGAGCATCAGGTTATCTATCCTGCGTTAGGACTAGCAGCAGAGGCAGGTGAGGTAGCCAACAAGGTAAAGAAAATCTTACGTGATGGTAAGTTTGACCGTGAGGCTATTGCTGATGAGGTAGGTGATTGCCTGTGGTATATTGCTGCATTATGTCGTGACTTGAATGTAAGTATGTCAGACCTTGCTGCTGCAAATTTAAAGAAGTTAAATGACCGTAAACAACGTGGGGTCATAGGTGGAAATGGAGATAAACGATGAAGACATTAATGAAGTGGTGGTGGCGTTGGATCAACTACCAAGCAACTTGGCGAGAACACCGTAAGGTTATTAAAGAGCTAAATCAGATGACTGACCGACAACTAAACGACATAGGAATTAGTCGTGCAGACATTGACCGTCTGGTATGGCTAGGTGAAGATAAAACAATGCGTGGACGAGGAAAAGAACAAGAATGAACAATATGCTCCCTACCCCCTATCAAAACTTTATTGCACTATCACGTTATGCACGTTGGACTGGAGAAAAACGTGAAACTTGGTCAGAGACAGTTGACCGATACATTGACAATATCGTTAAACCCCTAACAGGTGAAGACAGTTACATCAAAGATATTCGTGATGCTATCTTAGACCTACAGGTTATGCCCTCTATGCGATCTATGATGACTGCAGGGCCAGCAGCAGCACGAGACAATACGTGTATGTACAACTGCTCTTACGTAGCTGTAGACAAGCCTAAACGCTTCGATGAAGCTATGTTTATCCTGTTGTGTGGTACAGGGGTGGGGTTTTCTGTTGAACGACAATACATCCAGAAGCTACCAGAAGTACCAGAGAAAATATTCAAGTCTGATACAACTATTGTAGTAAAGGACAGTAAAGAAGGTTGGGCTAAAGCATATCGACAACTACTAGCATTGTTGTGGTCTGGTGAAATTCCTAAGTGGGACGTATCCAAAGTACGACCAGCAGGTGCAAGACTAAAGACCTTTGGTGGTCGTGCATCAGGTCCAGCACCTCTAGTAGACTTGTTCAACTTTACTGTCGAGAAGTTCTTGAATGCTACAGGCCGTAAGCTGACATCTATTGAGTGTCACGACATCATGTGTAAGATTGGCGAGATTGTTGTAGTAGGTGGTGTACGCCGTAGTGCTATGATTAGTTTATCTAACCTGTCAGACGACAAAATGCGTTATGCTAAATCTGGTCAGTGGTGGGAGAACTATGGACACCGTGCATTAGCTAACAACTCTGTCGCTTACACTGATAAGCCAGATGCAGAGACATTCATGCGTGAGTGGACAGCACTGATCGAAAGTAAGTCAGGTGAACGTGGTATCTTTAACCGTCAGGCATCACAGAAGCAAGCTGCAAAGAATGGTCGTCGTAATCCAGACAGTGACTTCGGGACGAATCCTTGCAGTGAGATCATCTTGAAAAATGCGCAGTTCTGCAACCTAACTGAGTGCGTAGTACGTGCTACAGACAATATTGAAGACATAGAACGCAAGGTAAAATATGCGACTATATTAGGTACGATCCAATCTACCTACACAAAGTTTCCGTATCTATCCAAGGATTGGGCAGATAATACGGAAGAAGAGCGTCTGTTAGGTGTAAGTCTAACAGGCATCATGGACAATCCGCTAATGACCAGTGCGAATGCTGGGTTAGCTAAAACACTGGAGCATCTAAAAAATGTCGCTATTAATACTAATGCTGAATGGTCTGAGCGCCTTGGTATCCCTACTTCTGCTGCTATCACTTGTGTCAAACCTAGTGGCACTGTCTCCCAACTTGTTGATTCTGCTAGTGGGATACACGCTCGTCACAGCCCTTATTACATCCGTACGGTGCGTGGAGACAATAAAGACCCACTTACCCAATTCTTGATTGATCAGGGTGTACCTAATGAGCCTTGTGTGATGAAGGGTGACACGACAACAGTGTTCAGTTTCCCACAGAAAGCTCCTGCAGGTGCAGTAACACGTAATGATATGACAGCTATCGAACAACTAGAAATGTGGCTGACGTATCAAAGACACTGGTGTGAACATAAACCTAGCATTACTGTGTCAGTTCGTGATGATGAATGGTTATCTGTAGGTGCACGTGTGTTTGAACACTTTGATGAAATGTCAGGTGTATCATTCCTACCGCACAGTGACCACACATACCAACAGGCACCTTATCAAGATTGCGAGAAGTCTGACTATGAAACTTTGTTGTCGTTAATGCCTACGGAGATTGATTGGTCTAAACTTTCCGACTACGAACAAGAGGACAATACAGCAGGTATGCAGACAATGGCATGTTCTGGTGATTCATGCGAAATCGTAGACCTGACATAGGTCAAGTACCTTCGCCCTGCGTACTCATCTGTCGAATAGAAGATGGTGAGTGCGTGGGGTGTAAGAGAACTATAGATGAGATACGAGATTGGATAATCATGTCTGAGTATGAACAAAAGAAACTACTGCGTGAATTAGACTGGAGAAAGAATGTACGTGATCATAAGCCGTGACCAATGTAACTTTTGTGATAGTGCCAAAGCCTTGTTAAAAGAAAAAGGGTTACCATATACAGAATACAACATACAATCAGGTAGTAGTAAGTGGTTGTTGTACTTACTCAAGAGGTCTAGCATAACAACTGTTCCTCAAATCTTTAACCCGAAAGGCAACCACATAGGTGGCTACACAGAACTGAAAGATTGGTTAGATGACAAAGGTCAGAAAGAGTTTTAATCGTGCTTTGTATGAAGCATACGACGAAAAGGCTAAACAGGCTCTGGTGTCGTACCTAATTAAGAAGAAGCATGAGATTGTAAACACCGAAGAGAACTACTTTGTGGATGTAATTTCTCAGAAGCATGGTTACACCTATTTTAATGAGGCAGAGGTTAAGGTAGCATGGGATGGAGATTGGCCTAGTCACTGGACAGAGATACGCATTCCTGAACGTAAACAGAGGCTCCTAGACAAGTATGAAGGGCAGAATGGTGTTCTTAACTTCTATGTGTTCCGTAAAGACTTGAAGAAGGCATGGAGAATTAAAGATACCTTGCTAACCAAAGAAAGTCTTAAAGAGGCTAGAGGTAGAAATATACGTAAGGGTGAATTGTTCTTTCATATACCTTTTACTGAAGCTGAACTTGTGAGTGTTTAATGGATGACTTCCCCGAAAAACCTAAACGTACCCGACGAAAAACCAATTATAAAGGCGCAGACAAAAAGCAAACTTCTGGTCTTGTGCCTAGAACAGATCGTCAAAAGGAACTTATAGATGCTCTTAAAACACATAGTCAGGTCTTTATCCTTGGCCCTGCAGGTACTGGGAAAACGTATGTTACGGCAACTTATGCTGCCGACCTCTACACGACGAAAGAGATTGATAAAATCGTCATCACAAGACCTCACGTTGCCGTAGGTAAAGAGTTGGGATTTCTTAAGGGTGACTTACAAGAGAAGACAATGCCTTGGGCATTACCTGTACTAGACGTATTGGAGAAACATCTTGGGAAAGGAACTGTTGAAACTGGGATCAAGAATGGTAATATTGAAATGGCACCTCTTGCACTTATGCGTGGGCGTAGTTTCGATAATGCCTTCATAATTGTGGATGAAACACAAAATATAACGACACATGAGCTTAAGATGCTCTTGACACGAGTGGGTGAAGACACCACTATAGTACTTAATGGTGATGTACAACAGTCAGACCTGAAAGAAGCTGATGGTCTGTCTAAAGTTATTCACTTAGCAAAGAAACATATGTTGCCTGTACCAATCATAGAATTTGGTGTAGATGACATTATACGATCCGACATCTGCGCACAGTGGGTGAAAGTCTTTATGAAGGAGAACCTGTGATGGAAACAATATTCTATGGTGTATGTATCGCTATTTGTGGCTTTGTGATGGGCCATGTTGTTGGTTATGATAAAGGTCATGACGACATGGAAAAGATTTACAGAGATGTCTATAGTAACAAGGATAACTTATGATAAGTGGAAGTGAGATGCCCGACAACGTAAACAACCCTGCACACTATGGTACTGGTGCTATTGAGTGTATTGAATATATCAAGGACTTCCTGACAGATGAAGAACTGACAGGGTACTACCGTGGGAATGTGGCAAAGTATTTACACCGATGGCGATACAAGAATGGTGTAGAAGACCTTAAGAAAGCCCGATGGTATCTAGAAGCATTAATACAACAACAGGAACGCAAATGAGTGTAGTGGAAGGTATTTTATTAATTAGCCTATTAGCTAATGCATACTGCTTACGAAAGATAACCAAAGCAGAGGCAGACATAGAAATGCTGTATGAAGGTACGGCTATGTGTATGACCAAGCTAGGTCTATCCGAAGAGTAGATACAAAAAGACCCCTGAGTCCAACTAAGGATTCAGGGGTTTAGTTTATGCAGAGTATGGATATTTTATTCTTTACGTCTGAAGAGCTTAAGTAAGCCTCTTCCAATTTCAGACGGTGATGGGGCTAACCACCCCAATACTAATAGCAATAAAAGAAATGGGTCTATCTCAGATATATTTGTCGTACTATTATCTTGATTAACAGTATCGACTGGCCCTTCTGGTTTTATCTCTGGTTTATTGTAAGTTGTTACACCTACGTTCTGGTTGTTCTCTGCACCCACTTGAGTGTTAGCAGCTACATTAGTCCCACCAGTGGGAATTAGTGATGTTAGCCCACAACTACTTAATGTTGACGTTAGTAGAGCTACGATTATCAGACGACTTACCATTTACATATATCCCAAAGAAACCTGCTCCTGCACCTACGATAACCGACACAAATCCTGCTTGAGCATTTGTAGGGTCAGGTAAGTCCATAAACCATGTTGTCGTTTTATAGAAAGCATAACCATAAAGAGTTATAATTAGTCTAGGCCATATACGCCACTTATCTAACCATTCTGGTGTTATAGACATTCTCAGCAATCCTTTTACTTCTGGTAATAATTAGTACCTTACCATCCTTATCGTAGACATGATACTTATCACCAATTCTTATCATCTGGATGCATAAACTATTGCACCTAACCCAGCAAAGAATATTAATAAGAGCAAACCAGTAATAGACCAAGTGATAATAGCTTCTTGTATCTCAGCCTTACGGTACTCTTGCTCTTTCTTTTGCTTTCTGATCTTAGCTTCTGTACGCACTAGCTCATCCCATGCTGTTGGCCCATATACGAAAGAAATATGTTGACGTAGCTCTTCACGCATGGCATCTGCCTTACGCTTTGCATTCCAAACTTCCAGAGCTTCAGCTTCTACAGACCCACCTAAAGATTTCCACCAAGGTGGGTTATTTGCTTTTTTCTCTGCCTGACCTAAGTCTGACATAGCACCTGCCCATTGGGATAATTGACCGTGCATATCTTGCAAGTCTTTCCCTACGGCAATGCCCTTCTTGATAGCATTGAAAGCGACAGTCGCACCACCAATGATCGTAACTGGGTCTAACATTTATCATCCCCCTATTTTGCAAAAGCATCATTAAGAAGGATAATCTCTAGTTTTTGTACCTGTAAAGTTAGCTCATGGGTCGTACTTATATTCCAACCCAATAAGCCTACGAGTGCTGCAAACAACACCCCAACCAAGGCTTTACTATCCATTTATCTTTCTCGCAGTGATTGTTCTATACTGTCGAGTTTTACGAATATTGCTTTGATTGTTTCTTTCATCTCTTTCATCTCACGATCATATGAGACTTTAGACGATTCTAGTTGAGATTTAAGTACAGCTATTTCTGTCTCGTGTTTATTACATCGGGAAAACAGATGCCATACAACGACTATAACAGGGGCTACAAGCCATTGCATAATTAAGTCTACCATCTCGTACATGACTATAGAACCTCGAAGTGTGGAGCATCTATGAAGGGTCTACGACCAGCAGAACGACGAAGATCAATGTATTCATTCATCAAGTCTTCTGCAGTTCCATCCCAGTCGTTTAATGCTTTGTGCCATGCAGCACCCCAGCGTAGTGTCACTCCTAGCTCTTTAGCAGCCTTGAGCATTGCATCAGCAATTTCGTCGTACAAATTTAGTTCCCAACGGATGCCATCACAGTACGCAGCTAGGTCTACAGCATTACCTTCTAGGTGCTTAGATTTCATAGTTTGTGATGCACCTTTAGCTACTAGAGCTTCTTGTTCCTGAATGGTACGTAAACCACATATCACAGAAAAGTCCTGTTCAGATAGCTCAATAGCTCTTTCAACAACAGCTACCAAGCGTGGGTTTACACCCTCAAGTTTTTCTTTGCTTCGTGTTCCTAGTTGGTATCCCATAATATCCTCTTATGCTGGTTTAGTAGGCCAAGTTGGGTTTCTTGGGTCTGTTGTATTTGCGGGTAAGTCACGCAAGGCTTGACGATAGGTGGCCCATGCAGCAGCGTCTACAGGTGCGTCTGCAACTTGCGTCCAATCTGATTGAGCCAGTAATTCATTCCTCTGCAATCTTAATGTTTGCATGTCTAAAGCATCTTGTTCTGCATTAGTTGGGCCAGAGAATGTATCAGTAGAAGCATCGTAGTACCAATGCTCTTGATCTAGGTAATCATCTGATTGAACTTCAGCATAACCAGAAGCAGGTGTTCTTGGTTTGTTAGACCAACCAGAGATAGCACCAGTTGTAATGTTATATGTTACATACATCTTGCTGCCCTTACTTGATAAACTCTTCTATTGAGAATGAGTATTTATTAACAGCAATCTCATCTTGGTCATTGACGTTTTCTTGGAAATAGAAGCCCATAATTGCTGTCCCAGAAGATGCATTTTCAATAGCTAAAGCTGCGGTAAATGTTATACTGTAGTTAGTTTGGTTAATTGTTACCGATCCTGCCGTATTTACGTTAGTCATAGGTGATACTATAGCAGTTGATCCATTGAATAAAACAAAGTTGCAAGCAACAAGTCCGCTTGGATCAGAGCCAGCAGTTTTTTTAAGGGTGAGAGTAGCAGTTCCTAGTAATGCTGATCCAGAATTAACACTAAGAGAGGCATAGTTGCCGTATCTTCGCAGGTATTGACTGCTAGATATCCCCATAGCTGTTTTTATGACAGAGTTTGTGTCTCTTGCTGATGAAGTATCTAATTGATTGCTGTCAGCATCACCACCTGTAGTAACATCTGAAAAAGTAAGTCCAGGCAAATAGTCTACACTAATAGTACCCGCTGTAATCTGAGATGCATTAATATTACCTGCATAGACATAACTTGCGACAATACTATCAGCAGTGATAGCTACAGGAACCCAAGAAGAACCATTGTATCTATAGTAACGGTCTTCTGTCGTCTTGTACCAAAGATCATTTGTGCTAGTAGAAGTGGGGGTACTAGAGCTATAGATAACTGTAGACTTAGTATTTAGTTGAGAAGTAGTGGCATAGGCAGAAAGGTCTGGAGTGTTAGTAACCTCTGTATTATAATCTACCGTATTCTGTGTAGCAAGAGACCCTAAGTCAGTAACTTTACTTGATGTAAGATCAGGTATTTGACCTACAGATAGAGTGTCACGTATAGCAGCAGAACCAAATTCAGCAAAGCCTGTGTCACGTTCTATACGCCAACCTGTAGAACCAGCACTATAGTTATCACTTTCAATATCATCAGTGATCTGGAAGGCACCATCAGGAGTAGTAAAGGTAATAGTGACGTTATCATCAATATCAAACTCTACTTTATACTTAGATGACCACTCCTTAACTGTTGTGCTTGTTGCATCAACAAAAGGTTGAGTAGTAGCCCAACCAGAAGTTAATCCACCAAAGGTAAGCGTTGTCTCGTTAAAGCTGGTAGCACTTGGTGTACTAGGTGCAGTAGCTTGTAGTGTCTGGTAGTAGACCACACCAGTGTAAATTCGTGTGTCTTCTTGAGTAACAACAATAGCAGCATCTGTAGATACAGCACCAGAGGCTACTGCAGTGCTTTCGTTACCAGTAAAGTCTACAGCAGTTACCCAGTAATAATATTCAGTATCTTGAGCTAACCCACCATCAACATACTTATCAGAACCAGAGAAGGCTGCAGGAAGCAATGGTTGACTGTTAGAAGTATTACGATAGATGTTATAGCCCTTAAGATCATATAAAGAGTTAGGCACTAACGGCGTATCACTATCTGTGTCAGGGGCAGTCCAGTCTAAGGTTACGTTCTTTGGTCCACCAGTAGCAGACAACCCAGTAACAGGGGAAGGTGCAGTAGTATCCCCACCGTGGGTATAAGCAGTGGCAGAGACCCAAGAGCCTTTAACCTCTGATACAGTAACTGCACGTACTCTTACGTCATACTGCACACCAGTTTCTAATGGCCCAATGATAACTGATGTTTGACCTCTAGGAGCCTCAGTTCTTAGGTATGCAGTTTCATCTACATCCTTCCACTGTACTTCATAGTGGTTTAGGTATGGATTAGATACAGCAGTCCAAGAGACTTCTGCTTGACCAACAAAAGTACCATCTTTTTGTACATTACCTTTGTCACTAACTGACACGTTAGTAACTAGGAGACCACCTTTAGGATCAGCTAGTTCTGTGTTGTCTAGTTCTAAGGTTGCACCATCAGATATATCATCAAAGACATTCTCAGAGGTTTCTCTTAGTGTAAGGTGTACTTGTAGGTCATAGTCATTCTGAAGACCAAAACTCCAACCAATAACTTCAAACTCTTTATTAGTCCAACCAAACCTAGAGTTAGTTAGTTGGATAACATCTCCAACCTGACAACGGAAAGCCTTAAGACCAAAGGATGCCTGTACTGTAATCTGCTGTCTATTACGTTCTAAGGTAATCAGAGCTAGACGACGAGCAATATCAAAGTCATCAGTATAGGGTAAGTCTAAGTTAAGTACACTCTCCTGATTACCATCGATAGTTAAGAAACCAGCATCAGTTACAGGAGTATAGTCAGTTGGTTGGTAGTTTGTGTCTGGCCCTCTGTAGACCCCCTTGACAACATTAAAGTTATCACGACGAGAATGTCTTGTAGATACACTAATAGAAGATCGTAGGTCATCTTCCTCTAACGACAGAACAGAGTTAGTGTAGTAAGCGGGTTTCATACGCCACTTACCTTGTGAATACCACAACATACCACCCATAGCACTGGACAGGTCTGTTAAAACATCATGAGGAGTAGAGCTAACTAGGAATGCCCCATTAAGAGTAAATCTAGGGTCTCCTGTTAATGTAGGATAGTTGTAATAGTCACAGACATTAGCTGCAGTAGATACAAGAGTATCGTCTATGTTAGCACTTTCTTCAGCTAGACCATAGTCAGAGGTCATATAGTCTCTCATGCAGAGAGCAGGATTGTCAGACCATACTGTAGTTTCACTACGGGGGTCATATACTTTCTTACCCTTAATTACAGCACTGATGTCTGGGATACCCTGATCAAATACATTAGGGTCATACTTAAATCTGAAGTATGCGTAAGCTATACCACGTAGTCTATGGTTTGTAGTCCACTCTGTAACTTCACTAACAAGGTCACTATCAGCAGTCTGGTCATCAGTACCTAAATGAGTATTAATACGAACAGCATACTCTTCAAAGTTACCACTACCATCTTCAATCTGGAACTCTTCGTTAGTTACATCAGAACCACTTAGGGTAACAGCTACATCATTTAAGTAGAAGGTGGTAAACTCTTCAATCTCGTGTCCAGCGAAAGCTACAACACGATGTAGGTACTCGTTGTCATCTCCTGACAAAGCATCATAGACAACTACACCACCAACACGGGTTTGACCATAGATAACCTGATGGTCTACAGCAGCACCACGTTGGGTTACCTGATAACCCCTATTAGCTGCATTAGCTCCAAAGGAAGGTTTAGGTGTTAAAGCCTTAAGAGCAGCCCCCATAGCCGTACTGACTAGGAAGTGAGTTATCATAGCTTGAGTTGTTACAAACCCTACAGTAAAGTAGGTAGTAGCAGTACTCATCAATGCCATGCCAGCAGAAATAGCCATCAATCACCTATATACTTAGAGTAGACACGTTCTATAAGATTAAACCCTAGATACTCCATCAGACTATCAAAGGGTTTATGTGTCTTAGTGTTTATATTTAGTACAGACACACCGTCTTCCTTGAGACATTGTTCTGCAAACTTAATTAGCTTTATGCCAGTACGACCCCTACGATAATTCTTATCTAGATACAGTATGTCGTTTACTGCAAAGATATGATCCCTGTAGTGTAAATTAGGACCAACTAGAACAACAAAGTATCCTACCATTCTGTCGTTTACTCTAGCAGTGAATATCTTTAGCTTCCCTGATAACTCTAGAGCCTCATATGCATCCCAATCAGGGTTAAGTGCTATCTTACCTTTATTTAGGGCTATCTCTTCCCAGTGGTCTTCTAATAGCTTCTGTGCATCGGGTCTAGCAGTAACAAGGAACTCTTGTTGGTAGTTAAGTGTCTTCAACTACACGTCCCCATGTTAACTTCTGGTCTTGTAGGCTTTCCACAAAGTCTAAGCCTAAGTCTCCGTTAAACTTATCTTTCTGATAAGCAGAGGTATAACGAGCTACTCTAGGTCTCTCTAGGTCTACAAGTTTGTTCTCTACAGAAAGTTGGATAGTAGAAGTATCTGGGCCTTCCTCAATATTCATTTGGTTCATATAGCCAGTGAACACTTCAGTAAGGCTAATCTGTTGAGATTCTAGAGAAATCTTAGCACCATCTTGTAGTAAGATATAGCTTGTAGCATCCTCTTGTAGTAAGTTGTCAGTGGCAAACATGCCAAAGTTAATCTTACACACACGACCTTGATAAGGCTCCTGTAGAGCTAAAGAGATGACTTCACTAGGTACACCACTAAGAGTAAGTGTAGCCCCCTTAGCAGCCATCTCTACGGTCTCTTCTACAGAGGAAATACCTAAGAGTTCTCCTGTGCCAAAGTAGCTGACACCCTCGTAAACAAGAGTGCCATAACCTGTCCACAGACGTAGTGTGTTAGGACTATCAAACTCTAGGTCAATAGTAAAGAAGGGATAAACTACATTATCCTCTAGTGAACCACTGAGTGCTGCAGACAGGTCTCTTGACATTTACTTATGAATCCTCTTCAGGTTTCTGCTCTAGGGCACCCTTTAGCATATTCATGAAAGCCTCACGTCCAACACGTAGTTGTGTTAGGTTAAACTCTGCTGATGCAATCTTGCTGTCGAGTGAACCTAAGTGGTTAATGCAAATCTTTGCTTCATCCGATAGTTCACTCTCTTTGTATTCAACGTCATCAATAACAACCTTTTTTTCTTCAGTAGTCATATCAGTCTCCTTTTGTGTTATTCAGCCGCCCACGGTACTCCCGCTGCGCTGGTTGGGGTTTTGTCAGCTTCAATCTTAGCAGCAATTGCCGCCTCGACATCCGCTTGGTTTGCTTCGGCTTGCGCCCATGCAATGCAGTTGGCTTCCGTTACGCTATCGTAAGCAATGAAACCATCCGCATCCGCATCTGGTGTGTGGCTAGTTGTGCCATAGCTAGACGCAGAGTAATCACCGTCTACGCCATCGCAACGCCAGTGGATTACAGTAATGCCACCGTCTGCCAAGTTACGTTCTGTCATTGGTACTGACCATGTGTATGTTACAGCCATTATGGTGTCTCCTGTGCTGCTAAGTGTGCGGCATAAGCATCCTTAACCGCTTGTGTGTGTACTGCGTTACAGATGGCTTGCACCTCTGTGCTTTCACCTGTGATGTCTGCATCTGGTGCGAC
>Ga0208644_1002042_pt1 | contig 16360 bp, 15 predicted proteins | sample VirMetDEL_Nov_18_FD_184517 | JGI IMG/M metagenome (GOLD analysis project Ga0208644, IMG submission 184517) | Aqueous microbial communities from the Delaware River and Bay under freshwater to marine salinity gradient to study organic matter... | ecosystem: Environmental > Aquatic > Marine >... | reverse complement strand
AAAAAGTTATGGAAAAGCGGTTTTTTATGCATTTTGAGGGATCCCTATAGAACTTTTTGGGGTCATGTATGTTTTTTATTTTTTTTTTGTGAGATTTGCCGTAATAGACGTAATGCCGTAATAAGTGAGTGTACATGCGGGTTTTCAGCTAGTCGGCAACCATACGTTTATATTTTAGAAACGTAAGAAATACAAAATCTCTGGGGGGTTCCGCGAGATAGTTTTTTTTGATCCAAAAATTTTCATGACCCCAAAAAAAGTCTATAGGGCCACTTTGTTTATCTGGGGTTGTTTTCTTGACACGGGGGTTGTTTCCGCGTACCCTCTGTCCATCTTGTTACAGGGGTTTTAAAATGTACGAAATAGACAAAGATATCGAGCTTCCTGCCTCGCGGACGCGGTATCCATTTTCGGAAATGGAACCGGGCGATAGCATCCTGTTCCGGGAGGAGAAGAAAGCCTCCTCGGCTCGCGTAGCGGCTGTTAGGTACGCTGAAGCGCATCAACCCACATGGGGGTTCACCCTACGCCGCGTTGACGAAGGCTGGCGGCTCTGGAGGACTAAGTAATGCCTAAAAAGGATGTCTGGCAACTGCCGCCAGTAATCCAGCAAAAGTCTGCGAATCGGATGGCCGCGAAGGTAGGCCCACTGGCAAAGCAAAAGGCGCTGACCCCGAAGCACTGGAAGTTTGTTCAAGAGTACGTTGCGGGCGATGGCCGAGTGACTTTGAAAGAAGCGGCTATCCGGGCTGGATATAAGCCTACTTCGGCATCGGTGATTGCGTGGCAATTGACTAATCCGGATATCAACCCGCACATTGTGGCTGCGATACAGGCGTACAGGGCCGAATTGGCATCGAAATACAATACGTCCTATGAACGGCACATGAAAGACCTTCAGATGATCCGTGACAAGGCGCTGGAAGCAGGAGCTTATGCTGCTGCGGTTCAGGCCGAATATCGTCGTGGGCAAGCTTTGGGGACGATCTACGTCGAACGGAAAGAGATTCGCCACGGCACTATCGATTCGATGTCGAAGGAAGAGGTTCAGCGCAAGCTTGACGAGCTCAAGAAGCTTTACGGCGGGCCCCCGCCGACCGCAATCATTGACTTGAATGCTTCTGACGTTCGCGAGACGGTAGCCCGTGAACAGGACCCGGCTTTTGAGTCGCCTGTGGAAGAGCCCCCGCCAGATGTTTTCGAGATGGACCGCGACGATGGCCCGGAAGCCTGAAGCGGTTTTCTCTGACTACATCCGGGAACACTTGCCCAATGTGGATATCTCGCGGGTTGAATCGCTGGCCAATTTGGGCTTCCCGGATATGGTTGTTGCTAATAAGGAAACTGGCGCTGTCGGTTTTCTCGAGAATAAGGTTGTCTCTCGCGGCTTGAAAATTGCCTTGCGCCCGCATCAAGCATCGTTCCTGTATCGCCATTGGTCCTACGGTTGCCCGGCTTATTTGCTGGTAAAGCATTTACCTATCGGTAAGCGCATCGGAATAGTCAATCTCTATCATGGTGGGCAGTCGCTGGAACTGGTGGAAAACGGCTTGCGCGTGGACCCGGTGGCCCGGTGGCCCTCTAATGGTGTGCACTGGGAAGCGATAAGAGACTATCTATCGGGAGCGGTTAGACCATAGAAAAAACCAATTATAATTCCCGCTCGATAATGCTATTATTTGGGTGTGCTGGAGTGGTCCAGCAAATAGAGAGGATAGAGAGATGCTAAAAACTGTCGCAGTTTCCGCCAATAAAAAAACCGGCCCGATAGCGGTTACATATCGCGCTGGTGAGCATGAAACTTACGGAACTTGCCCGAAAACTTGCGGATTACATCCGAAAAGTGAAACAGGCACGGCGCAAATTGATCAGGAATATTTGACCGCAATATTTGACGCGGTGCCGCGTGGTGGCAAGGCGTGGACTTATTCCCATTTTGCCGCGAGTGCTTTGCCCGTCCCGGTGCCCGGCAAAACGGTTATCAATGCATCGTGCGATACAGTCGCGGAAGCTTTGGCAGCGGTGGCCGCTGGCCGTCCGTCGGTAATGGCCGCGCCAAAAGATACCGCGGACCAGTGGCCGCAAGTGGTGGAGGGCGTGCGGTTTCTGCGCTGCCCGGCGGAGCTTGCCGATAATTTCACTTGCCAGCAATGCGGTAACGGGGACCCGCTTTGTGCCCGCGGTGACCGGGATTATGTGGTTGTTTTCGTCGCGCATGGCACCGGGGCAAAGCGTGTTGGCACTGGTGACGGTGGCTGTTATGCTGCCAATGGTCCGACAGCGATACAGTGGCATGGCACTAGAAAAACCGGAGCGGCGAACGATGCGGAAACCCTGCGGGCCTTTGCTCGTTCCCTGCCGCCGGGCTCGTTTTTGCGACACCATATCGCGGGCGACATTGGGCGCGAGGGGGCCTGATGTTTATATTTGCGGTGCTGATCATTTTTGTTCTTTGGTGGCTGGTAGAATTTTTTGATAATGGATAAATAAAACGCTTGACTTACCGGACGGGAAGACATAATATTAGTCCATCGTTCGGTGGCGAACGATTCAACCCAAATAGAGAGGATAGAGAAAATGGCACACATGATTGATGAAACAACCGGCCGCGCTGCGATTGCTTACGCTGGCCGCACACCATGGCATGGACTTGGACAGGCGCTGTCCGCTGGTGCTGACATTGAAACGTGGACACGTGAAGCCGGGCTCGGTTACAGCGTGGAAACCTCGGACGTTCATTATGAAACCCCGGCGGTAACCGGTTTTCAGGCATGGCCTGATCGCAAGGTGCTCACACGTTCAGACACTGGTGCCCCGCTGGCAGTCGTGAGCAAGGATTACCGCGTGGTGCAGCCGGGCGAAATAATGGATTTCTTTCGCAAGCTTTCGGATGTTGGCGGCTTTGAAATGGAAACCGCGGGCGCGTTGTCGCATGGCCGCCGGGTTTGGGCGCTCGCACGTGTTGGCGAGGGTGCCCCGGTGGTGGATGGTGACCTAGTGAAACCCTACTTGCTGCTCGGCACATCTTACGATGGCACGATGGCCACAATCGCAAAATTCACTGCGATCCGCGTTGTCTGCAATAACACAATCACGCCCGCGGTGAACAGTACCGCCGATGAGACCGACAAGGGTTATCTAAAATCGAGCGTTCGGGTTTTGCATTCGGAGCGTTTTGATGCTGACGCTGTCCGCTTGCAGTTGGGCATCGTTGCGAATCAATTCGAGCGCTTTATGGTGCAGTCGCGCCAGCTGTCGCACATCCCGATGACGGCAAGCGATTCTGACCTGTTCATCCGCGAATTATTGAAGCCTTACCACACGAGCAAGATAGACCTGAAAGACACTCGCGCATATAAGCGGGTTCTGGACCTGTTCGAAAACCGCAAGGCTATCGGTTCGGACATTCCCGGTGTTGCTGGCACCCGTTGGGCGATGCTGAATGCTGTCACGCAATTGGTTGATCATGAGCGCGGCCGTTCGGACAATACCCGCCTCGAATCGGCGTGGTTCGGTACGGGTTCGGCACTGAAAAATCGTGCGCTGGAACTGTTAACCGCCTGACCTGTTAAGCGGCGGCAATAATGCGAGCCCGTCACTCTGTGGCGGCTCGCTTTTTTGTTTTTCTCGCGGCTTAGTTGCCGGTATCTAAACCCGCCCCGCGGGCCCTGCCGCTGGGCGCATAAAACCTGCCGCGCGGCGCGCGGCGCGCGGTGCACGGCCCGCGGTGCGCGGGCAGGCATCGTTAACCAGGCTATTGACGCTCGGCAATAGTTCGGGGTATTATTTCACCAGTGGCCCGGTGGCGGGCCCGCTTAGAGAGGATAGAGAAAATGGATAAGTCAGAACTGGTATTAATGCTCCGCGCCCCTGTGTTCGGTGATCGCGGCACCGATGTTATCGCTGCATTCGACTATGCAGAATCGATCATTAACGCGCTGTCCGGATCCTCGGACCGCGGCCCGGTGTGGACCGCGGTTCACGTACTGGCGAACACAATCGCAAACGCGATCGAGGCGCTGCCTGATCCGCTGCCCGCGCCGCCCGCCGAGGTGCGGATCCCGCCGGAAGATAATCCTGCCACGGGAGCCTCGGACCTCGAGACAATGATTATTCGCTTGATTGATGCGCGGATCGCGCATCAGCGAACTGATCCGGCTGGTGACATTGATGTCAAAATCGAGACGGCTATTGATGATTTTGTTGACAATCGCCTCGATGACAAAATCGAGGGATGGGTGGAAAACAATCTAGATTTCGCGGACATTGTCCGCGATGAGCTTCGCAACAATATTTCGTTCAGCATCGAAATGGACTGATGGTATAATTACCGCACGGCACCACCCGGTGCCGTGCAACTTTCCTAGAGAGGATAGCGATCATGAAAATCACCGTGAATTTTGTAAGCATCAATGGCGCGCACTACGTCATGCCCGTGGGCATGACTGACAAGGAGGTCGCATCGCTGTGCGCGATGCTGCTGATGCTGCGCCCGCTCGACTCAGTCTACTCCTCGGACTACAAGTCCGATTTCCACTACCAGATGCTGGACAACGCAACGATCCGGCTGGGATCCCGCAGCATCTACGTGACCGAAGAGGCGGCTCGCGCTGCCCGCGATGCGCGGAACGTGGAGATCGAGGCGGCAAAGGATACCCGCGTTAGCGCGGGCGATGCCCGCTCCCGCGCTGATGATCTGGCGCTGGGCAGCTAGCACAAAGACCAGACCGGCACCGCCGGTCTGGATCACCGAACCCGGGCGATGCCCGGGTTTTTTTACGCCTGTGCTTAGTGTTCCCGTCCGCCAATAGCCTGGGACGGCGGTATAAAATCTGGAACCATTATGCATGCTAGAACTATCTCTCATAGGGAAAATAGTTACAAAAAGCATATAAGTATAGAACTTATACCGGTATAAATTTTATAAGGGGGGAGGGCCATTATCAAAATGGCAACTTTTTTTAAGACCCAAAGCACAAATTTACACAAACAAATACCTCTCAGAAACTTGACCCCCGGCACCCCCTCCCCATAAAACCACCCCCTTCATTTGTAAAACCCACATGGGGGGTATATATTAGTAATCTATGAAACCTGAAGACATTGACGCAGAGCGACTCAAGCTCGAACTTCGCCTCCAGCTCTTGGAGGCCCGGGAGCGCGCAACAACAACCTTTCTGGACTTCTGTCTGTACGTGTGGCCTGAGATGATTGTCGGGGAGCACCATCGGCGGATCGCGGCTGCGTTGGATCGTGTTGTCTCGGGCAAGTGCAAGCGGTTGATGATTGCGATGCCCCCGCGCCACGGCAAAAGCCAGATGGGCAGCTATCTGTTCCCTGCCTACCTGATGGGAAAGTTACCGCAGAGTAAGTTGATTGTTGGATCGCACACGGCGGAGTTAGCGCAGCGGTTTGGCCGGATGATTCGGAACTTGGTGGAGGATGACAAGTACGGCGAGTTATTCCCTGATACGAAGCTTTCTGCTGACAGTAAGGCTGCTGGCCGGTGGAACACGCGCCAAGGAGGTGAGGCCTTTTTTATTGGTAAGGGCGGCGCGATGACTGGTCGTGGTGGCGACATTATTGTGCTGGACGATATTTTGGACGAGCAGGATGCTGTGTCTGATACGGCGATGGAGAACACGTGGGAGTGGTATACGTCGGGTCCGCGTCAGCGATTACAGCCCAATGGCGCAATTATTGTCATTAACACAAGATGGAAGACGGATGACTTGTCGGGTAGGTTGTTGCGTCAGCAGGGGCAGTTGAAATCGGATCAGTGGGAGATATTGGAGTTCCCTGCCATTCTGCCCAGTGGCAATCCTTTGTGGCCGGAGTATTGGCAGTTGGAGGAGTTGGAAAAGGTCAAGATGTCGATTGGCTTGAAGAAGTGGAATGCGCAGTGGCAGCAGCAGCCGACGAATGATGAGGGTGCGGTATTGAAGCGCGAGTGGTGGCGCAAGTGGAAGCATGATGAGCCGCCGGGCTGTGAGTATGTTTTGCAGACCTTGGACACGGCGTACAGCAAGAAAGAGACGGCTGACTTTTCTGTGATATCTACGTGGGGTGTGTTTTATCCGACATCCGACTCGGGTCCGAATTTGATTCTGTTGTCCGTGACCAAAGGTCGGTGGGACTTTCCGGAGTTGAAGCGGATCGCCAAGCGTGAGTATCAGTATTGGCAACCTGACAATGTGCTGATCGAGGCCAAAGCAACGGGGACCTCGCTCCAGCAGGAGTTGCGGAAGATGGGTATTCCTGTGACGATGTACAGTCCGGGCGGGAGAAGGCAGGGGCAGGACAAGGTTAGCCGGGCCAATGCGGTGGCACCTATTTTGGAGAGTGGCATGGTGTGGTATCCGGAAGATGAGGAGTTTGCGCAGGACTTGGTAGAGGAGTGTGCGGCGTTTCCGAACGGGGCGCATGACGATCAGGTGGATGTGATGGTGATGGCGTTGATGCGGTTCCGTCAGGGCAACTTTGTGAAGTTGGATGAGGACGATGATGAAGAGCGCGATCCCGATACGCGGGTAGTTGAGTATTACTAGGGAAAATGGTAGTTTAGCGGCATTATTACCTTCTCTTGGACCATGAGCCATGGCTGACAAAACTTTGCCCCCTATTGCTATTGGTGACAGCTTGGCGCAGGGTATGCGGGACGCGAATCAGTTGCCGGGGATAAGTCGTGTTGGTGCGGGTCCCAAGGAAGTGTATGAGATGCTCCAGAGGTTCGCGACGAATGAGAGTTTAGCGGGTCGGGATGTGTTTATTGGCACGGGGATGCCGAACATTCCGGAGCAGAAGAAGTATATTGAGCAGCAGATTGATTTTGTCAAAAAGCAGGGTGGCAATCCTATTTTGTTTGGGGTAGGTCCCGGGACGAAGAAGAAGCCTACTACAGGGCAGAATGAGTTTTTGGCGGGCTTGGCCGAGCGTAAGGGTTTGCCTTACATGGGGCCTTTGGTCAATATGTTCCCTGACGTGACGAAGGACCCGATGGGTTTGCACCTGCGCGGTCCTCAGTACAAGCAACTATTCAAGCAATATTCCAAGCCATCTCAGGCGCAACCCCAAACGCAACAAGTGCAATCGCAGTCCCGCGCTCCGAGCGCCGCGGACCTGTTGGGTCAGTTCACTGGTGCGGTGATGCAAGCCGAGAGCAAGGGTAAGCGGTACGACAAGTCAGGGAAGTTATTGACATCCAAGGCGGGTGCGATGGGTGAGATGCAAGTGATGCCCGGCACTGTTCGTGATCCGGGGTTTGGTGTGCGTCCGGCGAAAGACAACAGTCCGGATGAGTTAGCGCGTGTGGGTCGGGATTATGCGGCGGCGATGTTGCGGCGTTATAACAATGATCCAACGGCGGCGGCTGTGGCGTACAACTGGGGTCCGGGCAACGCGGACAAGTGGGTCAAGCGGGGCGCGGATTTTAGTGCGCTGCCAAAAGAGACGCAGCAGTATGTCACGCGGATCACGGGCCAGATGGGTATTCCGATTACCGCCAAGCGCGTACCTCCGTCTTCTGCACCGCCTAAACGGGCGGAGAAGCCAATTGCGCCACGGGCAGAAGCGCCTATGGATTATGCGCCAATGGATTCGACGTTGGAGCCATCTACGGTAGCGGAGGCAAGGGTACCGCGGCCCGCGGATCGTCCTTCTCCTGAGTTAGCGGCTGATTTGGGTCCGAGTTATCAGGCGGCGTTGGCTGGGGCGATGTTAGCGGATGATCCTGACTATGATATTGAGGATGATCAGGAGGCTATGGATCGCTTCATGGAGCAGCGTGAGCTTCGCATGGCGGGGGATGAGACGGGTGATGGCTTGGGGATGGGGGGATCGTATGGTACGGATTCTGAGTCAACGCTGGAGGAGGACACTACGCCGAGTTCGCCGTCTTTGGCGGGTTTGTCTGAGGTATCGTTCAAATCCCCTTTCCCGGTAAAAGAAGAACAGCCGGTGATGATGGCGCATGGCGGCGTGGTTCATCGTGCCGATGGGTCGCCAATATATGGCGAAGGGTTTGATACGGGTCCTATCACTGCGGATACACGTGCGGCATTGGGTAATGTGCAAGGGCTCAATGCGCGTGAAGCGTTGATGCTGCTAAAGAATATCGGCAAAGAAGGCTTGAGTAATCTGGAGTCAATGGGTCGTGGAGTGGTGGCCGCGATTCCCGGGACAGCAGGGGAGATGGAATCCGTATTCCGTGACGATAAGAAGCGTATCTTTGCAAATAGCAGAGAAGTAGAGCGTGATTATCTGCCCAATCGCCTGACTGCGCCGACTGCGGAAGCAGATATGTTTACCGAGATTGGTACGTATGTTAATCCGGATATTGCAGCGCAGCCCATCCTGACCAAAGCATTGCCAAAGGTAACTAAAGGTGTGAAGGAAGGGTACAGGGCGGTGGCGGGTAAATTCGCTCCTGCTGCCAAAGCAGATACGTTCCCAACGAGCAAACTGTCGGCGGAAGAATTGGCGCAGTATTTAAAAGCGTACGACCCAGAAGCCGCGGCAAAAGCAAGGGAAGCATTCTTGGCTCCGTCTGCTGAAAAACGCCGCATGTACCACGGTACATTTCAGTCTCCTACAGAGATGGTTACGGATTCAACCGGAGGCCTAAAATTCATAGGAGCGGATCAAGGATTTACCTCCTTTAAACCGGGCACAGGTGGCATGACGTTTGTCACTCCGCAGACTGAATTTGCGGATATGTTTGCTGGGATGAGGTTAGGTAAAGAATCTAAATTTACAGGTCCATCACGGGTCTACCCTGTCCATGTGCAGGTCAAAAAGACGTTTGACTTTGAAAATGTAGAGCATTTGAAACAGCTATCTGCTGAAGTATACAAGTCAGCGAAAAAGTTGAAAAAGAAGGAAGCAGAATTAGGCACTTCGTGGATGCGTTCGCCAGAAGATATTGCCTTTGCCTTGAGTCGCGGTTCGTGGGCAGAGATTGAGAATCCGTTGGTTATCAATGCGGCGAAGAAGCTTGGCTTTGATGGCATGTACATGATGGAGGCAGGTGTCAAGAACCTTGGTATATTCGACCCCAAGAAAATCAAGTCGGCCATTGGTAATGAAGGCATCTACGATGTTAGAAATCCAGACATTAGAAAAGCACATGGTGGCGTAGTCCATCGTGCAGACGGCTCACCTATTTATGGTGAAGTAGCGGATTCCGGCCCTATCACTGCTGACACATTTGCAGCACTGCGTAATGTTCAAATACCTGATGCTCGTGAGGCATTGCGGTTGCTCAAAAGGATTGGTAAGGAAGGAGTAAGCAATCTTGAATCTTTGGGTCGTGGGTCCGTGGCAGGTGTGCCGGGCGTGGTTGGAGATATCGAATCTATCTTTCGCGATGACAAAGCACGGCAATTCGCGACCACCCAAGAAATAGAGCGGCAGCGATTGCCTAAGCGTATGACTGCGCCGACGAAAGAAGCGGCAGGTTTTGGCGAGATAGGCGAGTTCATTGATCCGACCATTGCATTAAAGGTAGCCAAGCCGGTGGCAAAAGCAGCGGCTAAGGCAGGTAAGGCATTGGGTCCTACAGCGGCAGACATGTTGAGTCAGCTTGGCCCGCAACCGATGTATATCGTTCGGCCGTCCGGTGGGTTCTTCCCTTCTTCAAAAACTTATACGGAAACCCCTTTATCCAATTTGGATGAAGAAATTAAAAAAACGGTGCAATATCAAAACTTGACGCAAGAGGGGTCTCCAGAAAAAGCCGCCACGTTAAAGTTTTTAGATACGAAGCTTCGCAACTATTTTAGAACACAGGCGGGCAGTGTTTCTGATACGGTACGTGAAGCGTTGATCGCGGGTCGTATTAAGATACCGAAGGATACAGAGTTAGAAGAGCTGTATCCAACAGCATTAGTTAATGCTGCGCGGGCAGGGGATGTAACTGCCATGCGTCAGTTGGAAAGGCAGTTTGATAAAGACCTTTCCATTAAGGCCACTAAGGTAGGGCCAGAAACACCACCTGCGGGGCGTACCACCACAGAGGAAAGAGACGCGTTCGCAGAAGACTATAGACAAAACATTTTGGAGCAGATGAAGCGTAATCCTCAACTGATTCCAGATGAAATGTTATTGCGACTGACGAAAAAGGATGTAGGTAAGTTGTCGTCAACACAGGCAAAAGATAAAGCAGCAGAGATTCGTAAAAAGTTGGTGGACAATCCGACACTCTTTAACACAGTGTTTGAAGAAAAATTCTTGCGATTAACGCCGTATGGCACCGCCAAATACATAACCCCGGATGCATTTGAAAAATATCCCTCACTTTATGGCAATTTAAAAGAGGTGGTAGCTCGACAAGAAGGCATCATGGCGCTACAACAAGGTGCGCCAGTCATTGATGTAGAAGGCGTTCCACAAATTTTAGGTCAGTCGTTTAGGACCCTTGCCACCTATGCTCAGATGATTCCTCCTGCGGAGTTAGAGCGCATGGATGTGCCAGAGGTTATCAATCGCGTAATTCAGTTAAAGAAAGGAAGCATGGGCGTAGAGCCCATGGTCAAGAAAGCAGAGTCGTTGATTAGTGCAGGTAAGCCAGTACCGGAAAATATTTCTACGTTCGGAACAAAAGTTGCAATACCAGCGGATGACAAAGGCTTTGTGTGGCGAGAGATTATTGACCCATCCGCTACAAAGATTCAAGCAGCAATGTTGAAAAACTCAATTGGTGGTTATGCACTACCGGGCACCTATGGCAAGTTGGAAAGAGGGGCACCTGCTTTGGTTAGTGGTGACGTAAGATTGTTTGGCTTGTATGATAAAAACAATCAGTTGATGACTAATGTGGAGTACATTACAAGTAAGGCCACAGGTAAACCTATTAACGAAGGCAAGGTCGCGCCAAACAGCATTACGCAGTTCTACGGTAATGGTCCGAAGACAGGTAATGTTGCACCTTCCGACTTTGGCCCACAAGTCGTTGCGTTGGTGAAGTTATTAAATCCTGCATCTGTTCCCCCGACCATTAGAGGCATCTTGAGAGATCAAGGTGAATTTTTTGGCCCACTTTTTTAATTACAAGGCTTGAGGTAAATCATGCCAATAGAACGCGTAAACAGTCTGCCCTCGGGCGAAATGGATATTGAAGTTGAGGGCGAAGGTCCGTTGCCTGATATTGAAATCGAGTTTGATGATGACGGTGGTGTCGTTGTCAACATTGGCGAAGGCGAAGATGATGACGTTCCCTTCGACGCAAATCTGGCAGAGGTTCTTCCGGAGGACGTTCTAACAGGCATATCAGAAGACCTGATGATGCTGTATGAGGCAGATACCTCATCCCGTGAGCCGTGGGAAAAGCAGTACTCACAGGGCATGGAGTTGCTGGGCTTCTCGATGGAGGAGCGCACCAAGCCGTTCAAGGGCGCGTGTGGCGTGTATCACCCGCTGCTGTCCGAGGCGATTGTGCAGTTTCAGGCACAGGCTTTGAAAGAACTCATGCCCGCGGGCGGGCCCGTGCGTACGCAGGTGCTGGGTAAGGAGACCCGTGAGCGCCTGATGCAAGCGCAGCGCGTCAAGGAGTTCATGAACTACCAGATCACGACGGTGATGCCTGAGTACACGCCTGAGTTTGATCAGATGCTGTTCTATGTAGGCTACGGTGGCTCGGCCTTTAAGAAGGTGTATTTTGATTATGACAAGGGCCGTATGGTTAGTCGGATGATTCCTGCTGACAATCTGTATATTCCCTACAACGGCTCGTCGGTGATGAGCGAGTGTGAGCGCATTACCTACCGCTTCCCGATGTCCTTGAATGCTTACCGCAAGGCGGTAGTACGTGGGCAGTATCTGGATTCTGCTGATCCTTCGGTGGATATGGAGCAGACCAAGATTGTTCAGGAGAAGGACAAGAAGGTCACGGGCGTTGTTCCTAGTGGCGACGAGGAAGAGATTTATTTGCTTGAATTCCAAGTGGATTACGACCTCCCCGGCTTTGAGGATAAGGATGAGGACGGTGAGGCCACAGGCATCAAACTGCCTTACGTGATCACGATTGATGAGGTATCCGAGCGCGTGGTGGGTGTTCGTCGCAATTGGAAAGAGAAAGAGGACCTGAAAGAGCGTCAGGAGTACTACGTTCACTACCTGTTGGTCCAAGGCCCCGGCGCGTATGGCTTGGGCTTTTTGCATTTGATTGGTGGTCTGTCAAAGACGGCATCTGCCGCGCTGCGTCAGTTGACCGATGCGGGTACGTTGAGCAATCTCCCTGCGGGCTTTAAAGCCAAGGGCGCTCGTATTGAGAACGATGATGTGCCGATTTCTCCGGGCGAATGGCGCGATATCGATGCTGGCGGCTTGGATTTGCAGCAGTCATTGCTGCCATTGCCATATAAAGAGCCTAGTCAGACACTCTTTGCTCTGATGGGTTTCTGTGTGGATGCGGGCCGTCGTATGGCCTCGATCACGGATATGCAGGTGGGCGACAGCAATCAGAATGCGGCAGTGGGTACGACCATTGCGTTGCTGGAGAAGGGTTCCTCCGTCATGTCCGCGATCCACAAGCGGCTGCATTATTCGCAGAAGCTGGAGTTCCAGTTGCTGGCCAAGGGTTTTGCGGAATACTTGCCAGATGAGTACCCGTATGATGTGCCGGGGGAGTCCCGTAAGATCAAGAAAAAGGACTTTGATGACCGAATCGACGTTCTGCCGGTGTCCGATCCCAATATTTTTTCGGTGGCGCAGCGCATCACTATGGCGCAAACGCAGCTCCAGCTTGCCCAATCTGCACCCCAGATGCACAACATGTATGAAGCCTATCGTCGTATGTATGAGGCGATTGGAGTCAGGGATGTAGATGCAATCCTGACAAGTCAGGATGTGGATAAGCCAAAAGATCCTGCCAGCGAGAACTCACAGGCATTGGATGGCTCTCAGTTGAAGGCATTTGCGGGCCAGCAGCATGACGCTCATATTGTGAGCCACCTGATGTTTGGTCTGTCACCGCTGGTCGCAGCTATGCCAAATGTCGCTATGGCGTTGCAAAAGCATATCTTTGATCACCTGACCAAGAAGGCAGAAGAGGCGGTCGAGGCAGAATTGTTCCAGCAGTACGGCACAGATCCCGATCAGATGGTGTCGTTGCTTCAACGGGAAGCTATGATCGCCCTGAAGGTGGCGCAGTACTTCAAGGAAGTCAAAGCATTGCAGGATGAGCTCTCTGGAGCCAACCAGCAGCAGCCTGATCCTTTGATTGAGTTGAAAAAGCAGGAATTAGCGCAGTCTGCCCAACGAGATCAGGCCCGAAATCAGATCGATCAGGCCAAGTTGTCCTTTGATCAGGAGCGCGAAAACAACGATATGATAGTAGATCAGGCCAAATTGGCACAAGCAGATAAGCTTGCAGCAGAGCGAAATGCTGTTGCCCTCGCAAAAATGACCCAAATAGGAGGCCAACGTGGCAACCCGACCCAATAAAGCAATGAAAAAGCGTGAAACAGGCCCTAATCGGGCCAAGAATGTTCCACGTGAAACAATTCAGGTCAACAAACCAACCTTTGTTTATCGGAAAGATGCCTTTAAAAAGGTAAAAATCACATAAAAGTGTGTTGTAGTGCAAATAAACATGCATAATAAGCATGTAGCCTTCAGATAGGGCCCGTACTATCTGCGTACTTGGAGTAATCCATGCTTGAATTCACCGAAAAAGTGTTGATTTCAGTTCGAAACCTGCGAAAACAATCGGAAGAAGTGATTGTTGGTGGCGGGGTAAAGGACATGGAGCATTACAAGTTCCTGATGGGACGGATTGAGGGCTATAAATTCGTGGAGATAGCAATAAATGATCTCCTAAAGAAGAACTCAAACTCCTGAGGAACGCAAAACCATGACTATGTCAGCACTGGAAGAGAAATGGGCAAAGGAAGAAGCGGAGAGACCTCCTACTTTGGACGATGCCTATAGCGAAGATGGCAGTCTTGCCATTGAAGACATCAATGAGTCCGTTCTGGACCGTATTCCAAAGCCTACGGGCTGGCGAATCGTCATCTTGCCCTATCGAGGCGCAAAAAAAAGCAAAGGCGGCATCGTCCTTGCTGATTCCACGATTGAAAAACAGCAAATTACCACTGTCTGCGGCTATGTTCTGGCCGTTGGCGAATTGGCTTACAAAGATGAAGGCAAATTCCCCAACGGAGCATGGTGCAAGCAAGGTGATTGGATTGTTTTTGGCCGTTATGCGGGTGCGCGTATCGGTGTAGACGGAGGGGAAATCCGAATCATCAATGATGATGAGGTATTAGCCCGAATCAACAACCCAGAAGACATTCTGCATATGTAAGGACCCATCATGGCCAACATTACCCCAGACAGCCAGCTTGAATTTGAGCTTGGCGAAGGCGAAACAGAGACTAGTATTGAACTTCCAGAGGCAGAGTCTCCAGATACCGACAATTCTTCGACAATAGAGGCTTCTTCAGTTCCCGAGCCTAAACCAGAACCAGAAAAGCATGAGTTAGATCAAGTTAGCGAGAATGTGCAAAAGCGCATTGCTAAATTGACAGCTAAAATGCGCGAGGCGGAGCGCCGTGAGCAAGCGGCCTTGGATTACGCTCGAAATGTACAAGCCAAAGCGCAAGAGCTAGAACAAAAGCTGGTTACGACGGATCAAAGCCGTGTATATGAGGCTAAATCTAGAGTAGAGACCCAGCAGATGCAGTTGAAGGCGATTATTCGCCGGGCTCGTGAAGAAGGCGATATTGATACAGAAACAGAGGCCCAAGAACGGCTTATGCAACTGTCTTTAGAGCAGCGTCAATTGCAGCAATGGGAAGATAGCCGCCCAGAACCGCAAGCCGCGCCTGTTCAGCCAGCGGCCCCTGCCCGTCAGGCCGCATATCAGCAGCCAGCACCACAGCAGCCCGCGCCAAGCCCTCGGGCAGAGGAATGGGCGGCTAAAAATGAGTGGTTTGGTCAGGACAGGACGATGACATACGCCGCATGGGGTATTCATCAGACATTGATTGAAGAAGAGGGCATTGACCCTGATTCGGACGAGTACTATACTGAATTAGACAACAGGCTCCGGAACGAGTTTCCGAACAGGTTCCGGGCTGCTCAATCAAACAGACAACGGTCGAACGTGCCAGCCGTTGCACCTGCTTCCCGTAGTTCCGGGGTAAATAGTGCACGCAGGACGGTGAAGTTATCACCGAGTCAAGTTGCTATTGCAAAGAAATTGGGTGTTCCGCTCGAGGAATATGCCAAATACGTAAAGGAGTAATAAATGAGCCAAGATAAACTTACTATCGACCGCGCACCTCGCGCAACCCGTGAGAAAGAAGCGCGTCGCAAGCCTTGGGCACCTCCTTCACGTTTGGATGCCCCTCCAGCACCTGCCGGTTTTCAGCATCGCTGGATTCGTGCAGAGATCAATGGATTCAACGACAAACAGCACGTTTTTGGCAGACTTCGTGAGGGCTATGAACTGGTCCGCAATGAAGAACTGCCCGAAGAATATCGCGACACGCTGCCTACCATCGAAGATGGTAAACATGCGGGCGTGGTTTCTGTCGGAGGCTTGCTTTTGGCACGTATTCCAAATGAGACTCTTGCCGAACGTAATGCTCACTACAACCGAAAGGCTAGAGAACAGATCAGTGCAGTAGACAACGAGTTGATGCGTGAAAACGCGCACTCGACTATGCGTATCCAGAACCCCGAACGGAGTTCTCGCACTACTTTCGGTAGTCGTTAAGACTACATAACCCTTTAGGAGATACAAATGGCAAATGTCGATAAAGCCTTTGGTCTGCGCCCTATGGGTAACCTTTCTGCTACTGGTGCACAGAAGCAGTATGGTTACAACATTGCGGACAACCAAGCTGGCGCTATCTATCAAGGTGACCTCGTCACCCTTTCTGGTGGTTACATTGTCAAATTTGATGCAGCCTTGCATACCGTAGCTGTTGGTGTGTTTAATGGTTGCAACTATATTGACCCAACATCGGGCAAGCCCACTTGGAGTAACTACTATCCCGGTTCTGTCAACATCACTACTGGCCAAATCACGGCAGATGTGATTGACGATCCTAATCAATTGTTCCTGATCCAAGCAGACGAAGATGTTGTTCAAGCCGATATTGGTTTGAATGCCGCTATCGCCTACACGGCGGGCAGCAACGTCACTGGTGTTTCTGGTACTGAGTTGGATTCGTCCAGCATTGCCAATACTGCCGGTCTCGTGCTGAAGATTGTGGGTAATTACACCGCACCGAACAATACCCTCGGCCAGAACTACGTCGATGTTATTGTGAAGATTAACGCACACATGTATGGCAGCGCTGGCGTTGCTAATACTGCACCGTAATAGGAGCTAAGTCATGGCTATTTCTCGTTC
>Ga0208644_1002038_pt1 | contig 16369 bp, 11 predicted proteins | sample VirMetDEL_Nov_18_FD_184517 | JGI IMG/M metagenome (GOLD analysis project Ga0208644, IMG submission 184517) | Aqueous microbial communities from the Delaware River and Bay under freshwater to marine salinity gradient to study organic matter... | ecosystem: Environmental > Aquatic > Marine >... | reverse complement strand
ATTATCAGACTTACAAGCTAGAGGTAGTGAAGCAGCGTTTCAAAATGCTCAACAACAGTTTGAGAGAGATAGAATGGCTAAACTACAAGGTGCTGGGCAACTTGCGCAGATTGGTGGTGCGCAACAAGCTGCTGAATTACAAAGGTTATCAGCGTTAGAAAGAGCTGGAACTATGGAGCAAGGTGAATCTCAAAGATTAATGGATTTACGTTATCAAGATTTTTTAAGACAACAACAGTATCCATATCAACAATTAGGTTTTTATTCTTCAGCTATACGTGGGCTAGGCAATGTTTCTCCATACTCAACACAAACATATCAACCACCACCTAGCCCATTTCAACAAGCATTAGGTTTGGGTTTAGCTGGTCTTGGTGCGTATCAAATGTTCGGTAATAGAGGGTAAATTATGGCAAACGGAATAATGGATATTAATTCAAAACAAACTCAACCTACCATAAATCAACCAGGCCCGAATGTAACTCCTAATGCGACTATGGCTACTTCTGGAGTTTCTCCTATTATAGGTGGTTTGGATACTAAGGTAGCACCCACTAAATTTCCAGTAGGCGCTGATTTTTTTGAGCGAATGCAAGACATAAAAGATATGTCAGATAATCAAATACTAGTTGGCATGCAACAAGGAGCCATTACGCCTATGGAAGGTTTGATAGAAATGCAGACTAGGAAAGAAGCTCGTAGTAGATACCAACAACAAAGGATAGCTGAACAAGCTGGTAAAAAATCTGTAGTGGAACAAGTAACTGATGAGTTTGTTGCTAGTGGTAATACGAATCAAGGGCAACAAGGAATTATGGACACTACAGCTTTAGCTCAAGCATCAAGCCCTGTAAAAGCCTATGAAAACGGTGGAATAGTAAAATACAACAATAGGGGAATAGTAGGTGGTCAATTTAAGAACCCTCAAGAAGAATTAGAGTATTTAACTAACCAATTTAATATGCTCCAAAACATGAAAAGTGATAGCCCTACTACAGGAAACATGATGGATGCTCTAGCCACTAGAATACAAGAGTTAAGTAATCAAATGCAAACGGGTGAAGTAGTAGCTCCTAAATCTGATGATTTAATGTCTACAGGCATACCTAAAGAGTATTTGTACTATGACACTAAAGCTAGAGATTATGCTCAAAGTCGAGGAGCAGATGAAACTACAAGAAATACTTTTGCTGGTATGTTGGCTGCTGAGACAGGTAAAGATATAGATGTCATAACAGGTGATAGAGTAGGTAGTGTCGGTGAAATAGGCGCATTCCAATTAAGACCTGAATATTTTGGCGAGGGTAAATCTCCTGGTTTTGGTGCTAGTGGTGATCTTTCAATGGACGCTATGAAAAATTTCGATCAGAATGCTGCTCAAGCCTTTGATTACTATACTGGTATACGTGAGAATCTTAAAGAAAGTTTTCCAGATTTAAATATAGATTTTAACCGTGCTGCGGTTGCGGCATATAATGCAGGGCCTAATAAAATAAAAGCCTTACTAGAAGATAAAAAAGAAAACTACGAACAATTCTTACCAGAAGGAACTCAGAACCATCTTAAGAAAGTATTTGGTGAAGTACCTCCAGCTGCTACACAAAAATTAACTAAAGAAGAACTACAAAATAAAATAAAACAATCTGGTGGTGATCCAAATAGAGTAGGTCAAGGGGTAGATCAAGCAACTCTTGATGCACTACTAATATCAAAAGACCAAAAAAATGAAGATTTTGTAAAACAACAAAAATTTGAAAGGCTGTCAGATTCTCAAAAACAAGATGACGTAAACCCTGAATTAGAAAGCGAAGGTTTACAAGATAATATTTATTTACGAGACCGATCTGAAGGGTCTGGATATGTAGACCAAACTGATTTAAGTGATACATCTAGAACAACAGGCATTAAAGTAGTAAACCCTGAGGAACTAGCTAAAAAAGAAGAATATACAACTAAAGATGCCAAAAACATACAAGATAATGTAGACGCTACTAATAATACGGATTTACTTGCTGCAGCCGAGAATAAAGTAAATACAGAGGGTGGGGATGGAAAAACTAAAGACCCATATAAGGAGACATTAGCGGCCGCAAAAGATATTGCAAAAGAAGTTTATGGTGGTGAAGGAGTTCAACTTGCAGTTGACAGCCTAAAGAAAACTATCGACTCTGTATTTAAAAGCCAAGAAGAATTTAATAAATTTGAAAACACCGACAGACTCCTTAGAGCGGCTGGCATAATGTATACAGCTAGAGATGTACCTTCTGGGATCATAGACTCTCTTGGTGTTTTATCTGATAGTAGACGTAGAGTATTAGAAAACGACCAAAAAGTTAATGAGAATATACTAAAATTAAATTCTACTATGGCTAGTATAATTACAGGGGACGAAAAAATAAAAGGTAAAATGGTAGGCGATTTATTTACATCTATTACTAGTGCAAAATCAGAAGCGGCAAAATCCAAACTAGAAGAGAGAAAATTAAATCAAGAACTTGTTATAAAAGAAACTGAACTAATAGCTGAGTTAGCCAAAGATCCGACTATACAACAACAATTCGATACAGTTACTGAGGGGTTTGATGATTTCATTAAACAAAATGGTGTGACATTTGAGGGGAAAAAGTTTCAATACAACCCTAATGACCCAAGACATAAAGCAGCAATAGGTGAACTTAAAAATAGAATGAAAAGTAACTTTATAAAAAGTGTATTAAATCAAGACCCAGAAGGGTTTACAGCATCTATGCGAGAGCTTTTTGCAACTGGAGATCAACCCCAAAGCTCGTCATGGTTAGAGAACTTTATTAATGGCGCTAAAAGTTTATTTTCTAGTGCCTACAGCTATGCAGAAGAGCAATACAAAAAGATGCCAAAAGTTTTACCAGAAGACGATAAACTAGAAGAACTAATAAGGTCGTCAAGACGTTAGATAATTTTATAGATGGCGAAATACGATAATATAGATATAGGGGAAGTATTCAGGGGGTACAACGTACCTTTACAACCTGCTGGTTTTTGGAATACATTTACTAGCTCTATACAAGTACCTTTTATTGATCCACAACTTCTAGCCACAGAACAATTTTTTGCAGACCCAAATAAGAATACAGCAGAAGCTCTTTATAATTCTACAGGATTTTTTGGAGATACCGAGGGGTATGCTAAATATAGTTGGGATGAAGTGACTAAAAACCCAAAACTATTTTGGGATTGGTTTAAACAATTAGCAGGTGGGACAACTGGGCAACAGTTTAGCCCTATACTCAGTGCAGTTGCTATGAAAAGTCCTTCGGCTTATGGGTTTGTATCTACTTCCCAATACTTTGTTAATAATGCAAAACGTGTAGCTGGAGAATATTTAAAAGCTGTAGATAATGGAGAACAACCAATTCTTCCAGATGACCAATTAACTAAAGCAGGGTCAGCATCCGTTATGCAAGCTGGTTTAGATATGTTTGGACTTAAATTTTTAGGTCTATCAAAACTTATGGGGGTTCAAGGTTCAAACGTCGCTAATAATACCGCTAAAGCCATAATAAAAAAAGCAGATGATCTAACTAAAAAAACCTCTCTTACAAAATCTTTAATTAAAGGCACTGGAAAAGTCACTTTAGGAACAGCAGGGCTTATATCTAAAGGTGCGTTCCGTGGTGGTTTTGAAGTACCACAAGAAGTCGCACAAACCGTATTAGAAAGATGGCAAGCTGGACTACCTTTAACTGGTGATGAAGCTAATGAGGAATATCTAGAATCTGCGGTAGGTGGTTTTGTTTTAGGTACAAGTTTGGGTACTGGTGTAACAGTAATGGAGAAGTTTAATAGAAATTCAAGGAACGATCCTGAATTAATGAAAAATGAAGGATTCCCAGATTTATTAGGTGCTTTAGGTAGACCACAAAAACAAGAAACTGAATCTGAAAAACTATTAAAACAAGAAGACCCAATATTAAAAGACGCATCTATTATAGTTAATGATGTAGCATCGCAACATGAATTTTCTGGAAAACTTCCTGGGGAAAGTATACTTGTAGAAACAGAAGGAGAATTTAAACCTCCTCTTGAAGGTGAAGTAGTAAGTATAGTAGATGAAAATGTCTACGAAACAGCAAAAAATGACGAGACTTATGATGATGTTAAAGAAGTAAAAAAGGAGGTAGAAAAAGAAACCAAAAAACCTAAAACTAAAAGAGGGGCTACAAGCGAAGGTGATTTTGGAGGCCCACCGATAAGTATAGATAAATTAGGTGAGGTTGATATAGAGTTTGATGAAACAAAAAATTCTGAATTTTTTAATGAGCTTAATATAGAAAAACCAACTAGTGATTTAGATTTAGATAAATTAGACGAAATCACAAATAAAAGAGAAAGTGATGCCACTGAAGTTGATAATAGAATACAGTCAATTATCAAAGAAGATATAAAAGCAGTCGAAGAAAAAGATAAAAAAATAATAGAAGATTCGCAAAAGAGACATGCTAGATTCGCTGGTTTAATAAGTGGTATTACAGATGATTTTGCAAAACAGATGGGTGAACTAGCAACTGAACCAAGAGCTGACGCAGATGAATTTATAGCCCGTAAAAATACAGGTATAGACAGGCAAAAAATACGAGATAACTATATAAAGAACCCTGAACTGGATGAATCTAAACTTGGTAGTGAAGTAGAAGATTTAGTTCTAAAGTTAGATGAGATAGAAACAAATATAAATAACCTTGAAGTAGAGTTACAAAATACCTATAACAAAGAATTAAAAAAATCTCCTAAGTTGAATATAATGGCTCAACTACTTAAAGGGTTACCTAGGATAATCCCTAAGATTATTAAAACTAAAGTGCCAGATGCAAAAGGTAGACCTACAGTGCAGTTTAAAGTAGAGGGTACCCAACCTATACCAAGTGGGCAGATAGGTTTACCTAAAGAAATAGATAGTATTTTTTCACCAGCTAATAGAGCAAAAGCTGTATCCGAAAGTAAATTAGGTAGGCCACAATTATTAAACTTACAAACTCAAATAAATGATTACATACAAAGCTGGCAACTACTAAAAGACATTACTGATTTATTAAGAGATAACCCTCAAAAAATAGGCACAGGTAAAACAGAACCAAAGGAATCAGTATATCTACCTACAACTTACTTTAGAGGGGATAAAGATTCTAATATATACAGACCACTAACGGGGGATGCAACCACTGCTGTTCAATCGAATAGTTTAGGAGAGGCCTTAGATGTAATAGGTAAAGAAAACCCAGAACTAAGAAAGATAGCGGAAAAATTAAAGAAGTATACCGCTAGCACAGGGATAAGATATGCAGAAGTAGTAGATACTTTCGGTGAAAGACGAGCGGGGATGTATGATACAAAAGATAATATAATAACCATCGACCCAGAATATGGTGGTAGTCCACATACAATACTCCACGAGGCAACTCACGCAGCCACACATGCAGTATTACAAAAAGGTTCTAAACATTTTCTAGTAAAACAAATACAAGAAATCTTTGAAGAATCAAAACAATTCATAGACCCTAGTATGTATAAAGGTGCTTTTCGTTTTGACCAAGATGGTAAACCTGTATATGACATAGATGAATTTGTTGCAGAGTTTTTTAGTAATCCTGACTTACAACAAATTTTAAGTGAATATAGATATAAAAATTCTAATAAAACACTATGGGATAGGGTAGTAAATTTTATCCGTAGAATATTAAACTTACCCGAAAAGGGAGTCGCTAGATTAGATGATTTGATAGGTCAAATACTACAAGTATCAGAGACTTCTCCAGTAAAGAAAAGCCTATTCTCTGCGGCAATAAAAGATGGGCATAAAGGCATAATGGATATGACGTTTAATAAAACGGATAAGGTCATAAAAGGTGGTATGCCATTAACACAAAAAAATGTGAGTATATTTAACCGACTTATGCGATTACCTGGTTTTAAACAATTAAGATACTTCCAACCTCTAACTTATGTTATCGAAAGTGTAAAGGCAAACACTCCAGCTAAAGTCAGTCAAAAATTTGAAGAGATGTATGATTTAATCAGGAGAAAATCTGGTTATTTACAGACAGAAAGAGAGAGAGCTGCGGTAGTAGTTAAATACTTAGAAAATCTTAAAGATAAAGACCCTCAAAAATTTGAAGCATTTTCTGAATTAGCAATACGAACTACTGAACATCAAGTAATAGTAGCTAATGAAAACGGAGACCCATTAGACCCTAGTAAACCAAAAGATGCCGCTTTAATAGAAAAAGACAAAAATATAAAAATTAAAAACAATTTATATAACGAAGAAACAACAAGAATACTAAGAGAGGCGTATAAAAAATTACCTCCCCCGTATAGAAAAGCATATGCTGCTCTAGTTAAAGAATATAAGTCTAGATTTGAAGAGCATATACAAACTATGCAAAATGACATAGTAAACATGAAAGATATAAACCCAGAAACAAAAGGGTTTTTAATGGCTATTATAAAAAGAGGTATAGATAACAGTCCAGCTCCTACTCCTTTCTTACCATTGAAAAGGTTCGGAGATTTTAAAGTATCTTTACTAGAAAAAGATAACACACCAAATCCTGCTGATGGTAAAGGATATTCTCGTAAAGTAGAGCATTTTGAAACTGAAGCCCAAAGAAATTTATTTATAGCAAAATACCAAGAAGGTGTTTTAAACAAAACTTCTAATAAAGATAGGCAAATTATCCTACAACTAAACGAATTATATAAAGAGTTTGGTAGTAGAGGAATAGCAGTTAGCCCAATAAAAGATTTAAATGCAGCCCAGTTAAGTAATTTATCTGCCGATCAAAAACAAGCGTATTTTGCTCTTAAAAACGTATTTAACCAATTAAGTGTTGACGGTAAATTTAAATACTCACTATTTAATAGTCCTACATCTTTTAAAAATTATGTTGATCTAGCTAAAAACCCTGAAACTAGAAACACTTTGTCCGCACCAATATTAAAACAGTTAGAGAAAGTATTAGATGAAGGGCAAGTTACCCCCGAGGCAAAAGAAGAATTTTTCAACTATGCATTTAATAATCTGCCTGACTATCTATTTGGTAATCTTCTAAGAAAACGTAGCAATCCTGTTGTTTTAGGAGCATCTACTGACATAATAAATGGATATAGAACAAGTGTACAATCCATGATATCTAGACAAGCAAACGCACTATTCAATGCTCCTATGGATAAATTAATGAATAGCATAAGGGAAACAATCCGTAGAGATGCTGAAACTGGTGAGGGTGTAAACTACGCTACTGGGAACGTAGAACAAGCACAAGAATATGCAGATATGTTAGAAAAAACAGTTAGCTTTGCAAAATCTCCAGAGAGTAGTAGATTGGCGGATGCTATAACTGCTACTGGTTTCCATTGGTTTTTAGGTTTTAATATCTCTTCTGCTTTAATCCAAGGTACAAATATGGTAGGGGTTATATTCCCAGCACTAGGTGGTAAATTTGGGTTTGGTAATGCTGCAGGAGCTATAAGAAAAGCATCAGGTATCCTTAAAAATGCAGGACTTACTAGAACTATAAAAGACCCAACAGGTTTATTAGGAGATGATAAGGTTATTGATAGTGTTAGCATACTTAATTACAGTAAAGAACAATTAGCTACCATTAGTAAAAGTAGAGGTTATGATGAAGATACCCTCGTAAAACTTCGTAGTGCTTTGAAAGACTTTGGTCAATTAGGTAGGTCTAGTGAACAAGACTTACTTGACCCTGGTAGAGAAGGTAAAAAAGGGTCGTTTATAAAAGGTAAACCAAAAAGGTATATGGATACACTACTGAAAAGTAGTTCTTTCTTATTCAATTTAACTGAACAAGCTCAAAGAGAAGTTACTGCGTTAGCGGCTTTTGATCTGGCATATACTAGAAATTTAAAAGCTGTTAAAGAAGGTAAGATGACTAAACAGGAAGCATATAAATTAGCGGAGAAAGAGGCTGTTAACTCAATAGAACTATATAACGGTGGTATTTCAAGAGAGACATCTCCTGCTTTTAGTAGGTTGGATAGAAGTGGATGGTTAAGAGTTGTTGCTCTATTTAAAAATTATGGTTTCTTCTTGTACTCACTTATATTTAGTCTACTTAAAAAATCTTTACCTAGATACTTAGGTAATAACTATTCAAAAGAAGATGTCGCCGCAGCAAGGAAAACTTTAATTGGTGTCACAGGTGCCGCATACCTTATGGGTGGAGCTAAAGGTGTACCATTTTTCTTTGTACCAGAAATGATATATAACAGTTTCTTCAGAGATGAAGGTGAAGAAGAGTTTGATCAGTTAGTTTCTAATAACGTCTTTGGAGAATCTGCATTAGACAGACTTTTTGATATAAAAGTAAGTTCAAGAACAGGTTTCTACCAAGTTATATTCCAAAGCCCTAGAGTAGAAAACGATACAATGGGTGGATTCCTTGATAGTTGGGCATTAAATTTATTGGGTGCATCATACAGTGGAGCTAGAAATTTTGCATTGGGTACTACCGATATAGCCAAGGGTGATTTTAGGAGAGGTATAGAAAAGATGATCCCAACTTCTGTTGCTAACCTCAGTAAAGGTATACGGTATTATACTGATGGAGTAGTAACCAGGCGTGGTGACACAGTGCTAGAGCCACTAGGTTTATTTAGCGCAATATCAAACGGTGTAGGTATAAAGACTAGAACTGTATTTTTAAGTACGGACGTACCGTTTAATGTCAGAAAAAGATTTGAAGAAGTAGATAAAAAGAAACAGGGGTTTCTAGAAAAACTAGAACACCATAGCAAAACTGGAGACGTAGAGGCTTTCAGAGATGTATACTCTAAACTAAAAGAGTTTGGTCAGCAGACAATTACAGATTCCAAAGGTAATAAATTAAAGATAAAAGACGTATTTAATATTAACGCTGCATCTGTAGCTAAATCTATGAAAATAAGGTTAAGTAAAGATAAACCTTATGGTATGTATATAAACCCAAGGTATAAAGATTTGTTTACTGATTTAATAGAACAAGAGCTTAAAAAGAAAGGTATAAAGTTCTCTGACAATATGCTACTCAGTACCTAACTTATTCTCCATACTCGTAGCCCACGGATATTTTTCTCTATCACAATCTTATAAGCTATATTAATATCAAGTTCTTTCGCTTTACGTTTTATTTCTTTCTGTAGGTTTATACAAGAAAGACAAGGTAGGAAAAAACTTGTACCCACCTTGAAATCACTCCAACGTATTCTAATTACAGCATCACCTATGTGTATCTCAGATAAGTTACCACTCATTTATCTGAGTCCTTTACTGGCGCATCCTTCCCCAAAACTTTATCCATATCAAACATTATGGTATTAACAGAGTTAGAAGCAATCGCAGTTCCCTTATTCATTTTTTTAGAGCATTGATCAGCTAACACTAGTCCTGTTTCTTTAAGTCTAGCGAGCATCGCTTTTGCCGACACTCTACCCTCTAAATAGTTTACGAAGTCTTTTCTATTAATATAAATAAGCCTAGTATCAGGTTCTTGCCTTACATAAGTTGTGCTAAATTTTGGTAGTAATATAGCTTGATTAACTAAATCTTCTCTTTCTTCTTGACCAACTGTGTTATTTACACGGTTATCAATAGTGTTATTTATAACTAAAGTATATCCAGCCCTATAATTTAAATACTCAGCTAGTATTTGTTTATCATTATCACCAACTGATACAGTTTCAGCTTTAGTGCTATCAAGTATCTCCATAACACACTGATAAGTTTTATTGTAGTCAAAATCCCATAACTTTAGTTGGTTGCCATACCGTACACCTAGAAAACCCATAGCACATATAGATGCCCAATATCTACCTTGTTTTGTAAGATTACCTTCTGCTCTAACTTTTCTGGTCAATGCATCTAGTTCTTGTTGCACTAATGATTTGTTAGTCATCACATACTGAATAAACGGAGTACATGCTTGACCGTGATTGAGAAGTAGTATTTTAACTAAATCTTGAGTTTCCCCATCCTCAAGTGAAGTAGGGAAGTTTTCCAAATCAAACTGCAATATACGAGCAAGTTCAGGTGCTGAATTTTTACTATGTGCTTTTATCAACTGAATAAAGTCAGTGTTAGATGCTATGATAGTCATACCTTTCCAACGAATGTAATTATCCCTTTCTTTATTCTCAGACCCTTGCAATCTATTAGGCGCCTCACCCTCAGACATACCAAATGCTACTCTAGATGCATCTTCCTTTTTTAAATTGGTAAACTCATCTATGGTCAAAGGTACAGAGTTATATTCTGCTCTCCTCTGCCACATAGAATTAACTGTGTCTTTACCTTTCATCATTAGTTTTGTTGCATGTCCATAGATTGAATTGATAGCTATTAGAGTAGATGTTTTATTATATCCACTACTATCTGATCTAAGATTAATCAAAGCACCTTCAATATTACTGAACGCAACTAGTGGGGATGCTAACCCAAGACCTAAAACAAAACGTCTTAGTTCCTCACCTTCTGGTTGATACAATTTATTTATTGCATACGTCCATTTTTCTAAACTTCCAGTATTAGTGAACCTATCTCTATGCAAGATTGTTATAGGAGATTTAGGTGTTTCTAACACATCTGTTGGAGTTATCAATCTATCTCCTAACACAAACTTCAAAGGTTTGTTTGAATATATCTCCTCTGTCCATCCAAAATTAGGATAGGTTTCCTCTGCTGGTCTAACTTTTTTTAAATAACTCATAGAATTTTGTAAAAATATCATAACGTCTTTCATGTATTGACTTGCGAATCCTACTTCAAAACCCAAAACTTTCTGTAATTCAACTTGGGAACTCAGTTTCCATGCTGGTACAAGGAAAGTCTTAATACCATCTCTAGGTAAAATATATTTTAACTCTACCATATGCCCTTCTTTCCTATCTATCAGCCTTCTAGACAACCAAATGGGGTCTTCTGATATAGGAATGTCAACAGCTTTTTTTATACCTCTTCTCCAAATAGCTCCATCATCAGTTTGGTAGTATTGTTTAAAAATAGGGTCGTCTGGAAATTCAGGTGGCTCCTCTTTATAAACCTGTACCTGTGTACTGGACAATGTCTGTGAAACAATTTCCGTGAAACTTTTGTCAGTTTTGTCCATAGAAATAGATTTTAAAGGATGTAGCCTACCTAGAGATATAGGACTTTTTAAGTCCTTTCTATTTACACAGGATTTACATAAATCTGGTCTACCAGAATGCGATTCAAACGTAGCACATAGATAAGGTTTTAATGTTCTACCCAGTTTCTTTTCCGTCTCTAATTTATTATATCCATCATAGTTCTCTGAGAATTTATGCATCCAATCGTCTTTATCCTCACAGAATTTAATAATAGATAGCGCCGCTCTCCAAGCTGGTTCAGTTTGTTCTTTTTGGTTATTGTATAATTCTAATATTTGGTTACATCCATTACCATCTAATGACCTGTCTATTATCTGTTGAAAACTAAACTTACTATTAGATATTACCTCATTAAACTCATCATTCTGCTCTACCTCTTTTTTTGTTGGTTCTTTTTTGGTAGGTATTAACTTCCTATAATATTTAAAAGTTTCTGGTGTAGGAAGTTGCTCAGATATAACTCTTGCTTTTTTATTAGCTTTTAAATTTTTCGTATCTGGCATTCTGAGATACGCAACACTATTAGTCATAGAGGCTGAATCTACTTTTAGTTCAGAATCCTCTACAAAATCCTTAAAATCTTTTGCTAACTTCCCCCATTCTTCAGTATCTACTTCTTCTTTCAGTGGCCAATAAAGATGATATCCATTACCAGAGGATACCCATATTGGATTCTTAAATTTATCTGACCCAACCTCACTTAGAAAATCGCTAATTGATTGTCTCGCATCTGCGCTGTTTTTATAACATATAGTAGTATTCTTTTTACCAACATCAATATCCATGAATAAACATTTAATAGCTGTGCAGTTGTCTTGTTTTCTTTTATCTTTTGATAATCTACCTACACTAAAATAAATATTAAAGTCTTGTTCAGAATAATCACTAGCTTTATCTACTAGTTCATCTATGGTATTTACATACTCCTCTTCCATCTTGGAACTATCTAGGCCCATCTTGCCTAGACAATAAAAACTATTTTCTTTATGAGTAGGTAAGACACTAGACAAGAACTCTTTCATAGAAATGTTTCTCATACTCTCTCCCTACTTACTAGCTATTTTTAATATTGTTTTAATTCTCTCTAAGTTCTTTCCTTTTTTAGGTAAGTTACCCCCTAACCAACTATTTAGTGTAACCCTCGATATCTCAAGAAAACCACACCATTCTTTTTTGGTTATTCGTTTTTCCTTATCCACAACAAGAACTTGAAAGTCGATATTAATCTGCTTTAATTTATCCATAACTAACCCACAAAGGGGGGATGAATCACATTCCCATCAAATGCAATCCACCCCAAAGAAATTACTCTTTAGCCCAATCTTCCATAATAGCATCAGTGGATTGTGGTGGTGTACTACTTTTTTTATCTGAGTAAACTGTTGGTTCATCAGACTTAGGAGTTTCTAGTTTTTCCCCTACAAAACCACCATCTTCAGCAGAGAACCCATACTTGTCTCCACCGCCACCGCCTTCTACATACTTGATAACTTGCACAGCTCGTATGCGAATAGTAATACCAGCTCCAATCGCAGCAGTGTGGAATGGTACAGCAGTACCCCCAACTCTTAACTCAGAACCACCCCATATGTCTGATTCTTTAATAAGTTTAGGTGGGCTACCAGCATCATAGATAGCTGGCTTGTATGCCGCTTTAGATTTAAATTTAATGATAACTTTCCCAGTAGGATTACCATCATCATCTTCTTCATCAAAATATGGCATTGGCGCAATCTTGACATTCTTCTTAGTCTTTGAAAGCTCCTCTACATTTCTATTATGTAAGTCATTAATTAAATCAATGACAGGTTTAGCATCCTCTTTGGACATCTTAAGATTAACTTTATAGTGTCCATCCTTGTCAAACTTTGTGTCAGGTCTGCTTAAATGTGGGTAGACTGCCTCACCCTTTTTGGTCGTAAAAAATTCATTTTTAATCGCCATGATACTTTCTCCTATAGTTAGAAATAAAATTGTGTTGGAATATCGAGTAATTTTTTAGTACTATCGCTACCACATAGTGATGATGTATACTCATATTCTTGCTCTGTTAAGGTTCTTAAAGGTCTGAAAAGTAACTTTGGTATTTCATCATCTGAATAAAATACTTTGGTAACAATAGAATGCAATTTTACTTTTCTCGCCTCTAACCATTTTATGTAAGAGTTAAAACCCCAATTATATACACTACCCTTGTTATAAACTGTTGTCGCTGGTAGTGATATACCATAAGGATTTCTCTCATAGTCATCAGCTAGAACAACTACTGCTCTCTTTACTAACTTACATGCTTGAGCATTTATTCCACCTGACCCTCTTATAGAATGTTCACAATCTGCACATGCAAAAGATTGTGGGTTATCTACGTTTTCATCTGGAGATTGTCCATTGCTAGACCAACATGATGGTGAGACTATGTTGCCTTCTTCGTACTTATCTTTATAGTAAATACGTTGGGAATCTTCAGCATACCCTACAATAATCCATTCTTGTGATTCTTTATCTGTCTGTATTTCCATACCATCCAAAATCACATTGAACTTCTTATCTTTAAAGGTAATTCTATTAGACATTATTCAGATATAGCATGTGGGGGTCTTTTACCTTTCTGCTTATCAACCCAGCCCATAATGTCATCTTTTTTGAATCTATAAATACCACCTAATAGGAAAAAAGGTATTTCTTTTTTCCTAATGAAGTTTCTTACTGTGTTCTCACTCATGTTTAAAAACTTAGCCACCTGAGACATAGTGAGTAAACTAGTATCAAAATCAGACTCCTTCGCCATTTTAACCGCCTTTCTTTTTTGCTGTTACTCTAATGGTGTACTCTCTGAATACATCCATCCCTTTAGGCAACTTTTTATTTTCTGCATAGAACTCTTTCATATTACTTTGATGTAGCCTCTTCTCAAGTAAATGATATGCTTGATGCTCCTCAACAAAGTTATACATACTGTTCCAGTCATTCATTCTAAAAGTTTCCTTGACACTCCTAGAAATAGTGCCGATCTGTGTCCTGATGCTGTCTGCACCAATTGAACGACATACTTCTAGTAGTTTTGCTTTTAACTCATCTTTACGAGTTTTCAGACCCTCTACCTTAGTTTCATACTCTCTAGTTATATCTCTTACTTTATCTCGTACTTGGATATACTCTGTGACGATATCTTCTAAGGCAGTAGATTCTTTACTATCTTCTGACATTCTCTCTCCAAAATTAATACGTTAATCAAATATTATAATATATAAATTATTTTGTCAATAGTTATTTTTTACTACGTCATCATATAATTTGACAATATTTGAGTGTACATCTATTTTACCTTTTAACATCTTATAAATTCTTTTTTCCACCTCACTCCCTCGTATGTGAAATACTGTGACGGGATTCTTTTGCCCAGCTCGGTGCGCTCTAGCATTGCACTGTAGGTATGTCTCCACACTCATCACTGGACTCCAGTAGACGATAGTATCTGCCCTATGCAGAGTTACCCCATGTGAGGCGGCTTGTGGTTGGATAAGTAGTATCCGTGGGTTCTGTTTATTTTGAAAGTCACTAAATATACTTGTTCTTTTGCCTACACCTACCTCACCATTTATAATTTCACAAGAGTAACCATCTTTTGTTAATTCTTCTTGTAAAATTTTTATAGCATGACGATATGGCACAAACACAATAATTTTATGTGAAGATTCATCAATTATTTCTTTTAGTACTTTGAATCTAGATTTGACATCAAAAGATACTATCTCTCCAGTATCTGAATACACAGCGCCACCTGAGAGCTGCAGGAGTTTATTCATAGCTGCCGCCGCATTTACCACAGTTATATCCTCACCTGCCGCACTGGCGAAGAGCATATCTTTTATCTGACGATAGTATTTCTTTTGCTGTGCTGTAAGTTCTACATCTCTAGTGACATAAGTAAGAGATGGTAAATCCAAACATTGTTCTTTTGTAAATCTGATAGCTGGTTGGAGTGCATTATGTACCAAGAGTTTTGCCTCTGGTCGTGGCTCCCATTTGAATCTACTCACTTTTAACATAACTGTATCTCGCCACCTACCAGCATATCTAGGTACACCATCAGGGTTAATTAATCTAGCTAAACCATAGGCATCATATGGACTTTGAGATGCTGGTGTTCCAGTCAATAACCAAATCCAAGTATCATCAGTAATTAATTTTTGTAATGCTTTAAATCTTTTTGTAGACACATTCTTGTATGCGTTTGCCTCATCAACAATTATCAAATCAAAATTGGCTTGGGCAAGTTCTTGGTTTACAATTTCAATACCATCATAGTTTATGATAAGAAACTCTGTGTCTTCTTTTATTATTTTTATTCGTTTCTCTCTAGTTCCATAGCAAATATTAGCTGATCTGTGCATAGCTACAGAGAACAAATCATCAAGCCATGCACTCTGCATAATACTGAGTGGGCATATAACTAACACTTTCTTTATGATGCCTCTTTCCATCAAAGAATCTGCCGCCCATATACAAGAGGACGTTTTACCAGTACCTTGCTCATTCCAACACCCAGCTCGTTTGTGGAGTGTTAAAAATTCTGTTGTCGTTCGTTGATGTTCAAATGGTGTGAATGAACCTGACCATTCATATGATTCAAGCACTGGAGACGGAACATTTTTTATGCCCAATCTATTTAGTGTTTGTGATTCTTTGATTCCCCAATGTACCAATACCTCACCGTTGTCTAATAACTTAGATTTTTTTATGGTATTTAATATTACATTGGGGTTATTAACTCGCACACGTAGTGCTTTTTGTTTTACGTTCCCCACAACATTTCCTCCTATTGTCAAAATCTCTCCTTATGCCATAGAACTGTCAGACTTTCTTTTGAATGACCTATTTTTACTTGGTTTTTGTAGTGTATATCCGTCTTTATTAGACCCACCTTTACTCAGTGCTTTTTTATGTGCAACGTCTTTTCCTTTTCTGTTGACACCTTTTTTGTCTAGCTTTCTTCTCGCACGTTGACGTTCGTTTCTACGTTTACGTTCGTTACGTTTCTTTTGTTGTTCGTATTCTTTCTTATATGGTCTTTTCTTTTTTACATATGGCATCAGTTTCTCCCATTATGGTGGCAACTCAATACTGGACAAAATCTATAACAAGTAAAGTTAGGCTTGGGATTCCAGACTTCAGATTCAAAACACTTCTTAATTTTATTAACTTC
>Ga0208644_1002037_pt1 | contig 16369 bp, 17 predicted proteins | sample VirMetDEL_Nov_18_FD_184517 | JGI IMG/M metagenome (GOLD analysis project Ga0208644, IMG submission 184517) | Aqueous microbial communities from the Delaware River and Bay under freshwater to marine salinity gradient to study organic matter... | ecosystem: Environmental > Aquatic > Marine >... | reverse complement strand
TGGTGATGTGGGGTTTTGCGGATGGTGATAAACGAAAGGTTATACAAAGCCATAGTGGAACAACAAGCCCTGTAAGTTGCAGCAGAAGGATCTGGTTAGTGGTTGGTTAATGCCACATAACAATTGGCTAAGACTAACGAAAACTTTTACGCATGACCTATAAGCCCGATGCACACGGCATTTCACTTGAATTTGAAAGTGATTTCAATGCAGAGCGAAACGACCTGATAAGACAACGTGCGAAATATTTTACGCAACAGGAAATGTCTGAAATGATAGGCGTGTCTATCCGTTCAATCCAGCACTTTGAGAAAGGTAGGAACTACAATAGCCTCATCTTAACAGGCTACCGATGTGCAATGGAGTGGGCATCTGAACGGGCAGAGGGACACCCGTAACAGACACCCTAAAGGCTATACGCCTTGTATTTTTCAGTCAACTCTAATCTGTGAGTTAGACCATTATAACCCCCGTTGATAGCCTTAGTTACGCGCTTAACGGTATCTTCATCAAAACCCTCATCACACTTCGACCAGATTCCGTTAGTGGAAAAGAACCATAGCGCGGTCTGAAATGCGTAAACGTCTTTAACCTTGTCTGGGTTCTGTACTAAGTCAAAGTCCTCGATCCATACGCTGAACTGCTGATAGTTGAATTTGCCTGTGAGTTGCAAAGCTCCACGGCCTCGATACTTCCAACCGTCCCCACTCTGCTCGTCTCCGTTGCTCATGCGGTTAGCGTAGACCCTATTGGCAATCTTCTCGGGTTGCCTTGCGTAATCGCTTGCATCAACGTTTTTGAAGTACTTACCAAAGACCTTGTTCAGCCCCGCCTCGGAGTAATTCAGATTCTCTTCAAACACTTTGAACCCTCCTGTTTCGTGGCCACATTGCGCCCAGAAGTGAACCGCCCTTTTATGGCTTTCGATTCCCAGATACTCGCTGCAATGCTTGAACGTATTAGGGCCAAATTGTCCATCTGGTTCAATTCCCGCTGCCTCTTGTAATGCTTTTAAACTCATTCTCGTTTGCCTTTTACCGCCCCTTCAAAGCGTTCCTTTAATCCTTTCCATAGGTCAGTACCCGTCAAAAGTCCAATGTTTTCCATGTTGCTTTTGAACTCAACTAAAGCGATGTAACCAGCTGTTATCTGAGCAATAGGCATCCACGGTATAAAATGCACCTCCATTAACCTACCTAGTATTATAGCAATCGCATAAAATACCATCTTAGTTATTGTTCTGGTCATCTTAGATGAGTGTATTCTCTCACCTATCTTCTTAGCCTTCGCAATACCTGTTATGGTATCAGTCAATGACAACACTCCAACCGCCAATACTAGCGGCACGATGGGTGTAAAAAAGAATATTAAATAGGGTACTCCCAATTTTAGCATAGTTCCAATTTTAAATGTTTTCATTCGTTCCTGATTAATTATACTATGCCCTATGTTATTATTTATGGTGTCGACCATGTGAGTGGTTATGCTCAGTCGTCAGCGTCTAGTTTCGGCTCAAAGCCTTTAGGTAATTTGGCAACGCATTGCCCTATTTCATCTTCTGTAAGCCCGTCCATGTCTCCAACTACCAAAGCGGTCTGAGATTCACTAACGATCTCTTGCCACCATTTTTTAGTGCGATACATATTACAACCGCGCTTCAATGCTTCGTAGCAATTGCGTAACTCCGCCTCTTTATGGTCTAGTATCAGATACATTAGTACAGTGAGAATCTAGTGTTAATATCATCTTCGATGCCTGTAATATCACCCGCAGAAGTGCCGCCACTTGGATAGATAATGTAATCCTGTTCCCATCCTGTGCTGGACAATCCACCGCCTCCGTAATAGCCTACATCGTAGGTAGACCATAAAGTAAGGTCAGCCCCTAAGTGTGCGACCAACTTCCTTGGTGTGGTCTTGTCATACGCCTCGTTTCGGTTGGCTATCGTAATAGCCGCCCCGTCCGCTCTGAATGTTGGTGAACCGTAGTTGCTATGTATGGTTGTACTTGTGTTCCCGTCTCTGCAATAAAGACCGTATGCGCTTCCAGAACTATGTTGATGGATGTATATCGTATCGGCATCTGGTTCAAAGATGTACCAGCAATCAACATCGGCCTCACCAATTGCCGCTGCGCTTATGAACTCGTCATCCGTTCCATCGTAATACAATGCAGCTTTACCGCCTCTGGTTACAAGCGTCCCCGCGTCAACTATCATCGGCTGAGCCGCTTGCGTTGTTTGGGTTCGGTGTTTAGCCGTTAACCCTTGGTCGTATCTGGTCGTAATGTACCCGCTGTCTGAGCCTATCCAAGTCGATAGGGAAGTCCCTCCGCTTGTCTCGCTCGTCATGTCGAAGGTGTTAGATGCGTTCAAATAGAAATCCTCCTCCGCGTTATCACTTGAACGTCTGATGGTTACGATCGGCCCAGAATAAGCCCCGCGAAGTCTGTCAAACGAATAGCCGACCGCGTCAGCCGTTCCGTAATTATCGAATAGAAACCCTGTAGCTGTACCCGTTGCGCTATTGTAAACCTTCTTAGTGCCTGATTCATTGGTCAGAACGAATATCTCAAACGCGCCTGATACACTTACCGTCCAGTTACAAGTTGGACTAGCTGAATACTCCAACAACTCCATAGTTGAGTTATACTCTACAATGTAGATATACTCGGTCGGGGTTGTGTTGGTAGGTGTAACTGTGATTATTATCTCGTCCCCGATCACAGGAGTCGAATCGTCTAACGCAACCGCAATGGATGGAATGGCCGCGCAAGGTGTAGCGGTGAACATCGTGCCCGATGCACTAGGAATGTAGTCGGCCAAAACCTCAGTAACCCCATCACTATCTAACATCTTCGCTTGTGGTAGCGTATAAGTAGCCCCACTTGCGATAACTTGCGACCAAGTAGGCGTAGCGTTATTTTCTACTGTAGCGTCATCACAAGCTCCGCAAAGCTCGGTAGTTAAACAGTCTCTTTGCGCTTGGGTCAATCTTGCGAATACCGCAGCATCGCAGAAATCGTATAAGGTAAGCCCGTCAACCGTAGACGCGGGGCTTCCAAAGTTAGCGGGAATCTGACATTTGCTAAAGTCCCAATTTTGACTTACGGTTATGTCAATGAAATGACCCGCTACACGGTCATCCATCTGCTCCGTTGCGGGTGTCAGGTCTGATTGGTGTAGTGAGTAGTACTCAGTTTGATGTCCTTGCACAAAGTATGCGAGAACATCCAAGATGATCAACTGGGTATCACTTAAAACCTCCTGTTCGTGGTGCGTTACATCTTCGCCTTCTTCGCCAACATGAACGCGGTCGAATATCCCAACCCTTAAGACGGTAGATAATACACCCTCATCCGTGTTAGCACCTACATAATGCACCCACATCAGCGGGTAGTTGCGCTCAGTCGGATTCCACTCCGCTAGATCGCCCACCCCGTAAGCTGCGATCTGATCGTGTGCGTCCGCAATGTCGGTCAGTTGTTTGACTATTTCGTTTAGCGTCAACATATCGCTTTAATCGTTGCTCGTTTCTTAGAGTTCGTTTGTTCCCTTTGTGATTCATTCATACTTATCTCTTAAACGCTTGTAACGTTTCTTAGTGCCGCCTAAATACATGGTGGAGCTGAACGCCATATCTTTGTCTGGATGGATAACGTCCGCACCGCTACCGGGGTCTGTATAGCTAGGGTAGTCGGTATCATTCTCACAAAGGAAATTGATAAGCCTTTGCGTGTAATGCTCCGCTTTATTCTTGTATCGCTCGTAAACCAAGTCGATAGCCCGTCTGTCTGCCGCTGTACTAGCCTCACCGTCCCGACTTACTACGCCCTTATTAGTAACTGGAAAGGAAACCTCGTAGACTGTCTCAGCCATTACGTACCACTTCAACGCCTTACGGATGTAGTTATCCATCAAAGTCTTGTTAACGCCCGTTAGAGTGCTTGCGTTCACGTCAGATTTAAGCTCATCGTATAGGGTGCTGCCTATCTTCTTCTGAATGTAAATATCTTGGCAGTATAGGATGGTCTCAGTCAGATACTTATCATCTACATTCTTAGATAGCGGTGTATCTTCTTTGATCTGCGTAGGGCTGTAAAATAGTGCGTCTGCCATTACTTCTTCTTAACCGTTAATTGCTCCCATTGGTGTCGGCAGTAAGGTGTCGTTTGGTTCGTTCCTTTACGTGTCCAAAATCCGCCCTTTCTTAACCATACATTGCGCCCCTCTCTCATTCCTATCTGCTGAATCTCCGCAAGTGTCCAAACTCTACCCTTTGAAAGTGCCACCATCTCACGGCAAAAGTCTCTAGTTGTATCAATCACATCAGGGCCACTCACTCCGCTTGCTTTTACATATCGGTAAGCAATGGTAAAAGACGTTTCTAGTGGTATTGTTTCGGCTAGTGCGCTTTCACCTTCTGGCGTTACATTCAAAATCCTTTGCGTGGTGTCCTCGATAAGCTCCGCGCCTTGTGTTAAATAGCCGCTAGTTGATAGCTGATTAACCGCCTCAACAATTCGTGAAAGGTCAACATTCAAAGCCGCTGCAATCTCGGTAAACGTAACCGATGGATTCTCTTTGATCATGTCAAGTACACCCATCTCGAAAGCGGTATCAATAAAGCCGTACTTCTTTAGCTCCATTTCGCGCTTCTCAGCGTCCAACCCGTCTTGGAAGTAGAACCCCCTAGAACTTACTACCTCGTATTCGTCTAAACTTAGGCCGCATTTAGAGAACGCACTAGTAACTTTTAACTCAGCGTCAGCATGTTCCAGTACTTGTTTCATTTCAGCCTTAACAGCTACCTCAGTTCCGAGAACCGTAGCGGCTGCCTTCTCAGGCGTGAACCCGTAAAGCTCAGTAAGTACTGACATTGCGCTCGATGCCTCAATAACGCCTTGCTTAACGTTTTGAAGTAGTGTAATGATTCCAGTAACGCCACCAACAGACCCTTTAAGTGCGGCCTGTGATTCGGCCTCTTTAGACCCGACAACATTGTCATCTTTTTCAATCGGTGGGAGTCCCGCTTTTTCGCGGATCTCATCCTCTTCCATAACCCCGACAACCGTAGACTCAGAGAACTGTACGCTGATCGGTTCGGTGTGTTCGATGGTCAACCTACCCTTATAGCCTTGCACTTCTAGTAAGTCGTTAAATACCCTTTCTAGGAACTTCTGACGGCCTGAGATGTAGGTGTTATTGAATAGCTCGTAAGAGTCTATCAATTGGCTGCGACTTGCGAAGATTCCATCTTGTTTGATTCCGAATAGGTTAGGGTCTGTTACCCTATGCCCGCTGAATATCTCTTGCTGTACTTGCTTGTTCAACTCAGCATAACGTTTATCAAGGTCGTTGCCTGATATTTGGTCAATGTCAACACCTCCGCTGTCTCGCCCGTTGGCGAAGTTCAACACTATTGAGTTGGCGTTATCCGTTCCTGTGAACTTACCTATAACTCTATCTTCAATATCTTCTTTCTCTTCCTCGGTTGGAACACCATCATAAAAGGTAATAAGTGTACCACCAATAAACCCGTTCTTTATTCCGTTCAGATGAAAGTTAGCTATCTCGATGTCCATTTCCACGTATGGAACTGCACCGATATAACCGGGTATCGGGTAAACATCCGTAGTCGGGTTGTACTCAGAGATGTACAGGATCATCTTCTGGTCAAACTTATTAGGGTCGTAGTCTGGAAACCACTCCAAGTTATCAGGCTTGGCCTTCTTCCATCCATCAGGTGAGTACCACCATCCATCATTACCCTTTCCTCTACGGTATTTCTTGAAGTCGCAGCAATAAATCGCTGTTATTCTCTTCTGTGTTTTATTCGGGACAACCTCCAACAAAAAACCGTTGAAGATTTCAAGGTCAAGTGTAGTCTTATCGAGAATATCGTTAAGCGTTTCCTTTGGGTTTGGGCTGTTTAGAAACCTACTTACATCGGCCTTTTGAGCTTGGTCTAAACCACTATCATCCAGTTTAAACCCTCCGCCTGTTATGTAGTCAACCTTGCCGTTGATAATCGCGTTGTGCTTTGCGCTGCGATTGTAAAGGCTGAGAAGATAGTCTGGGTATTGATTTGACCAACCCGCAGACGTTCCGAATTTTATCCAATCTAAACTCCTCTCCTCACGGAACTCAGGCGTTTTGTGTGCGTCTAGCTTTATTACTCTTACGTTACCCTTCATAAACTCCGTATGTGGTTGTTATTTCGTATTCGGTGTCAGTTGCCTGAGTGTCTGTAACAAGTGCGAACCCTCGCTCTAATTCGGTCAACCCTGTCGGGTCTAAATTGCTTGAGCTTGAGTTAGCGAATATTCTGTAGATGTACTCACCTTCAACCAATGTAATTCTAGGAATTAATGGATCTACACCCGTTGTCACCTCCCTGATGGTTAGTTTATTATACCTCTCAGGGTGCGGGGATGAATCGGTACACACCCCATAAGTGAACGCCCTACTTGACTTGTTTTGAAACTCAACCAAGTAATAAGACGCACTCCCCTTTTCTGTAAGCGTTACAATAGGGTAGTTGGTGCTATCTCGTGTAATTCTTATCACGTTGAGGCAACAAAGATTTCAAGGTCAACGCTTGCGGTGTCCGCTTGTGCGCTAATGTTGTCGGCCTCGCTGAATGAAGCACTAGCCCCTCCTGTCGCGTGTACCTCAAGATCATCATTACCCATGATAAAGGATTGACCCGCCTCAAGTTTAATGAAGAAAGTATCCGACCCTGTATCACTTACCCCCAACGTTACAAAATTGGTATCATCGAGATTTGTTACACGGATGTATTTAACCCCAGTTCGTAGGTATGTACCTTGACTATTCGCAGAGTCAAACGCGATAATATCAACCACCGAAGTCGGGACGGTCATTATTCGTCTATCCGTTTCGTTGATGTTGGCGATGGTCTGAGTGAATGTACCTCCTTGGTCTTTACCTTGGATTGTTACCGCTTCTGTTATTGTAACGGTCATTGATGCCGCTGTGATTGTTGAGGCCATTGAGTGCTTTATTTAGAAATAACCTTTAGGGCTATTTCGTTTTATTTCAATAAAAAAGCCCCTACCGTTAGGCAGAGGCTTTCTCAAATATTTCCTTTCTATCAGTTAGTGATCGTTCCGAGTAGAGTGTCTACCGTTCCCGATGCTGGGTTGATCCTCATTACAGGGTCTGGCTCCATACCTTCAAAGGCTAACTCGTAACCGTTACGGTCGCCCGGTGCTGTACCTGATCCACCCGTAGATGCTACCATGTCCAACCCGTTAGCGTGGCCTAATACCCAAAAATCCCCGTCTCCGTTTGCATCGTCTGGTATCTGTGTTTCCACAATAGCAACCAAACGATTCTTTGCAAGTAGCTGTACCTCCTTACGCTTTGAAGTCTCTAGCTTATTCATAACCATTGAGATCATTGGCTTGAAGTATAGACTTCCAGTTGCCTGATCTGGTTGCGGGTCATCGTTAAAGCTAGATGTCTCTCTTCGTAGCTCGTACTTGTAGAACACCGCTGAGGCTGAACCGATCGCTGTAACCTCGCCCGAAGCGATGGTCGGTGTAATCGTTTCCCAATCAGCTAGCGTTGCAAACCTGATAGACTTGATACCACCGATTGCGTCTTTACAATCTAAACTAAATCCTGTTGTTAATGCACACGGCATATCTTATCTGTTTAAAGGGTTAATTAAAGTACGATCTTAGCAACCTCCGCTGGGATAGCAATTTGTGCAGCCAACTTGAACTCAGTTGTAAACCGCACCTTCTTCTGATCCTTAGAGTACCAAACATCGAAGTTGTCCATATCGCTAGCTCCGTCAACTCCTACGAAGAAGTTAGAACGTCTACCCGCGTAAACATCATTCGTTCCGTTCAATCCTACTACTGGGATGAAAGGGATAGTAGTACCAGGGAAGATTAGTCCCGCTGAACCTTCTGGGTCAGGGTTGCCAGCTCCATTGTTAATAGCTGCTCCGTAAGTAGAACCACCCAAGATCAAAGATGCTTGCAATGCAGCGTAAGTATCATATCCTACGAAACAAGCGTTATCACCTTGATCGGTCAAACCGTTCTCGGCTAGTGCGGTGTAGATTCTCAAAGCCATCTCGTTCGCAGTTGTCGCGTTGATAGCGGTCAATGCAGAAGCATCATAGATTGAAGTTGAGTTAGCGTCAATTCCGTTACCAGACATTGCAGCAATGAACCCATCAAAGTATTGGTTATTACCAGTACCAGTTGAGGTGTTGCCTTGCCATAGAGCAATATCAGCCTCTCGGTTGATCTGAGCGATAACGTCATCCAAGATAACTTGAAAAACCGCGTTAGGCTCTACGCTGTCATATCTTGCACCCGCTCTCATCTGAGCTGATAGATACTTACTTTCCAAGTCCTTTGGACACCACTCCATATCTACCTTCATTGCACCCGGTACGAGTGAACGTTGGCTGAATGTAGTGTCTCCACTTGCGTTGAATCCGCAAGAGTCAGACTGAAAATAAACCGTGTTAGCTACGGTAGGGAGTTTATGTGTTCCCTTAACACCATCGACCACAGTTACGAGGCCCATTGTTTTTGCACCGAGTACAGTTGCAGTCTGTAGTTCCGCTTTCTGCTCCTCGATATAGGTTACTAAACCTGATACGTCAAATGCCATTTTTTATGCTTTTTGAATTTGTGAGTAAACTTCTTTTGCGGTCAATTGTCCGCTTGATCTCTTCTTGAAAGGCTCTTTAACCTTCTTAGTCTCTTCTTGAATCGGTGCGTTTGCAACCTCCTCGATCAGTTCAACCGTTGATAGACTGATCTTCTTGAACTCAGCCGTAACATCCTCAACGTCTTTTGATGTTGCTAGGTCTTTCAACTTAGCCTCGAACATCTCCTCCACGCTTTTAAGGATGTCAGCCTTTAGAGTTTCCCCGAATTTCTCGGCATCGAACTCATCCTTTACAGGCTCATCTTCTTTAGCCATTTCCTCACCTTCTTCGGCTGGAACTTCTGAGGCTACTAGGTTAGCAACCACGCCCGCCTCGACTGTGATAACCGAACCATCTTCTAGCTCAATATCCCCGTCAGCGGCTTCCATTAGCTCACCCGACTCGTCAATCACTTGAACAGTTGCCCCAACCTCAACGGCTGGTTCTATTCGCATAGTTGTACCGTCAGCGGCTTTAACGTCTACAAAGTTTTCCTCTGTTGGCGTTTCTATCTCTTCTTCAAATAACACCTTTTTAAGTGCTGAAAGTTTCTCTTTGACTTTAGTCTCGATGTCCATTGATCTTAGATTTATACTAATAAATAGCTGTTATAGGTGAACCGTTCTAATTTGAGTTAAGCACCCTGATTATCGTTTCAATCAATTCTTCATCTGCAATGCGTTCTGCGTACTCCTCGAAGATTCCCTCTACGCTGAATCCTGTAAATGTGCCGTCCTTTACTTTAGCCCAGACCTCATCGTTATCAACTTTGAATGAACCGAACCATGACCCGTTAGGCAACTCAGGGAATCCGATAGGCGTAGGCTTGCGCTCGTCAATGATGAAGCTCTCGAACATGAATACATCCTCTACGTCCGTTTCGTGCATTAGATTAACCTCCTTTGCGCGTTGCTCTTTGCTGAATTTCAGCACTACATTCTTAATTGTGTCAGCGTCAAACTGTACATAGTATGGTCCAAACTTGTCATCGAAGCGATAGATGGGCAGACCAGCGACCATTAGTGGCCCAGATACTACGCGCTTCTCATCGTGTTGAAACTTGTACGGGTTCTTTTCTGAGTTGAACGCCATCCATTGTCTCTCGATAGCGGGGTCGTCAACGAATGAAACCTTCTCTACACGGGTTTCATCATCTTCGTTAATTGTCAATTTGATTATTGGTAAGTCCATCTTATGGGAATGTTGCTTGTTGCTGAATCTGTGATACATTGCCTTGTGCGCCTGTTAACTCTGTCTCAACGACAAACGCTTGAATAGGTGCTAGCTCTGCCTGTTGTATTGATTGGTCGCTTAGTTGCGTTGTGTTAGTTGATACTGGCGAAGTTGATGGTGCGCTAGACGATGGTGTTGATGCTGAAAATGTTGGCGCTGATGGCCCCGGTACATTTGCTTTATTCAATATCGCAGACGCTTGACCAGCCCCTGATACGACCGCAGCAATACCCGCAGCAATACCCGCGATCATCTCATAAACGTTAGACGCTTTCGATGCTGACGCTATCGCGTTGGACACTCCAACCGCTGTATTTATAGCAATTTGAGCAACCGCCAACACTTTAGCCGCTGCGGTGTCCTCACCCGCTTGTTGTTGGATGAGTTGCCCAATAGCCCCTAATAGATCGCCAACGGATTGAGCCGCTGAAACTCTAGCTTGCGCCATGCGTTGCTCCTCAACCAACATCTTTTCATTGTGCGCCTTTTGTTTTTCTTCCTCCTCAAGTGCGTACTTATCTTTGATCGCTTGAATCTCTACACCCGCAACATCTTCTAACGCCTTACGTAATTCCAACTCTATTTCAGAATCTCCTTGAATCTTCGCTAGTCGCTCCTGTAGTTTAGCGTCAGCCTTTGCAATATCCCGCGCTTCCTCATCTTCTATCAGAAGTATCTTCGCGTCTCTTAATTGCCTTAATAGGTCAAGCTCTTTAGCTGCGTCCTCCTTTGCCTTTGTTTCTTTGGCAACCCGTTCAGCCTCTGTTAATGCCGCCTCCTGCTGGCGGATAGTGTTCAACTTGTTTTGGATCGTGGTCTGTAACTCCATCGACTCCATACGAATATTTGCTAACGCTATCTCAGCATTTGCTAACTTGTCCAGATCTTCTTCGCTCGGTTTCTTTGGTAGCCTGTTCTGTTCTTTAATTATCCTGACATTCTCGGCAGCATTGGCTAGCCGTTTATTCATTAGGACTGTTTCCATTTCAGCCGCCTTAGACGCAGCAGCCTCCCTCTCACTAAATGATTTGGTTATGTCCTCTGCTAACTTGTTCAGTTCCTTAATATCTGCCCTCCTTCTGGCTGTCTCAACGTTTAACTCCCTTTGGCTTACTTTTAGTTTGTTGAAAGCGTCCGCTAACTCGGTGGCCGCTTCGACATCCTTAGCTATCTCCTTCCCTAACTCAATCGCCCCTTCGGTCATCTTCATTAAAACCCCTGTTGCTGGGTTTAATCTAAGTATACCTTCACCCAACTCCAACGCACCTTGTTTAGCGTCATCCAACGCCCCATCCATGTCGCCAGCAAATAGTTTTTTCATGGCTGATGCTAATAGACCAGCACCGCTCAATATCTTATTGAAGTTGTCTATTACATAGGTTTTGAGATTAGTCGCGAAATCCTCGATTGATTTCATGGGGCTGGTGAATAGGTTGTACAGCCCCTCGCCTATATCTACAACTACATCACTTAACGCACCCATCACCGCACCTAATGCAGCGGAGGCAACTCTTAACGCTTGCGCCCCTCTTTCAGTTTCTTGAAAGTAGGTTGCTATTGACCCAATAATGACAGCTAACGCGCCAATTCCTGACGCGATTAAAGCACCCTTAACTGTTTTTAACGCCTTAACGAACTTTAAAGCCCCTGTTCTTAACGCGCCCATTGCTGTCGCGGCTGCACCTATCGGGCCGGGTAATGCTTGCGCCTGTTCTTGTGCGGCCTTAAACCCGTCCTCCATGTCTTTACCAGACTTCTTAGATTTCTTACCTATCTCCTCAACGAGTTTTTTTAAGGCCTCCATTTCCTCCTTTAGAGCTTCGGTTGCTTTCTCAGCTTTACCGAGCTTTACTTGGAGGTCAAATACAAGTTTCTTATTAGCCATTACGCTAGATTGGTTTTAATGCCCTCCCAACTTATCACTATATCGGAGTCTCCGTTGATGGGGTCGCCACCTTTAACGATCAACTCAAGATCATCGCCAGCCACTACATTACCCGCTGCGCCTCCATCCACAGGAACAAACTTTGCAATGATCTCACCCGTAGCCGCAAGCACTCCAACACACTCTAATTGAGATGTTGACGCTGATGCCGCTTTGATCGCTAGGTTTACATTGGTCGCGTAGGCTGTGGTGTTGAACTTTATCTTTACGACCGCGCTCGTAGCTATCCACTCCTGACCCGATACACCTGTTGCAAGTGTTATCGGTGTTGAGTTGCCTGTTAATACGGCTGCGGCTGCGATGGTCTGGCTACGGTCAGCTATTGGGATCTGGCGGATGCCGTTGTCCGTCCTGATGTACATGGTATCATCTGCAACATTTGCAAATACTTCACCTATGTATAGGTCGGTCGACACCCAAGTTCCATCTGTATGGTCTGTACTAGGTGCTACCGTTGGTTCGGTCGTGGTCGTGCTTGACCGCTTTAGCCTTATTCTACTGTCTTGTGTGTTAGCCATCTATTAAATAAATATCTGAGTGTCCTGAATCGTTTTGTACTACATTATCCCCGCTGTCAATTACCCGCGTAGTCGTTCCCGCGTTCAATGGTGTAACGGTGTCGAAACCGCCATCTACCACCGCCCTAGAATTGACCTGAGCATTGTTTAACCATGTCTCATCGTTGCGGGTAACGTCTGCGTTATCGGTATGTATAACCGTTACGTTAGTGATCCCACCCGTAACCCGGTTATTGTTTCCTCGTATCGTTACATTCCTAGAACCCGCTTCTATCCTGTTATTATCTCCGACTATATCGAACTCCGTAACAGTCGGATCAATGTAGTTATTGCGACCCCTTACGCTACCTTGAAACGGTGGATATACGTTGCCGTTCATCATTTGCCTTTGATGCGGTCGCGGGTATTGCTCACCATCTTCCGAGCCTAGCGTCTTTAACAGCTTCTTTGTCTGTACGTGCTTTGGCACTTCATTCGCCCTGATCAACTCAACCCTAGATAAACCATCGGTGAATGGGTTGTAATTCTGTACCCAATTCAACCGCCAGTAAGTATTATCAATTAGGATAGTATCTCTAAAATCGAGCTTTGACATATCCAAATGCGTCAACCTGAACGAACCCCGCATTACCTTACTATCCTTGTGGGTCATCTCCTCAACGTATTCACGATGATAGACGTTGTATAGATTGGCGTTGGTTACGTTTATCGGCCCTGTTGCCGCGTTCTCTGAATAGTAGAGTAGATTGGTTAACCCAAAATTAAGGTCGTTATCGGGGTTCACGGGGTTGTCTAAGTGTCCCGCGTATGGATAGCTCGTTTGAGTTGTTCCGAAGGTAAAGAAGCTACCGAATATCCAAGTATTGACTGAACTCAAGTAGTCATAAAACAAGATTCTTAGATTGCTTTCAACCGACTTAACCCCCCCTGTTATGTTGGGGTCGTAGATCTTAGTTATTATCCTGTCGCTACTTCCATCGTTTACTAATGGGGACGCGCTGAACTCTAACCCTATTTCCTTTGTCTGGTTTAAGAACTCGTTGCCCGTTTCAATCCTACGTTGACCGTAAACCTTTCCGAACCGATTCTCGTAATCCGCGTTGTAGTAGTCCTTATCTGATTTGTACGTGAACAGATAATCGGACGCGCTCAACATTCCAAGCGGCTGTACTTCAATCTTATTTGACCTATCCAGTTTGTACGTCCAATCTATAACACTTCCTTCGCTGTAAAACTCATTACGCGGCTCTATCAGTACGTTTTGATCGTTCGCGGGGTCTGAGGTTACATAAAGGTTGAACATCTTAAAGATGGATGTTACATAGTCCCGCATCTTCATAGATGGTAGGATGGTGTTCATGTAAAGTGGGTCGCCCTCAAATATCACCACGCTCGGCTCGTTGTAAGCAACTGCGTATGTGGTGGTCATCTCAAAGTCTGTGAAGATGCTGTTGGTGTTTATCAGTTGTCCCGATAGATTCGACACTATCAACTCATTAAATTCCAACTGCCAACCAAAGTAGATGTACTCACCGACCAATAGCGTAGCGTCTGAAACGGTAGTAACGAAGTCTAGCGTTGTATTGTAGCTTGACGGGTTGCCTGTCAGGTCAAAGAATTGTTCTGTTTCTCCGATAACCTCAACCACCCCGTAAATATTCAGCTTACGAATCTGACCTTTTATCTTCATCGCACCGCTATACACCCTATTAGGATTGACGGTTGTTCTGGTTAGGTTTATAGATGCGTCTAGGTGTAACGAATAATACCCATTATTAGGGACTTCGTATTGATAGACCGCGTTATCGTAGTTGTTTCCGGGGTCGGTATTATCTCCTGTCGTTTCATCGTCTATCGGCATCCTAACGAAACCGATACCGCCCGTTAACCATGTAACGTCCCCATCGGGCGTTCCGCTGTAGGATGCTTTGAAATACCTATCACTTACATTCTCGTAAGTGGTCGTTACAACTTCCTGATTGTATGGCACTATCAACTTTCTGAATAGCGATGAATCTAGGAAGTCGCTCGTATAAGTGTAGCCTGTGTACTCGAATATCTTATCTAGTAGCGTCTTAGCGAATACCGCTGGTCTAAAGTCGGCAACGTTGTACACCCGATTACCGTAGCTATTGAACTCGATATTACTACCGTAGTCGATCATTGGGTAAACGTAGCCCTCGGTATTAGTCCAACTTGCAACAATATCAGAACGCCTATAAATATGGTCTAAGTCCGAAAAGTCTAAGATGTAATTTCCGTCATCGTCTAGCTCATTGATAGCCTTTTCACCAATAGCTGAGAACAGCCCGAAAGACCGCCCAATGATAATGACGCTGTACTCCATCCTACTTTTGTCGATGGTAACTTGACGTAGTTGGATGTAGCCCCTTACGATTGGCATACCGTCCCGTAAGACTATCGCTTTCGCTTTCTTCTTTGAATTGAAGTTGTAGCCAACATTCGGCTGCGAACTATCAAACGGGTTGCCTCCGTTAACGTCAAAGATATGGCCGAACAGAAGGTTGTTGTTGTGAGTAGCGGGGCAAACTATTGTCTTGCTGTACTCGGTCTGCCTACTCTCAGGGGTTCTAATGTCCGCAATGGAGTAATTGAACGAGAAATCAAAACCCTCGTTAACGTCTAGCCTGTGAACGTCCTCAATCAGTACCTCAACCACGCTGCCTATGTTCGGTTAATGAATAGCCTAACTCAATATCGTATTGCTTGAGCTTATCGTTTATCGTGGTCATTTTGGTATAGTTACGCTTTCTAACATTCACCGCGATCAAGTCTGTACCTGATTCCATGTAAACCACAGGCGAAGTAAATAGCGACTTCATCCATACCGCCTCGGCTTCTGTCATGTAGTCCGCATTGAGTATCAGATTATCTTCATATTCAACGCTGTAATCTGTTCGCCCTCTGGATGCTTGGGTATAGCTCCATGTACCGTTGTCCCATACGTGGTGCTGCTTTACAAAGTCCTTACGGTCTATCTCAGTCCCTTCAACGCTCTTTAGAATAAAGTTGAACGAATCGAACCCGCCTAACTCATTCAGCCAATGCAAACGGATAGGGCTGTATTTGCTGCAATGTTGGTCGATGTAGTACGTTACTAGCTCCGACTGAACACTCGACACGCCTCTGAGTTGAACGGTGTAGTAAACCGCGTCAGGATCTACTATGTTTGTGGCCGACTTATACGAAGCATCAACCGCGTTAAGGTCAGCCCGACCCGTTACCACCCTCATGTATTGGTACTTGCGGTGAGTGAAAGCGTTGACCGCTATCGCTGCATCATGCGGGTTCTCAATAGTCTCAGTAGATAGTAGCACATCATTAGCATCATAGCTCTTAACTGTTAAATGTGTTGGGGCTTCGTCCTCGCTAGTGGTGAAATACAACCAGCTCGAATCGTTGCTATTTTGATAGCGTGTCGTTGGCCCTTCTGTCAGGAATCTAGCGTCCGTATCTGATACTACTACATCGAAGTCCGTATAATCGAAACTCAACCAACCGCGTTTAGTTAGCCCTCCGTTCCAGACGCTACGCTCATCACTTAGAATAAACGCCTGTTCAACCCATTGGTTGGAAGCGTTCTTAGTTTGTTCGGCTATCCTTAGCGTGTACTCGGTGTGGCTATTATCGTTCGGGAAGAATCCGTTATGACCATCGCTTGGTATAGCAATATCGTAACTCGTTAACGATTCTAGTATTCGCTTTGGGTCGAAATACGTAAGACCCTGAGTCTCCTGCCTTGGGTAAATATACCCCTCCCAATGTATTGTTGGGGTTGCGGATAAAGGTGCTAGAAATACCCTGATATGGTAACGGAAGCTCGTAAGCGTTCCGATCGTAGACCCAATAATCCATGTGTTGTCGTTATAGACCAGCCCTTTCACTCTGGGCTTCTGATTGATTAGTATAGCCATTTGTTATAAATAACCATACTTGTAAATCGTTACGTATCA
>Ga0208644_1002035_pt1 | contig 16381 bp, 25 predicted proteins | sample VirMetDEL_Nov_18_FD_184517 | JGI IMG/M metagenome (GOLD analysis project Ga0208644, IMG submission 184517) | Aqueous microbial communities from the Delaware River and Bay under freshwater to marine salinity gradient to study organic matter... | ecosystem: Environmental > Aquatic > Marine >... | reverse complement strand
ATGGAAGAAAAAACTAGAAGAATTTGCTCCTAGAACATCAAAAAGAATTGAGGAAGTATTTGATGCCTTAGATGATCTGCCTGATGACCTAATCAATGTACCTGATTAAGTCTTAGCTCCTTTGGGAATATTAAACAATCTCATTTCCAATTCATGATTATCTAGCCTAGCTCCTTTTTTTATAGCTGAAAAGACTATATTATCGAATTTATCGAGGAGATTATCATTTAATCCACCCAAGATCATAGACCTAGTTATTAGGTCTGTATCTGTGCCTTTCCCAAACTTGTCAACATAAGCATTAAAGGACTTACGAGCCTCTATGGGTAAATATAAAAAGTTTCTTTCATTCATCTCGTGAGTTTAACAGAAAAATACCTCAAAATGTGCATTTTTTTGTATAAATATGCTTGACTAATACCCAATATGGGTTATAATGGTTACATAAGTTAATAATGACTTAGGTAAACAACGAGGAAAATATGACAAACTTAACAAACAATGAAACTAACCTTTTAAAATTAATCAATGAGTCATCAGATGGTTCACCTGATTTTCAACTATGCGATAGAAATATCGTTAAAGGATTATCAAAAATAGACATGGATATGAACACTGCAAAAGGTGTTTTATCTTCATTAAGTAAAAAAGGTGAAGTTAATATATATATTGATTCTGAAGATGCTGGAGAAGAGGGTTTTAGAAAAGGCTACTCAGTTTTTACAACAAAAGAATCAGAAATAGATTACAAATAATGAATGGAGTGGGTATCTCCTAACCTACCCAGCATTTAACAAAACAACGAGGAAAACATGGAAAACTTAACAAACAATGAAACTAACCTTTTAAATCTAATGAATGATGAGCATGACTTTTGTGGAATTAGTTTAGATGCTATTAAACCATTTTTAAAAGATATTGATTTAACTGAAAAACAAGCAAGAGGTGTTATTTCATCTTTAATTAAAAAACAAATGTTATTAAATAATGGTTTCACTGATGGTGGTTCTATTGACAACCCATATTCACTACAATTATTTGTTAGTCAATATATGGTTGAAGAGGGATTATTTGAGATGGTAGAGGATATGTCTTGGGAAGATTTACTTAAACTTAAAAAATAATGAATGGTGTGGGTATCACCTAAACTACCCAAAAAAATTAACAAAACAACGAGGATAAAAATATGTACGAGGATAAGCAAATGTGGACTGTAGAAACTTATAATAAAAAACATTCTAACCTAGAAATATATAAGTTTTTTTATACAAAACTAGATGCAATGAAATTTGCAGAAAGTGTAGATGAAAAATTATATGATAAAATTTGGATTAGACCAGCATAATAAAACTAACCAAACCAAAAGAAAGAGTCATAGCAATATGGCTCTTTTTTTTTATTGGTATTGTATAAACACCTAGTTTCAGGTTAAAATGAATTAAATTTTACTTGACAGGTGATTATGGAAACTGAATATATTGATAATGAATTTGACAACTTAGATATGCCTTGTGAATTCAAGGAAATAGATCAAGATGATGATGGCTCGTTTGAGGGTTACGCATCAGTATTTAATAACAAAGATTTAGGTAATGATGTTATTAGAAGAGGAGCATTTTTAGATTCGATAGCAGAGAGATCACCTAAAGGAATTAAACTACTCTACCAACACAAATCAGATGAACCTATTGGAGTTATTGACTCGTTAGAAGAAGATAGCAAAGGATTGAAGATAAAAGGTAGACTAGCAATGGGTACTCAGAAAGGCAAGGAAGTCTTTGAACTCATGAAGATGGGTGCATTAGATTCTATGTCAATAGGCTACAGGTTGAAACCTGATGGCTATAAATATGACCCTAAAGATAAAAGAAGAATTATTAAGTCAGTCGACTTAATGGAAATATCATTGGTAACATTTCCAATGAATCCAAAGGCTAAAGTGACTAAGGTCAAACTAGCTGAAATGAATCCAACAGAAATAGAGAAATACCTGCGAGATGTAGGTGGAATGTCTGTTTCTCTTGCGAAAGAAAGTGCGCCAATATTATACAAGTCTTTTAATAGACAACTGCGAGATGTAGTGGATAGCGTTGAGCATTTAATTAATATAATTAAAACATAAAGAGGTATTTATGTCTGAAGAAATAAAAGATGTAATTAATGCTCTAGGTAAATCTTTTGAAGAATTTAAAAGTGAAAACCAAAAGAACATTAATGAGATCAAAAAAAATGGCGTTGCAGACCCATTACTTCAAGAAAAAGTGGACAAGTTAGCTGATGATGTTGCTGGTGCAGTTGAGCAAAAGCAAGATATTGAGTTACAAAAGAAAGCACTTGAAGAGGCTACTGCAAAGCTAGAAAAATTAGAAACTACTTTAGCAAGACCTGAATTAGGTAAATCTGCTAAAGAAGTTGATGTTCAAATGAAAGCGTTTGGCGAGTATTTAAGAACTGGCAACAAACCTGAGTTAGAACAAAAAGCATTGTATGAATCTGATGATACTCTTGGTGGCTACTATGCTCCTACTGAGTATGTTAATGAGCTTATTAAGACTGTTACAGAATTCTCTCCAATGCGTTCAATCGTTAAAGTTAGAAGTACAGATAAAAGAGGCATTGAAGTTCCTAAAAGAACTGGTCAATTCTCTGCATCTTGGGTTGCTGAGACTGCAACTAGAAGTGAGACAACTGGTTACACAACTGGTTTAATGTCAATTGATGCTCATGAAGTCTATGCTTTGGTTGATATTTCTCAAGCAATGCTAGAAGATTCTGCATTTAACATGGAAAGTGAGATGGCTACTGAGTTTGCTGAACAATTTGCAGTTGCAGAGGGAACAGCAGTAGTATCAGGTGATGGTATTGGTAAACCTTATGGAATTACTGATAGCTCACAAGGTGTTGGCACAACTAACACTGGTAATGGTACTGCACTTACAGCAGATGGTCTTTATGACTTGATCTATGCACTCAAATCAGACTATTTGAAAAACTCTAGGTTTGTCATGAACAGAGGCACTTTTGCTAAAGTTCTACAACTAGAAGATACTGCTGGACAAAAAGTTTTCCATGTTGGATTAAACTTAGTTTCAGGAGCGCCATCTACAATAGCTGGGTATACTTATGTATTAGCAAAAGATATGCCTAATGTTGGAGCTGGTACTAAACCTATCGCTTTTGGAGATTTCTCTAGAGCATACACATTAGTGGATAGAGTTAGCATGTCAATCATGCGTGACCCTTATTCTCAGGCTAATGTTGGCAACACTAGATATCTAGCTCGTAGAAGAGTTGGTGGTGCTGTGGTAAACGCTGAGGCAATTAGACTACAAAATGTTAGTGCATAGGAGATAATATGAGAGATATTTCAAATAATACTAAAGCAGTGACTTGTCAAGATGCTAAGGTTTTTACAGCAGATGCTAATGGAACTACAGTAGACAGACAAGGTTTTGAATCTGTTATGTTTGTTGTTAATAGTGGTATCGAGGGAGATACATTATCAGGTAGTGTCAAGTTTGATTTCATTCTTGAAGAATCTGATGATGATTCTACTTTTACTGCTGTTACTTCAAGCACAAGTGTCACTGAGGGCAGTGTTGATTCTTCAGGTATATTCCTAACTTTAGATGCTAATGGAGAAACTCCACAAACATCTGCAATAGGATATATCGGTGGTTCAAGATATGTCAGAGTGAAAATTGATGCTACAGGTACTCATACTAATGGAACGCCAATAAGCGTTCAAGGTATACTTGGTAATCCTGTTGACTCAACAGATGCTTAATATAGCAACTTAGGTTGCATTGGTGAGAGGCTAGGTTTTACCCTCATATGGTAGCTCGTTTCCCTAGCCTCTCACTTAGAGAGGTGTAAATGTGTAGTAACATACCATATACAAAAACAGAGATGGATTTTATCAAGGCAATAATAGCCATTGATAGAAACGCTTTATTCAAAGTAAAAGGTAAACTTGAAACGAGAGATGACTACCTGTATGGTGGAATAGAATGGGATAGAGATTATACGCCTATTCCTTATGAACAAGTCTTAGAAAAGATTAACGAATTGATGAAAGAGGATATAGATGAAAATTAAAATAACTCAAAATGTTATTGGAAGTGCAAATGTACATGGTAACGCAACTAGAGAATATAAGATTGATGAAATTATTGATTGTAAAGAAGAATGGCAGAAAGTTATAGCTCAAACATTTCTTGATAACAATTTAGCTATTGAAGTAAAAGTTTCTGAACCTGAGTCTAAAAAAGTAGTTGTAAAAGAAAAGAAAGCACCTAAAGTAACCAAAAAGAAAACTTCTAAGAAGAAATAAATTATGGCTCGTTCCATTGGCTCTAATTTTCTTTCACAGTTAAATAGCTCACAGTTAAGAACATTTTATGCAGTAAAAATGAGATTCACTAGTGGAGATTTACTGTTGTCCACTACTTATTCTAATATTGTAATAGATAGTGAAACTTATATTGGCTCAGGTAATATTTTAAACATATCGCAAATATCTGAAACTTCAGACACTAAAGCATCAGGAATACAAATAAATTTAACTGGTTTAGATTCATCAATTTTATCTGCTGGATTAAATGATAACGTAGCAGGTATGATTGTTGAATTATATTTTGGAGTTTTAACCACTACAGCAAATGCAGACGCAGTTGTTGATACTCCATACAAGATATTTGAGGGATTTATTGACACAATGGTTTTAGATGAGCAAGGCATGTCGTCTTCTTTAAAATTTACAGTTGAAAATAAAATGATAATTTTAGAGAAACCAAGTGATAGAAGATATACTGATGAAGACCAAAAGGAATTATTCCCAAATGATAGAGGTTTAGAGTTTGTTGCATCTTTGCAAAATAAATCAATAGCATGGGGTGGTGGGAGCAAATGATTGATATAGCTATACCTAATAATATTTCTCCTGAAGTATTAGATATTGTAAGTTTTTACAAAACATTCGATAAATATAAACTAAACACAGATCAACAATTACAATCTCATGTTGAGCCAAGTATTAAATTAGGTCAATATAAAGTTCATAAAAAAAATAATAAAATAGTGGCATTTACTTCTTGGGCGTTTTTATCAGAAAAAGCTGAATCACATTATAAAATAACTGGTCAAATGTTAAATCATTTTTGGAAGTCAGGTAATAGATGTTGGATTGTTGATAGTATATGTCAAGATCAAAATTTTAATGATGTTTATAATTGGGGTAAAAATTATTTTGCAAAAGAATTAGGTTTAAATAAACCGATTTCTTTTTTAAGAGTTACTGATTTAAAAGTTTCAGAAAAAAAAACTAAATATACTAAAAAGGAATGGTTGATAAATGGGTAGTACAGTAAATAGTATTGTAGGTGCTGTAGCTGTAGCAGTCATGGTGGCTAGTGGTGCTGGTGCATTTATTGGAATGGCTAGTATTGCTATGGGTGGTAGTTTAGCTGGAATTGGAGCTGTTGCGTACAATGTAGCAATAATGGTTGGAACAAGTTATGTTGCCAGTGCGCTAACAATAAAACCTAGATCAAGAAATTCATCTTTAAATCAACAAAGCTATGCTATTGAATCTCAAAATAGGGCTTTAATGGTTAAACAACCAATTATTTCTCGTGATATGGTTTATGGAAGTTCTAAGAAATCAGGTGGTATTTTATTTATGGAAACCACTAATAATGATAAAAGACTTCATTTAGTTATTGGATTATGTAGTCATGAAATAGAATCAATAGATAAAATTTACTTTAATGATGAAGAACTTACTTTGACATCTATTAACACAGATTCAAATGGTATTACTAGATTTAGACCAACTGCGCCTGAAAAATATAATAAGGAATCTAATTTTAGAGGATTACCATTAGACATATTTTACACAAGACAAGCTGTAGAAATAAAATTACATTTAGGTAGTGACGATCAATTAGCTGATGCAGATTTAGTAGAACAGGTAAGTGGGTGGACTACTGAGCATAGGTTAAGAGGTATATCATATCTCTATGTTCAGATGGATTATGACACAGATATGTTTCCACAAGGCATACCAAATATAAGTGCAGAAATAAAAGGTAAAAAAGTTTTAGATTTTAGAGATGACTCTACTGCATTTTCATCAAATCCAGCATTAGTTATTTATGATTATCTAACTGATAAAAATATAGGCATGGGAATTAGTACAAGCAGTATTGATACTGCTAGTTTTACCACAATGGCTAATCTATGTGATACTAATGTAAATTTATCAGCAGGTGGTACAGAAAAAAAATATACTGCTAATGGTGTTATATATTCTGATATTGCACCTATGGAACTGTTAGATGATTTACTTACTTCATGTCTAGGTACACTAGCATACTCTAATGGAAAATTTACTTTAACAGGTGGTCAATATGTTGCTCCATCAATAACTTTAACTGAAGATGATTTTGTTAGTGGTATTAATTTAGTTACCAAAAAATCTAGGAAAGATATGTTTAATACAGTAAAAGGATTATTCACCTCAAGTGAAACTGACTGGGTGGCAACAGATTATCCTATGGTCACATCTTCCACTTTTGTTGATGCTGATGGAGAAAGTATATATGCTGATATTGATTTACCATTTACCACATCTAGTGCAACTGCTCAAAGGATTGCAAAAATAGTTTTGTTAAAAAACAGACAACAACAAACTATTTCAGGTAAAATTAAAGGCACAGGTTTCAAACTACAAGTTGGAGATACTGTATCAGTCACTAATACAAGATTTGGTTTTTCATCTAAAGTTTTTGAGGTAGCTGAATGGTCTTTTAATTCAAATGCAGATGATTTCTCTATAGCAGTAGTATTAAAAGAAACTTCATCTTCAATTTATGACTGGAACGCAGAAGAATCTGCTCTATCATTAGATAACACAACTTTGCCAACTCCAACAGATGTATCTCCACCTAGTATAACAGCAGTAGATGAATTAAGAGCCTATGCAGAAACACCTCTAGCTGTATTAATAGTTACTTGTGCTAGTAATCAGGGAACAACCAACGAATTTGAAGTTGAGGTACAAAACACAAATATTGCTGGAAGTGAATATATAACTTTAGGTAAATCTAAAGGTAATATATTTGAACTAGTAAATGCACAAGATGGTGCTGTTTACAATATTAGAGCAAGATCAGTAAACGCTTTTAATGTTTATTCTTCATATACAACTATTCAACATACTGTAATTGGTAAAACTGCTCCACCATCAGATGTATCTAATTTCTCAGTTAACATTATTAATGGTCAAGCAGAGTTATCTTGGACACCAGTATCAGACTTGGATTTAAGTCATTATGTTGTTAGACATACACCTAATACAACAAGCGCTAGTTTTGAACAGGGTCAAATATTAGCTCAAAAAGTATCTAAACCTGCCTCTACTGTATCTCTACCAGCTAAAAATGGAACATATATGATTAAAGCAGTAGATGTATTAGGAATTGAAAGTTTAATTTCTACAAAATCAGCAGTTATATTAAATCAAATTGATTATAATTTTAATGTTGTAGAAACTTTTACTCAATCACCAAATTTTACTGCTGGTACTAAATCTGATGTTGATGTTGTTACAAGAGATAGTGTTAATTATTTGCAACTCTTAACAGGAGAATTATTTGATGATGCCAGTGGAAACTTTGACTCACAATTAGGTCTATTTGATGATGGTGGTGATACCAATAATAATGTAGAGGGAACTTATGATTTCCCTGTAATAGATGTAGGTGGCATATATACCTCAAGAGTAACAATAAATTTAGGCTTTAATAGGTTTGACCCAACAACTGTATTTGACAGTTTTGATGGCAATTTTGATGCGAGAGAAGGTCTTTTTGATGGTGCATATACTGAAAATAGTGATGTAAATGTTGAGATGTTGATATCAACCAGTAATGACAACATTACATACACTGATTATAGAAATTATGTACTTGGAGATTACAAAGCAAGATATATAAAACTCAGAGCAAAATTAACTACAACATCAGCAACTTCTGCTCCAGCTATACATACTTTATCTGCTACAGTTGACATGCCTGATAGAGTTTATGGTGAAAGCGATATATCTAGTGGAACATCTCCTAGTGGCAAAGCAGTAACTTATTCTCCAGCATTTAAATCAGTACAAGCATTGGGTATAACAGTATCTAACTTAGATCAGAATGAACATTATGTAATTAGCAATAAATCTGCCACAGGATTTACTGTAACTTTCTATCAAGGAAGTGGAACTGGTAATGTTATTGATAGAACTTTTGACTATCAAGCTAAAGGTTATGGATATCTTGAAAGCAGTTAGTCAATGTGAGAGAATAAAACAACTTATGGAGTTTATAAATAGATGAGTCAACACGATTATGATATAGCCAATCAGACATTTCCTAATACAAGGTCTGATTTAAACCTTGCACTCAAAGCATTAGCAAGTACATCAAGTGGCACTTCAGTTCCCTCTACAGTATACGCAAATCAATTATGGTATGACAGTTCTGCTAATATTCTTTATATAAGAAATGAAGATAATGATGCAAACATCACTATTATGGAGTTAAATCAATCCAACGATACTGTAGAATATTTTAAATCTAACTCTATCAGAACAGCATTAATCGAGTTCACAGATGGTGATGATGCCTTAACTATTGGAGATGGTGGCACGTTAACTACATCTAGTAGTTTAGATGTAAATGGTAACGAATTGATTTTAGATGCTGATGCAGATACGAGTATTACTGCTGATACAGATGACCAAATAGATATTAAAATTGCTAATGCTGATGATTTTAGATTTACAGCTAACAGTTTCAATGCTCTATCAGGCTCATCTATAGTTGTTGATTCAGGAGCAACTTTAACCTTAAATGGTACTGCTGGAGCAGGATTAGTTGGTAAACAGTCTATATGGATTCCAGCAACAGCAATGTATCCTAACACAACTAATGGTTGTGCTACTTTAGCACAAGTAGAATTAGCTAATGGAGTAGAATTAAAAGTTTTAGACTTTGATGCAAGTGCTGATGAAAATGCACAGTTTTCAATAGCATTTCCTAAACTATGGAATGAGGGAACAGTTACTTTTCAAGCATTTTTTACAGTAACAGGCACAAATACTGGAACAGTAGCATGGGGTCTATCAGCAGTAGCTATTGCAGATAATGACTCTATTAACACTGCATTTGGAACTAACGTAGTGGCAACTGCTAAAGCTCATAGTGGAACGTCAAATGATCTAGATGTTTCTGCTGAAAGTGGCGCAGTAACTATTGCTGGTTCTCCAAGTGTAAATGAAACTTGTTTTTTTCAATTAATGAGAGATGTATCAGCAGACACTCAAACAGGAGATGCTAGATTAATCGGTATTAAATTATTCTTTACAACTGATGCTTTAACAGATGACTAGGAGATAAAATGTTTGGTTATAGAGTACTTGGTTTTGGTGGATTCACGAGAGAAGATGCACCTACATTTGAAGTTCTAGTAGTCGCTGGTGGTGGCTCAGGTGGGGCAGATGATGGTGGTGGTGGTGGAGCTGGTGGTGTTGTTCATCACACAGCAAAAGAATTAGATTCAGGAACAAACTACACAGTAACCATTGGTGCTGGTGCAACAGCTAGTCCAAATAATTCAACAGTAAACTCAGGTTCTAACTCAGTATTTTCAGACATAACTGCTAATGGTGGTGGTGGTGGAGCAGTACAATTTGCAGAGGCTGATGATGGTGGTTCAGGTGGTGGAGCTAGAAGAACTACTAATGTGAATAATGATGGTGGCTCTGCAACACAAGGTGATAGTGGTGGTGGAACAGGATATGGTTTTGATGGTGGCTCAACTACTGGTGGATTTTCCAATGGTGGTGGTGGTGCTGGTGAGGCTGGTGGTACTGATGCAAATGGTGCTGGTGGTGATGGTAGAGATTTTTCATCAAGTTTTGGAACGTCTGTAGGAGCAGACTCAGGTTATTTTGGTGGTGGTGGCTCTACTTCAGGTGGAACTTCTGCTGGTAATCAAGCTGGTGGGCTAGGTGGTGGTGGAGCATCTGTAGATGATTCAGGTTATCCACAAGACGCTGGTAATGCTGGTACAGCTAATACAGGTGGTGGTGGAGGTGGTGCAGGTGACGCTTCGACTCCAGGTGGTGCTGGTGGTTCAGGAGTAGTTATTTTAAAATATCCTGATACAGTTACATTAACAATAGGTGGTGGGCTTACAAGTTCTACATCTTCTTCAGGTGGCTTTAAACAAACAGTGTTTACTGCTGGTTCTGATAACATAAGTTTTTAATATGGCATATTACGCATTAATAGATTCAAATAACATAGTTACTCAAGTTATAAAGGGTAATGATGAGGGTGGTGATACTGATTGGGAAGTTTATTATGGCAACTTTCATGGTTGTACTGTAAAAAGAACTTCTTACAATACTTTTGGTAACGTACACGCTGGTGGTGGAACGCCTTTCAGAAAGAATTTTGCTGGAATTGGTTACACTTATGATTCAACAAAAGATGCTTTTATAGCACCTAGACCAAGTGATACAGAAGAGATTACTTGGACTCTTAACAATACAACTTGTTTATGGGAATCAAGTGAAAAATAAGATAGTATGTTTTATTAGGAGATAATTAATGGCAGGACTTAAAGTACATACAGCTCAAACAGATTCAGCAATTACTTTAGCTGAGTTAAAAGCATATCTAAAAGTTGATTCTAGTGATGATGATACTGTTTTAAATATTATAAAACAGGCAGTAGATTCTTGGGCTAAAGAATATACGAATAGAACTTTATGTACTACTGTTTATGAACTTTTTATAGATACTGTTTATGATGTTGATGTAAGAGTACAAGAGGGTTCTTACTTAGGAATAGATCAAGACTTTTCAAGAAGAAATATTATATTACCTAAATCACCAGTATCAGCAATTAATCATGTTAAATATTATGCAGATGATGATAGCGCTACAACTTGGGCTACTTCTAATTATCGACTAGATAATGCAAGTCAACCTAGTAAATTTACTTTACAGACTGGAGTATCTTATCCAACTGGACTAAGACCAGTGAATGGTATTGAGATTAAATATACTGCTGGTTATGGTGATAATACTGCTGTTCCTATGCAAATAAAACAAGCGTGTTTAATATATGGAAGTTATTTATTTGAAAGAAGAGGAGATGATGAGAAAGCAATTAAAGCTCCTTACTCAGCAACAGCATTACTACAACCTTTTGTAGTAAGACAGCTATCTACTAATCCATATAGAGGCACTTCACATTATGGTGGCATGAGATAATGTATTTAGGCGAGTTTAGAAATAGAGTCGCTTTGCAAACTCTTGGTGGGTCTACAGATGCAGGTGGTGGTCAATCATCAACCTATTCAACACAAGCAACAGTATGGTCTAAAGTAGAGCCATTATCAGGCTCAGAGGGTCTATTTGGAGATCAGTTAAGAGCAACACAAGGATTTAAGTTTACAATCAGGTACTATTCAGCACTAACGCCTAAATATAGGTTATATTATAGGTCTAAGGCATTTAATATCACCAGCATACAAATTGTTGATGAGGGTAAAGAAAGATATCAAGAGATAATAGCAACTGAGGGAGTAGCTACATAATGGCTAAACAAGGTATAAAGGTTTCTATGTTTTCTAACATAGAGAAAAATGTAATAAAAGCTGAAAAACTTTATCAGTTAAATGCCTCAAGGCATGTAAACAGAGTAGCAACTAATTTTAGAAACGATATTATGAGAAGTATGCAACAAACACCTAAAGATGGTAGAGAATACCCAAGAGGCAAGAAAACTCATGTTGCATCTTCACAAGGTAATCCACCAGCTATTGATACTGGTAGATTAATTAACTCTATTACCACTAGACTTGCAACAGCAAGTAATAAACCTAGCGCAACAGTTATCTCTAATATGGATTATTCAGCAAGACTAGAACTTGTTTTAGATCGACCATTTATGGGAGATGAATCTATTGCGTACAATAAAGCAAGAATATTTGCTAATAAAATTGCTAAACAAGTTTCTATAGATAAACAATTTAAACCAATTAAGGTCGCACCAGCAAAGGTTAGATAATGGGATATCATTCATTCGATCTACAATCAGCTATATATTCTCTGTTATCAGGAGATAGCACCTTAGATGGTCTAATAGGTAATAATAAAATATTTGACAGCATAGCGCCTCAAGACACAGCATATCCATATGTAATTATTGGTCTTGAAACAATGAGAGATGTTGGCACAAAAACCCTTGATGGTAATGTCTACAATGTTGATATTGATGTATGGTCACAATATCGTGGACAGAAAGAAATCAAGGAAATAATGGAAAGAATTTACAATCTATTGAATAATGCTACAATAAGCGTAAGTGGTGCAAGTAGTGTTATGAGCTATGTTGTAAACGCAGTCACATTAACAGAAGTTGATGGGATAACAAGACATGGTATAGTGAATGTAGATTTCACTATATTTGATAGTTAATTTAAGAGGTAATATAAATGGCAGTACAAAAAGGTAGTGCATTATTAGTCAAAATTGGTAACGCTAGTTCACCTGAAACTTTTACAACTGTAGCAGGTCTAAGAGATACAAGCATATCTATCAATTCTGAAACTATTGATGTAACAAATAAAGACTCAGCAAGAGTAAGAGAATTATTGGCAGACGCAGGAATTAAATCATTTTCTATTTCAGGAAGTGGAGTATTTACAGATGGAGCATCTGAACAATCTGTTTTAACAGCATTTTCAGCATCAACATTTAGTAATTTTCAATTCTTAGTACCTGATTTCAATACATTTACTGGTGCGTTCCAAGTAACAGCTATTGAATACAGTGGTACTTATAATGATGCAGTTCAATATACTATGAGCTTTGAATCTGCTGGTGCAGTAACAATAGCGACAGTTTAATATGTGGATTGAAAAGAAAGTATCTATTAATGAAAAGGAACATACTTGCCTTGTTAATGGCAATGAAATTGAAGTACCTTTTTTTAAAGGATATGAAAACACTCTTGAAGTAACTATTGATGGAAAAACATCACCTGTATTATCTTTGAATAATGTGGGTGATAGAGATGAAACGATTAAAATTGAGGTAAAGGTAAATGAGTCCAAATCAAATAAGAGCAGAGAAACTACTAAACTTTCCAAATAATGTAGACTACAAAGCTAAAATGACACTTGATGTTGTTATGAGCATTGAGTCTGCATTAGGTAAATCTATCATGAAAGTTGCTACAAAATTATCTGAGGCAGATGTGCCTATGAGTGATGTTTTAATTATCTTAACTCTAGCCATTAGAGGTGGTGGTAATGATATAAAAGATAATGATGTCAAGGCACTTATTAATCAAATGGGTTTAGTTCAGTCCATAAAAATGTGTGGTGATTTATTAGCATTAGCCTTAAGTAGTGGTGATGAGATAGATGAAAAAAAAAGCGAATTATAGATAACGATAATTATGAGTTGCCACTAGAAAGGTGGATTCAAGTCTGTATAGGAATGATGGGTATCCAACCATCTGAATTTTACAATATGTCAATAGCAGAAATTACACTAGCCATTGATGGTTTCAAAGAATATAATACTGGTAAGCAATCATCTACAATGAATAAAGATGAATTAGCAGAATTAATGCAAAGGTATCCTGATAATTAATTATGGCAACAGAATTAGATAAACTAGTAGTAAGAATTGAGGCAGATTTACAAGACTTAAAAAAAGGTCTAAAACAGGCAGGTGATGTTACTAAAAGAAACAGCACTAAAATGCGTAAAAACCTACAAACTTTAAATAATTCATTTGATAATTTAGGTAAAGCAGTTCTTAAATATGGAGCTATTATAGGCACTGCATTTGCTGGATTTCAAATTAAAAAAATTATTGATACAGGCTCAGAAATTGAGAATTTAACAGTAAGATTAAATGCTTTATTTGGTTCAGCAGATGAGGGAGCAAAAGCATTTAGAGTTATGCTTGATTTTGCAGGGCGAGTACCTTTTGAATTAAAAGAAATTCAACAAGCATCAGGAAATTTAGCAGTAGTAACAGATAATGCTAATGAACTTGCTGAAATTCTTGAAATAACTGGAAATGTTGCCTCAATTACAGGATTATCATTCAGTCAAACAGCAGAACAGATACAAAGATCGTTTAGTGGGGGTATCGCCTCAGCAGACGTTTTCCGTGAGAAAGGCGTAAGAAATATGCTTAATTTCTCAGCAGGAGTTCAAGTATCACTTGCAGAAACAAAACAAGCATTTAGGGATACTTTTGGTAAAGGTGGTGTATATGGCAATGCAACCAATGAATTTGCTAAAACTTTATCAGGTACTTTATCAATGCTCCAAGATAAATTATTAATATTTAGAATAGCTATTGCTCAAGAATTTTTCCCTGAAGTTAAACGTACTTTACAAGACCTTAATCATGAATTACAAGATAATCAAGATGCTATAGAAAAATATGGAAATGAAATTGGTAGAGATTTAGCAGAAACAACTAAAGACTTTATTGAAAATATAGATAAAATTTTAAAAGGTTTAAAAGCATTTTCACTTTTTTTAGCTGGAACTGCTACTATTGCGATTGGAAACTATCTTCATAAGTTAGGTATGTTAAAGGGTGGATTTTTAGGTTTAGGCATAGCTACTCTAACATTTTCTGATGAATTAGAAAAACTTGGTGAAAATTATCTTGAACACAGGGGAAATATACACCCAGTAATTGGTTTACTTAAAGAAAATGAAGAGCAAAATAATAAAACGACCAATTCATTAGAAGAGCATAATCGCAAGATCAAAGAAATGATAGATACTTACAAAGCATCTATAATAATTCAAGGAATTTATGGAAAATTTAATAAACAAGTTTTACAGAAAGAAGTAGAAAACACAGGAATGACCTTTGAAACATTACAAGAAATTGTTGAGGGAATTAACAAAACTTTTGAAGATGCAGGTGAGTCTATATCACAGGCTTTTGGTGATTCTATTGCTAAAGGCGAGGATTTTAAAGACGCAATGAAGTCTATATTTCAAGATGTTATTTCACAAATTATTGCAACAATAGTCCATATAAGAATTATAAAACCCATGATAGATTCACTAACTGCATCTCTTAATGAACAGGTTAAGGCACAGAAAGAGGCGAATGATGCTGGTGGTGGCAGTGGATTTAGTTTAGGTAATGTTATTGGGAGTACAATAGGGTCAATGATGGGATTTGCTAAAGGTGGATTTACAGGTGGTTCAAATCCAATAATGGTTGGAGAAAAAGGAGCTGAAGTTTTTGTACCTAGAACTGCTGGAAATATAATACCTAACAATCAATTAGGTGGTGGTGGTTCAATAGTTATAAACCAATCTTTAAATTTTGCGACAGGTGTCGTTCCAACTGTTAGGGCAGAGGTGATGAACCTAATGCCTCAAATTAAGCAAGAGACTGTATCTGCTGTTGGTGAGGCAAGAAGTCGTGGTGGCAGTTTTGCTAGGACATTTGGTGCATAATGACTCAACCTAGTTATCCTTTAACAATGCCTACTAGTCCAAACTTCACAACAAGTGAATGGGTTATAACTCGTTCTAGTTCTCTTACAACCAGTCCATTTACTTATTCTCAGCAATCTGTAGAACATGGTGGCTCAATGTGGACTACTACAGTTACGTTACCACCTATGAATAGAGAACAAGCAGTTCAATGGCAGGTATTTTTTATGCAGTTACATGGTAGATTTGGAACATTTGCTATGGGCGACCCTGATGCTAAAACGATCAGAGGTGGTTGCACAGGTACTATCAATGTTAATGGTTCTCACTCGGTAGGCGCTTATTCGGTGGCAGTAGAGAATACACCTAATAGCACTGTAATTTTTAAGACAGGAGATTACATACAGTTTGGTTCAGGAGCTACTCAAAAACTACATATGGTTACAGCAGACTGTACCTCGAATGGAAGTGGACAAGCTACAGTAGAGATAGAGCCACCATTAAAAAGCGCTTTAGCTAATGATTCAGCTATTGTTTATGATAGCGCTAAAGCTATTATGAGAATGGACAGTAATGATCTCATGTGGAACGCAAACAAAGTATCTCTTTATGGTATATCTTTTAGTTGCTCTGAGGCTCTCTAATAGCTCGTTTTTGACCATTTTATTATAAATGGCTAACAATATACCCTATTTTGTTTTACCCTCTATATAATACTCAGCAAATTGTTTACCAGTGGGATTGACTACCATTCTTGTCACAATCTTATATCCATCTGATCTAAGGTTATTTATTCTACTGGCTAACCTGAAACAACCATATTTAGTT
>Ga0208644_1002032_pt1 | contig 16389 bp, 14 predicted proteins | sample VirMetDEL_Nov_18_FD_184517 | JGI IMG/M metagenome (GOLD analysis project Ga0208644, IMG submission 184517) | Aqueous microbial communities from the Delaware River and Bay under freshwater to marine salinity gradient to study organic matter... | ecosystem: Environmental > Aquatic > Marine >... | reverse complement strand
GGGCCGACAGGCCCTACAGGCCCTACAGGCGTTCAGGGTGATGTTGGACCGACAGGGCCAACAGGGCCTACGGGCGCAAACGGCGTAGACGGACCGACAGGGCCAACAGGGCCTACGGGCGCAAACGGCGTAGATGGTCCAACTGGACCGACAGGGCCGACAGGGCCGACGGGCGCGGCGTCCACTGTTGCCGGACCGACAGGACCGACTGGGCCAACAGGGCCAACAGGCGCACAGGGTGATGCAGGGCCAACTGGACCAACTGGTCCGACCGGATCAACCGGATTAACCGGGCCAACAGGGCCTACAGGCCCTACAGGCGTTCAGGGTGATGTTGGACCGACAGGGCCAACAGGGCCTACGGGCGCAAACGGCGTAGACGGACCGACAGGGCCAACAGGGCCTACGGGCGCAAACGGCGTAGACGGACCGACAGGGCCAACAGGGCCTACGGGCGCAAACGGACTGGACGGGCCAACTGGACCAACTGGTCCGACCGGATCAACCGGATTAACCGGGCCGACAGGCCCTACAGGCCCTACGGGCGTTCAGGGTGATGTTGGACCGACAGGCCCGACAGGCCCGACAGGCGCGCAGGGTGATGTTGGACCTACAGGTCCGACAGGGCCGACAGGTGTTGCCGGGCCTACTGGTCCTACAGGTCCGACAGGTGTTGCAGGCCCGACAGGTCCTACAGGTCCGACAGGCGCAACAACAAACGTCACATCAAGCATCATGTTGATTATTGATGGTGGCGGCAGCGCAATTACGACAGGAGTTAAGGGCGATATAGAAGTTCCTTTTGCTTGCACGATCACTGCATGGGAAGTGTTGGCAGATCAAAGTGGGTCTATTGTTATTGATGTGTGGAAAGACACATATGCCAATTTCCCGCCAACGGTTGCTGATACTATAACTGGAACTGAAAAGCCGACGCTTTCTAGTGCTGCCAAGAATCAAGACACAAATCTTACTTCTTGGACGACAAGCGTATCAGCCAACGACATTTTGCGGTTTAATGTTGATAGTGCGACAACTGTTACGCGCGTAACGTTGTCGCTCACTGTGACGAGGACGTAATGGCCCGCATAGCGGTTGTTAGAGAAAGCGATAACGTCTGCATCAACATCATTGTTGCAGACGTTAGTGATCCTGCGCCTGTTGGTTGTTTTTTTATAGATATAGACAATACTGTTTGTGATATTGGTTGGATTTATGATCCGATCATCGGAGATTTTGTTGATCCAAATCCGCCTCCTCCTGAAGAAGGTGGAGAATAATGCCTACAAAAACACTTCTTTTAACGTCAGGCACGACATGGACGGTCCCGTCTAATATTACGGGGACTGCAACTGTTTATGCGATTGGCGCTGGCGGTGGAGGACGCAGGGCATCCAATGGCGGCTTCGGAGGCCGTGGCGGCGGTGGCGGCGCTGTAGCGATTTCTACTTTTACTTTTACTGCCAATTCAACGATATATTATAATGTCGGTAGTGGCGGCGCTGGAGGAACAACACCAAACTCGAACGGAACGGCTGGTGGAGACACTTGGTTAAACTGGAACGGTTCATCTTCTTCAAATACTACGCCAACATCAACATCAGACGGCATTCTTGCAGATGGAGGCGGAAATGCTACCGCAACAGGGTTCAATGGCGGACTAGCCGCAAACTCAATAGGGACGACTACCTATGACGGCGGGACCGCGCAAACCGGAACTAATGTTGTTACTGATGGCGGAGGCCATGGCGGCGGTTCATCGGCTATTGCTACAGCGGCAGGGAACAATTCTGGAACATCTACTAGCGCAGGGGCAGGTGGCGCGGGCGGCGGTGGCTCCAATGGCGATGGTGGCAATGGCGCTGTAACAGCGGGCGGTCTTGGCGGCGCAAACACTGCTAGTTCGCAGGCATCTGCTGGTTCCGCCGGGACTTTATCTGGCGGCGGCGGCGGCGGTAATGGTTTAACTGCCGCAGGCACAGCCGGAGCTGGCGGCGCTGGCGGCGCAGGCGCGCAATATACTTATGATGAACTGAATGGCTCTGCATCTTCTGGAACCGCTGGCTTTGGCGGCGGCGGCGGCGGCGGTGGTGGCACATCTTCAACTGGGACTGGCGGTCTTGGCGGCGACGGCGGACTATACGGCGGCGGTGGCGGTGGCGGTGGCGGTGGCGCAACTACTGGTAATGCTGGTAGTGGCGCACAAGGCGCAATCATTATTGTTTATAACACCTCTTCACCTGCGCGCTCTTTTGCTCAAATCATCTCGTGAGGAAACATGACAATCGAGTTTGTAGGCGATCTTAGCAATCAAGACGCACGAGACCTTGCGGCCCTTGGTAGCGTGTCAGCACGAATCCTTGAGTTCGGGGTTGGTGGCAGCACTCAGATTTTTGCGCAGTGTGAACCTGTAAAACTGGTTTGCGTTGAAACTGATCCTGAGTGGGTTGCTAAAACACAGTCAAACTTAAACATCATCAGCCACGATAAATGGACTGCGCCGGAATTTGTGCCTTACGATCTGTTCAAGGTTGAGGGTTCTTTCGACCTGATATTTGTCGATGGTGTTCCAGATAAGCGGCTTGAGTTTGCCATGAAGGCTTGGCCCCTTCTGAACTCCGGCGGAAAAATGGTCTTCCACGATACGCGGCGCTTTGAGTATTTTCGCGAAGCCGCGTGGGTTATCCAGTCATTCTTCAATGAAGTGTCGCACGTTGACATCAACGTGGATGGCAGCAATCTCACTATTATTGAAAAAGGGCCTTTGCTGACTTATGAGAATTGGAATGAGACAGAAGACAAGCCCGCATGGGCTTATGGTATTGGCGACATTCCCAAGGGGAGGGGACTGTGGAAGATTGGAAGCCCTTAACAAACGATGATAAAGATGCGTCCGCGACACCAAACATCGTGCATTTCATCTATGTCGGCGGTCGTCCATACAGCTTCGTTAACTATCTGTCTGTCCGTGCGGCGCACAAGAAACTGCGCCCAGACGCTATATATATGCACTGCACTCAAGAGCCTATTGATAATCCGCACTGGGAGGCTATTCGCCCCTACGTTACCATAAAGAATTTGGATGACATCGCCGAATTTGGTGGCCACAAGGTAATTTGGCCCCATTACAAATCAGATATTGCCCGCATTCAAATCTTGATCCGGGAAGGCGGGGTCTATCTGGACAACGATGAAATTGTGTTGCGAGATTTTTCGCACTTGCGGTGTGGCCAGACAGTCATGTCTTACGACGCTCCCGACACCCAATCGCTGGCAGCATCTTTCATAATGGCTCCCAAAGATGCAAGGTTCCTGCACATTTGGTTCGAAAAGATGAAAGATCGTATCGGCAGCGGAACGTGGGCGGATCATGCCGTAGTTTTGCCGGGAGAACTTGCAAAACAACACCCAGACCTAATCAAGACGCTGAATTATAAGTCTTTTGTTCCGTTTCACTGGGACAATAAGACTGTTTTTGGGGATGATCCGTCAGCCATCGACCTTAGCGAGTCCTATGGAATGCATATGTGGGACACTTTTTGGTCTGAAAATCTGCTTTCTCAAGTAGACGAGGCTTATCTTTCTGGATCAAATAGTGTTTTTGCGTCTCTCATGCGTTCGCTATTGGTTTCAGAGCCAACCGTTGCCGTTGAAGGGGGAAAAGCTATGGAAACTCGAAAGCTAAAGATTGCAGTTTATGCGATCAGCAAGAACGAGGAAATGTTTGTTGAGCGGTTCTGTGAGGCCGCCAAAGACGCCGATCTGATCTCAATCTCAGACACAGGTAGCACAGATGGCACAGTTGAAATTGCTCGCAAGTGTGGGGCTGCGGTCAGTCATATTTGTATTACTCCTTGGCGCTTCGATCACGCTCGGAATACTGCTCTCGCTCTTATACCTCGCGATATTGATGTTTGTGTCTCTCTTGACCTAGACGAGGTTCTTCAGCCGGGCTGGCGGGAAGAAATCGAGCGAGTGTGGAAACTCGGCGAAACAACCCGTCTGCGTTATATGTTCGACTGGGGCGCAGGGATCGCTTTCAAATACGAGAAAATCCACGCCCGCCACGGCTACCACTGGCACCACCCCTGCCACGAATACCCTGTCCCTGATGGCCGGATCAAAGAAGTCTGGGCCGACACCGATATGCTGCTGGTGGTCCACAAGCCGGACCCGACAAAGAGCCGGGGGCAGTATCTCGATCTGCTGGAATTGTCCGTCAAGGAAGACCCTGACTGCCCGCGAAATGCTTTCTATTATGCCCGTGAATTGAGCTTCCACCGCAAATGGAAGGAGGCGATTGACGCCTGCAACACCTACCTGAAGTTGCCTCGCGCCGACTGGCCAAACGAGCGATGCTACGCCTACCGGGTTATGGGCCGGTGCTACGCGGAGCTGGGCGACCAGTGGAACGCGGAGCGGTCTTTCCAGATGGCGGCCTACGAGGCTCCAAATACCCGCGAACCTTGGTGCGAACTGGCTATGCTGATGTATCGCCAGCAGCGGTGGGAGGAGTGTTTTGCCGCTACAAAACGGGCATTGCGCATCACCAACCGGGAGATGGTTTACACTGTAGACCCGGAAGTCTGGGGAGCGCAGCCGCATGATCTGGCCAGCATTTCGGCGTGGCACCTTGGGCTAAAGGATGTTGCTATTCAACAGGCTAAAATTGCTGTAGAATTAGCCCCCAATGACCTGCGCCTTCGGGCCAATCTCGACTTTATGCTGAAAGAAAAAAGCGATGGGATACTCGCAGATACCTAATCTTCCAGCGGCCATTTCTTTAAATGGCACCGAAGAGCTTGAAATTGTTCAAGCCGGCGTATCTGTGCGAACGAATACCCAAGCCGTTGGAAATATTGCCTCCAACTGGGCAGCAAAAGGTGCAAATTCCGACATTACAAGTATGTCGGGGATAACAGGAAATATTTCCTCTCCCGACTCTATTCGTTTTGATACAACGGCAGGCATTACGCCTGTTGAGGGGCAAGTTGCTTGGGATGCCGTAGACGACACACTTTTTATTGGAATGAACGCCGGTGGCGTAACCCAGAAAGTTGGATTTCAGACTTTTTACCGCGTGAAAGCCTCTGGGGCTATTACAAAGGGACAAGTTGTAATGGCCGTGGGGGCCGTTGGAAATTCTGGCGTTATTCAAGCGGCCAGCGCTACCGGACTTGGTGTCAACGATGGCCAATACATCATGGGCATTGCCTCTCAGTCCATGTCAAATAACGGATTTGGATATGTTACGGCCTTCGGCCTTGTTGAGGGTATTCAGACTAATGGCGCAAATTACGGGGAGACATGGTCTGACGGCACTATACTTTGGTATGATCCGACCGTTTCAGGCGGCCTGACCGACACTGTTCCGGCGGCCCCAAATCCAAAGGTTTTGATGGCCATTGTCATCAATGCAAACCCGTCAAATGGATCTATATTTGTCCGCGTCTCCGCCGGGTCTGTTCTTGGTGGAACCGACGGAAATGTCAGTCTTTTGAACCCTCAAAACGGCGAAGTTATAACCTACAATTCTGCTACGCAAGTTTGGACCGACTCTGGCGTGCGCATGTTTTCGGGCACGGGATCGCCGGAGGGTGTTTTGACTGCTCCAGTCGGATCTCTTTACACAAGGACCGATGGCGGAGTGGGTAGCACTCTCTATGTGAAAGAAAGTGGCGCGGGGAACACAGGATGGGCAGCCAAGTAACGGGGCTAGAAATGGAACTGCAAACAATCATAAACGGCCTTTTGTCTATTGTTCTCGCTGGCGTAGGCTGGGCGGCCAGAGAACTTTGGGGCGCGGTCAAAAATCTTCGTGAAGATTTGCAAAAAATAGAAGTCGCGTTGCCGACAAATTATGTCCGGAAAGACGAGTTTGCGGAAGGTATTAAAGAAATCAAGGGCATGCTTGAAAAAATATTTGATAGGCTTGATCACAAGGCAGATAAATAATGGCCGATGACAAAGTCGCCATTTGGAACCAAACGCCAAAGCTGGGGCGCGCTCCGGCAAACGGCGAACTGTTGATTGGCGACGGGAACGGGTTTGAACTTGCGACGCTAACTGCGGGGGCGGGGGCTTCAATTACGAATACGGCAGGGGGGATTGAAATCAGCGCGACGGGATCTGGAGGGACTATAACTGATGTCACTGCCACGTCTCCCCTTTCTTCGTCTGGAGGAACGACGCCGGACATATCTTTGAGCGGAACAGTTTCTGTTTCAAACGGCGGCACAGGGGTTTCTACGTTAACCGCAGAAAACGTCATTCTTGGCGATGGAACAAACCCGGTTAAGTTTGTTGCGCCGGGGGCAAGCGGCAATCTTCTTACCAGCAATGGTTCTGCGTGGGTAAGTTCGGCTCCTCAATCTCAATGGACGCGTATTTGGAAAACCACCAATCAATCGAGAACCAGCAGCGTTACTCTTACTGACGATTCACAATTGTCATTTACCGCAGCAGCGAACAAAACATATTCCATTGTTTTTAGTATAATTCACGCGTCTGGAGGAGGCGGTAGCGTTTTCGCTATTAACGGGCCTGCATCACCAACGGCGCTTGCTTTTGGTATAGATGGTCAGGCAGGCACACTTTCATACAATACGTCTGGCGGCGCATGGAATGCTAATTTCACTATTTCTTTTCGCGCAACAGCGACAATTACAACCGGCGCAAATAGCGGGACTGTAGTTTTAAGATATGCGCAAAGTTCAGCAAACGCTACCAGTCTTACGGTTTATGCAGGTTCTTGGCTTGAATGGGCGGAGGTATCGTAATTATGCAAACGTCTCAAAAAGGTCTGGATCTCATAAAACAATTTGAGGGTTTGCGCCTTCGCGCCTACAAATGCCCGGCGGGCGTTTGGACTATAGGCTACGGTCATACGTCAATGGCGGGTCCGCCAAAGGTGTATGAAAACATGCGCGTGACCGAAGTCGAGGCAGAATATATTCTCAAAAAAGATTTGTTAAAATTTGAAGTTGGGGTGATTGATGCGGTCAAAGTTGACCTGACGCAGCATCAATTTGACGCTTTGGTCTCTTTTGCGTTCAACTGTGGCGTGGGTGCGCTTCAAAAGTCGGGGCTCCTGCGGCGCGTAAACGCGCGGCAATTTGATAAAGTCCCCGCAGAGTTTATGAAATGGACCAAGGCTGGAGGCAGGGAGCTGCCGGGCCTTGTGCGCCGGCGTCGGGCAGAGGCCGCCTTGTGGCGCTCGGTCGATGAACAGGCTCCCGTCGAGGAAGACGCTCGCACAACGCCTGAAGCGCCTCAACCGTCAAAGACAATAACGCAATCCACCGAGGCCAATGCTGCCACCGTCGCCGGTTTGGGCGGCGCGGCCGCGGCGGTTAGCGAATTGAAGCCGATTGTGAGTGACGCCTCTGACGCCTACACCGCTGTCTCGGCTGCAATTGGAACTCCGGCCGTTTTAATAGGTATCGGAATCGCTCTTTTGGCGGCCTATATCTGGTGGAGACGCAAAAAACGTCTTGAGGAGACCGGAGAATGAGCTTTATTTCGTGGCTCATGAGCCCTTTCGGGCGAATTTTTGGAGCAATAGGCGCTCTTTTAATTGCCGTCTTGACCATTTATGGAAAGGGACGGCGAGACGCACGCCAAAAAATCGAAGGAGAGGCCAATGCAGACGCCTTCAAACGCACGCAGGATGCCATTAGGGCTGGCGATGCTGTCAATGTTTCTCCTGACAGGGTGCGGGATCGTGACAAGCACCAACGCGACTAATGTTTCGGTCTGTTCAGTCTGGAAACCCATAACTTGGTCGTCCAAAGACACAAATCAGACTATTGTCGAGATCAAGGTAAATAATGCGCGCCGTGAGGGATGGTGCAAAGACGGAAAATAATGCTAAAATAGCGCGGTTTTTCGAGGCTCCAAATGACCACTGGCCTGACATACACCACCTACAAAACGCAAATCGCGACGATGGCCGTTGTCGAAGAGACGGATCCTGCGTTTGTAACAATCTTGCCGCAAATGATAACATATGCGGAAAACAGAATATATCGAGACCTTGATTTTCTTTCGACGACAACGGCGATTACGGGATACGCTTTGTCGGCCGGATTGAGAAGTCTGACTATTCCGGAAGGCACTATTGTTGTCAGTGAGCAAATCAACATTATCACGCCCGTGGGGACTTCAAACCCCGACGCTTCAAACGCTGTAAGAAATTCTTGTCTGCCTACGACAAAAGAATTTTTGGACATAGTTTATGGGTCTTCGGCTACTGCAAATCGAGCGATGCCAAAATATTTTGCGCCGTTCGACGATAATATTTTTATTTTTGGACCGGTCCCTGACCAAAACTACAATGTCGAAATAGTTGGAACGGTTCGCCCGGCGAGCCTTTCGTCTGGCAATCCGACGACTTTTATCAGCGACTACCTGCCTGACCTGTTTATCATGGCCAGCATGATTTATGTTTCGGCCTATCAACGCAATTTTGGCCGTCAGAGCGATGATCCGCAAATGGCACAAAGTTACGAGGCCCAATACAAGGCACTGCTCCAAGGGGCCATGGTCGAAGAGGCGCGCAAGAAATTCTCGTCTTCTGGATGGACTTCGGAATCCCCGACGCCTCTGGCGACACCGTCGAGGTAAAATATGCCCCATTCCACCCTCAAACTTATTCCGGGCGTGGATCAAAACCGCACTCTCGCGCTCAATGAGGCTGCGATTTCGACGACAAATCTCGTTCGATTTGTTCCCGATCGTCAGGGCCTCGGGCTTGTGCAAAAGCTCGGCGGTTGGACACGTTTCTTCAATAGCACAATTGGTTCCCCCGTCCGAGCTTTGTGGGCGTGGCAAGACACGAACGCGTCTACGCATCTGGCTGTTGGATGCCAATGCGGCACCGGAAACGGACTGTCTGTCATTACAAATGGCAGCCGAGAAATCATAACGCCTCAAAAAGACACGGTCAGCGTCGATATATCTGTCGATACAATTGACACGACCGCCGGATCTTCGACCGTATTGATTAATGCTACGGGTTCAAATCTTGAAAGTTTTGACTCTGTTTATATAAAAACGCAAATAAGCGTGGGCGGTCTTGTCTTATTTGGTCTTTACAATGTCTCTTTCGTAGATGCTAATTCTTTTAATATTACAGCGCGCGATGCGCTTGGAAATCCGATTGCGGCAACGGCAACCGTTTCCGGTGGCGCTGTTCCCGAATTTTCTTTTACAGCGTCCAGCGCCTTTATCAGCGTGAAACTTGATGACCACGGATATATTGCGGGCGACACTTTTCCAATCTTGGTCCTCCTGAGCGCGGGCAATGTCACGCTATCGGGAAATTATATTGTCTCGTCTGTTACCGACGCAGACAATTTCGTTATTGTCTCAAACAATTCTCCAACTACAATTCCAGCGCTTACAGCTTCGGGGGACGGGACAACAGCAACCGTGACCTTTTCAGGCGACCTCGGTTTTGTCGTTCCCGTAGGTAGCGAAATTACTGTCGCTGGCGTAAGCGAAGCCGGATACAACGGCACATTTACTGTCACGGCGTCGTCTTCAACCAGTGTGTCTTATTTGAACGCCACTGTCGCGGCGGGAACCGGCGGGACAGTATTTGTTGCGTCCGCTTTTCTAAACGGCGGGGAAGCCGAATACACCTATTACAATTCTGTCGGCCCGGTGCCTACCAGCACGGGATACGGCGTAGGTGGATATGGCGCGGGCGGTTTTGGGACTGGCGTCGCTTCTACGCCCGGAGCGGGAACGCCCATTACGGCCATAGATTGGACGCTTGATAATTGGGGCGAAATACTTATCGCATGCCCGACCGGCGAAGAAATATATTATTGGTCCCCGACCGAAGGCGCTCCCACAGCTTCAATTATCACAAACGCGCCTCCTGTAAACGATGGTGTTTTTGTCGCGATGCCCCAGAGGCAGATTATCGCGTGGGGTTCAACACAGAACGGCATTCAAGATCCTCTCTTAATTCGCTGGTGCGACGTCAACAACTATAATCAATGGATCCCCCTCCTGACCAATCAGGCAGGCTCTTTCCGTATTCCAAAAGGTTCGAAGGTTGTTTCCTGTATTCAAGGCCCGCAGCAGGGGCTTGTCTGGACTGACCTTGGTGTTTGGGCGATGCAGTATGTTGGGCCGCCCTACATTTATCAGTTCAACGAAATTGGAACAGGGTGCGGCTTGATTGGCCGCAAGGCCGCAACATCCATGAACGGCGTTGTTTATTGGATGGGGCAGAGCCAGTTCTTTAAACTGTCTCAGGGCGGCGTCGAGATTATACCTTGCCCGATATGGGATGTTATTTTCCAAGACATCGATATGAGCGATGCGGGAAAAAGAAAAATTCGCATTGCTGCCAATTCCCGTTTTGGCGAAGTTTCGTGGTTTTATGCCACTGAATCGAACGGCGGAGAGATCAACAAATATGTGAAATATAATGTTGTTTTGAATCAGTGGGACTATGGAACCCTATCTCGCACAGCTTGGATCAATGAAAGCGTTCTGGGGCCGCCGATCGGCGCTGCCGGATCGACTTATATTTATCAGCATGAGACATCGCCTGACGCTGACGGCCAGCCCATGGCGTCCAGCTTTCAGACCGGTTACTTTGTCATGACGGACGCAGACATAAAAATGTTTGTGGATCAGGTGTGGCCGGATATGAAGTGGGGCTATTTTGGCGGCACGCAGAGCGCGAACGTGAAACTGACATTTTTTGTCACAGACTATCCGGGCGACACGCCTATTCAATATGGTCCCTTCACGATGACGCAGAATGTCGAGTTTCTAACTCCAAGGTTTAGGGGCCGTCTTGTGTCAATAAAAATGGAAAGTGACGACATTGGATCATTCTGGCGTGTTGGCGCTATGCGTTACCGCCTACAACCTGACGGGAAGTTCTAGTGGCCTCTCTTGATGACGTCGTAACAGTCCAAAAAAATGGCGTGATCGCCATCAATAACCTTTCTCAGGCAACGCTGCGAGAGCAGGGGACGCTGACGTCTGCCACAGTGACTGCCGCAACACTTGTTTTTCAAGGCAAAGGCCGCTTGGTTAACTTTTCTGTAGTCGTGGCGGGCTCGGCTTCGGGGGGCGTGTATAATTCAACGAGCACGTCACCCACGTCTGCGCAACAACTTTGCGCTGTTCCGACAACAATCGGTATATATCCGGTGGGGCAAATCTTTACATCTGGGCTTGTGGTTGTCCCCGGCACCGGCCAATCCATCAACGTCACTTATTCAACTGAGGTTTGATCATGCCGCTTTCAAAAGGAAAAAGCCAAAAGACAATCTCAAAAAACATCAGTGAAATGATGCACGCTGGCCATCCTCAGGATCAGGCCATAGCTGCCGCGCTCAAGACTGCCCGAGAGACGCGCGCGGCGGGGGGCCTTGGAGCATCAAAGCCTTCAACCCCCAAAATGTCAGCGCCTTCCAAGCCGTCCGTCAGCAAATTCCATGTGGGGCCAATTCACTCGCCAGTGGCTGGGCGGACAGATCATTTGCCAATGCACGTTCCGTCGGGCTCCTATGTGATCCCGGCGGACATCGTTTCTTCGCTTGGCGAAGGGAACACCATGGCGGGCTTCAGGGCCGTGAAAACCATGTTCAGCAAGGCCCCTGCTGGTGCATTTGCGCAGGGCGGATCGACAGGGGAACCTGTCGCGATCGTGGCTGCCGGCGGAGAATATGTTTTGACGCCTGACGAGGTCATGTGGGCTGGCGGCGGCAATATGGATGCAGGTCACAAGGCGCTTGATGAATGGATCAAGGCTACTCGGGCCGAAACAATTCAAACATTGAAAAAACTTCCGGGTCCAAAACGCGATTAAAGGGGGATGTCGTGGCTGAAGAATTGAAAGTGTGGGTTGGAAAGCCAGAAGATGTCGATGACATTATGGATCTGGCGATCGCGGCGTGCGGTGAAAACGGCTTTGTCGAACCCAATCCAATGAAACTTTTGGCCGAGATATGGCCCGCCCTGAATAGAGACAAAGGCATCATTGGAATTGTCGGCATTCCGGGCAAAAAACCGCAAGGTGCTATTCTTTTGCGAATTGGCAATATCTGGTATAGTGACGCGGAAATACTTGAGGAGCGCGCTGTTTTTATTCACCCAGACTACCGTTCGGCAAAAGGGGGTCGCGCGCGAAAACTGTGTGAATTTGGGAAAAAAGTCTCAGACGAATTGGGCATTCCGCTGACGATCGGCGTCTTGTCCAATCACAGGACCGAAGGAAAAGTTCGCATGTATGAGCGGATTTTTGGAAAGGCTTCTGGGGCTTATTTTTTATACGGCGTCCGCACGGGTGAATGGCGCGAGGCGGCTGAATAGGACTGAGGAACTAATATGGGCGGCAAAACACAAACAGCCACGCAACAGGTTAGTATTCCGCCCGAAGTCATGGCCCGATACAGGGCTGTGAATGTCAGGGCGGAGCAGGCTGCTCAGACGCCGTTTCAACAGTATTCAACAGACCCAAGCGCCTTTGTAGCTCCTCTTACAGCAACGCAGCGGGCTGGTATTCAAAATATAAATCAAGCGGCCGGCATGACGCAGCCTTATTTTCAGACTGCGGCTGGTCTGACGCTTGGCGGCGCGCAGGGGGTTGGTCCCCTGACGCAGCAGCAAATTGGCTACTACCAAAACCCGTTCACGCAGGCTGTGGTTGGCTCTACATTAGCTGGATTGCAGCAGCAGCAGGGGCAGCAACTTGCCCAGCAACAAGCCGACGCCATTAGGGGCGGCGCGTATGGCGGCGATCGGGCCGGTTTGCAACGCGCCCAGCTTATGGGCCAGCAGGGTCTGGCTACAGCGCAGGCGATCGCGCCTTTGTATCAGCAAGGCTATCAGCAGGCGGTTCAGACAGCTATGGGTCAGCAGGGCGTTTTGGCGCAGGATCTTCAGCGCCAGCTTGCTGCTGGTCAGCAGTTGGGGGGCCTTGGCGCTGGCGCACAGCAGGCCGCTCTGGCCGGCGCACAGGCTCAGTTGGGCGCGGGCACTGTGGAACAGCAGACGCAACAGGCGGGCCTTCAGGCGCTCTATAATCAGTTCTTGCAAGAGCGCGGCTATCCCTTCCAAGTGGCGCAGTTTCTTGCAAATATCGCCATGGGCACGGGCGCGTTGTCAGGTTCGACGACAACGACAACACAGCCTGCCCCGTTCTTCTCGGATGAGGATAACAAGAAAAATATTCGTGTGTTGGGCAAGGACCGCAATACGGGCCTCAACATTATTGCCTATGACGACGCGGATGACCTGCGCAATGCGCGCGAGAATGGCGAGCCAATGCCGCCCAAGCGCGTGAGTTACTCGGCGCAAGAGATTGAGGAGAAGGCTCCGGGCCTTGTGCGTGAGGTTGGCGGTAATAAGATTGTTGATCCTGCCGGCGGCCTTGGTCGTTTGGATTATCAGTCCATGGGCGGCATGGTCACTGAGCCCGGCAACTACGCGACCGGCGGCGCTATCGTCAACGAGAACGACATGCGTTCCATTTTGGCTGCCATGCAACAGCCGTTGGAGTTTTACGGTGGCAAGGGGCTGTATGGCGGCGCGGGTAAGGGTGGTGTCGGCGGCGCGGGATATGTTCCCGCGAGCCAGATGGCGGCCCCGAAACTTGTCACGGCCGGAGGGTTACCTGCTCAATCCAGAAGCGGATTGGCGCAGGCTGCTGAGACTGGCTCGCAGCTTGCCGGTCTCGCCAAAGCGGGCAAGGCGGCGTTTGACTATGGCAAAGGTCTTATTGCCGGCGAAGGCACTGGCTCCGCCGCGCAACCCGGAAAGCCTCTTGAGTTGGCTGGAAGCATCCCCGTCAATCGCTCTTCCGAACTGGACATTTTGCAGGCGGGTCGAGGCTTCTATGCCGGAGGTCTGATCCGTGACAATTATGATCTTGGCGGATCTTTGCCGTATGCCACGGGCGAAATGGGCAAAGACCCGCTTCAAGAGATAGGTGAAGACGATAATCATAAATACGAAATGTTGAAGCCTGCGACTCCTCCGGCACCCACGAGCAGCGGCCTTGGCGACATCGTGAACCTCGCCAAGACGGCGGCCAGCATCTACGCGATGTCCGACGAACGCATGAAGGACAACGTCGAGCAGGTCGGCGAGCTGTATGACGGGCAGCCGATCTATCGCTACAACATGAAGGGCTCGCCCAAGACGCAGCTTGGCCTGATTGCGCAGGACGTCGAGCGCAGCGGACACGGCGACGCGGTGGCGGGCCTTGGCGGCCTGAAGATGGTGGACTACAAGCGCGCGACGGACGTGGCGGCGGGTCTTGCGCCGCGCGAAGGCGCGTATCGCGGTGGCTATCAGGTTGGTGGCGCGCCGGAAGAAGAACCTTCAACGGGTGTTGTCCCGCTTCCCCCTATCGACGAGCGCAAATACGAACCCGAAGGTTTGCGCCGGTTGGTGCGTGAGTATGGTGAAGAGATTAAAGAGCGCAATCCAAGGTTTGATCCGGCCTTCGCCGAAAGAGTGTTTCAGGGCGAAAGTGGTTTTGATCCGCGTGCTCAAGGTGACGATAAATCGTCTTTTGGTGTCCCTCAATTGCATATGGGTAATATTTCAGCGCGTTATCCTCGTCCCGGACTTGGCGACGAATTTATGCGCGAAACGGGTCTTGATCCCCGCGATCCTAAGAATGCGCGTGCCGCAACTGTATGGGCTATGAATTACGCCTCTGAAAAGGGTTGGCAACCGTGGACTGTTGCGGGCGACTTGATTGCCAGAGGAGAAGGGCCGTCAGGGTCTCGTGCGCCCGCTGGCGTGGCTGGCGGTCAGCGTCCAACCGGCGTGGCCAGTGGAATTGCACCTTCATCAGAAGCTCGTCCCTCGGTCTCGTCAAACGACAGATCGCCCAGTATTATGGACACTGTCATGTCCGAAAATTTTTTAGTCCCGGCCTTGGCAGGATTGGGCGCGATGCTTTCTTCCAAGTCCCCCTATCTTTTGGGTGCTGTAGGTGAAGGTCTCGTCGGAGGGACTGGCGCATACACATCGCTCCAGAAACAGTCGGCAGACATCCTAAAGCAGCGGTTTGATATCGCGCGCAATGTCTTCCGTGGTCCGGTTATGAACCAAAAGGGAGAGTTTGTTTGGGAAGACACGCGCACTGGCGAAATGCTAACACAGGCTGAATATCAGCGTCGTTATAACGCATTCCTCACCGGAAGGGGCGGAGACACCTCTTTGCCTGCGGTCCAACCGTTACGGGCTGATCGTGCCGCTGCCCCTGCGGCAGCTTCTACGCCTACCCCAGCTTCCGCGCCTTCTCCTGCCGCCACGGCAGTGCCTCCGCCCGTTGCAGCAGTGCCCGCCGTTACGCCGCCTGCGTCGGATGAGACGTCTGCTACGACGGCAAGCGCTCCTGCTGCGCCTCCGTCTGCGGAGCCGAATGTCGCGCTTATGCGTCAGCAAGCTCTGCAAAATGCGGAGTTGTGGAAGAACACGGACCCGTCCATGAATCCGCGCATTCTATTTCCGCAGGTCGCAAATTTGGATAACAAAATTAAGGAGATTGAGCAGCGTGCCGACACAATAAGCAAGTTGGCGACAGCCGCTGGAGAGCGTAACCCACAGCAGGGCACAATTTATCAGAATCAGGCCACAAATTTGTATGCGCAAGCCGCCAAGTTGCGCGAAGAAATGCGCGAAAAGCTGGCCCGCGCAAACCAGTCGCTTGATCAGGCAGTGCAGCTTGAGGTGGAAGGAGCCAAGGCACGGCAGACGCGCACCATTGAGCGTGACTTCCTGCAACAGGTTAGCCCGGACGGGACGAAGATTTCCCTGCCCCCCGGCACATCTTTGCCGCCGCGCGCCGCCCCGCCACTTACTGAAGAGCAGCGGTCTGCTCCTGAAAAGGCGCAGGTTGATTCTCGCTCGGGCAACCTCGTTCTTGCCCGCCCCCGCGCACCGGCGGGCGGCGGCCTGATCTTGCCGGACCTCCCGCCGGGCGCGAAGGTGACCGAACTTAGCCCTGTCGCCAAGAACCAGATCGAAGTGGACGGCCAATTCCAGAAAGATTTCATGGAGAAGGCCCCGTCGATTGGTCAGGCGCGCCAGCGCTACATGGGCCTCATCAACGCCTTCAAGCTGTTTGAGAGCGGCAGCACTGCCAGCACGCGCGCAGGATGGGCTGCGGTCGCCGAGACATTTGGCTATCCGGACATCGCGCGCAGCATCGCCAACGGCGAACCCGCTGGCGCGCAATGGGTCGATAAGATTGGTCCGAACCTTGTGCTCGATACGCTCAAGGCGGCAACGCCGCGCTTCGCGCAGTCTGAGTTTGTCACTCTGCAAGACAAGGGAACGCCTGAGCCTAACAAGCTGCCGCAGACCAACTTTCAGATGGTCAAGGAAGGTCTTGCATTG
>Ga0208644_1002029_pt1 | contig 16397 bp, 8 predicted proteins | sample VirMetDEL_Nov_18_FD_184517 | JGI IMG/M metagenome (GOLD analysis project Ga0208644, IMG submission 184517) | Aqueous microbial communities from the Delaware River and Bay under freshwater to marine salinity gradient to study organic matter... | ecosystem: Environmental > Aquatic > Marine >... | reverse complement strand
ATCTGACTAACGAAAGTCTTATCACGAGGGCAAGGAATGAGTTGGTTCGGATATTTCTTGAAAAAGATATTGACTACTTGATGTTTGTGGATGCCGACATTCAGTTTCCACCCGACGCTATCCCTGCGTTACTACTGGCAGAGAAGGATGTAATCTGTGGTATCTACCCAAAGAAAGAAGTGAACTGGGAGAGTATTGAGAAAGCCGCAAGAGAAGGTAAGCCTAATTTGAAAGACCACGCCGGAGCGTTTGTTCTGACTATGATTCACAACGAAGAAGGGTTTGTTGAGACCGATGAGAACGGTGCGCTCGAAGTAAGGCATGGCGGTACTGGCTTCATGCTAATCAAACGCACGGTATTTGAGGAGTTGAAACCCCATGTGCCGACCTACCGAGTGTCTACATTTACTAACCCAGAGACAGGGGAGTATTTGAAGCCACTAACCCATGAGTTTTTTGCTACAAGCATTGACCATACTGGTGCGCTGTTATCTGAGGACTACCACTTCTGTGATCTCTGGCGCAAGCATGGCGGTAAGGTATACGCCCACCCATTCATAAAGCTAAAGCATATGGGTTCGTATGTATATCAAGGCGATATTCTTAAATCAGGGGGTAATATTAAATAATGTTCTGCTGGCAAAACTGGATAAATAAATATGGTTCTGCTGGCAAAACTGGATAAATAAATATGGTTCTGCTGGCAAAACTGTATAACAAACAATAAAACTGTGTTATAACGAAGTAAGTTTTTAATTTAAAAGGGTATTTATGACATCAGCTTGGTCTTACTCATCTATTAAAACTTTCGATCAATGCCCCCGGAAGTACTACCATTTAAAGGTACTTAAGGATGTTATTGATGAAGGTAGCGAAGCCACTATATATGGCCAAGCGGTTCATAAAGCTGCCGAGGAATACATAAAAGATGGCGTTGCTGTACCTGAAAAATTCAAATATATTCAAGGGTTTGTAGAGAGAATAAATAACATAGAAGGGGACAAGTTAACCGAGCTACAATTAGGGGTACGTAAGACTGGTGCTGGTTACGAGCCTTGTGGGTTTAAAGATAAGGATGTGTGGTGGCGTGGGATAGCTGACGTTGTAGTTATTCGAGGCGATATAGCTTACTCCATAGATTACAAGACCAGTAAGAATGCAAAGTATGCGGATACTAAACAGTTAGATTTAGTCGCGGCTGGGTTATTTACTCATTACCCTAATTTAAAAAAGATTAAGTCTGGTTTATTATTTGTAGTGAGTAACGAGTTCATAACAAAGGATCACTTTGCTGAACATCGAGATGAGTATTTTGGTACATTTAAAGATGAACTAGATAGATTAGACGCCGCTGAAGTTAGCGGAGTTTGGAATGCAGTAACGAGTCCATTGTGTAAATTTTGTCCGGTTGTTAGGTGTGAACATAATCGAAAAGGTTAAAAAGAAATGGCTAGAGACTACAAGAAAGAGTATGAGACCTACCAAGGTACCGAGGAACAAAAGAAAAAAAGGGCGCTCAGAAATGCCGCACGGCGTACAGCGCTACGAAAAGGAAGAGTAAAGAAAGGTGACGGTAATGATGTGGCGCACAATAAGCCGTTATCTAAGGGGGGAACTAATAAGGATGGCACTAGAGTAACTTCTGCTTCCGCCAATCGTTCCTTCGATAGAAATAGTAACAAGGGTCTAGTGTCTGAGACCAGCCCGAAGGAGAGACAACGGCGTGGAAATAATCGACGATAAAGCTCTATTAATAAGAACAAGAAGACCACAATTAGTAACTGAGAGGATTGAAAAAAGTGAAATAATAGACCAGGAGGGGGATGTGTTTAGTGTAGCCGTTAAGTGGGGGCTTGAGGAGGCCCGTACGTTAGCAAGCTTACGTATCAAAAATGTGCCATCTACGATTAAACGAGATTATAAGTGGACTGGTAAGTATGAGCCGTACGCCCATCAACGTGAAACTTCTTCATTCTTAACATTGCATAAGAAAGCATTTTGTTTTAACGAGCAAGGAACCGGCAAGACCGCAAGTGTTATTTGGTCTGCGGATTATTTGATGAAGCTTGGAGAGATAAAGCGAGTATTGGTTATCTGCCCATTATCAATTATGAAATCCGCATGGCAGGAAGACTTATTTAAATTTGCTACCCACCGATCTTGTTCCGTCGCATACGGGGAAGCCGGTACTAGAAGAAAGATAATCGACTCTGGTGCTGAGTTTGTGATTATTAATTTCGATGGAGTTGCTGTAGTTAAAGACACCATCATGAAGGGTGGGTTTGATTTAATTGTGGTTGATGAAGCCAATGCATACAAGAATCCACAAACTAATCGTTGGAAAATACTTAAAGAAGTAGCATCTAAATCTGGTTGGTTATGGATGCTTACTGGTACTCCAGCTGCACAGTCTCCGCTCGATGCGTACGGCTTGGCTAAACTAGTCAACCCCAATAACACCCCTAAATACTATGGGCAGTTCCGGGATTCGGTTATGTATAAAGTATCTCAGTTCCGCTGGGTGCCTAAACAAGTGGCCAAGGACGTGGTACACAAGCTACTACAACCCGCGATTCGGTTTGAGAAAGATCAATGTCTTGATTTGCCGGATGTTACTTATACAGAACGCGAGTCTCCGTTGACTCCGCAACAACAAAAGTACTACAACCAGCTCAAGAAACAAATGGTTATGTATGCGGCTGATGAGGTGATTACAGCAGTAAATGCGGCTACTAATCTTAACAAATTACTACAGATATCTGGGGGTGCTGTTTACTCTGACGACAAAGAGACTCTGCACTTTGATGTATCTAATAGACTTAATGCAGTCCTTGAGGCGATTGAAGAATCCTCTCACAAAGTCTTAGTCTTTGTCCCATTTACCCACACTATAGAGTTATTAAAAGAACATTTAGAAAAGAACAAAATAAGCTGTGGCGTTATAAATGGTAAGGTAGGTTTAAATAAACGCAGTGAGCTAGTGCAACAATTTCAAACGAACCCTGATCCTAGGGTACTAATAATCCAGCCCCAAGCGGCATCCCATGGCCTTACTTTGACTGCGGCTAATACCATAATATGGTACGCCCCGGTGACCAGTGTTGAGACGTATCTACAAGCTAATGCTAGGATTAACCGTCCTGGGCAAAAGAACGCGATGACCATAATCCATATCAAAGGGAGTGAGGTGGAGAAAAGGTTATATTCAATGTTGCGTAACAACATAAATAATCATAACAAAATTATTGACCTTTACCGCCAAGAAATACTAGAATAGCGGTTGGACAAAGTCCAAAATTAACTTAGCTTTGAGGAGGCTAAAAATGAGTGACTCATCCGAGTTAGAAAAACTCGTTTCTGTTTATATCAAGATCCGAGACGCTATAGACGCCAGACGTGAAGAGCACAAGCAGGAAATGCAAAACCTGCAAGAACAGCTAGAAACGGTTGGCACTAAGCTATTGGACTTTTGTAATGATCAGAATCTCGAATCTGTCAGAACCAACGCAGGGACAATCATTCGCAGTGTAACTACTCGATATTGGACTAGCGATTGGGAATCAATGTACAACTTTGTGAAGGATAACGATGCGTTGTATCTGCTTGAGCAACGTATTAATAAATCCAACATGAAGCAGTTCCTTGAGGATAACCCTGACAAATGTCCGATTGGACTACAGACGGACAGTAAATATTCCGTAGTCGTTAGAAGACCTAGATCTAAATAAGGAGAAAACCGTGTCTGATGTTTCTATATTTAATAGCAGTACTGCGGTAGCAACTGGGGGTAAGCAGGAGCTTAGTGAACTAGCCAAAGCTTTTCTTGGTACTCGCACCGTAACTAACCGACGTATCCAGATCAACACCAATGGTACGTTTAAGAAAATTGTAAATGGTGAGCAAGTTGGTGGCGCCGTTCGAGGGGAGTTCAACGCGGTGATTATCAACGCACTACCCACTGTTTCCAGGATTTTCTATAAATCTAAGTATGACCCTAACAAGGAAGCAACATTGCCTAACTGTTGGTCCAATGCTGGGGATAAACCAGAAGAAGCCGCTGGGGATAAGCAAAGCCCAAGTTGTGCAACTTGTCCGCAGAATATAAAAGGTTCTGGTGAGAATGGTACCAGGGCATGTAGGTACCAGAGACGTGTGGCGCTCTTACTTGAGGACGAACTCGATGGTGAGGTCTACCAGTTTAATATCCCAGCTAAATCTATATTTGGTAAAGGTTCTGGTCGCACCCATCCGTTTGAGGAGTACATGAAGTTTATTGTACATAACCGTAGATCTCCAGACCGCGTGTTAACTACTATTTCTTTTGATCTTGATGCTGATACTACTGCTTTATCATTCTCTCCAGCTAGGGAACTAAATGATGATGAGATTGCATTGGTTAAGCAAGCGCAAACGAGACCTGAGACTTCCTTGTACACAAAGATTACTGTGGCACAAGCTGATGGGGTTAAGAAGCAACCAGAAGCATTTCCAACTCCAAAAGTAGCTAGGTCAGAAGAGCCGGACGATGATCCAATTGAAGAGCCGGTAAAGAAAGAAAAGAAGAAGGCTGAAGTAGCACCAGCATCTAAAGATAAACTCACTGAGGTCTTGGATACTTGGGGATCTAGTGACTAATCTATGAGCTACGGATACAGCATAAAAGTTGTTGAGCTGAATAAAAAAGCTGACCGTAAGTCTTTAGGAGTGATCCTCGGAAGGGAGTGCATCAAACGCAATATCCCTGTATCCGAGGTCGCTTCTATGCTCGGTGTTAGTAGGCAGACGATCTACAACTGGTTCACCGGGGAGACTTACCCTCAACCTCAAGTAGCTGATCTTATATCTGAGTTTCTTACAACTTTACGCCACTAAGCGAGGACTACTATGGATAGCCAAATAGACTTGCTTAGCGTGGTACAGCCGTCCTCTGGATGGTTTTGTATCTTGGGTATGAAGAACGGGAAGAAGCCTAGGCAGAGTTTTGCTCAAACAAGAGAAGAGGCGGACGCTTTAATTCAAGAGTTTGTCTCGGAAAAGCTGGATGTTTATTTTGGCGTTGCGAAGTTTAAGACTGATGATAGTAGAGAGAAAGATAATGTTCACCTTCTAAAATCTTTGTGGCTCGATATTGACTGCGGGGAATCTAAAGCCGTTGTTAATGAGAAGACTGGGAGGGCGGAAGGTTACATAGATCAAACTGCTGGAATAATTGCTTTACGAGACTTTTGCGAGACCATAGGGTTGCCAGACCCTATATTGGTCAACTCAGGGAGGGGTATACATGCTTATTGGCCATTAGATAAAGAAGTAACCAGAGATGAGTGGGAGCCAGTCGCACATAGATTGCGGGATCTTTGCATCCTCCACAACTTCTATGTGGATACCAAAGTGTTTGAGGTATCGAGGATACTACGAGTTCCTGGCACATTTAACTTTAAAGACGTACCACCTAAACCTGTTGAGTTAATTCTCAATGGTGAAACCGTAGACTTTGATGAATTTAAAAATATATTAGGCGTCAAGGAACGGCTTCAACCATTACCAAAACAGGAACTAAGTGAACTCGCTAAATCGATGGTAGATAACTACGTATCTAGTTTTGCCAAGATAATGCGACGCAGTGCAAACGGTAACGGGTGTGGACAACTTATAGATTGTTTTCTTAACCGAGATACTTTGTCGGAGCCTCGATGGTTTAATGCGCTATCAATAGCTAAGTTCTGTAGAGATAAAGACGATGCTATTCATAAGCTTTCAGAAGGTCATCCTGATTACGAACCAAGTGTCACGGAAAAGAAAATATTCCATATAAAAGGGCCACATAGTTGCGCGGAGTTTGATCGCTCTAATCCGGGTGGGTGTGATGGGTGCCAGTTTAAAGGCAACATAAAATCACCAATCTCTCTAGGTAAGGAAGTACTGGAAGCCACTGAGGAAGACAATACAGTTGTTATAAGCAACGAATTTACTGAGGAAGAACCAGAAGTACATAGCATTCCTGAATATCCTAGCCCGTACTTTAGGGGTAAAAACGGTGGAATTTATGTAATGGCTAGCCCAGATGACGATCCAGTGCAGATATACCACAACGATTTATATGTTGTGAAACGTATGAGAGACCCACTTGCAGGTGAGGTAACAGTCTTAAAGTTGCATCTACCACGCGATGGCGTGAAAGAATTTGTAGTACCTAATACAAGTATCACAGACGCTAATGAGCTTAAACGAGCGTTAGCTAGTCAAGGTGTTGCATGCGGCACTAAGAAGTTTAAGTTAATTGGTGATTATATTTTATCGGCTATTAACGAATTACAAGTTAAAAAGAAGGCGGAACTAATGAGACAACAATTTGGATGGGCAGATAAAGATAGCAAATTCATAATTGGTGATAAAGAAGTTACAGCTGGTGGTACGTTCCATAGTCCACCGTCTACAGTCACCAGAGATATTGCAGAATGGATGGGGCCAAAAGGCTCGTTTGATAAATGGCAAGAGGTGTTTAGTTTATACGGTAAACCTGGCCATGAACCGCATGCTTTTGCGGCACTAAGTGCGTTTGGATCACCGTTACTTAAGTTCCTAGGTCAAACTGGGGCAATCATTAACATCATTTATTCAGGTTCTGGTACCGGTAAGTCTACAGTTTTACGTATGGCTAACAGCGTCTACGGGCACCCAGAAAAGACTGGGTCTATATGGACTGATACCCAGAACTCTAAAATCCTACTCTTGGGGGTACTAAATAATCTCTGTTTTACTTGCGACGAGATTACTAACATGAGTCCTAACGACTTCTCTAATCTGGTGTACAGCATCTCGCAGGGTCGAGGTAAGCATCGAGTCAAGCAAAGTTCTAACGAGCTAAGACTAAACGCCACTTCGTGGCAATGCATCGCACTATGCTCATCAAATGCATCTTTCTACGAAAAGCTAACCAGCGTAAAGAATAGCCCAGATGGTGAGTTCATGCGTCTTCTTGAATACGAAGTAGCACCTTCAACCGTATTAGACCCTATGTTTGCCAAAGAAATGTTTGATCACCAGCTAAATGAAAACTATGGGCACGCTGGAGAACAATATGCGAAGTATCTGGTGTCTAATTATCAGGAAGTTGTAGAGGGTGTAAAGGCAGTCCAAGTTAAGATTGATAGAGAATTAGAACTTACTCCCCGGGAAAGGTTCTGGTCAGCTGTAGTTGCATCTAACATAGCCGGAGGTTTATTGGCCCACAAGATTGGTCTTATAGACTGGAACATGAAAGATATATACGGGTGGGCTACCGATATGCTTCAAGGGCTACGTAAAGAGATTAAACCACCTGTAACTAACGTTGCATCAGTAATCGGGGATTATATGAACCGTAACATTGATTACACAATAGTTGTAGATGATACGGTAGACCTACGTAATAACATGCACTCCCCTCCAGAGCGCGAACCTCGAGGTGCTATAAGAGTCCGAGTAGAGCCGGATACTAAGAAGGTCTTCCTATCTTCTAGACCATTCAAAGAAGACTGCGTTAAATACCAAGTAAACTATAAGGAAACTTTGAACTATTTGGAAAAAGCAGGTGTGTTCTTGGGTAGCACTACCAAGCGCATGGGTAAGGGTATGAAGCTGGCTGGTCCTGGAGTTAACGCTCTAGTGTTCGACGCTTCGCACCCAGAGTTTATATCTTTGGACGGGTATTTATCTGACAATGCAGGTGGAGAAAGTCAATTACCAAGTTAACTGGAAAAACTTCAAACGGGGTACATCATTTTTTGTACCCTGTTTAGACCCAGTAAAAGCAAAGCGGATAATACGGGCTGAAACTGACCGCCTTAAGTACAAAGTGCTTTTCAAGACGGTACTAGAAGATGGGGTTCGAGGTCTCCGAGTGTGGAGACTTTATTGAGCAGGTCTGCTACTTCTAAGTAAACTTTCTCTTCTTGTACCTTCTTCTTTTGGCCTGCTCCTAAAATATCTTCTAGTCAAGGCTTCTTTAGCTTCCTCTTCCGCCTGCATCATATCTTTTCCAGTAATTCTAAACCGTTGCTCAGACTCTGGATAATTTGATTCAAAGTCGTACCGTTTATTAAAAGCGGCTATTTCTTTTTCGATACGGTCTAGTTTTTCTTGAGCGCCAGTTATACCTTCTTCTTTCTCTATGTATGCTTGTTTATATTCTTTACGCAAGTCGGATCTTTCTTGTTGAATTGCGTTATAAGCTCTTTCTTCTTTTAGCGCTAGTCTGTCCATAGTTGCTCTATTGGCCGTCTTAAATCCAGCTGCTCGTAATACGGTGTCTAATCCAGATATCTCACTTGGTAGTATACCAGCGCTAGCTTTTGCTCTAACACCCTCAGTTTTTTCTTGAACGGCAGTTACAACGTCTTTAACTGGACTTATTGACAAGGATGCATCTCTACCTATTACATACATAGCCTCTGCAATATTTCCGTTTGCTAGTGCCTTTATAGCCTCTGAAGACGTTTCATAAGCGCCCATACCAACATCGGCGGCTACCCCAAACATATCAACAACCGCACTTCCTACTTGGGCTTCAATAGTAGATGCTCTACGTTTAAATAAATTTGGAGACGCAAAATCTAAAGATAGCTTACTTCCAAAATCATAACCAGTAACCGCGTTTAAAGCACCCCCTTCTATAAACCGACTGAAGAACGTATCTTTGCCGAAGTGTTGTGGTATAAATTTATTCTGAAACCACAATGACATGTCTTCTCTGTAAAGCTCATCTTCTTTAACTTGCCGGACAAATTCGTTATCACCTTCATCTTCAGCGCTATCAAGCGCTTGTTGAACAGCTTTAGTAACTAAGTAAAACACAAGCCAAGAACCAAAAGCGGCTTGAAATCCTCCAGTAAACATACTCATAATAGTTATGCCTGCTAGCTTTTCCAAAGCCCTGACCCGCTCTCGCACTGGAAGATTTCGAGTAAGCCCTATACCGACGCTAAGATTTTTAAGCATAAAGCCTAAAGCTTGGAACTTAAAGCTTTGCAGTCTCGTGCCTTGTCTGGTTAACCAGCTTAAAAACGGTATATTGTTATTTACAATTCGGTTAAAGTTTCTGTTAGCTGGATCGTAATCAAACGCGGCTTCTTTAGTAAGTTTTCTAGCCTCTGTTACGGCTTTTTCAAATGCTTGATTTAAAGCTTCTGTATCCCCAGCTTGCACATTTTTGGTAGCGTTGTCCCACGCCATCTTGAATGCTGACAAATATACAATTTCACGTACTTGTCTTTCTGTCACTCTAAACGGTAGAGAAACTAAGTTAAGTAACCTTTGAGCTTCTCCAACTTCCCCAGACTCTTGGCGCACTGCTTTTTCAGATGCTTGTGTTCTGTATTGTATTAACTCCCCAAGATAGGCTTGATTAAAACCGCTTTGGTTATTAAAACGCTCATATGCTTTTTGAAGTATAGGGTTATTCTGTACTAACGCGGTGTTATACAAAGAAAAGTTTTCAATTGGCGCTATTGGCTGACTTAAATCTTGTACGTCTTTAGGGCTTAAACCCATATCCTCTACGGTTGACGTAGCATTTAAAGCTCCAGTTAAAAATTGAGTCAACGTTTTTGCTGTTGTTGCGTACCCAAATCTCTCTCCTAGTACCACCGGAGCAAAAGTAGTCAACACAGAATAGTTCTGTAGTGCAGTATCTACACCAGTTAGGAACCTATAAAACACAGCTTGGCTCAATATAGATTCAGCTTGTTGTGCTAGTTCGTCTTGTGGTCTTGGCGACAACTGTAAATCCATACGCTCTTTTACTTCATTAACAATTGGAGCAACTTGTTGTCGTTTTTCAAAATCAAGGACTTTTAAAGATTCTTCGGCGTTCTCAACTGCTTGCCTCATATCTCTTCTGATCGCCAGTCGAGGAAGCTGTGCTGAAGCAGAACCCATATATGTAGCAAATGTACGTATCTGATCTTTACTATACCCCGGAACTACTTTCCTTCTAAGCAGTCGAGTTCGCAAATCTCTATCTGGTAACGAAGATAAGTAGAGATCTATAAACTGATCTTTAACTTCATTAAGTTGTTCTGGGCTAATACCCCCTTCTGATTGCAATGCATCCAATTGATTGAACAACTCTTGTAGAAATTCTGCCGAACTACCTATCTCTCGCTTAAATGAATCTCTAGAGTCTCCAGTTGTAATATACATTCCTGGGTCTTCACCAGCCTCTGCCATGTCTTGTCTAAGTTCTGCTTCAAAGTCATTACGTTCTTTAGCAGTTTCAAATACTCGAGCAGTATAAAATTCGCTTTCTGGCGACACGCGCAACCAAAAATCTCCAAACCTCATTAACGGGAAGTACGGAGGATTGCTTCTTGCACGGTTAAACATACGTTGCAAATTACTAACAAGCAAAGCTTTCGCTTCATCGCCCAACCCAAGTTTCTCAACTTCGGCTAACTGCAACTTCTCATTTAACTTAGATATTTCTTGGTAAGCTTGTTTAATAGACTTATAAATGTCGTGCGCTTCACCAATGTATGGTTTTGGTTGGTCTGCGTTAATTATTTTTGACGCTTCAGACGGTGCTCTTTTTATTTTCCCTAATGTTTGCCAATCCCTTTTAATAGAATTTATGGCTCTAACGCGTTCTTGAAAAGCCTTATTAGGGTCTTGCTTGTCCCAATTAGGACCAAATATAATTTCCGCGCTATCTATTTCGGCAGTCGTTAGTTCTCCACCGCGCATTCTTTTTCTAAGAATATTTAGACCATAATCATTTTTTAATGCCGTTGCAGTATCTGCATGTAACGAAGGATCAAAACGTATTGCCGTAGCCAAAGACATCATATCCATTAGCAATTCACCACCAATGGAGCTTTCATTAACAAACCGGGCAAACGGCTTTAGCTTTTCTGCCGCGTATTGAGTAAGTCTTTGTTGCTCAGTTCTAAGGTTACTTAATAATCCCTCTGCGGTATTTGCAAGATCCCCAAGAAACTTTATGTTTGACTTCTCCATCAAATCAAATATATTAAAAGTATCCATTGCTCCAAGGAGAGCTTTTTTAGGGATGCTTTTTACTTCTAATGCATTTTTTGTAGTTAATCTCCCGCTTATTTCGTCTAGTAACCCTTGTTTTGCGTTATCAATCCCTCGTCCAATTGAGTCTTTAGTTTCTTCATTATTAAATAAGCTATCAAACTCACCAGACGTTGTTAAGGCTAGAGTCATGTCGCCTTTAGGTTTCGCAGAAATCTTTCCAGATAAAAGATCATTTATAGTTCTGTATAGCGGGTAGTTATTAGGTAATTTAAGCACGTCCATTACCCGCTGAACAAACTCTGCTATCCACTGTTTTATTTTTCTTATGGTGCTATCTTTTGTATCGAACCTTTTATTTAAAATATCAGCCGCGTTTACTGCCCAAAACTCAGATGGGTTAAGAAATTGATATTCACTAGAATTTAAAACGGGAACCCCATCTGGTTGCATACCCATTTTTATTTTCTTCTTATTCCAGAATTCAGAGTTTCTGTTAAAGGCTTCTCTAGCTTGGAAATGGCCTTCATATACTCCTGATATATTTGCTAGTTCAATTTCACGTAATGCCATTAACTTAAGTTTTTGTCTGTCTACAAACCCTATGGGCGCACCACTACTTTCAGACAACTTAATAGCGTCTTCTTGTTGTTTTATATACTTAGTTAATTCTTTTAACCATAACTTGCGTAATTCGTTTTGCACATCCGAAGGCATCATGCGTTCCATATGGTGCATAAGTTCGTGTACAGCGGTTTGTGGGTCTACGCTCCCTTTAAATATCCGCATAACTCGGTTCATAGGGTTATAATCCCCACCAGCTTGCTTACCTTCTGGCACTTTTACGATACTTACACCCAGCTTATCTGCAACGCTAGGGTTCTGGTTAATAACCCATTCAAACAATTCAGCTGTTTTTGGGGAGATAGCTTGGTTTCTGACGGCGTTATTTAATTTTTCTTTTATAAACGCTGCACCTCGAACCCTAGGTTTAGTACTAAGCTCTCCTTTTCTACGATCACGAAGCAAATTTGCTTTATAAACTAAGCTCTGTATTTCACTTGCATAGTCATCTGAAGTAAGGAACCCTCTTGAAAACTGCTCTTCTAATTTGTTCAACCGCCTTAAAAGGTCGGTTTCTGGGCGTAAATCTAGTCTGTCTGGTATGACATGCCCTTGGATAGCAACAGCATCCGAGTTGTAATTAAATGGGTCTGGATCTTGTTGTAAGCTCTCCAAAAGGTTGTTGTCTACTGTAGAAGCATCTTCGTATGCTATTTTCTTTTGAAACTCAGTAGCTCTATCTAATACTTGTTGTGCGCTCTTTTCCGCTTCAGTCCCTTTAAATTTTTCTGAACTGAGGATTCTAGCAGCTCGACCAAATATACTTCTTTTTTCTTCCCGGCTTAGCCCACCAAAGGTATCTTCAAAGTAATTAAATTCATCTATTAAGCTTTCAGCTTCCGCTATTTCTTCTGGAGTGGCTTTTTTACCTAGTTCTGTTAAGTCTTTTGGAGTCTTAGCAATTGCTTTTTTAGTTTCTTCTTTTAAAACGGTGCCTATTTCTGGCTTTGCAACATCCAGTGTTGGTAGTTTTACATTCGACCCATTAATTAGCTTATCTACTTTAATAGCATTTATTTCTAGAGGAGATACTGGAGCAACTGGTGATACTGTTGGAGTTGCTTTTGTCTCCGCATATTTAGCTTCAAACATTTGAACTAAGTCGTTTTTAGCTTGTGCGTTCTGTTGTGGATCTGGTTCTTTAGCGTCAATTTCAGCCAACCTATCCTCAAACATCTTCACCAACCCGCTATCTACTTCTTGATTTTTCTCAACGTCCGTCTTTAATGCATCTGGTTTGGTGGGTGGAAATACTATTTTACGTGCTACGCTAGGTGTTATTTCCTCACCTAATTCACTTTGTAACTTTTCTAAACCAACTATTTTTAGTTCTTTTTCTATATCAGCAAAAGTTTGTTTTTCTTCTCTTCGGTTGTCTATTAAATCTCTAACCGAAGTTTTATCTTCAACTGAAAGAACTCCTTCATCAAATTGGTTTACAAAAGAATCATAGGCTTTGTTTCTAGCTTGTTGTTCGGTAATTTCTTTTCTTGCTAATGAAAACTCTATTGGGGTAAATGCTAAATCAAATAAAGCTTCAGCAGCTAATTCACCTGGAGAGGCTTCTTCTCCTACAGATTCTGCGGCTCTTTTCGCGCCTATAACAGCACCCGTAGCTTGCGCCCCTGACTGAAGTACAACATCCCCCAACACCGCTGTTTTTGGCATTGTCTGGCGTAATGCTGGGAAAGAAGATGGCCCGATAGCTAAGAACATACTTGCTATTGCGTTTGGCCCAACTTCATTAGCTGTTTTTGTCGTTGCGTATTCGGTAGCTTTTTCTGTATCTCCGTCGAACTTCTGCATTCCTTCTTCATAGTTAGCTCCTAAAGAACCAAGAACTACACTAGTAGACGCAGAAGATGCACCAAATCCAGCTAACCCTAATCGACTTGCTAGTTGTGGAGAAGCTTTTAAAAGTTTAGATATGCCAACAACCCCTAATTGGCTAATTCTAGCAACAGGCAAAGATGCTATAAATGCTGGGGCTTGCTCAACTAACAAATTGACCCCTGCCATAGGATTCTCTACGACATATTTAAGCATTGATTTAGCCGCAATAAATCCTTTTTTAGTATCACTTGCTTCTGGGTCTGCCGCAGCCATCTCGTTAGAGTACTTAATCATGTCAGCAACTCTAGGATCAGACGACGTTTCGTTATATGCTGTACGCATTTTTTCTGTAGTTTCAGGCTCAACTAACCCTGCTTGTTCTAGTATTAGTGACCCACTCAAACCCATCTGTTTAGCTGCTTTAATGAACGAATCATAAGCACGTTCCGTTTCGCTTTCTGGGTCGAGCGTACCTTTAGCGTCTGGAGCTGGGGCTAGTTCTTTAGTATATTTATCTGAAAAACCAAATTGCAACAGATTACCAAATGTTGGTGTTTTACCAGAGGTTGCAAATTCTTTTAGGTAGTCAAAAGCACCACTAAATACATCTCCTACATTTGAGAGTATAGACTTCTCTTCTTGTCCGCCATCTACCGGCTCTGGTTTAGGCTCTGGTTTAGGTTCTGATGAAGGGACAAGAGTTTCAGTATCTACTTTAGGAGTTGCGATATTAAACTGTTGTCTAAATTTGTCTGCTTGCAATTTAGTTGGGAAATTAAAAACTCTTCCATCTGGCACCGTAACACTATCCGGTTGTATGGAGTTTTTAAACTGATTAGCTGCGTCTTCCGTAGGAAAGTTAAAAATTCTACCGTCCGGCGCGGTAACACTGTAAGGCATGTTTAACTCCTACGTTTATTGTGCTGAGCCACCGTAAAGTGCTGCCGCATCAGAATACATATCACTTTGATTTAGAGCATCAGAAAATTTAAATAACCCAGGTTGTGTTTTACGTAAGTAAGCTTTATACAGTTCTCGTTTTTTACTTTCTGTCATACCTGGGGCCCTACCAGCTTTCCATAAATCATGATATGGATGCCCCGGATCTGAAGCTTCTCTAACAGCCTGAGCAAGGTTTGTAAGCGCTGTGTCTTGCTCTTTATAGCTCGATATTCCTAGTTGAGCTATTTGATATTCAGTTAAAGCGCCGGTACTACCAGACCCATACACTGCTTTAATTGCTTTTTCAGTTCTCTGAGCTTCTGAGAGTTCTGGGTTTGTTTTAGCAAGTGATTCTTCAAGCCTAGTGACCATGCGTTCTTTATCACCTTCGACATGTTGTTTGTATATTTGAGCAATTTCTTTATCTACACCCTTAAGTTCTCTACGTAATTCTTTTTCTTCTTCCGCAATAAGTTCTTTAAGCTCAAGAGCTTCTTTACCACTAACTCTATCCATAGCGGTCTTCATTATATTTAACCGTTCTGCTCTTCTACCAGCGGTGATATTAGCCAATTCTTTCTTAGCTTCTTTTTCATCTGCGCGTCTACCTTTAATACCTTCTCTAATTGTTGGTATTGTTGCTCCAGCGGCTTCACCGACGGCCTGTAAGAAATAAGGCGAGTTGCTAGCAGCCATACGTGCGCCTAACTCGGTAAGGGCAAGCCATAAATCTTCTTTCTTTTCTGCAGCTGCACGATCTTTAGTGCCACGCAACCAATCCTCCCATTCTGAATCGGCTTTTCCTAATTTATCTTGTATCTGCTCCATAACTTTAGCTTCTCGAGAAAAATCATCTTCAGCTTTAGTCTTAGGCGTAGTTTCAGATTTGCCATCAACAGGCTCTGGAACATCCAAACCAAAAGGTTTAACATCTGGTCTTACAGGTACTGTTGTGTCTGGTCTAACAAGTAACTCCCCACGATCTGTATATTCAGGTGCTGAGTCTCCTTCTTGTAGAGAAGCTATTTCTGCTTGGATGGTCTCGTCTGTAGGAACGACCATATCGCGTTTATCATCATATCTATATCCTGGAGGTAAACCCCTACTTAATAACCCCGATGCTGATTCTTCACCGTACCCATCATAAGGTAAACCTTCTAGATCTGTTCGATCAGATGCTGCGATAGGCAGTCCAGATCTTTGATACGGTTGCTCTCTACCTAAGGCTTTATTCTCTTCTTGTTGGTTTTGTGTTGTTACAGAACTAGGTTGCCTGCCATAGAACTCATCTTCTGACATACCTAAACCAGAATAAAAAGCTCTTCTATCAGCCTCGTTTATCAGCATTGCATCTCTATATTCTGTAGGATCCATGCCTTCTTTTAACCTATTTCTATAGTAACGGGCTTCTTCATCTAATCTTGTTAAACCTCCTAGAGGTTCTTCCGGCGTTATATCCGTAAGTTGCGCTGGCTTCATGCGCTCTCTTATCATCTGACCTACTTCTTCGTTTATGTCTTGTTCAGTTTTAGGTTGATACGTAGGATCACGTTCTACGGCAGCCATTTCGTTATCAAGTATATCTTGTTTGTATTCTCGTCTTAAACGAGTTATGTCGTCATCAGTTAGTCCACCACGTACAACATCTCCAGCCGCAAATGCAACTAGTCCGCCACCAGCAGCAGAAGGCATCATATTAGGATCCACTGGAATTCTATCCATACCCCTGACCCCCGGACGAGGTGCATATTCTTGTTGCATAGCTTGCATCTGAGCCGCTTGAGGTGTAGCACCAAGTGCTGGTTGTGGTGTATTAAATACTTGTTGAGCCACTGTAGGCTGTTGAGCTTGTTCTTGTGCTTGAGCGCCTCTCATCCGGTCAATAAACATACCAGCCATAACAGCAGCTGTAGGATCAACTAGACCCATTCTTGCTGCTTCAGCTATTTTTTGTTTATTACCGCCGTATTCTTTAGCGATATCTT
>Ga0208644_1002026_pt1 | contig 16410 bp, 15 predicted proteins | sample VirMetDEL_Nov_18_FD_184517 | JGI IMG/M metagenome (GOLD analysis project Ga0208644, IMG submission 184517) | Aqueous microbial communities from the Delaware River and Bay under freshwater to marine salinity gradient to study organic matter... | ecosystem: Environmental > Aquatic > Marine >... | reverse complement strand
CTTCACCATTTACGGACTTACCGGTGAACCACTAGAAGCCGCTATCTACACGTACAACAAGATCCTTCACAGTAACTTCCAGCCTGAAAAGCGTGCGTATCACCAGGCAGCACTCGACTTCTACAACAAGCTAGAGGGCACACGTATGTGGCACATTCCATTCATGCCACCTGAACTTCACCCTATGACGCTTCAGAAGGCAGACTTCGACATTGGACTTGCTCCACTACTTGACTCTGAATTTAACCGAGGAAAGTCAAACATTAAGTTCTACGAGTATGCAGCGGTAGGTACGGTGACACTTGCCTCAGATGTACTCCCGTACAACTCAGAGGTAAAGTACACCGCGAAGAACACCCACAAAGACTGGGTAAAGAAACTAGAGGCACTTCTCACCAATGAGAAACTACGAGAGAAGGTACTCAATGAACAGAAGGACTGGGTACGAAAGCACCGTAGTGTTGATGCTATTGGTATTGATTGGGAACTAGCTTGTCAACAGCCAGGTGGTCTAAAAGTAAAGAATCAGGAACGATGAAAGTCTTAGCGTTCGACTTCAATAATATCCTTGAGGATGTAATGAAGGAGTTAGAAGCACGCGGACACACTCTCCTTACCCACCGTGAACAGTGGAAAGAAGCGGATGTAATTGTAGTGTGGCATGAGACAGAGTTGGGGGAGGCAAAGAACTGGATACGGGAGGTACAGGAAGCTGGTAAGCGTGTTGTTCTCATGCAACATGGAAGACGGGGGACCTCTCGTATCTTCCCTCCCTTTAATGAGAAACTAGAGAGCGATCAACTCTGTGTGTGGGGAGAGAATGATGTAAAGCGCATGACCTCGTGTGGTGTTCCACGTGAAAAGATTTACGTTACTGGAACACCTGTCTTGAGGCGTGTTAGACCACGTATACCCCACGAGGGGATTAACGTGGTCTACTCTCCAGAACACTGGGCAGAAGATGTAGCTGAAAACATTATAGTTGCAAGTGCACTCCGTAAAGTAAAGGGCATTAATGTCATTACGAAGATACTAAGCGGGGAACACAATCCAGCTGAATACGACAATCCAGTGGGATCGAGTAGGCAACACTGGGGACACCTCGACGTTTGTGTTGAAGTCCTCCAGAAAGCAGATGTGGTAGTGTGTATTTCAGAAAGCACATTCGAACTCCTTGCTGAAGTTATGGACATTCCCGTAATCGTAGCCGACATCTGGGTACCTAAGTCTATGATGGGAGATGAACGGTACAAGGAGTATCAGAGAGAGTATTCCCCAGCCGCAACTAAAGTGAAGGACTTAAAGAAATTAGGTGACGCTATCCACTACGCTGTGAAGCACCCCGAACACCTCCGAGAAGAACGTAAGGAAATAGGTATTCTTGACGGGGGTATGGATATTGAGAGTCCTGTCGATGAGATAATCAAAGTAATATGCGGCAACTAGAGGGAGTAACACCACCAGAGGTGGCTGACCTCATACAAGATGTCATTAAAGATAAGGTTGTGTGTGATGTCGGGTGTGGGGAGGGGACTTTCATGGAGTCCCTCAACAAATATGCAGCAAAAGTTATTGGGATTGAGGAAGAAGAAAGCTGGGCTAAAACAGCAGCTGAAAAGGGATTTGATGTTTGGAACACAAGCTCTTGGTTTCAACCCCTTCCCCCAGCTGACGTGTATTTTCTGTGGAGTAAGGACGCTCTCGGGGTATACCTTAAAGCAAAGTGGGAGGGCACTAAAGGCACCTTCGTTTTTGGACACACCGTTCGTCCGTCACTTACTAAGTTACTAGGCTCACTAAAGGGGGAACGAAGAGAAATCCCTAACACAATTTGGTGGGTGTTCATTACAAAACTATGAAGCAAATAATTAAAGATCTTTACAAGATGAATCGGTGCCTTCTTGGCGAAGGTTTCGATAACGCGCTAGAGTACCTCAACCACTTGGTACCACTCGATGTGTTGGAGTTCCCTTCTGGGACAAAGTTCGACACGTGGACAGTCCCCGATGAGTGGGTAGTACGAGATGCGTGGGTAAAGTTCAAGGGAAAGAAAATCATTGACTACCAGAAAGAACCACTCTCACTTGCAGTTGGTTCTATCCCGTTTAAGGGAGAGGTATCCTACGCTGAACTCTGTGAGCACCTCCACTACTCAGATGAGAAGGTAGACCACCACCCCTACGAATACCTGCTCTACGACAAGAATTGGGGCTTTACGATGCCTAAGAGTAAGGTGTACAAGAAGAACAAAGATGGGATAGGAAACACTATAGCCCTCAAAGATGGAACGTATGAGGTGTTTATAGATACTGAATATAGACCGGGGACCATGAAGGTGGGAGTCCACACGATACTTGGGAAGACAGATAAGGAAATACTCCTCTTTGCACACCTTGACCACCCATTCCAGGCAAACGATAACCTTTCCGCAGTAGCCGCACTTGTTGACCTTGTAAAGAAGATCAAGCCTCTCAAGTACGAACACACCATAAAGCTAATCTTTTGTCCGGAGACAATAGGCTCTATTGCGTATGCTACCACACAAGACCTCTCGAATGTATCGTATGTGATGGCACTTGATATTGTCGGAAACAAGCACCCAGAGGGTGTACTTGTGCAGAAGTCATTTGACCGAAGTGCGCGGATTAACAACATTGTACACCTTGCTGCACGTGGTTCTCAGGAAGGTTATCGACAGGGTATCTTCCGTAGTTCGATAGGTTCAGATGAGTATGCCTTTAACGATCCTAAGATTGGAATACCTGGTGTTATGCTCACAACCCACCCTTATCCTGAATATCACACCTCAGCTGATACTCCAGACATCATTGATTACGAGACTATAAAAAAGGTACAATATATTGTATTGAAGACAATCGAATACTACGAACTCGACTTCATCCCAGAACGTACCTTCAAGGGACCACTTCACAGAAGTAAATATGGTATACAAACCAAAGGAAAAGAACTCAACCTCAGTTGGGACTATCTCATCTACTCCATGGACGGGAAGAAAACTTTCAGTGAACTCTGCGTCGAGTATGGACTTAACTTTGAGCACACATACGATCATGTCCAAAAACTCATCGAAGATGGAGCAGTCCGTGTACGCCCTATTGCTGGTAAAGGAACATTCGAAAAGGCTACCGGGAAAGAACGTTCTTGAATTTAACGGGAAGCCCATGTTCATCTGGAACCTTGAGAAATGCAAGGAACTCTTTTCCCAAGTATACGTCAGTTCAGATAGTGACTTCATTCTCAAGCTAGCGGAATCTCACGGGGCTATTGCGATTAAGCGTGACGCCTCTCTTTGTGGTGACTGCCCAGATATCCCCGTGTATCAACATGCTATCCAATATATGCCCGGATGTAAGGCTATTGTAGCGGTGCACGCTAATAACCCGACAATAGAGAAAGACCTTATACGCACAGTGAAGCAAATAGTAGAGCTTGGAGTTCCAGAGGTAATGACTTCTAAACCAATAGTAGGACATGCGGATTACCACAAGCAGAGTAGTGACATTTACGGTTCAATCCGCGGAATCTCCAAGGAACGGTTAAAGCACTACCCAGACCCTTACAAGCCACGTCCTGAAGTTATGGTGGTAGACCATAGTATCGAAATAGAAACACAAGAGGACTTTAATGCAGCCCTATGTCAGTAGAAGTATCGGTCATAATCACGAACTACAACAACGAGAAGTATCTCGGACGCGCAATACGTAGTTGTCTCAAACAGTCCTTACCGAAAGAAATGTATGAAATTATAGTGGTTGATGACGCATCTACGGACAACAGTATGGAGGTCATTAACTCCTTCCACGGTCAGATTAAATCAATACCACTCGCTAAGAACGTGGGGGTTGCGGAAGCCTCTAACATTGGCATCAAGACGGGAAAGGGGAAGTTCGTGATACGGGTAGACTCAGATGATTACATTAACGAGAACTGCCTTCTTTTCCTGTACGAGATTCTTAACCAGAACATTGACCTTGGGTTCGTGTACTCAGATCACTTACGAGTTGATGCACATGAGAACGTCTTGGAGCGTGTTGACATTAACACTCTTGACTTACTGTTTAGACATGGTGCTGGTATAATGTTCAGGAAGATTTACCTAGAAGCAATTGGACTCTACAACAAGAGACTACGGAACGCAGAAGACTACGATCTCCTACGCCGTTACCTCAAGGAGTTCTCTGGGTACCACCTCATCCTTCCTCTCTACCGGTACCGTATTCACGAAACCAACATGACCAAGGACGAAAACGAACGACTACATTGGGAATATCAAGCTAGATTGTATGAAGATAGGGAATAAACCAATAGGAGGACAGACCTACATCATTGCTGAATTTGGTGTGAATCACAACGGCTCTCTAGCGAGGGCTAAGACTGGTATCCGTAAAGCAGCTGAAGCAGGGGCGGATGCAATCAAGTTCCAGACGTACACAGCTAACGAGCTGGTGGTAAAGGGGACCCCGAAGTTCTGGGATGCTGAGTCTAAGGTAGATGAAGGATTAGATCAACATGAGGCGTACCAAGCATTGGAGGGCTTCAAGTACGAATGGTATCCAATTCTCATGGACTACTGCAAGGAGTGCGGCATTGAGTTCCTTTCAACCCCCTTCTCTTTTGCCGCAGCTGATGCATTAAACGAGATGGGAATGGCAGCCTTCAAGGTTGCTTCTTCAGATATGTCCACGCTTCCGTACCTCGAACACATTGCGAAATACAACAAACCCATCATTCTATCCACAGGGGCAGCTGACCTAGATGAAGTGAAGCAAGCGGTCCAAGTTATAGAGGATGCAGGGAATGAGGACATCATTATCCTTCACTGTACGCTCTGTTACCCAACTAAAGATGAGGATGCAAACCTTAACATCATTCAGACCTTCAAGAAGGAGTTTCCGTTTAATGTTATCGGACTCTCTGACCACACCATGGGTAGTCTCTCCTCAATCATAGCGTGTGCTATGGGAGCTACCGTGATTGAGAAACACTTTACCGTTGACAAGACCTTAGGCAAGTCCGCTGACCACTGGCTTTCAGTTGATCCAAAAGAACTCAAGGAGATTGTGGATGGTTGTCGGAAGGTGGAGAAACTACGTGGTAGTACCATCAAAGCAGTTCATGCAGCTGAAGCAGAGACAAGGAGACTAGACAAGCGGAGTATCGTCTCTAACGGAACTATTCCCAAGGGTGCAAAAATCACCAGAGATATGCTAACCTTTAAGCGACCTGGAACGGGGATATGGCCTGAGAAGATTAATCGCGTGATAGGCAAACGAGCACGAATTGTAATTGAAGACGATACCATAATCACATGGGAGCAGTTGACCCAGAGATAAGCGGACTACCCGCCCACATAGATCAACGAGGTGCGCTACAAGACCTCCTTGAGATACAGAAAGTGTTTGACCACTTTGAGGTACCACTGTTTTTAACGTTTGGTGCTCTCTTGGGTGTGTACCGAGATAAGAAGTTCATCAAATACGATGACGACCTTGACCTTTGCGTGACTGCAAAAATAGACCATAGGAAACGAAAGGAAATCGGGAGGATGCTTCTTAACATTGGCTTCATGCCACAGCCCATTGGATTCAATGTGTACGGGGTTATAGAACCCTCTGAAGCTGGCTACAACGGAACTGACACCACAGGGATTATCGTGTGCCAAAAGCGTGTGAGGGTGACTATCTTCTTCTTTGCCGAAGAACCATGCGATATGCATGAAAGGGACATGGTGTGTATCCCGAAGTATGGTGGCAAAAGACTCATTTCAACACCTGCACGATTTTTTGATAAACCAGACACGATCAAGTTTAAAGGTCACACGTTCCTAACCCCTTCCCCGATTAAAGAGTACCTTGCGTTTACATACGGGGAGGATTGGAAGACACCAATTAAAGGTAAGCACGCCCTACAATGGGGAGAAATGCATGAACAACAAGGAGTTTTGGAATAAACACTACAAGAAGCATAAACTTACACGGCCTAGTAACTGGGCTAAGATATGCTTGCCGAGGATCAAAGGTTCCGCTGTGGAACTTGGTTGTGGGGGTGGACGTGACCTCTACTTCTTCCGTTTAAATGGTATTGATATGCACGGTGTGGATGGCTCCAATGAAGATCTGTTTATTATCAGACAGGATGTCGAGGACTACATTAAAGAAAACAAATCCCCTACAAACGTTTACACCCGTTTCTTCTGGCACGCTATCCCACGCGAGACACAACTCGCGATCCTCAAGTGGACGAAGAAGCGTATTTTTATAGAAGCACGAACTATCCTTGATAAACCGAAGAACCTTTACGGCAAGCACAAACGCTACCTCGTAAACCCTTCTAAGTTGACGTTAGACCTTGTGGAACATGGTTTCAAGATTATCCAAGCAAGCACGGGGCGTGGTCTTTCTCCATACCGTGATGAAGACCCACATCTTGTCAGAATCATCGCAGAAAAGTAGTGGTATAATTACTGCATGACAGTAAGCGAACTTGACGCAGACGTAGATTTCCTCTGTGGTTCTACCTCTGCAACATACTCACTAACAAACAAGAGGCGAAACATGAATATCGCCTATAACGATGTGGCTAGGATCATTTGGGAAAGTGATGGTGGTTGGCATTACGATGACAGTAACCACACCTCTAACTTTGCTGAAGCAACTACCACCATGGTACACAGCCAGCAAGACTACACACTCCCTACGGACGCCCAGAGGGTTAACCGTATTGAAGTTCTTGACTCAGCGGGTAACTGGATAAAACTCAGCCCACTTGATATGAACGAAGTCACCACAGGACTTGATGAGTTTCTTGGTGGTAACGATGGACAGCCCCTCTACTATGAACTGGTTGGACGTTCTATTCTTCTCTACCCACCACCATCTTCAGGCTACGTAACCCTTACCGATGGACTCAAGCTCTACATGGACCGGGATGTCACTGAACTAGCGGTAACTGCAACAACTACTGAACCAGGATTTAATAAAGCATTCCACAGAATCCTCTCTTACGCAGCATCAATTGATTTCACCCAAGATGAAAGGCAGAGACAGTTTCTTGCAGTACAGAAAGACAGACTCGAACAAGGTCTAACTCGTTTCTACTCTAAACGAGCTGCTGAGATCAAGTCGAAGATCAAGCCGGGGGGCAGGAAGAAGTGGAGGAATTACACTTGATATGTCACGTTGGTCAGTCGCAATAGAAGACTTCCACGGTGGTTTTGCTCCAGCTTGGTATAAAGAAACGTACCCATCTTATGGAAATAAGAATCACGCAGGGGCGATGCAGAACATTGACCTTACGAACCCTGGTGGGTTTACTCAGGGTCCAGGTCTTGCAAACCTCACCAATGGTACACAAGCTGCTGCGGTTACTACTCTCATAAACTCAATCGTTGATGAGGCGGTAGCTTCTGATACTACCTATGGTGTAGGTGGTGCAAAGCTCTACCAGATTAGTTCTACTGCGGTAGCAAATTCTGGTAGTTGGCCACATACCATAGACAAAGCAACAGTAACGGGGGAAACAGGGGAAGACGTAGTTGAGTATCAAGGAGCTCTCTACTACAGTTACAACCACTCTGGAAGCGCAGGAGATATTGGGAAGTACGATCTCTCTTCCACCTTTGATGATGACTGGGGATCTACTGTACCGTCTGGTATGGCAGCCCTCCAAGACGCACCTCATCAAATGGTACACGCCGGAAACGACACACTTTACATTGCAAACGGACTGTATGTAGCTTCATGGGATGGCACCACCTTTATCCCGCAAGCACTCGATCTTCCAACTGGTTCAGTGGTACAGTCTATCCAATGGAACTCAGATCGTCTCTGGATTGCAGCGAACGACCCAGACATTAGTGGCTCAAATAAGAACACGGGGTCTATCTACATCTGGGATGGTACTACCAACTCATGGGAAGCCGAGATACGGGTAAATGGAGCACTTGGTGGTATGCACGTAAAGAACGGTGTGCTCTTCGCTTTCTATAAAGACCTCTCTTCTACGGGTGGCTTTAAGCTCGCATACGTAAGCGGTGGTTCTCTGGTTGATATCGCAAACTTCACTGGTGCACTCCCAACCTACTCTCAAATCAGTGACTACAAAGACTTTATTATCTGGAACTCAAACGGACTCATCTTCGCATTTGGCGCAGGGGACAAAGATCTTCCTGTAAAGATGTTCCAACTTGCAGATGGGGGGTACGCAACTGTTGGTGCGCTTTCTACACCTTTTGGGACACCAATGGTTGCATCTTGGGACGCTTCGACAAACTACAAACTTGCACAGTTCTCTGGGTACGATACTGCATGTTATTGGAAGTCACTTGTGTTCGACGTCACAGGAGAAACCGGACATTCACAGATCAACAACGTTATCATAAACTTCGACTCATTGGGCTCAGGAGCACGTGTGGACTGGAAACTTCTTGACTCACAAGGGAACACGCTCTATTCAGATACTATATCCGCAGTAAAGGCTGCCGTGGGGGGTCCTAAGCACACATACACCAATGCCACTTATAACTTAAATGGTATAATCGCCGAAAATTTCCGTATAGAATTTGACTTCACCAATGGCTCTACCTCCAACCCAGTTGTCATTCGTAACGCAAAGATATATGGAACCTCAGGAGAATAACGTAACCGTTGAAAACATAACGGTTATTGACATAGCACCAGACCAGATCGCGCAACCAACGTGGGATCAGCTTATCGTTCAGGCAAGCGGAGCAGAAAACCGCGGTGCTGGTCTCTCAGTTGTCGGTAAGCCACTTCAGTCAACTAACTTCATTGAAGGTGAATCTGGATGGAGATTGCAGTCAAATGGAACTGCTGAGTTTGGAAGCGTCATTATTCGTGGTATTCCTAACATTCAAACCTTTACTTCAAGTGGGACATGGACCAAACCAACAAGTGGAACTACTGCGTTCATTCAAGTGTGGGGGGCTGGAGGAAGCGGAGGAAGTCACACTTCCGGTTCGAGTGCTGCTGGCGGAGGTGGTGGTGGTGGGTATAGCGAAATATGGCTGACACTAGATTCGTTAGGAGCAACTGAGACTGTTACTGTTGGTCAAGGAGGTGCAGGAGTATCTGGAAATGATTATGGTAATGCGGGGGGATTTTCTTCATTCGGTACCCACCTCAAAGTATATGGTGGAGGGGGTGGGGATGGTGCAACCGGAGCAGCCGGTGGAGGGGGTGGGGGTTCTGTTTTAGGTGGTGGAGGAGTTGCTAGTGGAAGCACAGGGGGTTCTGCTGGTGGAGTTGATGCAAGCGCAGGAGCGGAAGGTGAATCCTCGTCAACAAATGCAATAGGAGGTGCTGGTGGTGGAAGTGGTGGTAATTCAGGACCAGGTAGGGCTGGTGGCTCTTCAATTTCTGGTGGTGGAGGAGGAGGAGGCGCTTATGAAGGTGGCGGAGGTTCGGGTGGTGCTGGTGGAAGTAGTGTGAATGGTGGAGCGGGAGGTGCTGGCTCAGGGACAGGTTCTGCAACAGCTGGTTCACAGCCTGGAGGGGGTGGAGGTGGAAAAGCATTTGCAACTGGTTCATCGGGAGCAGGTGGAGACGGTCAAGTAATCGTCACTGTATTTTAGAGTGGGGTGTTATAATTTAAGGAAATGGCTACAACATACTATACAAAAAACGGCAACTACTATAAGAAATCAGGTGGCGGAGTTTCCTTGGTGAGCAAATCTGAATACGAAGCAAACGCTGGTTCCTCTAGTACAACCTCCTCTGGCGGTTCTACCTCTTCTGCTACGGGTTCTAATCTGTCTACACCTACTTACAGTAGTACGGGTTTTTCGAATACAAGTAGCTCTACTTCCTCATCTCCTCAGTATGTGACCTTTCAGACAGCAAACGGACCTGCATACTTCCAGAAAACCTCAAGTGGGCTATCTGCAATAAATGACCCAAATGTACTCAGAGAACTGCAAGCGGGGGCTTTAGCTGCCCAGCCAGTGAATACTCCGAGTGGGCAAACCTTTTCAACATCTGTGGCCTCACCAAATCTTGTACCTAAAACCTCGGTCCCAACACGAACAGATGCTATTTCATCACCGACCCAACCCTTCACCCTCCCATCACTCACCCCAGACTCAGGTAATATTGCGGGTGCTATAGCAGGTACAGCTGGAGCGGGTACATACCAAGACTCGATAAACAACTTCTACCAACAGCAAGCAGACAGAACTCAGCAGATGTTTAACGAACAGAAGTCTTCTTTCCAGGAACTCATGTCGAGTATGCTCAGCCCTGGTGAGGCACGCTCACAAGCTGAAGACCGTATTGACCTTGATGCAGCTGAACACTTTGCAGAACAGAAATCTCGGATTAAGGAGGTAGAAACGCTCACTAAGGAATACAACAATGTAGTAGCCCAGAGAGACGCTCAGATTGCACAGGCGCATGACAAACTTGCTTCCAACAATTTCATAAACAACCAGATTGCTCAGATCAACAGGAATGCAGCACCAGAACTCAACCGTATCTCAGCTGATATAAACGCCAAGGCAGCCATCATTCAAGCGATGGATGGTAACTTTGCAGAAGCACAAAGGTACATTAACCAAGCAGTTGCAGATGCTACCGCAGACGCTAAGTTCAAGGCAGATATGTGGAACGCTACATGGGAAATGAACTTTGATGCTTTCAACGCAATGGAGGGTATTTACTCAAGCGCATTTGAAACACAGATGTCACTAGTGAAAATGGAATACGATAGACAGTACGCAGAGAAGCAACAGATAGGTGAACTCCTCCTTGCATATCCGTCAGCTGGGATCGACATCTACAATGACACATGGGAAGACGCAATGCGAAAGGCAGGACTTGCAATACCTGCTGGGGGCTTTTCTTCTAGCGGTAGTCTCTCAGGGATCTCTAGTCGCACCAACCAACTCCTTGATGGATTTATTACACTTTCACAGTTGACCCCATCTGAACAGGCTAAAGTGCGGGATCAGTTGTACGAACTTGGTTTCGGTTCAGACACACCACCACAGTGGTATGTGGACTTCCTAGAGAACTCAAGGCAACAGTCACTCCTACCGAACGTAGTACAGGATGAGTGGAATACGTACAAAGAAAAGATCTTGTCTGAGGGGGGTTCCGTTACTAGTTCAAGTATCAGTTTTGATGAATTATAATGGCAGTATCAGACTTCATAAAAACAAGTCAGTCAACACCAGCGACCACGGATGTTAGTCCGGTTCGTAATCTCTTTAAAGCAGGCACATCTTTTGCGCAAGCGACACGAAGGTTTTTCTTACCAAATCGTCAAGAGGAATTTGACCGTAGACAAAAAGAAGCTCAGCAATCTCTCCTACTAACTCCAGAGTTAGGGAGGTCAATTGACCAATCAATTGGTGGAGTTGGACCTGGGGTAAAGGCTGGTGCCCCAGCAAGTGAATTTTTTAATGCTGTAGTTATTGATCAGGCGTTAGGATTTGGTGCTGCAACTGCGGTTACACGTAAAATAACAAAGACATTAATATCTAAACTCACAAAAATAAGTGAGCGTACTGGTGTTGAGGAGGTCTTGAAAAAGTCAGGGCTTGAGCTGTCAGAAGATGTTATAAAAAGGTTTGCTCCTGTAATTTCCAGAACAGGGGATGAACAAGTTGTCAGACGTATCCTCAGCAAAGCAATCTCTGAATCACCGGTTGCCACTAAAGCTGCTTCTACAGCTGCGGGCTTAACCCGCGAAAGGGGATTTGTCACAAGTGCGAGGAAAGTTGTCCCTACAGCTGAAAAGTTGGGTGGTCAGTATGTCCCTAGAGGTACTACTAACCTTGCTATAAAAGCACGGAACCTTGTGTTGAGTGATGCAGCTGAGGCTGAAAGGATTGTACGGGAGTTTCCACTAAGTGATGAATCTGTAGCTATAGGATCTGAACTCCTCAAGAAACTCGCTGACGATATTGCAAAACAAACAGATGCTATCCAGAAGACAGCTCTGGAAGATAAAGCAGCCCAGATAGCTAATGAACTTGCAGCTAAACTTACAGAGGTTGGACGAACCATACAGGCCGCTTCTATACTTGGTCGTCTAACCCCAGAAGGACAGGTACGCTTTGCAGCTAGGGAAATTCAGAAGTTTAATATACAAAACCCAAACAGGAGAATCCCTGAACTATCTGGTGAACAGGCATCGTACATTTTGAAAGAAGCGAAGGAGATCCAACTCATGCCAAGTAGTAGGGAGCAGGCAGAACGGTATCAACGTCTTCAGGATTACATTGGTAGTCTTGTCCCAACACCCCTTTACAAGAAACTCGTTGCTATTTGGAAGGCTGGACTCCTCACAGGAATCAAGACATCAGGACTTAACCTCTTCTCCAACATTACTCATTCACTTAGTGAGGTTGCGAAAGATGTACCTGCTGCAATTGTAGATAGCGCTGCTGCGTTGTTTACAGGTGAGAGAACTAAAACATTGACACTCAGAACCGCGTTTGATGGGATGAAAGAGGGTTCCATTAAAGGTGTCCGGTACTTTTCTACTGGGTTTGACGAGCGAAATGTTGGAGCGAAGATCGACTACAAGAGAGTCAACTTCGGACAAGGAAAAGTTGCTAAGGCGTTCCAGGTTTATACCGACACAGTTTTCAGGGCGCTTGCTGTAGGTGACCAACCGTTCTACTACGCAGCACTTTCACGATCTATGATGGATCAGGCACTCGCTGCTGGTAAGACACAGGGGCTTAGAGGAAAAGAGTTGGTTGAGTATGCCTACACTATTGTGGAATCACCAACAGAACAAATGCTGCAGACCGCAGTATCGGATGCAGCTACAGCGGTGTTCATCAACGAGACGTTAGCCGGTAAGGCTGCTGCTAAAATCCAATCGTTGCCAGGTGGTGAGTTCATTATCCCATTCGGTAGAACCCCTTCTGCGGTAGGTATGCAGGCTATTGCGTATTCCCCTGTCGGTGTTGCAGCAACTCTCTTCAGAAACATTGGTAAAGGCAGGTTTAACCAAAGAGACTTTGCTCAGGGTATGGGTAGAGGTTTAACCGGAACAGCAGTATTGGCTCTGGGTATGGAGTTGGCCAAAAACAAGATGGTGGCTACACCGTACCCTGTGGGTGATGAAAAAGAACAGAAATTACAGGAAGCTGAAGGGGTTAAGAACGGCTACATTCTCATTGGTGGGAAGTGGAGGAGTCCTCTAGTTCTTGGTCCCGCTGGAGTTGTACTTCAAGCTGGTGCGTTCTTCCAGCTAGCCCTAGATTCTGAAGGTAGCCCAACAGATGCCGCGGTGAAAGGCTTTGCGCAGGCAGGTAATGCATTTCTTGAACTTCCGTTCCTTACTGGTCTGCAAGATGCAATAAACGCAGTCACCAACCCAGAAAGGTATGCAAAGGGGTATCTTCCAGGACTTATAGCTTCTTTTGTACCAACGCTTGTTGCAGATATAGCAAGGTCAACTGATCCTCTTGAACGGGTACCTTCAGCACGAACATTAGTTGAATCAATAGGTACACGGGTGAAAAGCAGGATACCAGGGTTACGTGAGACACTGGAACCACGTGTCAACATACTTGGGTACCCCGTTGAACGTGCCGGTAACACAGTCGAGGTTATGTTCGACCCAACTCGACCATCTAAAGCAATGGAGACGCCAGTAACTATGGAGTTCAGAAGGCTCCACAACGAGGGCTACAGGGTATCTCCTACCGCTCTAGGAGACAAATACGGTTACAAGTCGTTGACGCCAGCACAGAACACACGATTGTGGCAGATTACAGGAACATTGATTGACCAGAAAGTAACTGCTCTTATTGCACATCCTGCGTATGCAAACATGAGTGATGAAGAACGTGCAGCAAAGATTGAGGAATTTGTTAAAAGAAGTAAGGAAATAGCTCGCGCTACAATGCTTATTGAACTCACCACCGATATGGAGGGGGACAAACTTAAGTCTGAACTATCAAAGCAGAAAGAGGGCGGACTCATGACACGTGATATATTCAATAAGTACCTTGAGCTTCGCTAGTGATATAATTAAGAAATGACTACCGCGCAACTTAAAAAAATAATGCGGGCTCTTAAAGTGCTATACAGGGAGCTGGAAACACGGGCTTTAAGTGAGGGTATTGATATAAACTCTAAAGACTACCAAACGTTGTTGGATAACACCCGTGAGTTGTATCTCACTAAACACGGCTTCACCTTGGAAGAGTACCGAGAGGCTAAGATACAGTTGCGGAAGATGTCTGAAACTATCTTTAAAGGTGATAAGGGGGATAAAGGAGATAAAGGAGACAAAGGTGATCCTGGAAAAGATGGAAAGGATGGTAAGCCCGGGAAAGATGGTAAACCTGGTAAGGATGGTAAACCTGGTAAGGATGGAAAACCTGGTAGAGACGGTAAAGATGGACGTGATGGACAGGACATACCAGAGACTACCGTTGCCTATCTGGAGGAACGTATTGATAGTATTCCAAAGCCTGAGCCTGTGGATATGCAGGATCTCGAAGACCGTACTCGTAACCTCTTTGCTGAACTCTTTGAACAAAACATCAACACGCTCGGCATGCCAGACTTCCGCAAACTCGGAATGGGGTTGCAGGATCAAATTGACCAACGTATTGTTGGTGTTGGTGTCAACCGTATCTTCTATTCCGCAACTGAACCTACCAACCTGAAAGCAGGAGATATTTGGATTAGTCCAGCCTAACCTATGCTTAGTGTACTTATACCAGCTAAGAACGAGATCTACCTCGAACGAACAATTCGTAATGTCTTAGAGAACGCACGTGGGGATATAGAGGTGCTGGTGATGCTAGACGGGTACATACCAGATCCACAGATTGTGATTGACGATAACAGAGTCATCTTCCACCACAACGAGAAGGGTATGGGGCAACGTCCCGCAATTAACTTCCTTGCGAAACACGCCAAGGGAGATTTTTTAATGAAACTAGATGCACACTGTGCAGTTGATGAAGGCTTTGACGTTAAACTAGCGGAAGACTATGAAGAAGGATGGGTAGTTATCCCCAGGATGTATAACCTAGACATTGAGACGTGGCTTCCTAAGCGCCACAAGGTCACTGACTACATGTACATTGGGTGGAAGGATGGGGAGCTTCGTTCTCTCTACTACGGTGGGGAACTCTACAAAGAGATGCACAAGCGACCTGAACTTATTGATGACACGATGGGGTGTATGGGGCCGTGTAGGTTCATGTCCACAAAGACGTTCTGGGACTTAGGTGGTTGCGATGAAGGACACGGTGGTTGGGGTTCTGAGGGTATAGAATGGGCATGTAAGGCATGGCTCTCAGGTGGTAGACTTGTGGTGAACAAGAAGACGTGGTTCGCACACTGGTTCAGAGGTGGTTCTGGTCCTGGTTTCCCATACAAGATTAGTCAGAGTGACATTGAGAAGGCACGGCTACACGCTGAGAACCTTTGGCTAGATAACAAGTGGCCAAAGCAGAAGCGTAAGTTCCAGTGGTTATTAGATAAATTTGCCCCACCAGGTTGGGATAGTTATATGCAAATACCAGAATACGACGAGACGTTTGAGAAGCTTTATAAGCACTACCACAGACGTATGCACTACCCGAAGTACAAGGGTGTGCTCATTCAGAAGTTCCCCTCTGACCTTCAGATGTACCACCAAGTTATTTGGGAGAAACAACCAGACGTTATTGTGGAGATAGGATCACGGTTTGGTGGTTCCGCACTCTACTTCCAAGATCAGTTAGATATGCTGGGCAAGGGTGGCAAGGTGATTACTATAGACATTAAAGACCAAGTAGAGAAGAAGGACCCCCGCATTACCTACCTCCTTGGTGACTCAAAGAGTGAGGAGGTCGTTGAGGAGGTACGTAAGCTCACCGAGGGTAAGACCACCATGGTTGTGGTAGATGGAAACCACTCACGGGTACAGGTGAAGTGGGAGCTTCATCACTACGTTCCACTCACTACCCCGGGGCAGTACATTGTCGTAGAAGACTGTTATGTTGACCGAGGACCATACCACCCACGTGATGCACGTGACTGGTACCTCGCTCACCACAAGAAAGTAAAGAAGATCAACCTCCACTACGAAACCCTTTGCGGTGTAACGAATGGTGGTTGGCTCCTACGCGTATGATAGACCTCTCAATAGTTATCCCCGTCTACAAAGACCCCTACGTCTACCCGACCATGCGGGGAATACTAGAGAAGTTCGAAACAAACATAGAGATCATTCCCGTCTTTGACGGATGTGAACCTACGCTCCCTGTCCCAGACACAAGAGTGAAGCCCATCTTCTTAGAGAAGCAGGTGGGTATGCGTGGGGCTATTAACGCAGGTGTAGCTAAGGCTAAGGGGAAGTACCTCATGCGTACCGATGCACACTGTGTGTTTGGACAAGGCTTTGACCGCA
>Ga0208644_1002024_pt1 | contig 16416 bp, 29 predicted proteins | sample VirMetDEL_Nov_18_FD_184517 | JGI IMG/M metagenome (GOLD analysis project Ga0208644, IMG submission 184517) | Aqueous microbial communities from the Delaware River and Bay under freshwater to marine salinity gradient to study organic matter... | ecosystem: Environmental > Aquatic > Marine >... | reverse complement strand
AATCAAACTAAGTTTCAAAGAGCTTGTATGGAGGTATTAAACTTGATGCCACCTAAGACTAATGAACGAGCATGGCAAGCACAAATACAAACGCTCATGGACAACGGTATGGAAATTATTGAAGTCAGTAATGACGTATCGCTTGACGGTCAGTTTCAAGATTTACTTGAATCTTTCTGCACAGATTTAGCACAAGCCTCAACACGTGAGGAAGTACTACTAGGTAAACCTTATTCAGAAAAAGGTAGCACATACTTTAGAATTAAAGACTTGCGTGAATACTTAGTAAAACATCGATTCACAGAGCTGGATACTAATAAAATAGCTAGTAAGCTAAGAGACTTAAAAGCGAAACACACTTTTTGGAATCTTAAAGGTAGAGGTACTAACGTTTGGTACATACCTGAAATAGAATACAAAGATGAAACACTAGAAAGCCATGACTTTACAGAGGATATGATGTGACTTGGAACGTGGTTCTTGGACCTCCTGGCACAGGTAAGACAACCTATTTACTTAGGACTGTAGAAGAACTATTCAAAAAAGGTGTTAAACCTTATGAGTTGGCATATTTAGCGTTTACTAAAAAAGCAGCCACCGAAGCTCTACAAAGAGCTGTACAAAAGTTTCAATACGAACCTGACCAATTAATATACTTTAGAACTATACATTCTCTTTGTTATTTTTGGCAGGGTTTAAATAAAGCTGATATCTTAGACCGTAAACATTTAAGAGTATTTAGTCAAACGGTAGGTGAAAAGATTAGTTCAGCGTGGGACGGTGAAAATTTAATGGCGTTAAATTCTAAAGGAGACAGTATGCTCTTTTTAGAAAATATGGCACGTAATATGAATATGACTTACCGTGATGCTTGGAACAAACAAAGCACAGATATATCTTGGATTCACTTTGATTGGTTTTGTAAAAATTACAACAAGTATAAAGAAACTAATTATTTAATGGACTATACAGATATGCTGACTGGTTTTATAAACTTTGAAACTGTGCCACCTCTCAAAGCTCTAATAGTAGATGAGGCTCAGGACTTATCTGCGTTACAATGGAAGTGTATTGAAAAGTTAGCTCAAAATGTTGAGCATGTTTACATAGCAGGAGATGATGACCAAGCCATATATAAATGGGCAGGTGCTGACCCTGACCACTTTATTAATCTACAAGGTAATGAAATATATTTAGAACAGAGTTACCGTGTACCTAGAAGAGTGCATGATGTAGCTCTTAATATTGTTAAGCGTATACGTAATCGCCGTCATAAAACTTGGATACCTAGAGAGGAAGAAGGTAGCGTAACTTATCACACTCACTTTGAGCATATAGATATTAATCAGGGTGATTGGTTATTCTTAGCTAGAAATAATTATCTACTAAACAACGTAGAAGAACACCTTAGAACTAACGGATACTTCTACACTAAAAATAATAAATCTTCAGTTAATGAAAATTTAATTCATGCTATAAAAGACTGGGAGCAGTTACGTAAAGGTCAAAGCATAGAAGCCTATAGAATTAAAAAGATATATAACTTTATGAAAGCAGGCAAAGGTGTACGTACAGGGTACAAAACTATGAAACAAGCTGAGCCTGATTTAATGTTAAACATTAATCAGCTCAAGAAAACTTACGGTCTATTAGTTGACGGCATATGGCACCAATCCTTTGATTTGATAGGAGACACACAACGAGAATACATTATTTCTTGTTTACGGAAGGGTGAAAAAGTAAATTCTTCACGAATTAAATTGAACACTATACATGCTACAAAAGGTGGCGAGTGTCAAAACGTTGTACTTTTAACTGACGTCGCAAGTAAAACTTATGAGGAGCTCTACAAAAACCCAGACAACGAGTGTCGAGCGTTTTACGTAGGTGTCACTAGGACTAAAGAGAACTTACATATAGTTCAAGGCAGAACTAGAAAAGAGTTCAAAGTTATGATTTAGCTTTACTTATACTTTACAAGTAAAGTAAAATTTTTATATAGTTAGGAGAAAACTTATGAATATATTTTACGTTAATACAGACCCAGTGCTATCCGCACAAGACTTACCTGATAAGCTAGTAGTTAAAATGCCTTTAGAAAGTGCTCAAATGCTTTCTACTACACAGCGTTATTATTACGACGCTGACTATTGTGACGCCTGTGATATCTATAAAACTGCTTACCTTAATCACCCTTGTACTATATGGGCTAGGGAAAGTGCAGCTAACTACAACTGGCTTTACCGCCATTTTGTAGCGTTATGCGAGGAGTATACTTATCGCTACGGTAAAGTACACGCTAGTGATACTAAATTAAGACGTGTGCTTAGTCGTATACCTTTAAGCATACCTGACCTCGGTTTAACTACTATTGCCCAAGCTATGCCAGACCAGTATAAAGACTCTGACCCTGTCATGGCTTACCGTAATTATTTAATAAACGAAAAGCACTACGCTGAGTGGAATAAAAACCGTGCTAAACCTAACTGGTGGGTTAAGCCTGTAAGGAAATGTGCATGATAGACGTAGCTCGTTTAAGGGAAGACGGTATAAAACGTTTTTTCTACTACATGAATGAACGCCACCTTATGTATCTTAAAAGGCAGAACGGTGATCCTTATCCGTGGACTGATGATAAGATTCTAACTGAATATAGTTTTTGTAACGTGTACCGTGAACTCGATAGAGTTACAGTTTGGATACGTGAGAACTGGAGAGAGCCTTACGCTACCCACTCTAATTTACCTTTTGCTATGGCAGTAGCTAGACAAATTAATTGGCCAGACACTCTAGAGGAAATAGGGTTTCCTGAAACTTGGGAACCAGAAAAAGTAAAAGCTATTATGCAAGCTAGAAAGGATAGAGGTGAAAAAGTTTACACAGGTGCTTATATGCTTACTGGTACGTTAGGCGGAACTAAAATAGAACAAACAGTAGATAAAATCTTAACACCACTATACAATAAGAAACCAAGTATCATGTGCTATTCATTAGAAGAAACTTGGAAACAATATCTAGGCTACGCTGGGTTTAGTGGTTTTATGGCTTATGAAGTAGTTACTGATTTACGTCATACTAAACATTTATATAAAGCAGAAGATATCATGACTTGGGCAAATCCTGGACCTGGAGCTAAACGTGGTCTTAATAGAATACACTTAAGAGAACTAGAGCAAACTGTAACTAAACAACAACTTAATTTTGAGATGCAACAGTTACTTCAATATTCACCTGACTATCTTGAAGGTCACATGCAACCATTAGAAATGCGTGACATAGAACATTGTCTGTGTGAGTTTGATAAATACGAAAGAGTACGTTTAGGTCAAGGGAGACCACGTGCTAAATATAAACCTAAAGGAGATTAGATGAAAATATATATTCCCACTAGAGGTAGAGCTGACAATCAAGTTACTCTATCATTCTTCCCTGACGGCATGCGTCAGAATGTGACGTTAGTAGTTGACCATGATGAAGCAGATGAATACGGTCAATATGATTGTAATATTATGGTTTGTCCTAATACTGTTCATGATATAGCTACTAAACGTTTGTACATACATGAAAACACGGACGACAATAAAATAGTTATGCTTGATGATGACCTGCGTTTTTATATACGTAAGGCTACTAATGACTGGCACTTAAGATACTTAGAAGCTAATGAGTATCCTGCTTTGTTTGGTTTATTAGATAAATGGTTAGATACTTACGCTCATTGTGGTGTGAGTGCTAGGGAAGGTAATAACCGTGTAGAACACTTATCAGTAGAAAACACAAGATACATGCGTGTACTAGCTTATAACTTAGACATGTTTGACGGTATAGAAATAGGTAGAGTAAAAGTTATGGAAGACTTTGACGTAAACCTACAACTATTAAAAAAGGGACGACCAAGTAAAATCAGTTATTACTATGCTCAAGGTCAGGGTAGTAGTAATGCTGCTGGTGGTTGTAGTGAGTGGCGTACTATGGAAGTACAATCACAAGGAGCCGAGCGTCTCAAGGAGTTACACCCAGACGTAGTTGAAGTAGTAGAAAAAGAAACTAAAACTGCATGGGGTGGGGCTACACGTAAAGACGTAAAGGTACAATGGAAAAAAGCATTTAAAACAGGAGCAAATAATGGCGAACTCTTCTGATATTTTAAAAGGATACAGATCTGAACTTAATGGTAAACGTGACGCTAAAGCTACAATTTTAGCTGTATTATTAGATAATCCAACTAGTATACCAGAGCATGTCAATATAATTAATGAGGTTGATAAACTCGTGGGTGAATTAGCAGAGATACAAGACAAAATAGAAATGACAAATTTTCTATTAAAAAGCAAGGAAAGTGAATGATAGTTATAAGATGTAGAAACGTTAATGATGGTTTTATACAAGCCATGGACATGTTAGCTCAACACCGTAGTAAAGTTCAAGACAGTAGAGTAGGTAAAATGGTAGAGGCACCGTGTCCTGTGGCTACTGTGTATCATAATCCTTTAGAAAGAGTTTTGTTTGAAGAGATACGTAAGGCTAATCCTTTCTTTCATTTTATGGAAAGTTTGTGGATGTTGGCTGGACGTAATGACCTAGCCTACGTTGAGCAATACAATAAACGTATGCGTGAATACAGTGATGACGGTGTCTTGCTGCATGGTGCTTATGGGTATAGATGGAGAGAGCATTTTGGTGGTGATCAAGTTGGTTTAATTATAGAACGGTTAAAAGAAGATCCAACCGATAGACGTAGTGTGTTACAAATGTGGGATCCTGTAGTTGACCTTAATCGTGACGGAGTTGATGTACCTTGTAACACAGTGATTTATTTTAAAGTGCGTGAAGGTAAATTAAACATGACCGTAAGCAATAGGTCTAATGATGCTATCTGGGGAACGTTTGGGGCTAACGCTGTACACATGTCTTTCTTACAGGAATACGTTGCTAGTAATATTGGCATAGAAGTTGGTGAATACACTCAAGTCAGTGATAGTTTTCATGCCTATATAGATGTGTTTGATAACATGTACGAAGGGTTATTTGATGAGGGTGCTTTTGACTTTTATGTAAGAAAACATGAAATAAATCCGTATGAAAATAAAGCGATAAATGTATACCCACTTATCAGTACTAACCCTGTAAGTTGGGACGGTGATTTACTAACTTTTTTACAAAGAGAACCACTAGAACATATAAGTTTCAATGATCCTTTCTTTAGTGAGGTAGCATGCTCTTTACAAGACGCATGGTATTTCTATAAAAAAGGTGATTATGAAGAGGCGTTGATTGAGGTTCAGGGGTGTGCTGCTACAGATTGGTGTACCGCTGGTTTTGATTGGCTTAACAGAGCAATACAAAATAAGGAAAGCAAATGAGCAATATACCACAGTGGTCTTACAGTAGACTAAAAATGTTTGAGGACTGCCCTAAAAAAGCAGAGTATGCGTTTATTCAACGTATTAAAGAGCCTGGAAATGCAGCTATGGACAGAGGTAAAGATGTCCATAAAATGTGTGAGGAGTATATCCGTGGGCATTACGATGAGATACCTAAACAAATAGCTGAGTTTGAAGAAGCTTTTAATTTGTTAAGAGACTTACACTTAAAAGGTCATGTACTTTGTGAGGGTGACTGGGCTTTTGACAATGAGTGGAAACCTACAGGTTGGTTTGATACGGATACATGGGGCAGAGCTAAAGTAGATGCGTTTGTCCATATTGAGGGTGAAACTAACGCTAGAGTTATTGACTTTAAAACTGGCAGGTATGACGGTAACCAAGAAGGGCATAGAGAGCAGTGTGAGCTTTACGCTAGTGTTGTGTTTGAAAGGCTACCAGAATTAGATACTATCACTACAGAACTATGGTACCTTGACCATGGCAAGCTAGACCGTTACGAGTACGATAAAGAAACTGTTAACGGTAAACGTGAGCGGTTAAACGCTAGGGCTATTGATATGACTACAGCCACTGAGTTTCCTGCTAAGCCGAGTGCCTTTAAATGTAAGTGGTGCTATTACGGTAAACAAAATATTTGTCCTAATAGATTGGACTAAGGAGAGTATATGCCTGCAGATTTTGATAAGATAGAAAAATTAACTCAACTTGACGTAGCTCAGTTACGTCATGCCGAAAAAAGTTACGGTGACAGTTGGCGTAGCAGAGGTGGCGTAGGTGCTTTTATGATGCTGGCTCGTAAGTGGGATAGGATAGAGAATCAGTGTAAGGGTAATCATTATGATATCTTTGGTACTATTATTGATGACCCTAGTGACACTGGCATACTAGACGACATACAAGATTTACGTTGTTATTTACTATTGGTTGAAGAGTACGCTAAACGTTTAGTAGAAGAGTTTAAACTTAATGCAGAGTAGCATGTTTGCCCCACAGACCGACTGGGCTCCACCTAGCAGTCTACCTGATTTATCTAAGTATAAAGAAGTAGCTATTGACTTAGAAACCTATGACCCTTTGCTCATGTCTCATGGACCGTCGTGGGCTTTTGCTAATACTGGTTATGTAACAGGCATAGCTATAGCTACCGAAGACTTCGCAATCTATTTACCTATACAGCATGTTGGTGGTGGTAATTTAGATAAACGTATCATTATAAACTGGATGAATAAACAGATGTCGTATAGTAACGATAAGATATTTCATAACAGTCTGTATGATTTAGGTTGGCTTAGACGTTTAGGTGTGGAGGTAAAGGGCACTATACACGACACTATGTTTGCTGCTCCGCTTATTAATGAAAATCAATATGGTTATTCGTTAAACAAATTAGGCAGTAGATACGTAGGTGAAATAAAAGAAGAAACGTTACTAGAAGAAGCAGCAAAGGCTTACGGACTTAATCCTAAAAGTGAGATGTATAAGTTACCTGCTAAATATGTAGGACCTTACGCAGAGCAAGATGCGGCACTCACGTTAAAATTGTGGAAAGTATTAAAGCAATTACTAAAAGACGAAAACGTAGAAAAGATATATAAACTTGAAACTTCTTTAATACCTATACTTTTAGATATGCGTTGGCAGGGTGTACCTGTAGATTTAGATAAAGCTGAGAGAATAGGTAAAAAACTTTTAAAGGAAGAAGAAAAAATACTTAAAGACATACACAGTGAATACGGTGTAGCTCCAGATCTGTGGGCTGCTGCTTCTGTAGCTACTGTATTTGATAGAGCTGGGCTTAGTTATCCTAGGACAGAGAAAACTAACGCACCTAGTTTTACTTCTAATTGGTTAGAAGGTCATGACCATAAGTTAGCTAAAGATATTGCTAGAGCTAGGCAACTTAATAAAGCTAGAACTACATTTATAGATAAAATGATTTTAGAGCACAATGTTAAAGGTAGAATACATGGAGAACTGCATCCTTTACGTTCTGACGGTGGGGGTACGGTTACTGGTAGATTCAGTAGTAGTAATCCTAACCTTCAACAAGTACCAGCACGTGATGATTACATAGGACCTTTAATAAGAAGTATTTTTGTACCAGAGCAAGGTATGCACTGGGGTGCTTTTGACTACTCTCAACAAGAGCCTCGACTTACTGTACACTACGCATACAAAACTGAGCAGGAAGGTGCTGCAGATGCTGCTGATGCCTATAGAAATAAAGACGCAGACTTTCATCAGGTTGTGGCGGATATGGCTAATATAAGTCGTAAAGAAGCTAAGATAATTAACTTAGGTTTGAGCTACGGTATGGGTAAAGATAAACTCATACGCCAGTTAGACATATCACCAGACGAAGCAGAAATATTATTCGACACTTATCACAACCGCGTACCTTTTATAAAAGGGTTACGAGATCAATGTGCTAGGTTAGGAGCTAACCGTGGATTTATTACTACGGTGTTAGGACGTAAGTGTCGGTTTAATTTATTTGAGCCTTCAGGTGAGTTTGGTCAGTTACCTTTACCGCGTGAAGAAGCTGAAGAAAAATGGGGTACGAATATTAAAAGAGCGTATACCTACAAAGCCATGAACAGATTAATACAAGGTTCAGCAGCAGACATGACCAAGAAAGCAATGATTGAGCTCTATAAAGAGGGTATTCTACCTCATACTCAAGTGCATGATGAGCTTGATATATCAGTGGACTCAAAAGAAACTTGTGAAAAAATTATGCAAATTATGGCAGAGTGTGTGCCGTTAGTTGTACCTAATGTAGTTGACGCTGAAGTCGGTGTCAGTTGGGGTGAAGCTATTACTGATTACAAGGAGTACTTTAATGAAAAGTAATAAAGATAGATTAAGAAAAAAATATTTTGAAATTTTTATGTTGTGTCTTAACTCTGAATACACACTTGAAGAAATAGGAACTAAGTATGGAATAACCAAACAAAGAGTTTGGCAAATAGTGCGGTTCAACGAAATAGGTAAAGGAGATTATTACGAGGGATATAGAAGATATACTCAAGAATATAATACTTTACTAAATGATACTACTCTTAGTACAATAAAACGTAATAGACTCATGAGAGAGTGGCTATCAAGCCACGATATTCGTCTCATAAGGAGTAAGAATGACACAAAAGTTATTACATGAAACTACCTCCCTTCATGACTCCCCTTGTATTGGTATTTGTACTGTCACTCAGTGGGGTACTCGTACCTGTAAAGGATGTGGTAGGACTGCCACAGAGATTAGGGACTGGAATACCTATTCAGAAGTCGAAAAGAAACTGATAGTTATTAGGTGTTGGGAAGACTACCTCCCCAGACAAAAAAGAGAGATGGTTAAAAAGTTTAAGAATAGTTAGATCATCCTTTAATCACTAGTAAATCTAAGTAAACTATAAGTACCTAGTAAATAATTGCTAGGCATTTATAGGAGAAAATTATGGCTCATAATATTGAGACTATGGCTTACGCTGGGGAAGTACCTTGGCATGGGCTAGGTGTACAGGTTGGTAGTGACCTTACCCCAGAAGAAATGCTTAAACAAGCTAACCTTGATTGGTCAGTGAGTAAGCGTAATATATTCACATATAATAGTGCCGACAGCGAGGCTGCTGATGACCTTATTATGTCTGATGATCACTACATGTTAGTACGTGATAGTGATAATAGTATTTTAGGACCTTGTGGTAAAAGGTTCATACCCACTCAGAACGCTGAGGCTTTTACATTCTTTAAAAAGTTTACAGACGCTGGTGATATGAAAATGCACACCGCTGGTTCTTTACGTGGTGGTAGGCAGATATGGGGTCTAGCTGAAATTAATGACGGTTTTACTCTAGCTGGTGACGATAGAGTTGAGGGCTACTTACTAGTGTCCGTGTCCCATGAGTGGGGTAAGTCTAACGAGATTAGGTTTACACCAGTGCGTGTGGTTTGTAATAATACATTGTCTATGGCATTAGCTGATAAAACACAACCTGCATTTAAAATGCCACACACCAAAGTATTTGACACCGAGCTTATTCATTCAGCTGAGTTGGCGTTAGGTTTAGCTAGTGTGCGTCTTGATGAGTATAAGCAAAGTGCTGAGTTCCTTAGTAGTAAAAAGTATGATGACAATAGTGTTGTTAGTTATATTGCTGACCTACTACAACCTAAACTCGCCTTACAAGAAAAGATACGTTTAGAAAATAGTAAATCGTCAGACATAGAACTTATTGACTCTAGACTTAGAACGTTAGAAGAGTTTCAACGTACTCCTTACAAAGTTTACGAGGCTCTTGAGCAACAGCCTGGAGCTGATATGGCTAGTTCTAAAGGTACGTGGTGGGGTGCGGTAAATGCTCTTACTTACGTAGTAGACCATAAGTGGGGTCACGACCGTGACGCTGCTATGCACAACGCTTGGTTTGGGGCTAGAGCTAGTCTTAAAAACCGTGCTATGACTAAAGCTATCGAATATGCAAAAGCAGCATAACGATATCGAATTTATATGCTTCACCGCTCCTGAGTATTCAAGAGCGGTGAAAGTTTACATGTCACAGTTACATATTATAAAACAGGGATATCCTTCTTTGGGCGACCCTGTTCGTATGGCACCTTCTATACCTGTTAAACAAGCTGTTGAAATTTATAACAAGTTTGCTAAACGCAAAGTTAAAAGTTTTGTTGACGCAAAAGAAGCCCAACAAAGATTGTGGAACGTGCTCTATAAAGTAGCTGTAAAACCAGAGGAACAAGATATGAAACGTCAATATCAAACTAACGTAGATATTCCTAAACCTAATAATTATTGTAACGTGGTCAGTGCTCGTGACCCTTACGATACAAGTCAAAAACTAAAACGTACAGATAAAGTTCCTATGTCCGCTAAAAATAAAGAACGTATGAAACAATACGAGGGCATAAAAACTATTCAAGATGTTTTAAATAAAGGTATATTAAATCTTAACGATATCAAGTATGATATAAAGCTGGGCTATGTTAAGAAAGGCTGAAGATAAATACGAACTCCTTTGGGAAATGGTTTACCATAACCCAAAGGAAGTTAAAGGTACACCAGCACGACTTCTAGTGAAAGTAAATACAAAACATCCCCTCGCACAAGATGAAAGTCTATACACTTGGATAGAGGAACATCGTGATCAAATAGCTCAAGCTGTGCTCAAAGCTGTTAAAAATAAAACATGCGTATACAGATGTTTAAAGGTTTTTAAAGTACCTTTTTATAGCGATCATAGCCTCTAGGCTTACGTAAACGCTCTCTAACGCCTTGATTTATTAAAGGCTACCTACCTATAGGGTTACTACATCAACGCCTTAAAACGCTTTAAAATTTTTATACATCTAGCCTATATTCTTAATACGATTTATATTAATATATAACCTATATATAGGAGAGACTTATGGAACCTAAAATTGATAAGAATATAGAATTACCCTTACCTAATTTTAAATTCAAGTGGAGTTTTCACAGGCTTGAGGTTGGGGATAGTTTTGCTATACCTTTTGACGATGAAAAAGAAATAGTAAGGTTACGCACTGCAGCCAGTGCTTACAATCAACGCCACCGTGTTAGGTTAACAACACGCACCACTTATGAAGATAAAGTTAAAATGTTAAGAGTTTGGAGAGTGGAATAATGGAAGATTTTTTTAGCGACCCTAGAGTTATGACCTATGATGATTTAGTTAAAGCCAACGCAGAAGCTATCAAATTAGATTATAACAGAACGTTAGTACTAGAAAACTTTTTTAAAACCATAAAAGATTTCGGTTATGACCCTAAAACTACTTTGTACCCAGCTCTACCTTTAGTCATTCATGAACATGCTCAAGGTAAAAAGGTAGACCCTCATGTGCGGTTAAAAATTGTGGGACCTCTTTGTCCTAATGATACGTTAGTAGTTGAAGCAATGTTAGATTGTCCTATGCATATTTACCGAAATTTATCTGTGTATGATGTTGACAATCAAAAACTACACGCTATGAATTAAGTTATACTATGTCTATGTCGATAAAAACTATAGAGGAATATTACAGAGAACAGGAATACGCTATTCCTTTTGAATTATTATTGCTTAGTAAACATAACGAAACTCAAGAAAAGTATTTAGAACGTAGAAATAATAACATACGTTTATTGATAGCATTTAGAGACTTAAATGAAAAAGAAAAAACTTACTCCTAAACAAGAAAAATTTGCACAGAACGTGGCTAAAGGCATGACACAAAAAGACGCTGCTATAGCTGCAGGTTATAGCGAGAAGAACGCTCTAAAAGCAGGGTATGTTTTAGCTTCTAAAGACAACCCACACGTACAAGACAAAATAAAAGCTCTACAAGAAAAAGCGAGCAAAAAAGTAGAGCTAGATTTAGCTACTCATTTAACAGATTTAAAAGACATACGTGAAGGAGCCATGCGTAATGGAGCGTGGTCTGCTGCAGTTACTGCGGAAGTAGCAAGAGGTAAAGCAGCAGGACTTTATGTTAACCGTAGTGAGCTCACCGTTAACCGTGTAGACGTTATGTCAAAAGAAGAAGTTTTAGAACGCATGAAGCAACTCTATCACGAAACTGGAGGTATATTGCCTTCTGGTACCGTTATAGAACTAGAGAAAGAAGAAACAGAATATGTCGAATATACACTACCTAAAGGGAGCACTGAAACAATTCAATCCTGAGTTTGATTACTGGGATGAACCTGTAGTGCGTAAAACTAACAACGGTATGGTTTACGGAAGACCATCACGTGGCTTTGGCGACTCCCCCTTTGAATACGCTGGTAAATTTATGAAACCTGAACCTTGGACTAATCACCGTTGTATGCTCAGCATAAAAGAACATTGCGAAAACTTAGCCTCTGTTGTATATAACAAGGAGGTCAAGTTCACGTTTTGCCTTTGTGGGTATTATGGTGATAACGGAAAAGGTATACCTCATCATAGCGACACAGTGCCGACTTTAGACGATATTGTGGTGTCTATTAGTTTTGGTGGTCCGAGAGTTTTTGCATGGCGTCAATACCAAAACGTTATAAAAAGTAATACTAACACTAGTGATGTTTTCTTTACGGAAAACTTTATAGTCAACGAAACTTTTTACATACTAGAACACGGCGACGTTATTATGTTTGACGGTCATAGTCAAATGAAAAGCACTCACGCTGTACCAGATTTACCAGAAGCTCTTGAAAGAATTAACCTAACCTTTAGGTCAGGTCTATGAAAAAATTAGATAAATTTTTAAAAAAGGGCAGACTTGATAAAGTAATAAAAGTTGTTTTATCAAAAAAGAAAAAGGAGAAGAAATGCCAGAGTACTCAAAGCTCGCACCCTACCGCTTAAAGAACACCCTTTTAGGAGTTAATAGCGATTGGTGTATAAACAAAACCACAATAGAACTCATTAAAGAAAGTGAACCAGCTATACAAGAGTATGAAGACAAGTGGGCACAAGTTGATCTAAATAACATTCTACAAGAATATGTAAAAGAAAGAGTAAAAGATGTGTACTCTATACCTTTATTTACAAAAGAGTTTTGTGACATGATGATAGATGAAATTAAAAACATGGAACAGAGTTTCGGTTTTGATGTTAACCCTACCGAAGACACTCTCCGCCAGATACCAGAGATTACGCTCCATGACCGTTGTCCCGAGCTGTTTAATAATATGTGGAGTGTGGTGCTTAATTATATGAACCCAGTGTTTATGAGTATTTGGCAACGGTACGTCGACCGTCCTGGCTCAATACAGATAGCGAACTATAACTTAGCCGATAAGAATCAAGGTGCTTGGCATCACGATACGTCTGCAGATATTAGTGTTGTGGTGCCCTTAAATACGGGAGAGTACGAAGGGGGAGGAACAGAGTTTCATGGTAGAGGTGTTGTTGACCCCCTTCCCTCTGGGCATGCTTTGTTCTTCCCTAGCTTCTCGCACTTGCACCGTGGTTTACCAGTTAAGAGTGGCGATAGATACCTGCTCGTGTTCTGGTTATTAGGTGCGTTTGACTAATTTAATTTTAATAAAGAAAATGTTTAATTCTATAGTTATTTCCATGTAACTATTTAGTAAACTTAACGGTTGAGCATGCTTTATTATGGCAACGTTCTAAGGCTTAATTTAACTATATATAAGGAAATATTCATGAAACCCAAACTAACTCTAGTACACATCAATAAAGAACTTAAGACTTATTACGTGCCCTATACAATTATGCAGGTGGATTTTTACGCTGTTAATGCCACCTCACCTGAACAAGCTCTCATGAAAGCCAACGACGGTAAATTCGGTAGACTAGAGAAACGCATAACCCTTCAAGAAACACAAAGCAACGCAGTATATACTAATTCAAACCAAGACTATGCCGACGTATTAACACGCGATGTAGTCAGTTACGACATAAAAGAAAGCTCGTACGATGAAGTTAGCGGTTCTAGTTGAGGTAGGTTATATTTATATAAATAGTAATTAGGAGACTATTATGAAAGAAGAAAACGCTAGACTTATAGAAGCTGTGGATACAGTTCAAAAAGCTATTAACAAAATACTAGAAAAAGAAACTGACCCTCAAGAAGGTGCTGCTCTTAATGGCTCTATGGAGCTTGTGAAAATAGCTGTGTCAGGCTATACTCTATTTAACGAATTAGCTAATATAGAATTAAAAAGCAATGTCAAATAAATGTTTACACAATTACGCTAACAGCTTTAACATAACTAAGCTAGGCACACTTGAACACATGTTTGAGTGTGAAAATTGTGGTAAAAGAACACAGAGTCCTGAGGGTCTTCCTCCTTTTGAAAAAACCAATGTCATATCATATGACCCTCAGGGCAATGTTTAAGTTTTGTGCATTCTGTGACGCTCCACTTTCATCATTCAAGTTAACATCTCAAGGGCGTTACAGAAAGTACTGCTCGGAAGAGTGTGCAAAGAAACAAGGCTACGAAAACAATAAATCAATATTTAAATCATCAGGGTTTGGTGAGGCAGGTCCCTCAGGTATTACTGAAGGAGAAGCAGTTTCTAACATATATGCTTGCTCTTATGACGAATACCATGTCGACCCAGACATACTAGCTCAAGCAGAATTTAACGAAGAAAACTACGCTTACCAACGTGGTATACTATTAGCTAAAAACAATGGTTTACGCATAAGGCGAGGCGGAGACAACTGGGGTGCTCCAGTGTCTATTAAAGCACTCAACAAGTTCAAATAAAACCTTAAGATTATACTTTACTTTTAGACAGATCGTATATAACATATATGTATGGTATATTTATATACCACATTTTAGGAGAAAATTATGGCTAAAACAGCTACCTTAAAAAAGTCAATGCTTAGTAGTGCTAAGACTCAAACTAAAACTGCTACTACCGCACCTAGAGCTAGGTTCGGTAAATTTGACCCTGAAGCAAAACTAAAAGCAACAGGGAAAAAAGTAACAGCCGAGGCAAACAATGCACGTGTTAAAGCTGTTGCTGGTAAAACTATTAGCGAGGCTATTGCTAGTGGTTTATACACCTTGGCGGACTTGAGATATGACATTGAAAGAGTCAAAACTCTTGAGGTCGCCTAAAACCTCCTCAAAAGGTGGGGCTAACTTTCGCCCCACCTTCCTTTATTATCTTATTGATCTTACGTATTATTTAACTATAGCTAATTTACTACAAGGAGGTAGTTATGCAAGAAGAAGCTAATGGGTTACGATGTATTTTAATTGACCCTTTTAAAGAAAAAATAACCACCGCGTATCCGCTACGCAACTCTTATATGGAAGAGATTAAAAAGTGGATGGAGGTTGGTACGATTGATATTGTTACGCTAGACACTAACAATATGCTCATAGTAGATGACGAGGGGTTACTCAAAAATCCTAACCGCTACTTTAACTGGAATCCTACGGACTACCCTTACGCTGGTAAAGCAGTGATAGTAGGCTATGACGACGAAGGTGCCACAACTGACGCCAGTTACCATCCGCGTCGAGTTGAAGACGAGCTAGTTAGCTGGATACCAGAAGGCTACTCTCAAGAGCCTTACATGGAGTTCTTCCCTATGGGAGCTTTTAAAATATGAGCGAGCACAAAGATAAAGTAGAAGAACGTAGAATACAACTTTTCCGTGAAAAAGACATGAACGGTATAAGTTGTATTATAGGTTACAAAAATGCACCGTTGGGTGAAGACTATACAGAATATCGCTATAACAGCGGTAAGGTGATTCGCAAATATGCGGATAAGCGTAAAAAAGATGTGGTGATTACGGAGGCTCACCTAACATGAACGTTGCCTTGTCCTTACCTCCTTATGTTGTTAATACTCATAGGGCAAGGCAAAATAGTAGAGTGCGTGGTTTAGTGCGCACTCTGCGACTCCCCCAAAGACCAAGGGTTTTTTATTATTTTCCCTTCATAGCGAGTTTGGCTCACTCGTGGTCGCAGACGAGCCACTTATTTAAGGAGAACTTTATGACTGAAGAAAAAAGATTTATACAAAAACAAATCAACCTAAACCAATACACCGATATGATTCGTAAATGGGCTTTAGACCGTGGTCTGTTGACCGCGGACATTCAACCGCAACAGCAAATGCTAAAAACGGTTGAAGAAGTTGGCGAACTGGCACGTGGCGTAGCCTACAAAGACCTGTGGTCTACCGCCGACGCTATCGGGGATGTGTATGTTTGCTTAGTTGTATTAGCTGAGCAACTAGAACTCAATATTGAAGAGTGTATTTGGTTAGCGTATAACGAAATAGAAAAGCGTACTGGTACGTTAGAAGATGGATTATTCAAAAAAGATTAGTTTGACGTTCCTTTACGCGATAGGGGATCAAACTTATTATTTAATTATAAATATTTTAGGAGGTAAAAATGCAAGAAGAAGTATTTGACAGTGTAAGCGGTAACTATTTAGTTATCATGAAAAAACCTTACGACGGAGCTTGGCGTATTGACCCTAGCACTAGGTTCTTAATCCGTAACCGCCACGACATAGGCGAGAGTATATT
>Ga0208644_1002020_pt1 | contig 16426 bp, 9 predicted proteins | sample VirMetDEL_Nov_18_FD_184517 | JGI IMG/M metagenome (GOLD analysis project Ga0208644, IMG submission 184517) | Aqueous microbial communities from the Delaware River and Bay under freshwater to marine salinity gradient to study organic matter... | ecosystem: Environmental > Aquatic > Marine >... | reverse complement strand
ATCTGGTGTTATGTAATTTTCTTCAAAACCAGCATCGAAACCTTGATCGAAAGGATCATCCAAGGCAACAGCCTGCAAGCTAAATACTAAAGAATAATTTTTGACTTCATCTATATAAGGAGGAGTACCTCTGCGTTCCCAGTCATATGTATTAAATATATTGTATGTTGGCTTGAGTGAGAATGTAGTATAGTTATCCCACTCTTCTGTGGCATCACCTCTGAATGAGAAGTCTTCGTATTGGATTAGACGGTTGCCGCTAGGGTCTTGTAATTTAATATTATAGACAGTATATAGTGGTGCTATCTTAGATTCTATATTTTGTACGGGCGCAGACACTCTCATTCTTAGTCTAGAGTCATCTGGTCTGACCAAGAAGTCCGTCAATAAAGCATTGTATTGATAGAAGCCTTCGGTGTGGACTTGGGCAGACGGGCGAATATAAGTAGACTCATCGTCACTAAGAAGTATAGAGTCGCCACCGTCAATTGAGCTGCCCTGATAAACACCTTCGTCTATGTAGCTCCACAGGGGCTTGCCTTGGAATATATTAGCCCAGCTTGGAGGACCGGCGAAATAACCAAAACCCGGAGCGATGGGGCCGTCGCCAGAAGGATACAACTTTTGCTGGCAGTCCCATTCTTTGAAGTCACCAACAATCTTGTCTACTGTATTATCAAGCTCGCCTATTGTTTCAAGATCTTCTTTTACAGAATAAGTCGCTGTGAGATCTTCTAGAAGCTCGCCTTTTCCATCTATGGTAATTTCGTCTAACGACCAAGACGCGCTTAGATTTGCTGAAAGCGTAGCAACAAAAAGCAGATCTGCATCGGTGGTTTTGATGCGGGCGGTTTCAGATTTGTCAATCGTTCCTGTTGCTTCTGCGGTTGTGACAACTGAATGCTCTACCGTTGTGGTAGCATCAAGCGTACCGCCACCGGGACAGGTGGTAGAAACACCCTTTACGCAAAAACATTCTAAATTTTGAAAATATCTTTCCGCCATTATTTCCTCTTAATTAGATTGGGGAGTAGGCGCGGGTTTGGGGTCGCCATCTAGCCCAGTTTTTGAATTTTTCAAGCCTTCTTTAATTTGTTGTGCGATGACTGGTACGATCTGAGATGTTAAAGCGCTTACAATATCTTGTGGGTTGACAAGCCCCTTAACAAAATCACCGTTAATATTAACATCTAAAGTGCTATTAGCTAGGTTTTGCACAGCCTCACCAAGTAGGCTGGCCGAATCACCAACCGCTTTGCTTGTTATAGCAAGTCCGTTGTCTAATGCTTTAGCTCCTTCAACAACCTCTTTAGCTGCCCCTACGGTTGTGGCTAATGTTTCTGCTACTCCGGCTGGGTTAGCTTCAGCATCTCTTCTAAGGTTGTCGAGTTTTAATTGTTTAGCATTAATAATAGCTTGTTCGGCTTTGATCTCTGTGCGTTTGATATCTTCCAGTGCTTTACCAAACTCTGGCAGTAGTTGAGCTAGAGATTCAATCTCACGCTGAGCCGCTTGAATTTCTGGCGTTTGCTCTGCTAATACCTGACCAGCTTGAGGATTATTAACACCAAACGCGCTAAGTGCTAGGTTGGCAGCGTCAGAGGTTAGTGCGCCTCGTTCTTGTAATGCCAAAGCTCCGGCTCCTAGTGCGCCCGCGTCAAACAGTCCGGCAAGACTAGCACTACCAGTTTCTAGAGCTGCGGCAGCTCCAGCGGCTTCTTGTTGCTTAATAAACGCTTCAATATCTCCGGCCAGTAAAGATTCTAGTGCAGACTTCTCAGCTGCGTTTCTTTGTTTGATCGTTTCGATCAATTTTTGTTCTTCTTGAATTCTACTTCTGGTGAATGTTAGTAGTTCTTCTGCTTGCGCTGCGTCTCTTGCGTTTTGATCTGCTTCTGCTTGTTCTACACTTGCTGTAGCCTCGCCCGCAACGGCAAGTCGGTTTCTCTCTGTACGGCTATTAACTTGACGATTTCTTAAAAACTGCAAAGATCCACGAATATCACTAGTGCTACCGGTTGTTAGTGTTCTACCTCCAGAGACTCTTGCTCCAACATTAAATCGTTCACGAGCAAACCCTTCGTTTCTAGCTTTTAATACTTCTGCGGAAGGTGCGCCAAGAGCTTTCGGTCTTAGGCTATCAAGTAGGCCAGCAGCTTCTATTTGTAGGTCAATGGTTTTACGTTGTGCTTCTACCAAGCTATCTTCAGCGGCTTTTCTGGCGTTGATAGATGATATTAAACTTCTTTGGGCCTCGTTTACTTTGGTAATAATACCGCCCGTGTCTTGTTGGAACTTCTCGAAAGTAGGACCGAGAAGTTTTTCAAGTGGGGATAGATCGCCTTCTGCCAGCTGAGCTAAAGCGGTGGCGTCTAATTCTCCACTATTAACAGCGGCTCGTACTCTAGTCTTAACGTCTTCATCTTGAACTCCTGCGGTAAGAGCCTCGGCAAGTTGTTTTTTGAATTCTGGTGATCCTGATTCGCTTCTATCTAACTCTAATATATCTTTTTTCAGCTTCTCAAATCCTCCGCCGCTCTCATCGAATTTAGAGAATATTTGCTGGAATCCTCTGAATTGATCTTCTACTTTAGCGGCTTGTTTCTCGGTTCCGCCAGCAGAGATGATACTGTCTCTGATAGTGTCAACTGTATCCTCAATTTCATCTGGAGACAAACTGCCAGCAGCTGAACTTAAAGCTGTTTCTAGTTTTGCAGCAGCAATCTCAAATTTAGTAACACCAGTTGTTGCCGCCTGATCTAGTAAGCTAAATGAGCTTGTAACAGCTTGAATATTATTATTTACACCAGCTAATCCAAAGTTTAAAGATTTAATGTATTCTCTTTGTTTCTCAGCGGCTTTAACTGCTCGGTCAGCTACGTTCTGAAATTCTTTTTGGATATCGTCAAAAGCTTGAGTTCCTTCTAATTCGTCAAGAAACGGACCAAGCGATTCACGAAGTTTTGCCTTGATATCATCTGCACTAGCGCCGGCAGAAGCAAAACCTGCTGCCGCGTCTTTATAAATATCTATATTTGATCGGAAGCTATTTACTACATCGGCATTGGCTTTGTCAGATTCTCGTGCTAATCTATCTTGTTCGTCGGCTAAAGTTTCGCCACCAAAAAGCGAAGAAACTTGATTCACAAAGAGACCAGCAGAGCTACTAGAGGCTCTTTCGTTCCTTCTTCTAGCTGCCGCGTTTTGCTGAAGACCAATAGCTTGTGTTTGAAGCTGATTGGTTAAATTCTTTGTTAAATTACCAGAAGTAAACTCTTCTGTAAACGATGATTCGCCAGCAGAAATTCTTTCTCTAGCGCGGTCCTCGTCTAGCTTATTTCTAGATTCTTGCTGTTTATCTCTTTCTTGTGCGGCTTGAAAAGCGGCTTGGGCGCCAATTTCTTCAGTGCTAGAGAAACCTAAAGCAGCAGCAATTGAGCTATTTCTAATCGAGTCAATAATACCATCGAACGCTCCGGTTAAACTTGCAATCTTAATGCCAAGCCCAACGATTCCACCTATAAGACCTCCAATAGCAGTACCAACAGGACCGAAGAAGCTACCGATAGCCGCACCGCCAGCGGCCAGACCTTGGGCAAACTTGTTTACATCTTTAGCTCTTTGGGCTTCAATAGCGGTAGTTCTGGCGCGCTCGATATTACCCTTCTTGATTGCTTGCTCAGCTTCTCGGTTTACACCAGTGATATTATCAATTGCGGTGGCTAAAAACCCAGTTACTTTAGCGGCAATTATGACACCAGCAACAAGCCTGCCTAGACCAGCTCCAACCTTGGTTAAACCGCCACCCACTTTACCAAGCCCTTTAGAGAATTTTGATAAACCTTTATTGAATAGCCCACCTTTGTCCTCTAGGGTATCACCAAATTCACTAAGTTTTTTCGAAAACTTTTCCCCGGATTCTTTGAATTTTTCTTGAAGAGACCCAAGCTTCTCGTTTCCTTCTTCGTCTGTTACTTTGAACTTTTTTTCGTTGGAGAAAAAATCTTTGAATTTCACTTCAGCACCAGTAATAGAACTCGCCAAAGATGTTAGACCGGTGGTGAAGGTAGCAATGGCTGTACCAGTTTGGATAGCACTTTCACCAACGGCTTTAAGACCTTTAGCAGCAGCTGAAGAATTTTCGTCAATATTTTTAGTGAAAAAAGAAAAGCCGGTATTAAGAGCCGTTACTGTTGCTGTTAATTTAAAAAACGAATTATCAAGAATACTAGATTTACCGCTTTCTTCTTTCTTCTCCTCTTCGCCAGTAGCTGCATCAACTTGACCACTAGGTGGTGTTACTCCCTGAAATCCAGCTGCGCCTTGTAATGAATCAGGGCATAGGTTAACACACTTGGAATTATCTCTTTCGTTAGCTATTTGAAAATTTTCAGCAAGCTCTGCTTGAGACCTGTTATATGCTTCAACATTCTCAAGAATAGCTTCATCGGATGCTTGTAAATTTTGAGAGAGCGCAGTTGTTTCTTCTTGAAGCTCTTTAAATTCCGCATTCAACTCTGCGACTACATCAGCAGCCTCTTCCAAAGTCCTAACAATAGTACCATCAGGCGTTTGGGTAACCACGTTACCGCCAGTCTGTTCGGCTTCACTAATTACAGCATTTAATCTTTCAATATATCCACGAAGATCATCAACTTGGGCCAAATTCTTTTCTAAATCTGAAGTATCAATCTCTTTAAGTAATTCTAGGTTTTTATTTTCGCGATCTAAATTACTCTGTGAAGCGGCTTGAAGAGCAGTGTCGGCTTGTAGTTCTATTAAGCTATTGATACCCTCTTCTATTTTAGCTTGTAATAATGGGAATCCGTTAGCGGCAGCATCTGCGGATTTTTGGGTTAATTCTTCGATTCTGGCTTGTAAGTCTCCTTGCAGGTCAGCAATAGATTGTGCGGTTCCATCGAACGAAACATCTGAAGCTGGACTACCGCCGCCTGTAGCATCTGGACCAGCTCCTAAAATAGCGCCTATCTTATCGGCAGTCTGGCTACTTAAAGTATCCATAGTAGTAGCTACTAAAGCTATTTCACTACCGCTAGCAACCTCAAACACGTCCGGCTTATTAGCACTTCCGGTTGCAGCATCCACGCCAGCTTGATCTGTAAATGATTGCCCAAGAGACGCAATTGAATCTTTGATGGCGACAGTAGCATCACTAATTAAAGAATTACCATTTTGTATTTCAGTGATAACTCGTTCTAAAGTGTTATTAGTTTGATCGAGAACAGGGCCAAGCCTGTTACCTACATCTGAAGCAACCTGCTGAAGTGCAGAAATAATCTCTGGAGAAACAACATTAATTTGAGAATTATCTGAACTTTGAAAGTAATCAGTAATAACTTCGAAACTTTCGCTAAGACTAAAGGCAGAATCAATTATTTGTTGTGATAGAATTTGCGTAGATGAATCAATGGCTCCCGTAATTGCAGCCGAGGTGACTTCGAACGGGCCGGTAAATTGGTTTCCAACACTTCCGGCATCTTGCAAATATTGAACGCCCGGAACAGGACCGCCTTTTGCAAAGCCCATCACGCCCTGTTTGTTCATTCTGTTTAGGTTGCCATAACCAATTTGTTGTGCAGACTTTCTATTGATTACAAACTCGCCGGGAGTCAACATGGCTGGAACAGTGTCTGAGCCAGCGGGACCACCAGTAGCAAATCCTTTTCTTTTCTTGAATCCGGGCAAATCGGGAACTTCTATGCCTCTGTTTTGTAGAGCCTTTTTAGTTCCGACAGGTTGGTTTTTAACACCCGCACCTTCTAGCTCAAAAGCAATTTGATTGACAGCTTTCTTTTTTATTTCTTTGTCACTAGCTGCATCAAAGGTACTTTTTGCATCAACATAATTAAGACTAGATACACTGGGGAAGTTATCAGAGGCGGCGCCCAAGCCGCCAACAAAGTCGAACGGGCGACCCGGATCTTCTTTTGTGCTGAATCTACCAGCACCTTTAAGAGATCGTAAAGAAGCTTCAAATAAATCTCCTATAAGAGATGTTCTAACACCAGAGTAAAAGTTATCAATATCCGTCTTTGGAATAGGAGCCGGTGGCAAACCTAAATCTCCGGCGACGGCAGCAACTGCGTTGTCAGTACCGGCAGCAAAGCCTACTTTGAGAGCTTCCGAAAATTTCTCGCTGGTGTCTTTGTTCAATCCCTGTTTTTGTACGCCGAAGCTCTTGCCTGAAAAATACCTGTCGGCAGGACTAGCGCCCCTAGCTAATCCGCTAAACCCTAGTTTTTTATTGACCTCGGCCTGACTAACTGAAATTGATCCACTCTCTGACCCACCGGCCTCTAGAATAGCAGCCCCGACATCTTTTTCATTGACAATACCGCCAACGTTTAGTTTTTGGGCTATTTTTGCGAAATTTTGTTTTTCATCGCGGTCTTGGCTTGTTCTTGCTTTGCCTTTGCTGGTAATGAATCTACCGCCCTTGAAAGTAAAATCAGTCGTGCTTTTAACATCTGTAGCTATTGCATCACCAACGGTTTGTTCAAATACTGCAAACAAACTGTTTAGTTGATCATCGGTGTCAAATGCTTTAATTTTTTTATATTCACCTTCTGCATTTTTAGTATCACTTCTGTTGTTTCTTGAATCTATAACCTTTGTCTCCAAGTTCTTGATTTCTTTTGCTAACGCTGCTCCCACCGATTTTTGTTGATCGGCTTTTAGATTACCTTTGATTCCATCTAAATTTACGATGTTTTTGGCAGCGGCTGTAACCTCCGATAACTCTTTTTGGCTTACTAAGTCTTTATTACCTCTTCTTAGAGCTTGATTAAATGAAGCGGGCCAATTCAATCTGGCTCGATACTTCGGTTGTAAATCAATAGCCTTTGCTAATTCTTGAGGATTTGAATTAATCTTTGCGCTTAATGCCTCCTGATACGGTTTACCAAAAATAACGGCATCCGGAAGATTACTTTCTTTTCCGTTGCTATCTTTGGTGGTTGTATCAATACCAAGCGCGGTCGCTAGTGAGCGTTTTAGTTTTTTAACACCGCCCGTCCTTGTTAATCCTCCGCGTACTGAAAAATATGTTCTTAATTGGTCATCATCAAGCTCTTGAGACGCTCCAATATGACTAGCTTGTTTTTTAGTTTTCTTGCCAACGATCTTGCCGCCTTCGGCGTATTTGTTAGCCTGCGCCAGTCTTCCAGCCCCTATCTTCTCAACACTGCTTTTCTTGATTACAAACTCTCCCGGAGTCAGCATAGCCGGGACGGTATCTCGGTTTCCAGATCCGGGGACTAAACCACCACTGTTGAATGCCAGTGGCTCAATAATACCGCCTTGATTTCTACCTTGGGCAGCAAAAGATTTCAAACTACCGATAGTCGCTTTACCTAGATTAAGCGCGAACCCACCGAGCTTGACGCCTCCCAGAACGGTAAGAAGAGGTAAGATCGGTTTGATAGCATTACCGATTTGGATTAGAGCGTTGGCAAAAGATAGCGCACCGGCAGCTAAAACCTTGAAAGTATTACTTTGTACAACGTCACGAACAAGAGCCGAAAATTGTTCTCGTGTTTTCTGGATCTGGACAGCAAGTGCCTGCTGAGCTTTAGCAGCATCTTCATCTAGAGACTTCGATCCAGCAATAGCGGCTTGCCTAGCACGCTCAGCAACATTGAACTGTTGCAAAAGAGGAATGACTTTACCGATTTGTCTAAAACCACCAAGTTCTTCAGCGATTCTAACAAACTCTAAACTACCCTTGGGTAGATCATCTAGAGCTGCTGATAATCTCTTGACCGCTTCAAACGGCCCAACAAACTTGCCGTCTAAGCCTTCTAGTTCAACACCGAACTGTTTTAAGAATTCAATCGTTTTCGGTCTTTGAATCCGTGTTAGAATAGTTCGCAAACCAGTAGCGATGGACTCAGCACTTTCACGGGTCGTAGCACGAACACTGGTGAACAAACCAAGTAGTTCTTCTAGACTACCGCCGGCAGATTCAAATACACCACCAACACGACGAACAGCAGAGATAAGGTCACCAGACTCAACAGCGAACTTACCAGCTACAGCATTGATAGCACCAAGCTGAGCCTCTAAAGCCTCAGCACCTTTTCTAAACTGGTTAAAGATAGCAACAACACCTTCAGCCGTCTGTTCGATATTCTCAAACGTGGGAGCCAATTCTGTTTTTGCTAATGCCGTTAAAGCGATCTCTAGTTCGCGAGCCTTAAAACCCGCCTGAGATAAAATACGACCAACACTTAATAATTGAGTAGAGTTAACACCTAATGATGTAGATAAGTTTTTAATCTCACGATTTAGGGAACCAAGTTCTTTTACTGTTTTACCAGTAACCTGACTAATTTTGATTAACTCTCGCTCAAAATCAATCGCTTCACTGACCGCGTTGGAAAGATTATTGGTCACCAAACTCAAGGCGCGACCGGCAGCAGCAAACGCAAGGAATCTACGTGTACTTGCCACGAAGCTCTTTGCTAGTTTGTTGCTTGCGTTGGTTGCGTCTTTTAGGTTCTTAGTTAAATCTTTAGCAGTCCTACTAGCATCTTTACCGCCCTGTAGTTCAACAGGCACAGAGATACCCTTAAAATCATTTCTGATTTGATTTAGGACTTGATTAGTGTTTCTAGGAGCTTGTAGATTTAGTTGTGCAGTCAGGACGAACTTTGACATATTTTATCCCTTTGGTTTTGACTACACGCTATCCAATTAACTTTCCGTTGTTTTTGTCGTTTTAGCTGTCGTTTTAGTAGTAGTCTTCTTTTTTGGTTTTACTAGATCGTTTTCATATTCAACCATCTCGTAGGAACCATCTTCCGTGATCGAGTTGCCGTCTTTGTCAACACGATTACCTTCTTCGTCGATATAGTAGCCTTCTTCGTTAACTCGTCTACCTTCAGTGTCAATTCTGTATCCCTCATTGGGGTCAATCAACGCTAGGTCGTCGTCAACTAATCCAAACTTTTTGAGGAACTTGTTTTCCGGCAAGTTCTCTTCAAATTTACTATCTAAATTGTACATCATTTGCCCGAGTGTGGATGCGGCTGTAAAAGCAATCTCATCAGCACTCTTTGAATTGTAGTCATCAAAGTTAGCGTAAACTTTTCTACCGTCTGCGTAATAAGTGCAGTTAGCAACTAGAAAGTCAAATCTAGCATTATCGGCTAAGTTTTCCGCACAGTTTTCTTCTAGTCCAATACGTTCAGAAATTAATGATCTAAGTTTAATACGCTCTCTTCTGATGTCGATAGCCAATTCTCTACCCTCTGACAGCTTGGGCTTTTTACCGCCGTCGCCGTGGTAGAGTCTTTTTTCAAGGGCCATAATTTTTTCTGTAATTTCTTTTTCTTCTTGGTCTTTCGACTCGTTCCAAACACCTTTATCTTTCATAGTCTGGAGAATTTCTTGCTTGGTTTTAATGCCGTCATCCACGCACTCGTTCCAAGTCTTGGTTCTCAACCTGTCTGCTTTACGAATTGTTTCGTTGTTTGGTCGCGATACGTAAATTGCAATTTCTTTCTTGTCGTCGCCTTCGCCAATCGTAACCGTAGCTTCTACCTTATTTTTGATCATTTTGTCCGTCCTCCATTGGTTTAACCGGAATTTCCACTGAGTATCTCAGCCATGTAACATCATACTGGGCTAGTTCTGAATCAACATTCCTAGCTTGAGTATTTCCTTTGTCTAATATTTCAGATCTAACTTTCTGAAATAAATCGTACATTATTTTTTGTTCTTCCGAAACATTACCATCTGTACTACTCCACAAAAAAGCGAAGTGGTCTTCGATTGAGCTTAAAGCACCAATCATGGTTGTTTCGACTTTCTTTTTCATAATTTTAGAAAGTCTATCTTTTGAATCGTTTTTATATTTTCCGTCTCTTGCGGCTTTGTACTCGTTCTGCTTTCTAATTAAATCATTAAAAAGCCGTTTACTATTTTCCATCTCTATCTCCTTCTACTTCTTAATTGAGAATTAGCTTGAGAAGCTAAATTCATTTTCCTATCTTTAAAATCTAAGTCTTCGGCTGTGCCTTGCCGACGTATAACAGCCTCTCTTTGTTTTTTAATCATTTTAGCGGCTGGGCTGTTTGCATTATTGATATTCTTTGCGTCCTGTTTTCCTCTAGCCATAACATAGACTTCTTGCGATCCAGATATGTTTGAATTCTGAATTCTGCTATCTACATCGTTTTGGCTTTCTTTTTGTTCTCGTTTCTTTCTTTGCACAATGAACCAGCCATCCAACATGTCGTCATCTTCTATCACTTGAGAGCTTGGCGGCTCGTGCGACTCTGCTATGCTGTCGTACATTGTTGACCATTGAACTATGTTCTTTTGGTCTATGTTTAGTTCTCTTCCTTTTTCGTGTGCAAATAAATCGTTAACATCTTTTGTTAGCCAGACACTTCTCCAAGGTTCTGTTCTGGCAAGTTCTCGTACTTGATTTGATTTTAAAACCTGTGGTAACCAAGAATAATATAAGCTAGTGCAATTATCATCTATAAATTCATAACGTTCATTATTATAATAACAACATAAACTGAATAAATAATATGCCTTTTCACTGGCGGCTATACCTTCACATGTGTTACTGGAGTATGCGTTCTTTTTTGTGTGTAACTCTTTTAATACTTCTTCAGTTCTTCTGATATATAATCTTCTGCGCTCTACCAGTGTTTCATCAGCTCTTTCTTCGTATATTGCTTCTTTTAATACTTCTAGGTTTTTGTTCAGATCTTCAATCTTTTTCTCTTCTTCTGCCGTCCATAGATTTCTTTCAAGCATGAACTCCTCCATCTCTTCCTGAGTCAGAATTCTATCTTGAATACAGCTATTGTATACTTTTTGGTATAGCGTATTAGCGCGAAACATATCGTCTACGGTCGGGCTTTTTAGCTCTATTTCTTTACCTTCGTATTCTAGCAGGTAAATGCCAGATCTAATCCTGTATACAAAATACTCCCGCTCAGAAAAATTCATGACGAACTTTCACAAAACGGGAGTAGTTAAGTATCATTATATTCCTTCCTGCACTCTTACATCACTCGCTATCCTATATGCTATCGCAAAACTAAGAGTGCTATTTTCCAATTAATACGATGGACCAGACTGGCCACCACCAATCAATCCATCAGGTAGGCTTCCTTGGCCGAAATCAGACTCTCCAGCGTCACCGCCAGCGATATTTTTCAACCATCCGAAACCAACGTAACCATTTTTTCTGTGCTGAACGTCTAAGTCATTGAAGTTGGAGTAACTGTAAGTAACACTGACGTTACCTCCACCAGCATCGCCTCCACCATAACTCACACTAGAAATCTTATTTTTAGTTCCCAGATCCCAAGCGTAACCAGCTCGGGTAAGGACAAAGATACTTTCATTTTTCAGGTTATTACCAGAATCACTAGTCCCATCAAACAGTGGATCACCAAACTCGTAAGCGCCAATCAAGTCACCAGAAATCGTAATAGCTTCGATTTCGCAAGTAACTTCAATCGGAAAACCAGCAGGACGGTAGTAAGGACTCTTACGACCAAGCTCCAAAACATCTTCACGAGAGAAGTCGGTACTAATCGAAATGTTCTGAATGTGAATTAGCGGAGTAGCAGTACCGTCTCCGGTAAGACCAGTAATGGCATTTCCATAACCGCTACCAACAACGCCATCAATACTAATTGGTAAAATACAACCAGAAAGCAAAACGTCTTCACGTCTTTGGATACCGCCACTGGCTCCAGCAATAGCAGCTGGCTCATCGAAACCATCGAAAGCATCAACATCAATCGCGTCAATAACGCTTGTTCCGTTGTCTATGCGAAGCCATTGTTTGTTATTACCAACCAAGGTAATAGATTCTGTCATACTTCCCTCTGCGGGGATAGTATAAGAAATGTTAGAAATATACATTCCAGACATATAAACTTCGATAGGCGCGGCAGTGTTCCCTGCGGAAATATTGTTGTAAACCTCTTCGTAAATACCAAGGCGAACGCTACATTTAGCGTTACCTCTAGCAGCCAATCCACTAGCAGACGTTCCAACGACAGCGCCAGAACTAGCCATGTGGTATAGCAAGGGGTATCCATCAAGAAGTTTCTCCATTGTAAGTTCTACGTCTGGAGTACCTTCAATATTTTCATAAATTTCAATCTGACCAAGCTCAAATGCTTGCTCTAGGTTAAAGTTTGTCGTAATTCCAACGCTCTGCACACCATGCGTCATGTCTCCAGCATCGACAGTCGTCTTGGTTTCTGGCGTAATCGCCAAGTTCTGGCAGGCATAGAAAATTCTATTATTGGCCATTTAAGTCTCTCCTATAAAGATAGAAAGGTTTTTCTAATAAATTATACACAAAAAAGTTAAATATTTGTTTTTATAAGTTCCACAGTAGTCCTTACAACACCCCCAAAAACGTCCCCATTGAGAGCAATCATCTCGCTTACGTTAGTTTTTGTGGTCCTCATTCTTCCCCCATTACTGTACTGATCCAAAAGCTCTGGATAAAGCAAAGCGCTTGGAACTGGCATTCCTCTGTAGTCAATTGGATACGCCCCACTATCGTAGACGGTATTCAAATTAAACATAAAAATGGTTTTGTCATTTTGGTAGGATATAATATCCACCAATTGATTTCTGGTATATTCATCCTCTGCTAAGCAGTGATACACCACGTCTTGGTAAACGACCTGACCGCCACCAAGTTGGTATCCTTTGTATGCCCTTTGTGGAACCATCTCTATAGCTATAGCAGGAAGTTGCAGTCTAGCTTCAGGGGGTAAGTCCCATTTTCCTTGATTTATTTCTAAATAGTTAGGTGTAGGATATCTGGTCTCAGTCTGTACTTGTCTAAGCCAAGGCAAGTTGTTGGCGTAAACAACATTAATATATTTGTGACTATATTCAGCCTGTACTACCGTTCCTGTGGGTACAGGTGAATCAAATACTACCCTACCATTTAAGTAATCAATATGGTGTTTATACGGACCAACACCTGAAGTTGGCTCGAATTGACCATCTATGTAAACCCCGGATATGCCGGGAAAATTTGGATTTGTTCCAACTATGGGCGGTTCTTTTCCTGAAGGAGCTAAGCCGCTTTGCCAAACCCAGTTTTTTCTAAAACCTTCCCATACTTGTCCTGATGGATATATCTCGCTTCTAGCTGGCCTTAGCCTACTAAAATCTTCTCCGTTGTAATCCGTTTCCCCTAAAGAAACATTAAAATAGTTCCCTTTATCTAGTAGAGCGTAATCAAAATACTCTATTAGGTTGTCTTGTACTTGGTTGTTTACTGTTGCGTGCTGAACAGAAATAACACCTTTAAGTGGTGAAAAATTGTACTGCGTCATTCTAACAACCCTTGGATGATTTTATTTAGTTCTATCTCTCTGCCGGATAACGCCCTAGTTATAAAATTGTTATCTTCTACACCGCTAAATTGTGGAGGAACGCGCCAAAAGCTACCGCCAACCATTGTGCCGCCACCAGAGCGACCATCTTTTCCGGGCTGGTATTCGTAGCCAGTAATAATTGTTCTGCCGCCCTGTCGTAATAACCAATCTAGCCAAGGTAGTGATCCATTTGCAATATCTATAAAACCTTGTGGTAAAGTTAGTAGATTAGTTAGGTTCTCAGGTTGTATGTAAAAATTGATTTTACCTCTTAATCCAACGCTAAAATCTTTAATTTCTGCCTCTACGCTTTCAACCACCGATTTAACCACCGCTTCAGCCGCCGAGCTTCCAAACCCTAAAGGGAAGCCGAACTGCGCATTTAGTGAATTAATCACTCCTTCTGCTTGTATGCTTAGTATTTCTGGCGAAGTTCTGATCCATTTGTCTACAGATTGTTTTAATCGTTTTTGCACCTTTGAAGAGTTTTTTTTGATTCGTTTATTTATCTCTTCTGAGATGGCTCTTTCAATATCACGACTAATTTGGTTGTTTGTATCGACAAGGCTTACGGTTATGTCTGTAGTTTGAAAATTTGTCACGCAGCCCTCTCCCAGAAACATCCATAATATTTATAATGTCTTAATCCCATTGGCCAAGGCTCTCCGGCCATTTTAAATTTATACTCTTTTTTATCTTTAATAGCATTATGTACTATGAGATAATTAGCTCTCATAACCCTTTCTAAATCCTTATCAAAAAATATTGTTTGTATAGCGGTCTCTGGTAAAACAATATCGGATGTTACTTTACGCCAATCTTTTCTATCCCAGTACACTTTAAGTCTAATAGTTTCTGTAGTCTCTACTTCCCTAATAACTTTATTCCCCCGACGAGTACCGTCAGTTCTTCTCCTTGGATTAATTCCGCGATTGTCTGGGTAGTTATCGTCAGGATCAACGATCTCTTCTATTTCTTGTATATAAACAAGTGTGCAATCAATACCAAATATATCAGTAATGGTAGAGTCAATTACATCGTAATACTTTTCAAATACGCTTTCTGGAATTCTAATTGGCATCTTATACCTCTGGGTCTGGGAACCAACCTGCCGCGTCCGCCTCTGCCTGTGTCAAGACATACGGCTCCCAGCTGGCTGGAATATGATCTAAAATATTTAAACTACTACCTTTTGCCGCAACCACGGCGTCAAATAAATCGTCCGATTCTTGCTGTGTCATTGCTGCGTCCGCAACGAAAATATCCAACATTTCCCTGAGTAGCAGGCCGTCTGCTTCTGCGTGGATTCTAATATCTTTATCATTATCTTGTACTACCAATGCCGCGTAGCCCGTTGTGGGGTGCGTGATTGTGCCGTAATAAAAGTCTGTGACATAATTAGCCGGACGAAGATGGTCTGGCAATCTTAGTCTCATTATACTTCTATTAAACCGTTCGATATGAACTGGGTTTGCCATAACGTAAGTAGCCATGATTTATTTCCTTTAATATATTCCGTAATATGAATTGATTTGGTTTTCTATGGATTTGCGTTTTGCGGATTGATCGGAATCGTAGACGATGATCTCTTGAATTGTTCCATCCCAATTGAACCCATCTGGTCTCCCCCCGATCCCTACGTTCGTGCTTTCAACACCAAACGCAAGAGCGGTAGTTCCTTGCAGTGTGCCATTCCTGAATGCCTCTAGCCCCGACCCCAATGCGGTTACCATTGATAATAGGTTCTGTGACGTATCAGCAGTGGAAGGGAACAGAGTGAAACTTGCCCCGTAACCAAAGTTGAAGTCACCTAAATACAAATAAGGCAAGTAGAAACGCTTGTTAGTCGATTGTCCACTCAGTGCCAACCCCATGCGAGATCCCGAGGTTGTATCAGATTGCAACAAGCTGAACGCTGAGATCGACCCAATATCAAAAGAGGACGCATCGAAATCTAGCCAGTCATCCGCCCCATCAAAATCCAAAGCAGCCTTACCGCCAACCGTATTCATAACTCCAGCCGTAATTAGTTTTGGCTGATCAGATTGTGTTGCTTGTGTGGCGTGATTTCCGTTGCCGGATTGGTCGTACCATGTGGTGACGTATGCTGACTCGTTGGTTTGCCTCGACATTTCATCACGGCTGTTCATAGCCCATAGCTCAGCGGCTGATGGCGTGTATTCCTTGACGCTGACATTGTCTATTGTCATCGTGTGTGCGGGTGATGTGTAAAAACCAAACCTGCTACCACCGCCAATCGTCTTGAAAATTGCAGTGTATGTGCCAGCGGATGTTATCCCAGCACTCTGCATGGAGAAGAGCCTAGCAGATGCCCCAATGTTAAACCCTACACTAGTGAAGTTAGTGACAGATGCAACTTCAAATGTCACCTTGTAATATACGCCTGCATCAGACGAGACAATGTTGTCCTGATACAACCTACCGAAACTCACCGACCCGTCAGAGACAGCTTGACCGCCTGATTCAGTCCAATTGGAGTCAGCAGTCCACCCAGTTAATCCGCTAGAGAAATCACCATTAGTAACTAGCTCGCTGCCTGCCGTTCCTGCCACAATATCCATTGGTTTAAAGTCGCGCTCTGCATCATCAGAACCTCTTCTGACTCTAACAACAGGTGTTTCTGTAGGATAATCTGTTAAATTTCGTAAAGAATAAGCCGCAGCAGCAGCTGGGTTGACATCTGATATTAATGGTTTATCTGGATAAGCATATATATTATAATAGTCGTTTATACTTTTTTCTATTTTAGTACGATTAGCGGATTGATCGGATGTGTAGATAATGAACTCTTGAATGGCTCCATACCAAAAAACTCCAGTGTAGTTAGAATGACCCTGACCTATTCTAAATTCATTAGAATTAGGCGAATTAACGGTACCACCGTTTTGGGAACCTAAGTCCTCACCATCAACTGAAAAATTGTAACTTGTAGAATCTGTGTAATCCACACCATCAAATAAATATACGAACGTTTGCTGATTAATTGTTCTGCCTGATTGTGTAGG
>Ga0208644_1002019_pt1 | contig 16430 bp, 32 predicted proteins | sample VirMetDEL_Nov_18_FD_184517 | JGI IMG/M metagenome (GOLD analysis project Ga0208644, IMG submission 184517) | Aqueous microbial communities from the Delaware River and Bay under freshwater to marine salinity gradient to study organic matter... | ecosystem: Environmental > Aquatic > Marine >... | reverse complement strand
GTCCCCAATGATACCTGTAGAGATTCGATCCCCCCTACCCCCTGCCACCTTTTAGCTGTCGTTCCATTTTTTCGCGGGTCGCTGCCACCGTCTCTTCAACCCGTTTTCGGTCGTGGCATGGACTACAGAGCGTTTGCAGGTTGTCCATGTCGTACCGCATACCGCCTCGGCTTATCTGCTGAATATGATCAACCACGCGCCCCGGTGCCCCACACGTCCGACATAACGGTTCGTCCGCTAGTTTCATCTTTCTTAACTTCTTCCATGCTGCTGTCTTATAAAATCCACTCCGATCTTTGAACTCCGGATCGGTAGCAATCTTATGCCGTTTCCATTCCTCCGCTCTAATCCTAGCTCGTGCCGCTGTTTCTTCTTCCCGTTGCTGATGATGCTTTGCGCAATAACTCCCCGTAGTGGCTCGTTCATTGCATCCCAACTTCCAGCATCGCCCTTTAATCGCCCACGGCATTAATGGCACCTCTTCATGTACGCGGCTCGCTTCAACTGCTCATCCGCTTTCGGCATCTCAGATCGCTTCCCTTCAATCGGCTGTGTAGGCGTCACCACGGTGATTGTTATCCCCTCAACAATCCCAGCGTAAATAAACTTCGCAACAAACCACGGAAGAGCCCACCATTCGACCTGATATGTGTATTTTACATTTAATGTCTCGTCGATTGCTAGGCGAATCAACCGAGTACCAAACGGTTGTTCTGGCTTATCGCTCCACTCCATTTTATACCAATCCTTGAAATATTAAGGCTTCATATATTGTTTTCGTAACTGCTGGACAAACTGAATTGCCAATCCGCTCCACCGCATCGCGATGGTTCTTTGCCCAAAATGTGATCGGGAACCCCTGTATCAATGCCATCTCTTCGATACTTAACGGACGTATTTCAATGGGATGTATCAACGAATCGTTTTTAACTTGTGTTGGAGATAGTCCTTTTAAGGGGATTCTCCTCAGATTTGAGTAGTCAGATAATTTATCAAACTGCTTCAGTATTGTTTTTACTTTTGAATCTGTCGATGATGGAGGTATCTTACCCAAGACCTTTTGTTTACGCTCACTTAGTCGCCCGTGTCTCATCGGCTCTTTTAACTTCGCGATCTCATCTGATGCATTTAATTTATTCTCATTCCCCTCCGGAAAAACAAACTTGCCCTTGCGAGAACCCACGATAAACACCCTCTTTCGCGCTGTTAAAGCTCCATACCGAGAAGCATTCACGATTGCAGCGCTTACAATATAACCTTTTGCCTTTGCTTCTTTTACCGTTTCTCTAAACTCTGGCGCTTTTGCGAATTCTGGCACGTTCTCCATTACAAACACGGTGGTTTGTAACTCGTCAGCAATTCTTAGCATTTCAAAGCAAAGACTATTTTTAGCAACTGAACCTCCTTTTTTGATGTTTAACTGGCTGAACCCTTGGCATGGTGGCGATCCATCCAATATATCTATAATCCCATATTTGTTTACTATATCTGCGCCTCGTACATCTGTTACGCTCTTTTCCCAAACGTCCGTACCTAAATGATTGTGCCGGTAGTTATTTGCCGCGGTCTTATCCATCTCAACGGCTAACACCACTTTACCGCCTGCCGCTTTGTAGCCGTAACTACTCCCGCCACCGCCGGCGAATAAACTCACGATCTTTTTTTGTTCTATACCCATCTAATTTTAATCTCTGCTTTGTTAGCTGCTTTGGTTATCAATCCTTTTAACTCGTCGGACGAACCTTCAACTATTTCAATTTTCAGGAATCTTCCTTCTTCGGTTGGTTCATCAACATCAATTTCTTTTATGGCATCGCCTACTATTTGGTTTGCTCTTTCCGCCCAATCAGCAAGCCCAAAACTTTGTAATAACTCTTCATCTGTGATGCACTCGAGCTCGTTTACTACGGCTTGCCAATCATAACCAGCGTCAGTGTTTAACTTATTATCAACGATCCTGTATGCCCGGCTCTGTTCTTCTGATAATCCTTCTACCCGAACAACGGGAACCGGCTCATTCCCTCTTAACTTCTGCGCTTCTACCCTCGCGTGTCCAACAATAATTACATTCTCATTATCGATTACAACCGGCTGAAGAAACCCAAACTGATCAATGCTGCTTGCGATCCTTTCGATCTGCTGCTTATCGTGGATCTTATTGTTTCGCTCATATGGCGTTAAATGATACGGATCTACATATTCAATTTTCATAAACGTACCCTTTCAATACTTTAATCCCATCCTCCAAACTCCGCACAATCTCGCACCGATAACCATTCTCAACCAACTCACCGAGCCAAAACCGCTGCAAGTCTGAAAGTTTGCCGATCTTTGTTTTCACCTCAATGAATAATCCTCCGCACTTACCTCGGACAATAGGAACAAAAAGATCGGGTACTCCTGCCTTTACCCCTTCCCGCTGCAACTTTCGGGCGGTCGTGATGTGCCGATAGCCACCATTCGGAATTGCAAAAATCGCTATCCCCTGCAACGCGCACCAATCCACGATCGCGCACTGAATCTGATGCTCCGTTGGCTCTTTTGTTTTTATGTTCACCCCTAAGGTTCGTCGCATCCATCTCCCTCTTTCCGCACTCGCAATCCCCAATCTGCTCGAATCCCCATCCCTAGCCTAATCTTTCTTCGCTCCAACATGGTAAGCGGTCGCTGCAACTGTTCAGCTTTTTTTTGTTCAATCGCTTTGACTTCTCTCCGTGTTTTCTGCGTGTGAACGTCGATTCTTCGGCGTTCATTGCGGTAATTTTTCCACGCGCTGACAACCTGACCAAACAACTCTTCCGCCTCTGTCGGGTCGTCCCATGTTCGCAAGTGGAACCGCACAATATCGAGGTTATCCGCTTCGACTGGAAACCGAAAATCTACCGCAGCGATTCGAGCGAATACGCCAATCGGATCGGATTCTGGCCGTCCAACTTGATGAATCAACCATCGTACAAATTGCGATCGTGGCTCTGCCTTCACAACCCTAACCCATCAATCAAAAAACTTTCCTCTTTTAATTCCTCATCGTCCCAGATCATAAATGCGCCTCCTTTGCTTTTTCTCTCATCCTTGCCCTCGCTTAAGGTTTTCATTCGTCTCCGCCTTCTTTTTCGTAAACTCCGAATCCTCTCTCATCCCCCATCACGCGATAACCCCGCGCTCGAATCCACTCATCCTGATCCGATTTTTTTATTTCTGGCCCTCTTAATAGAGGCGCTCCTCCGTCTGCCCTTGGTCCGTACGCTGTGAGCTGTGCAGCAGTCGGGGTTTCTTCTGTCACGTCGATCGCTTCCTCTTTCGTCCCAGCCACTCCGATCGCTTTTAAAATCTCTACTTGATGCCTGAGAGCTTCTCGAATAGATGGATCAAGGTGCACTCTATCGGCCATAGCAACCGTCATTTTATGATGCAGCTCGAGCTGGCTCACGCTTACCGAGGACCAATAGATCGGCGTTCGCTTATCTGCCTTTGCATAAATCCCCCACGCTACAAGCCCCACAATCGCAACCACCGCAATCATGAGAAGTCCCTCCATATCACTTCCCTCCCCTCTCCTCATCCTCTTGCGTGGGCATTTTTGCCCCTAATCCGGTCCCCTCTTGCCCCTGAGATAGGGTAGGGGAGGGAAATCGGGAACAATCGAGGATCTGAAACGCTTGTTTTCGCATTTTTCGATAGAGCGTTAAAGCGAAACCGTCGGATAGATTCGCTCCCGGGGCGATCACGTCGAAAAAGTAATCCTCGAGGAAAAGAACTTCCGCCGCTGCTTTCCGCTGCAACCGCCACCCGTTCTCAGCTTTCGATAACCCGCAATCGCTAATATAGACTCCATCCAACTCCTGCACCCATATCTTTATGACGGCTAACCACAGATGATTTTCAGGGATGCGCCCATCGCCGCCATGGTACTCACTCGTGACTTCCACAAACGGCAAAGAGCGCATGACGCCTCACCTCAAAAACAATCGTCAAATGTGTACCACTTCTCCCCCGAACACCTCCGATCTTCGGTTTTATGGCTATATGCTGCCAAAGTCATCAACCCGTAGATCAACGCGACAATAACAATCAGCGCGCCGATATTCCCTGCTTGCGATTGTTTTTTCTGCCCTACAATCAATTTTAAGTCTGGCGCTCCCTCAATCGCTCGAATCATCTTCCCGATCTGGTCATCTGATACGATTCCAACCTGCTTTGATCCGTCAGAATAAATGACGGTTTTCAGCATCTTGCCTTTTACAACGCTCGTCTTTATATCAACGATTCGTTTTCCCATTTCTTGCCCTTTTTATTTTCGTTTAATTTTAACTGTTCAACAACTGGATATTTTCACTTCTATAAACTTCTAACTCTTTTTGTACTGCGATAAGATGCCTTTCGGCGCGTGCTAATCGCATAGCGCCGATCTCGTTATTCATTCGTTCCGCTCGTCGTCTTGCTTCTTGCGCGTCTCTCTTTGCCTTCTCGACTGCTGCAATCATTTCGAGCATGTCTCTCTTTGCTCTGATGATTCTTGCCGCGAGAGGGATTCCAGAATTATCCATTTTCCCTCCGATTTTTTTCTGCTTCTCCGAGAAGTCTTTGTGCTGTTTTGATTGCAAGCTCAATACGCTTTCGCTTCAAGTCGAGTAGCCCGCTGTTCGTTATATGCCCGTACATTTTCCCAAACTCGCGTTCTTCTTCTAGCGCTAACTCCAACCTTTTTCGAGCCACTGCTACGCTGATCATGTGATCTTCTCGTCTCATGCGCTGCCCCCTTTTTTCAGAATGGTATTTCGTCATCGTCTAACGTCACCGGCTTTGGCGCTTCTGGTGCTGCTTTAATTACTTTGATGCTTCTCACCATTGCATCGGACCACCAGCGCCCATCTTTTCCCTGCCGCGCCTGCAGTCCACCGGTCGCCTCAATCTCGGCTCCTACCCCGAACCCTTGAACATTTAGAACGTTTTCCGTGGCTTTGAATATCGCAAAATACTGTTTCCCATCGTATTCATTCGCCAAGATTCGCACCGAGAACCATGCGTCTTTGTCTCCTCTCCACGTTTCGTTGAACTCTTCAACCCGTCCCGCTAATTGTAGCCTGTTTATCAATTCCATCTTTTTTCTCTCCGTCTAGTCGTTTAGCTGGTCTGCGTAGTGCTTCCAGCTGATTTCTGCTTGCGAATCCGTGGGTACGCCTTCGAACCCGCTAACAAACTTGGTCGTTGCAAAATCGAGCTCAAGCGTAATATCTCCTACCCGCCCATGCCTGTTTTTAGCGATTTGCAATAGTGTTTCTGGTTTTTTTGGATCGTTGCGCGAAAGTAGGAGGATCATATCGGCGTCTTGCTCGATTTGCCCCGAGTCTCTCAAATGCGATATTTGCGGTTTTTTATCGACCATACTGTCACCCTGTCGGTTTAACTGCGCTAGAGTAACCACGATTGTTTTTGTATCCTGCGCTAATTGCTTGAGCTGTCTCGATACCTCCGAGATTTCCTGATACCTGCTAAGTCTTTTCGCGTCTTTGCTCCCACTGATAAGCTGCAAGTAGTCGAACGCGATAATCTTTGCGCCCGTCGTCCTCACTAGCCTCTTTGCCGATCCGCATAGCTCCTCGATCGTCCTGCCGCCCATCTCGTCGACAATAACCGGTAGCCTTTCGATGCATCCAGCAGCTGCAAAGATTCGTTTGGTGTCGCGGTCAGTCTGTAGTGATGCGTCTCGAATGTGCCGCCCGTTAACCCCGCTCTCCTGAGAGAGCACCCGCCCCATGATCTCCCTCTGGCTCATCTCGCCCGAATAAAATACGGCTGGTGAGCCTTGAGAAGCCGAAAAATTCAGCAGCTGTGTAAGTAACGCTGTTTTCCCAATCCCGGGGCGTGCGCCGATTACGAACAATTCTCCACCGTAGAATCCACGCAGGTACTCGTCCAAAACGTCAATCCCACTTCCAAACGCGATCGGCGGGTCATTTCGCTGCATGCTTTCGAAAAGGTCTCGAATCAGAACCCCGTAGCTTAGCGGCTTGCCTTTTGTCTCCCCTCTTACGTCGGCTAGAGCACCTTCGATAGCTTCGACTGTCGTGTCGATGTCGCTTCCGTTCAAAAGCCCTTCTAAAGTCGTGATAAGCCCAACCCTCAGCCTCTCGCGGTTACCCGCCGCTACCATCCCCCTAGCTTCATAAACGGCGAGCTCTCGATTCCACTCCCCCGCCGATAGCTCGTGGAGAATTATCGCTGGTGTGCCCCACAGAGCTCGTCCTTCGGCCGTCAGCGCATCAAAAACGGCAAGCCCTTGTAACCCCCCTGTTACCGGATCAATCGCTCCTGAGCGCGTTATGGCGTCCCACAGGTAGCCATATTTCGGATGACTAAAATATTTCGCGGAAAGTCTCGTCTCCTCTAGCCGCCCGATGATTTCCGGGTACGCAAAGGCCGTAGATAGAATTAAGATTTCGTTTTTCATTGTTGCCCCTTTTTTATGCTGTTAGATATGCTGCTACAAATTTTTATGCTGTTAGATATGCTGCTACAAATTTGTTTTGCTCCGCTTGCAGGATCGCTCCTTCAACTTGCCCGATTGTTGTGATCCACTCAGTCCCCTTCCCGATTCCAGCTTTTTTGACCGCTGCGATTATTTTTTGATCGGAGACTGCTTTTTCAACTGCTTTCGAAACGTCGTTTCTTGATAGGCGCACGAGATCAAGAAAGATGCCGATCGCTTCATCTTTCGATACTCCGTTATTTGTCATTTGCTTTTTTGCTTCAAAACACCCGGACCATCCATTAGCTATAGAATGTTCGATGTTCTCAGCTAGCCGATCGCCATGCTTTTTGATCATGCCCTGTAAAGTCATCTCGAGTACTGGCGATCTCTTCGCTCGTTTGTATGTATCCCATACCTTTAGCGCCTCGATCTGTTCTGGTGTCCCTTCGATCCGTGACCAGTTGATCTCTCGTTTCTGTTTCTGCTTCTTACGGATAGGTGATTCGTTCTTGATTGCGAGAGGGCTAACAATAGGGGCGGCGTCAGTCGCCTGATCTTCTTTCTGATCTTCTAATTGATCTTCTTTGATCTTCTTGGGTGCACTGTAAACACTAGTCTGGTGTTCTGTAGACACTAGCGCTAGTGTTCTGTATGCACTAGCTAGTGTTCTATATGCACTAGCATCCTCTTGCTGGTGTTCTGTAGACACTAGCGTCCATAAGTTAGTTTGCGTCCCTCTCCCTGTTTTGGATAGCAATTTCTTTGCAATGAGGCCGTTAAGTAGCTTGATCGCGTGACGACGCTTACACCCTAATTCCTGAGCCCATTGCTCAAAACTAAGGTAACAAGGGAGTGGCGGGGTACTATTTTCAAAGCTCCATATCCTGCACAGAACTACTCTTTCATGCAGAGATAAGCTTTGATCGTCCCAGATATGGAGCGGAAAACGATGGAAAAGGAGCGATTTGGTCTTTTCAGGATTGCCGGACGGCGGATCGGTAGGTACAATTCTAGTCATGATTACCTCGCTAGAGTTAAAGGTGGTCTACGGTCAAGGAGAAGGTCGCCCTTTTTTCCTCCTCCCTGACCGGCCCTTACGGGTACCCCTTAACAAGCGGGTAGGTGTCCATTCTTTGTCCGTGACTTCAGAAAAGTAAACCCCTAATTTTTAATTTTCAGAATCGCCCGAGCTATCCTGCCAATCAATACGGTCAGCCCGCCAAGAAACTGCAATAACGTCACCGCGATCGCCAAAGTCATCATTGCCCCGATTACCCCCAGATACACGCCCCAGCCAATATTCAGAATTAAACTATCGTTCATTTTTGCCCTTTTCATCTAGCACAATTTGATTTTTAACCGCTAACGCGATCCAACTCGTCAAAGTCATGTCAGCGAGGTCTGCGTACGCTTTCGCGCTCTGATATAGCTCAAACTCCATCATGATCGTTACCCGTTGCCTTGCCATCGAATAAACCAACGGCCTCCCCATGCGTGGCTTTTCTCTCACCCGTCGCGGTCCTTTGATGAATCGCTCTTTGTCCAATCTCGAAACCATTATTTTACCCTCCTCAAAATCGCCTTAGCTTCCTGCGCTTCTTCCTTTCGTTTCTCGTCGTGCAATCGGAAACGCTCGCTTACCTCTTCGTCGATTGCGTTGCCAAGGTCGATCAATCCGTGGTCGTCAAAATCTGGAAGCATTTCTTTGATAGTCTTTATCAGCTGTCTTTGGTTCAATTCTGAATACATTTGCCCTCCGTATCTTCATCAATCCAGCGTCCGAATACCCCACAAAAATACTTTTTTGATTCTGGCCCATACCCCCCGACGTGGATTTCTCCCCTGTCGTTGTAAAGTCGATCCCCTTTCTCGATAAATAGCTCTGCATCGTATCGCTTCAATAATGCCCTCAATTCTTCTTGAAATTGTTCAAAGTCGTTCATTTTTGCCCCTTTTATTTTACTTGTAGGTTGTTTTTCTCGACCAACTCGCAGCCCCACAACTCTTCCCCCGCTTTAATTGCCTCTTTAACGGCTTTTTTATCAACCGAGAAAGATGCGACGATGAAACGGTCTGGTAGTTTATCCTCTGCACCATCGGCCACCTGTAAAGCCTCTGAGCGCCTCCACGACAGTTTAGCAAAGCCAAGATCGGATTTGTTACCTTCGCCGAGAAGATGCTTGATTGTTTTCTCGAGCCCTTCGATTGTTCGTTCGCGTTCTGCCTGTAGCTCCCTAACTCGTCTAGCTTCGGCCCGTACGCCCTCTAGTTGCGCCCGTTCGTTAATCAGTTTTTTTGTTGCATTTTTAAGCCACCTTTCCGCATCTTCTTTTTCGGTAATCAGCGCCTCGATTTCTGGTGTAAGCTCGCCGCCTCTTGCCGTCAACATCTCATCGATTTGCGTTTCAATTTCGTGGATCATGTTGTGCCCTTTTTTAAGAGGGGCTCGTTAGCCCCTTGTTTCTTATTCGTTATCGTTCTCTCTCTGAGCTGCGTAGAACTCGAGCGTTAACTCGTCAACGTACTCAGCATATTCGCCTGCTTTTTCTTCTGGAATCAGCGCAATGCCTTCTTTCGTAACCGTTCCACCAAGCGCCTTTGCTTGTCTCATCGCTCGTGCTTTCCGCTCTTTGTCCCACGCTTTATCTAGTGCAACCTCAATTCTCTTTTCTTGCGGTGCTTCGATGCTTTGGAGCGCTTCGATCCTCAAGTCGGGCTTTGAGCTCGGGAACGATGCTGAATCAATCTCGATTGCTTCATCCTCAAGCGGGATGCCTTCAAGTATCCCCGGCGCTACCGCTCTAACTGCTTCGGCTTGAGCTCGTCGGAGAAGCATCGATCGAGGATGCGATTTCCAGTTATCTTTCCCCGCAAGGCCTGCTTTTTGAGCTTGCTGAATAGTCCACCGCACTCGAGCGGTACCGCCGTGTGGATGGTGCAACGAGATTTCCGCTGCCTCCTCCGTTAGCTCATGAATCTCCTGCCGTCCTCCACTCGCAAGGAAACGGCTCATCATCGTCTGGCTGGTCATGCTCGCCCGCCCTTGAATCACGTGGTATTGCCTGCAAGCAACCATCGGGTGCAACCCGTCGGCTTGGCATAAAAGCATCAACGCCATCGCTTGCGTCGGGTCTTTCATGCCAAAGAGCCCTGAACGCGCCACAACGTTTGCCATGGTCTCGAGGTCTTTAAGGCTATGTGTGATTGTGGATATTTCTGTAGTCATGCTTTTTCTCCTTTTTTTTAGTCGTTTGGCACCAATTCAATACCTTTGATCATCGTTTCAATGCGCGGGTATATGCCTGTAATATCGTGGGTAACCTCAATCCGATATGTAATGCCGTCTGAATCGATACAGACAATTTGCTCTGGTCTGTAATCATCCAGCAAGCTCGCAATATACCTCTTCGCCCCAACTGGCCCGCCTCGTCGTACAAGTACGCTATGGGTAGGGTCGAGGTAGTCAAGTAACCCGATGTGATATCCCGTTTCTGGTGCTTCAATTGTAGAATCGTAAATGTTCATATTTGCCCCTTTTTACTGGTCTAAAACAAAATCTCTGAACGTAGCTAAATTGTCGTTGTACGGATTCCCGAGCTCGACTGATTCAGCCCATTTTGCCCATTCTGAAAACCGAACTGTTCTAATTGTGCGCCATGTCGAGAAACGAACGTTTAATTCCTGTAAATGCACGTCTAACCCGTTACTCGTTGCTCGATACATCCACTGTCCTAACCATGCCGTGTTCTGATGTATAACTTTGTATCTTCCCATTTTATCCCCTTATTCATCATTTAACTCTGCTAATGCTTCTTCGGCTTCTTCGCGGGTCAGGTAATACGAGATTCCATGCTCGCCGGCGTAATCGCGAAAATATTCATAATCCCATCGATCAATAAGACTTTGTGCCGCTTCCTGATCGCGCAGGTTATCTACAACTACCCGCGCGCCCTGAGAACTCCATTCTAGAATTACAACCGCGTTATCTTTTTGAGCTGCATCATCGCCGATTTCATATTTGTTTCTTATGCCTTTTGGCGTAACGGCTTCCTCATGAAGATCGAAAGATCGAATCGTTCGTTCTTCGATTTGGTCGTTTTCGATTGTGTAAACTTTGCTATCGATATTCATCATGTTGAACCCCTTTTTTTTCGTCGGCATCATCGCCGCTCGGTGTAATCATAGTTACATATGCGCGTAAGTATGTCTACCCATTTTTATAACTTTTTTGATTTATTTTTTCGATTAAGATTTTTAGGGGTTTACGTTAGACTGATGCTGTAACCATCTCGGGAAAGGAGGTGCCCTATCTCCCCGGTGGGTAGCTGCCGGGGTTTCTCTATTTGTGCAATACGATCCCAATCGGCTTAAAAACCTCAATAAACCTCACCGGATTTACCCCAAAATAGAAAAACGTCTGGCCTTGTGTTGGGCTCCTCTTTGCCCCGTCCACCTTTTCAAACGCGATCCTGCCTCGCGTGAAGCATATAGCCGTCGCCTCTGCTGCGGTCGCCTGCCACCACCGCGAATCTGTATTGTTGTGGGTGAGCGCTATCGCCTCCGTTACTATGCCGAATCGATAGCTGTCTGATAATTTGGTCAAAAACTGGCCAATCAACGGCTGTGAGTACGGCGGATTTAACCACACACGCCCAAACCACTCCCGGGAGAGGCCGTCATCTTCTTGGGTAAAGTACTGTAAAGCCGGTATCCATTGCGCTGCGATCTTATTGCTGGCCGGATCAAGGTCAATCCCGCCCATGACTGCGGAAGCTGCTTCTATATATTTCCTCGGCGTGTACCATTCATCGCCGCCGCCATTGATCTGCCGTGGGCTGGTCATCGATATTTCCCTATCCGTCGAATCGCGTTAATCTCGAGACATTTTACACCACCAATATCCACCCAGCCCCATTCTCCTCTTAGGGCTCGATATAGCGCTTCTGGTGTCTGTCCTGAGCATCGCCCCATCGAATAAGTCGATAACCCCCGTGATGCGCTCGTAAACGCGTAGCATGCAACCTTGCGCCCCTGAGCGTCATAAACTGGTAACCTTTCCCCTCGTGCTCCGATTCGTTTCAAAAAGAGTACTGGCTTATTCCCTTCGATTCGATTTGATTTCCCGTTGCAAGTTTGCGTGCCGTTAGTTTTTGATAGCTCGCCGATCTCGCTTCTGATTGTCACCACTTTTTTACATCGTTTCGGCGGCTCTGGTCGTGGCTCCTCTGGTCTCAATAAAAGATCGGCGTGTTTAAACTGCTCAATAGTAGGTCGTTCGGTTCTCGTTGCAACTGGTACCCAATTTGTCTCGCCATCGCACCGTAAATTAAGCTCCGGCCACCACGCGAAAGTCTTATAATCTCCTGCGATATAATGCTCGAACCCGTTACCATCTGAGATTAAATTATCAGCATTGAACGAGCTCTCACCGTCGGCACTAATGGAAAATGCTCTCTGTTTAGTGCCGTGTCGCTCAATCGGAATATTTTCTGGCGCTGCACCATTAAACGGCGAATTAATGCATAAGCATCGGGAACAATTCGCCCGAACAATCGCACACGCTTTTTTTATGATTTGCTCGTCGGTAAAATCGTGCTCAAGGAACGGCGATATCCACCACTCAATAGCTTTATATCTTCGCGCTAGGACGTTTATTTTGGCAACTTTGGCCCTGAGATATCCCCAATCTGTAAGCTCTGGTGCGGTAGTTTTACAAGAGGGATTTCGCGTGCATGTCGCGTCCCGTAGGTCAATCTGAACCATTTTGAGATACCTACGCCGCGCTGCTCGCTCAATACAAGGTAGCGGATCGCCGAATGTATCGAGTAGGGTAGAAACCGCTTCTCTTTGCGGTGCCGCTAAAAATGTCCGGCAATACTTGGCAAGCCCCAAAACGTCATAGCCTTGATACGGCTTAGGCGTCGCGTTTGCTGTGGCCGTCATTACTACACCAACGGCCACAATTATGACCCGAGAGAGTAGGGTAGGGGTCATCTACTTTTTAGCTTTGTAGAATTGAACCAATTTTATGATTGCCCCGATAAGCGCAAGGATAAGCCCTACTGGTTCCGATACCCCTGTAATATCTGCGGGTAGGTCTGGAATGGTAGAGAGCCCTAGCGCCCCAATCCCGAGCCCTAATGCGCCACTGCTTGCTACTTTGGTTTTATCTGCCATATATCACCTTAAAGATCATATTCTTTGGGGAATGAATCAAACCGCAACATGTGGGCGATCCTATCGTCTCTACCTACACCCTTCCGGTTCTTTGGGTCTACATCCTGAGCCCATTTGCTCATCAAAACTTCCTGAGAAGCTCGAACAAAATCGCCCTCTCTAATCGCAGCAATCGTCCGAACGAACTTCGAGAACTTTGTACGCCCGAGCGTAAATAACAAGCTGATAACCGCAACTTTTCGGGCAACTCCTAAACCTTCCCACGCTTGAGCACCGATGACTAGGCAAGCATCTTCGGCGGCTGTTGCGATGTCCTCCTCGAGCATCGCATCAATAACGCTGTCCGAGATACTCAACGTTTCAAGATCGCTCCCTATCAACCTACCTACACCAATAGTCCAAAGATTTTTGGTGTCCCTGTACGGCGATTTTCTCACGCCCTCGTCAAACCTCAAAACGATTTTAGCTTCTGGCGGTATATTCTTCATTGCTCTGCACTCCCTGCACTCTTTCCCGAGCTCGCTTCACTCCCGCCGATTTTTAATCCACCCGTTCCGATGGCTACGTCCTTGCCCGTTTGCTGAACCTTCTCAAATACAAGTAAAGCTCCAAGAATTGCAATCATCGTTAGCCCAATGCTGAGCGGGATTTGCTTTTTGCCTACCGCTGGCTCTAATAAATCGGTTTTTATCTCTCTTAGAACTTGGAGAATGTCCGACAAGGTATCAAGGTGAGCGGTCGCGTTTTCAATCCGAGTCAATCGCTCGTCAATCTTTTTGTCTCGCGCAACTTGAGAAGCTACAACAATACGATCCATTTTGTCGGCTTCTTCATCATGCCCGTTCTTTATCTGCCCCATAGATACAACTCCTTAAATCTTTCTTAATACACGGTCCTCTAACTCTTCAATTTTAATAATTGCTCGTTGTAGAGCCCCATACATCGCGGCAATCAGCTGATCTGTGTTCAGGTCCAAACACTTGTCAATCTTTTCCCCTGCTGCCGTTGTAAAGGTTTTCTCCGTCACGGCTTTCGGGAAATATTCTCGTACTTCTTGCGCAATCCACCCGAGCCTTGTTCTATCTTCTACTGTTTCGTGCGAATAAACGGCGTCTTTCCAGCGGTAATGACGCAATGGAATATCTTTAATAATCTCCCAACATCGGATTAAATCCGCGTCTTTTATTTCGGTTTTTAGCCTTTCATCCGATGCTACCGTCCATGTGCTTGTGGCTGGCTTTGCAGCTGAATCGGTTGATAATTGTAACTGATATGACGGTGAACCCGTTCCTATCCCTACTCTTGCTGTATCGGTTCGCACCGTTAGAATGTTTTGATTTACCCATACACCCTGCGCAGAATTATAGCTTAATGTCGCCCCATTCTGCGGTGTAGTGATCAATACATCGTGAATCTCATCAAGCTCATATCCATTTTGAGGCTTAACGTACAACTGCCCGTTACCTGCGTTAGCTCGTTCAACGATGCCGACAAAAACAAGATGATTTGGCGCTGTCGGTTTTACTCTCGTAATCGTTCCTGCCGTCGAACCTAACCATGCGATATCACCATCAACCCACGGCGCCCCTAGTGATAAACCTGCCTGTACTCCTTGCGTTATTACAAACCCGATCTGATTACTTGCTATCGTTTCAGAGACTATTCCAAGCGTTTTATTGCTAGTAGTGTCTGTAGTGTTGCTTGCTCGTCTGACTTCTGCACGATTACCCGATGCTCCTGAAAGATATACTACTTCGCCCTTTTGTAGCGTAGTCGCTTCTGCGTTACGCACTCGAGCGTACATTTGCGCCCCAACGTATGCAGAAACAACCCCGTTTTTCAGCCCGATTTGTAAAGTCCCTTCAGCTCCATCCCATGCAGCGGTCCCTTCAATAATCGTCGGCGCTGTTGCTGTTGTATCGATTTGAAAATAATCGAGGGTCGCGCTGGTAGTATCGAGAAGCCCCGCATCCGAAAGCGTTGCTGTACCGTTTTGAATTATTGTGCCATTCGTGCCATCCCATCGCACGATTGCATTATCCGTCGATGCTTGAGGCCCGTTAACTGTGCCTGTTCCCGCCGGTCCTTGTGGTCCTGTATTCGCTACGCTTATAACCGATACCCCACCATTTACTTCAACCACTGTATAGGATTCGGTTACTGCAATTTCGTGATCGCTATTGATTTCAATGATTGTGTAACTTTCGACTGGCTCAACGGTCGTCATCGCGTAACCTCGCGCGAAATAACTGCCTTACCTTCCAACAATCGAACTACTGTAGCACCCGTAACCAATTCAAGATCATAAACTCCATCGCACGCTGGTAGCGCTGCTGTTGCCGTTGCTGATATTGTTACTGTAACTGTGCCTAATGCTCCTCCTAGCGCAATCCCCCCGTTCTCCGTTGTTAATGTAACGAGCGGTGAACTTGCTTCTTTGAACTGTCGAACCTGCATTCGTGCGCTATATCCAGTGATATTATACGGATTCCCTGCTGAATCCTTCCATGTAATCGGAAGGTTGAACGTTGCGCCTTGCTCAATAATTATATTATATTTTCCGGCTGCCATCGTTTGTCTAGAATTTGATTTGATAATTAATTACTAAAACAGGTGGATTCCCTGCGCCGCTGGTTCCTGAGCCCTCTCCTGCTGTTGTCGTCAATGTCCCGCTTCCGTCTGTCGTGTTCGTGCTCGGTGCCCCGGTGTTAAACGCTGTACTGTTTTCGGTTGTCAACCATGAGGTCGTCGTGTCGTCATACACTGCATTGAACGAACGAAAATTCGCATCACCGTTTGAGCCGGTTGTAATATCTCCAACTCGTCCAGCAAAATCACTGTTAGCATGTGTGTGTGTGCTGCTCGTACTATCGATGGTTATAGATGCGTTTGGGCTTTGCCCGGTTAGTCTGATTGAATTTAAAGGCGTCGTTCCACTATCCGACGTTCTGCAATCATTTTCTGTATGTGAGTGGGCGCCGCTTGAAAGTATTCGAATATCGCCGTTTGTTGCCGAATGGTAATGACTTGGAATTAAATGATCATGCGCTGCTAACGGGTGAGCATGTGCCCCTACGCTGTGGGTATGATTACCCATCGTGTGAGTATGAGACGCTACTGTGTGCTGGTGAGCTGGTGTGGTGTGGGTATGATCCCAACTGCCTGCGGTTTTCCCAAGATCGTTTAGTGCTGTAATTGCCGTGGATTTGCCTATCGGTAATTTTGCTTTTAAATCAGGAAGGTTAAATGTTGTAGTCCCATCTCCTACCCCGTACTTTGCCCCAATCTTTGCAAAAAGTGTGGCGTAGGTCGTCCGAGATACTGCCGTCCCATCGCACAATAACCAGCCTGAATCGGCTACGTCATAAGCTATCATCTGAATAGAACCTACGTTTGGCGCTTGGTGAATTGCCGTGTTTGCTATGTGGCTGTCAATCGTGCTCTGCGCGGTTAAAACTACCCATGCCGCTCCATCCCATCGCTCGAGCTTATAACTGTTTGCGCTGTTGGCTCGGATGGCACCCGTTGGAAGATTAGTCCAACTAGTGTAGTCCATCTTTGCGAGTACGGTATCTTTGTCTTTGAGCGTCGTTAAAACGGACGTGTATGTGTCCGTAAGCGCCGGTGCTATCTGAAAATCTGGCATCTTTTACACTCCCTGAGCTGTCCAACCAAAATTACCCGCTATTCGGTTCCCTGCGTTTGCCCCTTTGGTCGCATACAGAAATACCGTAAACGTCGTAGGATTCGGCGCAGGCTCCGTAAAATCGTAAACGGCTGT
>Ga0208644_1002018_pt1 | contig 16457 bp, 17 predicted proteins | sample VirMetDEL_Nov_18_FD_184517 | JGI IMG/M metagenome (GOLD analysis project Ga0208644, IMG submission 184517) | Aqueous microbial communities from the Delaware River and Bay under freshwater to marine salinity gradient to study organic matter... | ecosystem: Environmental > Aquatic > Marine >... | reverse complement strand
ACTACAACCCAAGTGAGTCAAGCTCATGGCTGTATGAACTACCAACAGATGAGAGCATACTGATTAAGTCTACCTATAGAGATAACCCATTCCTACCCAAGAGTATCAAGGCACAGATTGAGGACTTAAAGAGAACGGATGAGGCACTATATCAAATCTATGCCCTAGGTGAGAAAGCAATCAGCAAGAGTAATATCTACTCTAATTGGACATTCATGAGCCATAGGCCGGCAAGGTTTGTGAACTATGTGTATGGCCTTGACTTCGGATACAATCACCCCACTGCATTGATGAGAGTATATTGGTGTGATGCTGACATCTACATTGAGCCTGTGATATATGAAAGCTACCTGACTACACCAATGCTCATAGACAAGATGCAAGCTGCCAACATTGAAAAGACAGTGACCATAGTAGCAGACTATGCAAGGCCTGAGATAATAGCTGAGCTGAACAATGCAGGGTATGATGTACAGAATGCTAACAAGGTAGTCAAGAAAGGGATAGATAACATCAAGACCTTTGGTGTGTTCTGCCAGGATGACAAGGCACTCAAGAAAGAGTATGAGAATTACAAGTGGAAGAAGATAGGTGACATGATCACTGATGAGCCGGTCAAGATGTTTGATGATGCAATGGATGCTATCCGGTATGCCACTACTCACATCAGACAGGAGTACTATACGGATGATAGCTACCTGGCGTTTTAGAAACACATTTGTACAGTAGACTAATATAGGTATGGCAATGACTGTTAAGGCTTCACCACAGAAGTTAACCCCTGCATACAACCCTATCAAGTTCATCTATGATAGCACCAACAAAAACCTACCAGGCTTTAAGTATATCTTTCAAGTCTTTGAGGGTGGTACAGCTAATCAGATAGCAGAGTACAGGGTACTACCTGTATACTCTACAGGGTATGGATTGATTGACCTGAGCAGACTACTTCAGTCACAAGTTAGCTATGACTTTGAGCCAACCAATACTACTGTATATGATGCAACCAACAGTCACTATAAGTATGATGTCAAGATTGGTGAGGAGTACTTGACTACTACCACATTCACATCTGCCATGACTCAGTATGTCACTGCTCCCTATGCCGGTACAGTACAGCTGAATGGTGCCAATACATTTGCAGTAGGTGATCAGATAGTGGTAACACAAACAGGAGCAGGGGTAGCTAATGCTAACCTTGATGGACTATACACTGTGCTTGTGGCTACACCCACATACATTGTCATCAACTTCCTATGGTCATCAATCACTAATGCAGGTAAGGATGTAGAGGTAACCTATGCAGATGGTAGAAAGACTACCACCTATGCGATAGTGTCAGCTCTCAACTACTATGTGTTCAATGGTGCCATGCCTTGGGTAGACTTCCCAACATGGGATATGAATGAGTACTATCTTACCAATATCACTGATAAGTTTTTGACTACATGCCCTGATACATTCTACTGCACATTGTCTGAGGACTTGTGGATGAATGCAGTGTATGGTGGTCCAGGTCCAGGTACTCACAAGATTATATTCAAGAATGATGCAGGTGAGATATTTGAGAAGTCAGTATTAGCCACTGATCATGTTACCGGTAATGCAGTAGGACCTAACAACCATGGAGTACTGACACCAATAGTAGGAGTGTTACCATTGATTAAGCCAACCACTGAAAGCTACACCTACTACTATGAGCACAATGGTAACCAGGTTACTCAACCATACACTGTGATGATTGACAGAAGAGTTAGGATGGAAGAGATCACTATAGCATTCCTTGATAGGTTTGGCTCATGGGGTAGCTTTGCGTTCACCGGTAGGATATATGAGAGAGGTACAGTACAGCGTGAACAATACAATATGGATGTACAGGGATACATCAACAGTACACCAGAGTGGACCTACTACACCACAGATAGAGGATACATCAACAGCTATGTTAGTGTAGATAACACCATTGACCTCAGCACTGATTGGATGAATGAAACAGATGCAGCCTACTTCACTGAGCTCATCAGTTCACCATATACCTACTTCAAGAGAAGCAACTACTATGAGAGCTGTGATATACCGGCAAGCAGTGAGTATATTAGTTGTAATATAGTTACCTCAACATTTGAGAAGTACAAGCAAAGGAACAAGAACTTAATCAAGCAGAGCATAACTATCAGGCTTGCTAACAATGATATAGTAAATGGTTAGGATACAATTAGCCACAGGCTATCTTGATGTTAAGGAGGGTACAGCATTCCCCTTGACATTTCAGGTAGGAGACATCAGAGATATAAGTCAAAGGAAAGGTAGCTTTTCTAAGACTATCACATTGGTGGGTAGCAAGAATAACAATGACCTACTCAACCACTACTATGATGTCAACATCCAAGCAGGCACATTTGATATCAATGCAGTGACTACCTGTTCAGTTATCCAGGATGGAATACCTGTCATGGAGGATGCAAGCCTACAGCTCACAGCTGTTAAAAAGGTACAGATAACCGGTAGCTATGAGGAGCATGTAGAGTATGAGGTATTGGTCAAGGAAAGCAAGGCAGATTTCTTCACAGCCATCAATAACCTTGAGCTAACTGATATAGACTTCAGTGACCTCAACCACACCTATGATGCATTCAATGTGGTAAACAGGTTTAGCAACACTGTGGTGGATGGCTTCAAGTATATGCTACCAGGTAGTGGTGACACATTCTATAGCACTCAGGAGTTCAAGCCTGCTATCTTTGCTAAGACTTATTTTGATCGTATCTTCCAAGGTGCAGGCTTTACATACAGTTGGCCTACATTGGTAGATGATAAGTTTGACAAGTTAGTCATCCCTTACAATGGGGATACAGATGACTTTGACTATGCAGACTATACTGTCAAGGCTAACAAGACAGCAACCACATACACAGGTACATTCTTTGCAGGTGCAGCTGAGTTTCAAAACTTACAAACAGTTACAGGATGGACTGAGCTTGAAGATCCACAGAACATCTTTACACCTGCCACAGGTATATACAATACTCCTTTCAATATCAGTAGTAACAATGCACAGCAGTATGACTATAGTGTGAGCTTGCAGTATGAGATACGCTTAGTCAACTCATCAGGTGTAACGCTATACTCAGGGATGAATGGTATCTCATCACCTGTCTTTTTTCAGCCTCAGATAGCACTCACTCAGAATGGTACTGTATGCTACACTACTAATCTATACAGCAACCCTACTCCATTGAATGGTAGCCCTGCTGTTATCTATGCAGTACAGTCACCTACATCAGTAGCCAATGGTACTACAACTATCTTAAGCCAGACAGTCACATGCAACATGGCATTGACTGCTCAGAACTTACCACAGCTGTCACAGGGTAGGGTAGCTATTAAGGTGCCAAGGATATTAACACCGATCACCAATGCATCTGCACCACTATGGAGAACAGGCTCAGCTGCAGGACCTGTGTGTGCATCCGGTGATATTAAGATACAGTTTGTCATCACCAACATTGACATCAGTATAACTCCATCCAATAACATCATTGCCATTGGTGGTACTATTGATGTGAATGATTATGTACCTAAGAAGATTAAGCAGAATGACTTTATCAAGGCTATCTTCAATATGTACAATATGTATGCTGAGATAGACAAGGCACAACCTAATCAACTTAACCTCATCCATAGAGATGACTACTATGACTCAGGTGTTGAGGTAGATTGGACCTATAAGTTAGCCAAGGACCAGGAGCAGTCACTGTCATTTCTACCTGAGCTAACCAATAAGAAAGTCATCCTAACATACAAGGCAGATACTGACAGTCCGAATGTTACCTATACCACAGCAACCAATCAGATATATGGTCAGGTGGAGGTGGTCTTTGACAATGAGTATGTAAAGGATATAAGCACTAAGGATATACTCTTCAGTCCTACCCCTATCATCAAGACTCCATTTGGAGCATACACTCCTATGATAGCAGGACAGGCACCCAAGACTAATATCCGTATCCTGTATGATAGCACAGCTGACATAGGCTTGAGCTCATGCAGTCCATACCACATCTATGACTATGGTACTACCGGTATGTCAGGAGTGACTACCTATCCCTATGTTGGCCACTTTGACAACCCACTCAATCCTACATGGGATCTGAACTACTCAGTGTGTTCATTCTATTACTACCAACCTGCAAGCCTAACAGATAACAATCTCTACAATAGGTATTGGAGGAGGACCATGGGGCAGATAAACAACGGTAAGATGTTGACTGCTTACTTTGACCTCAAGGACAATGACATCCAGGCACTGAAACTCAATGACAAGATACGCATTGACAATAGTTGGTGGAACATTAACAAGGTCATAGACTATGATGCCAATGCATACAAGCTAACACAGGTAGAGCTAATCAGTGTGGATGATGAGGTAAACTTCATGCCATTTGCTAATCCATTTGGTACACCAGGTGTAGGACTACCTAACATCAGTGCCATCCAACAGGTAGCTAACAATACTGTCATCAAGACCAAGAGCATGAATAGTAATGTGCTCAACCATGGAGGTATGGGAGGTGAAGTGCTCAAGCGTGGCAATGTGGTACCTGGAGGACTCAAAGTATTGATGGCTACAGATGGCTACTCAGTTGAGGATGATGGTATCTACACTGATAACTTGGTAGTAAGGAACAAGATTAATGGGATACCTGTAAGCCCACCATATTACAGCTATGTCGCAATTCTCAATCAGGTAGGTGTAGCAGATCCTACTGCTGATGTAAAAGAAAATAGCTTTGGAGATATACAATGGATAAGAAATGTAGCAGGAAATTATGAGGGCCTCATATTGAATTGGGATAATGGGTATATCTTAAATAGTGAGATTTTTGTCATTATTAACAATACACAGTATGATGGTATAGTAAGTGCTCAATATGTAGCTGCTAACAATAGCATATATGTAACTACTTCACAGATAGGGGTAGGTTATGTAGACAATTATTTAGTATACACATCTATAGAAATTAGATATTACAAGCCATAAGATGAATGAAGTAGAAGTACCATTAAAGATAACCGGTATTGCAGCAATGAAAGCAGAGCTCAAAGAGCTCAAGAGTGCTATTGCTAATGCTACAGATCCTTCTCAAGTAGAAGAATTAGCAAAAAAAGCAGGGCAGTTAACTGATAAGATAAATGATACCAATGCTGCCATCAAGGACATGGCAACAGGATCTAAATTTGAGTCACTTAGCAATCAATTTGCAAGTGTTAAAAGCTCAATGATGTCTCTTGATTTTGAGGAGGCCAGCGAAAAGGCTACAATGTTTGCATCAAACTTGCGTAGCTTGAATGCTGAGGATATTGGTAATCAGATTAAAGGACTAGGAAAAACACTTGGCACATTAGGTGGTGCATTTGTTAAGTTAGGTATTCAGATATTAATGAACCCTATGTTTTTATTGGCTGCTGTTATAGCTGCTATAGTAGCTGCTATACTTATCTTCCTCAATAAGATAGGAATACTACAGAAAGTACTTGACTTTTTAATGATACCTGTTAACGCATTGATTGAGGGCTTCAAGGCTTTGACTGATGCGCTTGGTTTGACGTCATTTGCTGCAGATGAGAATGCAGAACGGATGGCTAAGGCCAATGAGAAAGTGGCAGAGAGTTCCAAGAAAAGAACTGAGGCAGTATCAGCCCAATATGACCATGAGATAAATATGGCTAAGATATCCGGTAAGGATACTACTCAGCTTGAACTTGATAAGTCAAGAGCTCAAGAAAAAGAAGCTAAGAAAAGAAAAGCAGCTGCAAAGAAAGCTCTTGATGCAATGAAGCACCAGGATGATGAGGATGCAGCCAAAAGAAGAAAGGATCTTAAAAAGCAAATTGATGAAGAGAATAGGCTCATTAGAGATGGGGTATATAAGCGTAAAGAGATAAAGGCAGCAGCAGCTAAAGAGGAAGCAGCAGAAGAAAAGAAAGCAACAGATGATGCAGCCGAGAAAGCTAAGGCAGCAGCAGACAAGGCAAGAGAAAAAGCTAAGACTGATGCAGCTAATAGACTTAAGGCAGCCAGAGAGCTGAGAGACTTTGAACTATCACAGATAAAGGATGCTAATGAGAGAGAGATAGCTATAGTGAATGAGAAATACAAGAGACTTGCTGAGGATCTTAAAAAAGATGAAACTAAGAATGCAGAAGAGAAAGCTAAGTATACTGCCATGTATTTGGCTCAGCAAGAACAAGACCTAAAAGCTATCAATGATGCCAGGATAAAAGCAGAGCAGGACAATCTTAAGAAAGGCAATGAGCTCATAGCTGACCTACAGCTACAACTCATGGAGGAGGGAACAGCTAAAGAGCTAGCTATGACTAAGGCTAAGTATGACAAGCTAAGAGAACAAGCTAAAAATGATGTTACCTTAACTGAGGAGCAACGCAAACAGATCATTGACTTGTACAATAAGCAAGAGGAAGCAGAGAATAACAAGAGGGCTGAGTTAGTTACTAAGCAACAAGCTGACAGGTTAAAGAAACTACAGGATGAAACTCTTGGTGCTAAGGATCAGTTTGCTCTTAGAAGGCAGCAACTTGAGGAGCAATATGCAGAGGAGTATAAGCTGGCAAAGGGTAATGCTGCACTCATAGCTGCATTAGATGCTAAGAAAAAAGAAGATAAAGAGAAGATTGAAAAAGAGGCAGCTCAAGCAAGTATAGACAGCAAGCAGAAAGAGAGAGATGCACACATCCAATTTAGTCAGGACATGCTGAACAATGTAATGAATGTAGGATCATTGCTTATCAAGGACCAAAAGAAAGCAGAGAAGTTCAATAAGGCTGCTGCTCTTGTACAGATAGGTATTGATACAGCCAAGGCCATCTCAGCATTGGTAGCTGCATCACAGTCTAATGCTTTGAATGGGGTAACAGGTGGAGCTGCAGGTATAGCACAGTTCGCTGCAGGTGTTATTCAGATAGCTACCAACATGGCTAAGGCTAAGCAGTTACTAACATCCGGAGGTAGTGGTACTGTATCAGGAGAGTCAGCAGGTGGAGGTAGTGAGGGTGGTGGTGCCAATGTAGCTACACAGGTACCGGCATCAGCTCAGTTATTTGGATCAGCTAATCAAGGCAACCAAGTAAGTGCAGGAGGAGGTGATACAAGCAATAACATGACAGTGACTGCTATTGTCTCTGAGACTCAGATAACCAATGTACAGAATAAGATAAATAAGATTAATAAAAACGCTGAACTATAATGAACTCACTACAGGCCCTAACTAACTATATTGAGAACTTCTATAATAATCACCTCCAGGTTAAAAAGGTAGGCAGTGACTTTAAGGAGCAGCTCTTCAACTTTGCTACTAAAGATGAGAAGTATCCTATCATCTTCATAGTACCTACCGGAGTAACTCCTGCAGACAATACTCAGGACTTCACCTTTGACATCTACTGCTTTGACATCATCCAAAAAGATAGAGCTAATATCATCACAATACTGAGTGATACACAGCAGATATTGAATGACTTGTATGTATACTTCACTTATAGCAATGATCACTCCTTTGATGTGGTAGGCTTACCTGTATTCATACCAATGAACAATGACTTGCTTGACTATGCAGCAGGATATCAGATGAGCATCACGCTTACTGTTAATGATTGGACTGATTGCCAGGTGCCATTGCTATAAACAAAAAGCTACTATAAACTAATATAGGTATGGCATCAGATTGGTGGGGAGATTGGAGACCAACACTCCCAACACATACAGGCAACCTACAACCTACTGACTTAATAGAATGCACATCTATTGTGGGTGGTGTTCCTGTTAACACAGCCATCACCGGTCAACAGATAATCAATGCTGCTTCAGGTGGTAGTACTTCATGGGGTAACATTGGTGGCACATTATCTAATCAAACGGACTTGCAGACTGCATTGAATGCTAAGCAGGCTACCCTTGTTAGTGGCACCAACATCAAGACAGTTAATGGTAATTCATTGGTGGGTAGTGGCAATGTTACGATTGGTCCAAGACTATTGGGCTTTAGTGGTATATTAGGTACATCTACTGTAAGCAATCAAGTTACTATAGCTCATTCATTATTGATACCTGCCAATACATTAAGTACTAACAATATTCTGCAGTTAAGTTTTAGAATATACCGGCAATCAGGTAACACAGGGCAATTAGTAGGCAGAATATATAGTAATACTACCAATAGCTTAACAGGCGCTACGCAGATAGGGGGTGCATATTCAATGAGTGGTGGAAGTACTTTTTATTTAACTTATTGTGAAAGACACTATAGCTACAATGGCACTACTCTTACTACTTTAGCAGGTACAAGTATATCAGACTATACTCTTGGAAACTTACAAACAAGTAATTTTAACAGAATGGTCAATCAATATATATTATTTACCTGCCAATCAGTTGGAGGCATTGATATTGGTAATGTAGATTTATATAAAGTATTTTTATATGGATAAGATATTTACACATAACGAGATAGAATATACAATCATAGGCCCCATTGAGCAGGTCAGTGATACTCAACTTCATGTGGAAACTGATAAAGGTATTATCTTAGTGGATGATACTATGGATATTTTTAATGAATTAAAAGATGGCAGCAGGTGAATTTATGGTCAAGTATCCTACTCGTAGGAGAATGGCCAACATACTTAAGAGAATAATAATGAAAGAGGGCTTGTACCAAGAGGGCACCCTTGTGGATAGTGTTAGGATCAATGCTAAAGTACCTGCTCTTGGCAACCTGGAAATACAAATTGTAGCCATGTACTACTTCATATTCCTTAACAATGGTGCGTTCCTTTGGAATGGTGGAGTAATACCACCCTTTGAACTTGTTAAGCAATTCCAAGATGAGATGGATAGCCAAGGAATAACTGCCGAAATATACAGCCAATATACTGAGTGGTTAACTAAGAAATACCCATTGCTTCAGGTAGCCCGTATCTTAGAGAGTAATAGATCAATCAACTATAGCTTTGCACCAATAGATCCACCGGCAGGCTTTGTTGAGGGCTACCCATTAACGGTCTAACTCTTTCTTCATACCCAAGATATTGAACACATAGGTAAGAGACAACTCTCCTACCTTTGATGTCTTGGTCACATCACCATTGCACAGGTTATATATCATTAACTCCCATGACCACTTGGCACTCTTCTCCTCTGCCTCTATCTCTTTGATATCTTCTGCATCCAAGTTAGCTCTCTCCTCATCAGTCAGTGGCTCATCTGCTTCACCACTAAATAAATTCTCATAGGTCTTAAGGAAGTTTTCTCTGAACTTAAGGAAGTCAGTAATGATACCATATACGTCAGTGATTGGTAGGTCAAGGAAGAGCTCTGCTCTATTGTTAAGGTCATACTCATAGGGCTCCATGACTATCTCACCCCACTCATTTTCTTTGGTCCTCTTGAATAAGATAGCACATATCTTATCCAGGTTATGCAGATAGCTATCTGTTACAAAATAGTCAAGGTCAATATACTCAAATAGACATAGCTTATTGAATGGCTTGAGTGTCATTCCTAACAACTCAGTCTTATATCTCTTGGATGGCTCAGAGGCACACCATGCATGTGCCTTGACTAACTCATTGAGCTCATCAATATCCATATCCTCCAACGTATCTATAGATACATCAGCTAAGATAGATAGTACCTCAGTATTGAAGTGGTATGCTCCTTGCTCTCTATCAATCTTGCTGTACTCCAGGAACTGCTCCAGAGTCACTTGACTCCAATTCTGTGGTAGCTTGAGCTTCAACTTGCTTGTTTATTTTGTTAGTAATGAAAAGTAGGTAAGGGATACTAATATCTGCAGATAACTGCTTGAATAATTTAGCCTTGTGCTTTATGTGTGCCTCAGCATAGTGCTCAGCATTGCTCAGGTCCTCACGCTTAAACATGACAGCCAACATTTCAGATACATATCCTTTATCTTTTCTAAGTGCTATCTTCTCAATCATCTTGGTATCTCTTACTGTTAGCTTCATTTCTGCCTTGTAAGTATATCCATCTAACTCTAAGGTATCAATGGTAGGATATTCTACCTGCTTGATGTTGTTAAATTCCTTAACCATCCCAATAAAGTCAGCCACATCATAATCCCAGAACTCTCTCTCAGGGATACCAAGATACTCAAAGATCTTAAGATGCTTATCAATAGGATCAAGTTCTTGATTGTTATTGATTTCTGTAATAGTTTCAAACTGTTCAATGGTCAGCTCATCAAGAGCATTAGGGATATCCCTACCTAATATGTTTATCATGTTCTAAATTTTGAACAAATATACACTTTTTTTAATATAGGTAATGGCAAAAGATAAACTACCTGTCTATAAGATAACCATTGATCCTGAGTACGCTGAAAATGGCGAGGACTTAGGCATTGAGCAGATAGCATTTACTTCCAATCCTGCCATCAAGGTAAAAGGTATGGCATTCAGTGCTCAAGTTAAGCCTATGCAGTTTAATGATGACCTCAAGTATCGCATCACTGCACCTGTTTTGATACCCATGGAGATATACCGGATGGATGAGGACACAGAGAAAGAGTACTATGTTAAGTTCACAGCTGAAGAGATTGAAAAGATACACGCTAAATTTATGCGTGACATGCTTAATAAAGACCTATTCAACCTGGAGCATAACTCTGAGCAGACTGTTCCTGCTTATGTCTTAGATATATGGATAGTTGACACCCCTAAAGAGGACAAAGCATATAGTTCATTTGGCATAGAAGTTCCTGAGGGTACACTCATGGTGACTGCTCAGGTAACTGATAAGGAATACTACGCTGAGCTTGTAGCACAGGACCAGGTAGGCTTCAGCATAGAGGGGTATCTTGGCATGAAATTAAAAGAGCAAATAAACCCCATAAATAAAACAAAGATGAATGATCTAATGTTGCCGGATGGCGAACACATCATCAATGAAAAGATCTATGTTGTAAAAGACGGTCAAGTAGTTGAGGTAAAAGATGTGCAAAAAGAAGAAGTGGCTACTGAAGAAGTAGTCATGGAGGACACTGTAGTAGAGGAGGAAGCTCCTGCACCTACTGCAAAAGAAGAAGAGACAATGGCTGTAGATCCTGCTGTAGATGCAGAGGCTATACTTGCTATTGTTAAGCCTGCTATTGATGAGCAGGTGAATGCTTTGGTAGCTATGATAGCTGACCTTAAAAACCAATTAGAGGAAGTGATGAGCACAGAGGTAGAGGAGGAAGCTCCTGTATCTGACCAAGCTCTTAGCTCTCACGAGAGATTTAGTAAAGTACACAAATTCATAAATAACAAATAAAATGCGTAAACTTAAATTCGATCTACAAGTAGATCCTACAGCTTTATTAGCTGCTAACCCTGAGGCTTTCTATTCTAAGGCCTATTTGTCTGAGGACACTGCAGACAACTACCGAGCTCTTCCAGGAGTAAAGTACAAAACTAAATTAGCTTCTGTTACTTTTGGTAACATCTTACAACCATCATCTTGTGCTTTCACTGCACCTAATGATGATTTGGATGCTAAAGAAATTGACGTATGTGCTCTTTCTGCAATGGCTCAAATTTGTCAGTTTGACCTTGAGCAATCATTCTTAGCTCTTCAAATGAGCAAAGGATCTAATGGAGACTTCTCAGTAGCTTCTTTCATGTCTTTCTATTGGTCAGAAATGGCTAACAAAATTAATGGAGACATTGAGTTAATTAGATGGCAAGGTGATACTACTTCACTTAACCCTACTCTTGCTTTATGTGATGGTTATGAAAAAGGATTGGCTGCAGATCCTGCTGTTATCAATGGTGGATCAGGTGCTATTGCCAACTTTACAGTATTAGAAGCTGCATTATCTAATGCTTTTGCTGCAGTACCTGCTACTATTGCTACTCGTACAGCTGATTTGCGTATCTATATGCCTACTCAATTGGTTAATATCTACCGATTAGGAGTAGCTTCAGGTAACACTATGAGCTACATCACTCAAGACTTAAGCCTTACTTATTTAGGTATCAAAATTGTAGTATGTCCAGGGATGTCAAATGATACTTTTGTTATCACTTTGAAAGACAACCTTATCTATGCATTTGATGCTGAGGGTGACTCTTCTGACTTGCGTGCAGTTAACTTAGCTGATACAGTTGCTGAGCCTTACATCAGAACTCGTGCTAACATGAAAGTAGGTTTCAACTTTGTTAACCCTGCTGAAATTGTTTTCTATTCTTAATAATTAACTATGAGCCCTCTACCAAGGGGGCTCTTTAATACTTTAACACAATGGCTACATGTCAATCATTAGAGACTATCGTAAAACCATGCGATAACAACATTGGTGGTATCTATGGTGTTTGGATTAATACTCAGGATGAGATACTTTCTATCACTCCTACCGACCCATCATCAGTAACTGGTGCCAATGCCTGGCAAATTACAGGTATCACATTAGTACCGGGTGGTGATTTATTCCAAGCATTTGAGGTTCGCCGAAACACATCCAACTATACAGAGGATAGCACTATTGACCTAGTTAATGGTAGCTCTTTTGTAACTCAAACAGTTAACTTAGTATTCCACAGAAGAGATGCTGATAAGTCTCGTGCTATTAAAATCCTAGGAACAGGACAGCAATACTTAACAGCTATCATCTTAGATGCTAATGGCTTATATTGGTACTTCCCATACTTGCAGTTATCTGCTACAGGTGAGGGTTCAGGTACAGCTCGTGCAGATGGTAGTAAATATACCGTTACACTTGTTGCTGAAAACCCTTATTTAGCTTACAACATTGATATGACTACCGGTGCTCTTGCCACCATAGGAGTACAATAAGACGTTTCTTGTCCATAGCGAAGGAGGGCCTGCCGTAATGGTGGGCCTTTTTTTATGAACATTTGACAACTTCACTTTAATATAGTTGTGATATACATTGAGCAAGGTCAAACCAATCAATTTGTACTGACATTAAGTGAGCTGACAAATAATGTGAGCTTCTTCTATCTATTTGCATTCACCAATGAGATGGATACAACAAGCACAGCACAATTATTCTACTCACCTGATACATCCTCATGGCCTGAGAGATACAACTTATTCACTCTTGATGAGCCTACAGATATTACTTTAGTAAAGGGGCAGTATAAGTATGAGGTATATATCAGTAGCAATCCATTTGTATATCCTTTAAGTATTAATCAAACCACCGGTGTAGTCATTGAAGAGGGCAGAATGGTGGTTAGTGGGCCTCAGGGCACCTCAATATATGACTAAGTATGGCATGGTATGACCGTTTTTTTGGCAATAGTCCTAAGGGCCCTGAAGTAGTAGAGGGCTATCAATCATTCAGTACACCATTTCTACCTGTTGGTAGGGGCAACTTGACTTTACCCTATGTGAATGGTAGATACGTTCAAGAGTCTTGGGTAAGATTTGGTGAGGGCAATTTATATCCAGAACTGCTCAATCAAATGTACTACAGCTCACCACTACATGGTGCCATTGTAGACTTCAAGACCAATGCTGTAATTGGTGGAGGGTATAACATTGTAACTGATAAGCTAACTCCACAGGAGAAACTTGATATGTATGCCTTTGAAAAGAAGATACACATGACTCAAGTGGTTAAGGCAGTGACTAAGCAGTTAATCATCCACAATCGTATCTACTTTAAGCTACACTTTGATGAGAAAAGAAAGCTAATCAAGATAGAGAATGTAAGCCCTGAGAAAGTAAGGATATCACCTTGTAAAAAGTACTACTATTTATCAGATGATTGGAGTACCAGGATAGATACTGAGAAACTTAAACCTTATCATATTACTTGTAGCGATAGTGTACAGCTATATTGCTATGAGAATAAGTCAGTAGGTCAGGACTACTATCCACTACCTACATATACCTCAGCTCTTAACTTTGCTTTTCTTAGTGGTGAGCTATCATACTTTGCAAAAAGCAACATTCAAAATAGTGTGTTCCCATCATTCGCTATGATGTTCCCTAAGAGGCCACAGTCTGAGGAGGAAAAGCACATGATCAAAGAGACTATTGATAGGCTTAAAGGTGCAGCCAATGCCGGTAAGGCAGTTGCATTCTTTGCTAATAGCCAAGAGCAGTTACCTAAAATTGAAAGCATACCTACTAATGCCAATGATAAGATGTTCCAGGAAGCATCCGGATTGAATACTGAACAGATATGCTTTGCTCACACAATAGATCCTATCTTATTAGGTGTTAGGACTGCCGGTAGCTTAGGCAATGGTAGTGATATCAAGCAGGCCTATGTGATATTTGAAAAGAATGTAGTAATGGAGCTAAGAAGAGAGGTAGAGACCATCTTCAATCAGCTATTGACTATTGCTAAGATACCTGCTGACTTTCAAATAAATAACTTTCAGATCATTGGTGATGCTATTGTAGAGGTAGATGAGGATACAGCTAAAGTAAAAGATGCACTCAATTCTTTAAGTGATGCATTGCTTAGCAAAGTACTTGAAAAAATGACTACCAATGAGATTAGAGCTCTAGCATCTCTGCCTCCTATTGATGAACCTACTCAACCCACTGCATAATGCTATACTTCATAACTGAAAACTACCTTAAGACTAACACTCCAATCACAGCCAATGTGGATGTGACAGATGTTACACCATACATAGCTACTCAGTCAGCTCTTAGGATACAACCTATCCTTGGTACAGTATTCTACAACCACATGCTTGCTGCATATAATGCTCAGACCTTGACCAATGATGAGATTGACTTGGTGGAGTTCATTCAACCTGTCATTGCATGGAGAAGTGCAGAGGATGCTGTCTTTGGGTTGACTTATCAGTTAAAAAATAAAGGACTTCAAACACAAAACGGTGATTATTCTGCAAGCGTATCCAGAAATGAGGTAGCCTTTGGCATGGAACACTATGCACAAAAGGCATCATTCTTTGAGCAACGTCTAATCAGATGGCTATTAGCTAATAAAAACCTGTTCCCTATATTCATCAGTACCACCAACATGGATACTGATCTTAGACCAATGTTTAACCATTGCTCATGTATCACTCCTTATCAGCTCACATGCACAGGAATGTGTGGTAGCTTCCTTGAGAATGGCTACAATAATAGCATTCTAATCTTGTAATGAAATCACAGCTCACTATCTTACTAAGTACTTTACAATCTAAATGGTCCATGGCACTATCTGTGATAGCAGCTTTCTTAATGCCTATCTATGGCTTGCTCTTTTTAATTGGCTTTTCTATAGTTATTGATACTATCACAGGTATATGGAAGTCAAAAAAACAAGGAGTAAAAATATCAAGCAGAGCTCTATCTGCAATCATTAGCAAGATGCTACTCTATGAGATAACTGTTATCTTATTCTTTCTAATAGATAAGTATATTCTCAATGACATCATGCTGCAATTCTTTAGTGTGCCACTAATGCTCACTAAGATCATGGCACTCATCCTAGTATCCATTGAGGTGATGAGCATTAACGAAAACTACAAAGCAGTTAAAGGGCTTGACTTGTGGCAGGCAATGAAAAACCTTTTTGCAAGAGCTAAGGATGTAAAAAAAGAAGTGGATGGAATTAGACATAACCAAGATATTACAGGTACGCCTATCTGAAAAACAATACTTTCAAGAGGATAGCAAAAAGACACAGATCTACCTACACCATACAGCAGGTGGTGGTGATGCTGCAGCTGTATCACGTTTCTGGAATAGCAATGAGACCAGGATAGCTACTGCCTTTGTCATTGGTGAAAGAGGTACAATAGTACAGTGCTTCAGCTCACGTCATTGGGCTTGGCATCTTGGCATTGATGCTGAGGACTTCACTAAGTTAGGTGCAAAGTATCAGAACTTGAATAAGTGCTCAGTGGGTATTGAGGTATGTAATTGGGGCCCATTGAAGCTAAAGGATGGAAAGTACTACAACTATGTTAAGGGAGTGGTAGATCCTGCAATGGTAACCACATTAGAAGCACCATACAAAGGTCATGTTCATTGGTATAAGTATACAGATGCACAGATAGAAAGCACTCGGCAGTTAGTGGAGTACTTGTGCAAGACTTATGATATCCCTAAGGAATATAGAGAACAGATATGGGGGATAGATGTAGAAGCATTCAAAGGTACTCCTGGCATCTATACACATAACTCAGTTAGAAAAGATAAGAGTGATATCTACCCATGCCCTCGAATGATTAAGATGTTACAAAGTTTATGAGATACTTACTACCTATATTGATACTTATATCCTGCTCAGCTCCTAAGAGAGCTCAATGGCACTATAAGAGAGCACTTAAGAATGGCCTTGAGTTAGTACAGGATACAGATACCATCCGGATAACTACTATAGATAGCATCCCTGTCATCATCAATGATACTATCGTATGGCAGAAGTATATCACCACAA
>Ga0208644_1002015_pt1 | contig 16478 bp, 11 predicted proteins | sample VirMetDEL_Nov_18_FD_184517 | JGI IMG/M metagenome (GOLD analysis project Ga0208644, IMG submission 184517) | Aqueous microbial communities from the Delaware River and Bay under freshwater to marine salinity gradient to study organic matter... | ecosystem: Environmental > Aquatic > Marine >... | reverse complement strand
ATGACGATAGAATATGGTCATTAGAATTATCAAGTGGTATGGAACGATTTATCAGTTCATTAGCTATTCGTATTGGATTGATGAATGTAAGTAATTTACCACAAAGTAATTTCTTGGCAATCGACGAGGGTTGGGGAACAATGGATTCAGATAATCTGAACTCAGTTGCACAACTATTTCAATATCTAAAATCTCAATTCCAATTTACATTTGTGGTATCTCACATTGAAACAATGAGAGACTTTGTAGATACTCTATTGGAAATCAAGAAGATAGACGGAAGTTCATCAGTTAGATTTAGTAGGTAAAACATTTCTTGGTTGTGTAAACACATTTTGTTTATATAATTCAAACAATTGATTATTAATTTCTGCACTCGCAGTAATCCTATTTTGTTTACAATAATGTTTAAACCACATCATTAAATCTTCATCTAATGTAAAATTATATCTTTTCTTTTTACTCATTTTATACACACCCTATACATATAAATAAATAGATAAATTTCAAATTTTAATATTTATAGTTGAGAAAAAAATCTATGCCAATTCGTAAAAATATACTAAGAAAAGGGAAAGCTCCAAAACAAAATCTGAGAAGTTTTGATGTATTTCGTGAAGAAACCGGTGTTTTAGGTGATTTAACAACATCTCAATATTTTAACATTAGTGAGTTTCCATCAGTTTTACCAACAGGTAATAGTTCGTTTTTAATTGAAGGTTCTAATTTATTAAAACCAAATGTAGAATTAAAAACAGAATTATTAGATGCCCAAGGTAATCCTATATTTCATTATGCCATTCCTTATTACAACAATGAATTACCGGCAAGAAGAATTGCCATAGAAATATACACAGATGATGTGGTGAATGGTGTAGGTTCATTTACTGTATTGGGTGAATTAGACCCAAGAACAACAAATGTTCCAACTCAATTTCAAGACACTTATAATGTTCGTTTTACCGCACCAATCACAATTAATAAACGAATTAAAAATACAGAACCTATTCGTTTTTACGGAGACCCAACAATCACAGTTTCGGAGTTGGTAAAAGGTGTAATCGCAACAGAAACTTCCACCGGACAAATCAATGAAACTATAACCGGTAGTGTTCAAGTTGATGTAACCGAAACTATAACTGAAACTACCGTCCCTAATAATCCTTTTGTAGGAAACTCTGATAACTTTGATTCAATCGGTAATAACAAAAAGAAATATTTTTCAAAAAACTTTTTAGAAACACAACCACAAATCATTGAAGAACCTTCCATTATCACAACCAAAGACACAAGATTTACTTATGTGGTTAAGGAAATGGAACAAGGAACAGAAAATAGTCTGAATAAAATTACAAGTGCTATGGGTGGTGCAACCATTACATTTAACAATCCACATCAATTAGTGGATTCAACATTATATCCAGATTCTAAATGGACAAAACCAACAACATTTGAAACAACCATTATAGAAGTTATTAATTCTACTTCTTTCAAAACATCAGAAAATTATTTTATAACGAGTAAAACAAATAATAACAAAGTTTATGTTGGGTTAAAGGCATCAAGTAACAATGTATCGATTACTCACAAAGTTCAAAGTGTTGGTGAAGTAGAAAACACAGTATTTAAGCGTTCATATGCAAACATCACCGTAGGTAATCTACAAACATTTAGTGGAGATACATATAAAGCTAAAATTTATATGAAAGAAGATGGAACTGCAGGTTCGTTTGAACCAATATATGAAACCTTAGTTGCTTCACCAAATGAATTGATTGATGTCAATAGTATTAGTGGATTTAAAAGTGTTGGTGTGTTTAATTCACAATCTATCGTGGATAATTATTGGGTAACATCTTCTAATTTATCATCAGCAACACAAAACGACGACACTATAATCAATGGTGTTTTACTAAGTGGTAGTAATGCTGAGTATGGAAGTTCATATGACTTTAAAATAAATGACATCTATTCATTACAAAAAAATGAAACTTATGTTGTTTCTTTTGGGGTTGCATTCAAACCAACAGATAAAACACAATCCAACGGAACTTCTAAAAGAGAAGCAAAATTAGAAGTATTTTTAACAGGTAGTTTTGTATCCACACAAGACCAAGAATTAAAATTAGGTGAAGTTGATTTAACAAATTATGACTTTGAAACTATCAACGATTACACACCAGTCAAACAATTACAAATTATTGATTTTCAAACTCACAATGAATCTTCATTACCAAGTGGTAGTTTAGGATTTAGAGTTCATAGTGGTGAATTTATATTAAACGATATCAGACTAAAACCATATAGTGAACAAAACTTTAGTCCAGGGTTTTTCAAGGCAAATGTACCGATGCCAAAACCAATCAAACGAGGACAAAACTATGATTTTTATGTAGAGTTTTTTGATGCAAACAACAACAAAGCAGAAGCAGTTGCAATTGCAGACAACATATCGTTTCAAGGCCCACCACAAGTTATTGCAGACGGATTAGATGCTACTTTCTCTGGTTCAATGGTAATCGGAGAATCTATGGAAATGTATGGTGTGAATCCAGCATATCTACGAAGTATTGGATATCAAGGATTTCAACACGCTATCGATAACGACCTTGGTGGATTTTTAATTTTTAGTGGTTCTATCAATTCAAGAATATCTGCATCTGAAAGTGGTAGTTCTTTTATTTATGATGGTGTTGGATTGGAAGTTGTTGATGGTGGTGGTGATGTAGATAGATATTTACGATTCAGAACCAAACCAAGTATATTTGAAGTTGCAACCGATACTTTCTTTTTAGGTAGAGAAGGACAATTTATAAGTGGTAGTAATGGAAATATTGCAATCAGTTCATCAAACTTTTTCTTAGGTGATAGTAATGGAGCATTTATTAGTGGTTCCAATAGTAATTTAGAAATATCATCAGATAATTTTAGTGTTGATGTAAACGGAAATGTAACTATGAGTGGTTATGTTAGTGCATCAGGTGGATACATAGGAAATTTTGAAATCAATGACGGAAAGATTAGTGGTAGTAATATCACAATGGATGCCAATACATCTCAAATATACAAAACAGACCAAGGGCCTGGTTCAGATACCGGTGCAGCATTTGACCAACTAAGAGATGAATATTATATTGACTTTACACCAAGTGGAAGTGGAGACCCAGCCGGAACAGAATATTATATTAAAATGGGGCCGAACTTTATGGTGGATAAAGACGGAATTCTTATTGCAAGTGGTGCAACCTTTATCGGTACGATTACTGCATCTGCCGGTTTAATTGGTGGATTCACAATTGGTTCTGCATCTTTATTTAGTGGAACAGATGAAGTTACAACACCTTTCTTCTTTAGTGGTAGTGCAACCGGAAATGATTTTGATAAAGGAAATTTATTTATATCGGCAAGTGGATTCCAAGTAAATTCACAAGGTGCAATAAGTGCAAGTTCTGGACAAATCGGTGGTTTCAATATCAATACTGATGGTTTAAATTCAGATTCCAATGAATTCCAAATAACAGGTTCAACCGGACAAATCACAGGTTCAAATGTATTATTTGACGGAGGTAAAATCGGTGGATTTGAATTAGGTGAATCAATTATATCAAGTTCAAATGGTGATTTAGTTTTAAAATCTAACGGACAGATAACGGCATCAAACGCAGAATTATCTGGTAATTTAAACGCAGTTCATATTAAAGCGACTTCCGGTAGTATTGGTGGTTGGGTATTGGATACAACAGAACTATCAGGAACAAACGCTGTTCTTAAATCGTCAGGTGTGTTATCGTTAGGTAGTGGAACAGACAATTATAATCAGGCAAATAGAATTTACATTGACGGAGCAAATACAAGAATGTCAATGGGAACAGGATTTAGATATGCAAGTAATGCATTAACAATTGACGGAAGTGCAACAATAGGTGGTTGGACAATTAATAGTTCAACGATTACTGGTGGAAATGTAACTTTAAACTCTGCTGGTGAAATAAAAGTCGGAACAGTAACTGACGCAACCACAACAGCAACAACTAATAGTGGTTTCTTTGCAGACAATTCTGGTAATGTATTGATTAAAGGAAATACAAGTGGAAATGATTATTTAAAAATTTCCGGTGGTGGTAGTATTGATATTAAAGCACAAAGCTTTGATTTAGATGCAACTACAATTATATTGGATAGTGGAACAAACAATGGTAAGATTGCATTAGGTGCATCACCACCTTCCGCCTACGACAACGGAACCGGTTTTTATGTAGACGGAACAGGTGCAGTATTAATTGGAGCTCATAATGGTAATAGAATACAATTTGGTGGTTCAACCGTAACAATTCAAACTGATACTTTTGAATTAGATACAACAAATCTTGATATTAGTTCTACTGCAAAAAGAATTACTGTAAATGACGGAACACAACCAAGAGTTTATCTTGGAGAAGTAGATGGTGGTTCTACATATGGTATGAAAATCTTTGACGGAACAGGAACTGCTGATGGTGATATATTGGTTGAACTTGGTGAGGGCGGAAATAATATAGCTGGTTGGACTATTTCATCTGATAGATTAACAGGTGGTAATTTAATACTTCGTCAAGATGGTGTTATAGAAACATCTAATTTTGTATCAGGTGAAAAAGGATTTAGATTATCTGCAATAAACAACGGAACATTAGAAGTAGAAGAAGCTACAATTCGTGGAACATTAAAAACTACGGTATTTGAAAAAGAAACCGTAAATGCAGTCGGAGGACAATTAGTCGTTGCTAACTCTACCGTAATCACAGGTTCAGATGTTGGTAAAACCGATACCACAATGTCAGTTGTCAATGTAACTGGTTTTGAAGAAGATGAAATTTTATTTATTAAAAAAGTAAGTGGTAGTGGATTTTCAAAAGAATTTGTTCAAGTGGGTGGTTCAAAAAGATTTTTCCCATCAAGTAATACAGACTTTTCTGGTGAACTACACGTTACGAGAGCTTACGGAACATCTGCAACATTTAATCCAGATTTACATAGTGGTTCTTTATCCGACACCGCAGGAACAGGTTCAAGTTATACACCAGGTCAAGTAGTAGTTTCTACTGGTAAACTAAACACCGGATATATAAAATTAAATGCAAATCCAAACGACCCACAAACACCATTTATCGATATTGTTGAGAGAACAGGTTCAGGTGTTTATGATGTAGATTTGAAAGCAAGACTTGGAGATTTATCAGGATTGTCAAGTGCATTAGTCGGAACAAATCCTGGTTTTGGATTATTTAGTGAGAATGTATTTTTAACAGGTAAAATTACCGCAACATCAGGACAAATAGCCGGTCTCAACATAACATCAGAAAGTATTTATGTCGGAACAGGAACTTACGGAAATGCAAATACAGAATTTTTTGTAAGTAGTAGTGGAGATTTTTCATTAGGTAGTGGTTTAGTATGGGATGCATCTGAAGGAACTTTATCAATTGGAGATATTCCAACATCAACCGATATATCTGCAAGTATTTCGGCATCAGTAGACCCATACAGAACACAAATAGTGTTGTCATCAACCGGTATGGATTTAAAAGACCAATCTACTAATGTATTGGCATCTTATGGACAATCAGCAAAAATTTTCCCACGAGGAATAACCGACACATACACCGAAGTTTTAGCTAATAGTATTATTATGGTTAGTGGTAGTATGACCGGTAGTGCAATAACCGCTCATACATCAAGTATGTTCGGTTCTGAAGACAAATCTGAAAGAGTTGAAATAGTTGGAACAGGATTAAAAGTTTATGAAAGTAATCATCAAGTCGCTTCTTTCGGTAATACAATTAGAGTTGGTAGAGCAGATGAATCACATCAAACTATTTCCGCAACAACAACTCAATTTTTAGACGGAGATGGTTCTACCGTCAGATTACAAATAGCAAATGACGGAATTATAGATTTAAGAGATTCAAGTGGAAATGTAAAAGTTCAAGCAGATACCACAGGTGTAAAAGTTTTAGCAGACAATACCACAACATTTGGATTGTTCAACGCAAGTGGTATTACATTGGTGGACAACAATGTCACCGGTAGTTTAATAACCGCCACAACATCAAGTATGTTTGGTGCTTCTTCCAATGATAGAGTTGAAGTAACTTCTACGGGTATGAAAGTTTATGAATCTAATAAACAAATGGTTAATGTTGGTTCCAATGGATTAGATGTTTACGACACAAGTAATAATTTAGTTTCAAGTTTTGGTTCTAATGTTCATTTGAATACAGGAACAGTATATGTTGGTGTAACGGGTTCATCAGGTGATTGGATAGAAATAGATTCAACTTCTATTGATATTAATAGAAATAATTCTAATAAATTAAAAATCAAAGATACTGCTGTTCAAATATATGGAGATAGCACAACTTCTTTTGGATTATTCAATTCAAGTGGATTAACATTTGTTGATAATAATGTAACTGCTTCTACATTTACAAGTACCGCAGCAACACTATATGGTGCTTCTACTAATGACAGAGTTGTTGTAGATGCAGATGGTTTAGAAATATATACCGCAAATGTAAAGAAAGCAGAAGCAAAAGATACCGGATTTACAGCATACGGAGACAATACAACAACTTATACTCAAGTTAATGCGAGTGGTATAACACTTGTTGATAATAGTAATACAAAGGCTACATTTGCAGCTGCTGGTGCTACTATCTATGGTGATAACTCAACAACTTATACTCAAGTTAATGCGAGTGGATTAACTATCGTTGATAATAGTGTAACACAAGGAACATTTGCCGGTGGTGTTGTAACATTGTATGGTGGTAGTTCTGCAGATTATGCAAGAATCAATAGTAGTGGTTTACAAGTATATGAATCCAGTACAGAAGTTGCATCATTTGGTTCAACCGTAAGAGTTGGAGTTGATTCAGCATCTGAATCTGCGTTAAGAATAGATGGTTCTGGTAATCTTACCATAGGAACAAGTGGTACTTCAAACATAAGTATGACCAACACCGGTGTAGTGACTATTGCCGGTGGATTAAATGCTACACATATTAACACCACATCAGGTTCTATTGCTGGTTGGACAATCGATACTAATACAATAGAAAAATTATCAGGTGATGCAGGTATTACTCTTGATGCATCAAACAATAGAATTATTATTTCTGGTTCTAATGTCGCAGCCGGTGGAACATCAGGTAATAGTGTAAGATTATTTGGTAACTCTGGTGTTATTGAAGTAAGTCAATCAGGTCAAGGTGTATTTGATACCGGTAGAACCAAAACATTTACAACTGAATATATTGTTAAAACTGATAGTAGTAGAGATGCTATAAACTTTGTTAAAGAAGTTGATAGTGAAACTGAACTTCCACATACCATTACCAGAACTACAACATCTCAAGCAGCACCTAAACTTTTAAATGTTGAAGTTGAAAATTCCGTTGATGCTGGTATCGTAAAAACTGATAAGTTGTTTGTTACTTCACCAACAGGTGATAAAGGAACAAACATCTATATGAATGCTGAAAGAAATATCACAACTTTAGCTTATAACGGAGCAACTAATCCAACGGCAAGTTATTATTTTGGTAATAATGTTGATTATAGTTTTAATGAAGAATCAAATGCAAATCTACATCCAGGTTTCCATTATCATTATCACGTTTCTAATTCAGTATTTGTTGGTGCAGAACAACCAATTGGTTTTGTTCAAGGTGGTGCAGCATCAGGTTCAAGTATATTCACAATATCAACTGCGATGGTTTCTGAGGAAGATGATGATTTTGCAGACGCAAAGTTCAATATTTTGGCATTGGATGCCAATACTTCGGGTTTGGGAGCAGCAAGACAAAATGAATACACTTTCTTACAAGCACGACATAGTGGTTCAATAAGAGTTCAAATACAACACGACGGAGATATCGTATCAAAAGGAAACATCACAGGTTTTGCAAGTTCATTTTTAACCGTATCTGATGAAAGAGAAAAGAAAGACATTTATCAAATTAGTGAATCTTTAGATAGAATTTTAGAATTAAGACCAACAAAATTTACTTGGATTGAAACCAACAAAGAAGATGTTGGGTTTATTGCACAAGAAGTAGAAAAAGTTATACCGGAAGTTGTTGAAACAACACGAGGATTTATTAATACAGGTGATGATAAAGAAAGAAAAACAATTTCGTATCCTAAACTCATACCATATTTAGTAGATACAATAAAAACTTTGACACAAAGAATAGAAGAATTAGAAAAGAAGGTTAAATAATGGCTTTACAAACAAGTGGAAGTGGAGCAGTTCCAGCACTATCAATGTCTTTGTCGGACATCAATGTAGAATTGGGTGAATCATCATTACAATTGATTGATTTTTATGGTGCAGCAACTTCTTTCTCAGGTATTCTTGATGACGGACAAGTCGAAATATTAGAATTTTACAACAAAACATTTAGTGCAGGGTCAGGCCCTTATGGTAGTAGAGCATTACATTTCTTTAGATTTATAAATGACGGTGGAAGTAAACAAGGTTGGCAAGATGGAGAATTAGTTAGTGCAGCAGAAAATTCATTGGCTAATTTAACTGATGCAGCTCAATCTGGTTATGCTATCGTTGAAGAAACTGATTTTGTCGGATATGAAGTTGATGATGGACAAATTACCAATGGAGATACTATTTATGAAAATTCAACCGGAGCAACATTAACCAATTTAAGACCCGGAGATGATTTTCCAGTTGGAACACAAGTTTTATTAGATACGACCGCAAACAAAATATTTCAAATTGACACTTCAGCAGTTGTGTCAAATTTAACCAGTAGAACACCAGCAACACCAACCATTACACAAGAATCCAAAACATCAGGAACAATTGTTATTGGAATTACCGGTAGTACTGTGGTAACAAGACAATACGCACCATTTTTAGACGGGGTAGAACAAACAAATGTAGTTCCATCATCATCAGGTAGTTTAAGTGACACAACAACATTATCAACCTATACTTATACAGGATTAAATAGTAATACTTCGTATGCGTTAAAAGTTCGTGGTGAAAACACATATGTAAACGGAAGTGATTCCAATACATTGAACATCACTACTGATGTCGGAGTTGTATGGACAAACAATACTTCAAGTATTTCAATGACTACTAACTTAGGTAATTATGGTGTTCAAGATATAATCTTATCAACTGGACACGCTGGTGGGCCTTGGGCTATTGAAGTAACTACTGGTAATGGTGGAACGAGTGTATCGGTTGCACAACCAAGTGCAGGAACTTTAGAGTTAAGGTATGCTGATAATTCAAGTATGACTGGAGCTTCTTCATTTGCAACTTCACATTCAGGATTGAGTGATTTAACAACAAAATGGTATTATCAATTAAGATATACGGAACAGGATGTTAATACTGACCACACATCAACCGGTAATACTATTACTTGGTCTAATAATGGTGTAGATGATACAACAACAGGAGTTAATATAACATTTACAAATACACAAGGAACACCACCGTAATGGAATATGATGTTTATTATAGCACCGGTGGTTTAAATATGATTGGTGGTGGAGCAGATGTTTGGGTAAACAAATGGTTAGAAATGATTCCACAACACTTGAAAACCGAATCCAAATTATTAATCCATAGAACCAGACCACCAGGACATCAACCAGATTGTCCTATGGAAGTTCATTGGCAAGGACACGATAGAAAAAAATTTAAAGAATTATTGGATAATGCCAGAAGAATCAATATTCTACACGGATATTATTCACCACACGTTTTCATAGAAGAAAACAAAGATAAAATACATAGTGTTGGAATACATTGTTCAGTAAAAGATATTATGAAAGCACAATATGTATTGGGATTGGACAAAGGTTTTCATTTTTATATGGAACCAAGATGGGAAAACGAAATTAAATCTTATGCAAAATATCCTTTTTGGATTGGAATCAATGAACCAAAATGGAAAGTTCAACACGACCACTTAATCACAATACCAAACTTTTATGAATTTAAACACAATCGAGATGTTGTGGACAACAATAAAGTAGGTTTCGCCGCCAGAATGGAAACTCGAAAATGTCCACACTTCTTGGAAGGTATTGATAGTTTATTTTTTACTGATGCAGCTGATGTTCAATGGTGGGAACGAAATTTAAACCTTGATACATCAAAATGGAAAGTATATAATTATCGACACGAACAATTAAATATGTTTATGAAACAAAATTGGGGTATATCTCACTCTGCACATATTTACGAACCATTTGGATATTCAATATTTCAAGCAGTAGATTGGGGTAAGATACCGATTTTAGCACACGATTGGTTACCAAAATACGATTATCCATTTAGAGCATCAACACCAGAAGAATTTAAACAACAATATCAGAATATTTGTGATTTAACACTACAAGAAAGACGAGATTATTTGTTCCCTTTGAGAGAACATTTAAAACAATGGGATAATAAAGAACAATGGAGAGATAGATTACTCGAAATATACAACGAGTAATATTTATAATTATGAGTACAACAGCCGGACAAAATCTATCACTAGGAAAATTAAAAAGAGCAATCAGTTCATCTATTGTTTCTTATACCAATGCCGATACTTCATTAGGTAATGCAAGTGGTAATGCTGCGAATACTAAAATGTCTGATTTTTCAGTTGATTCAGTTGATAGTGTTACAGGATACACTTATCTTTGGGAACAAACATCAGAAGATTATCAAGTCAATTTTACAAATTCAGGTAGTTTGTTTAATTCGAAAATTGCCAATAGAACTCAAAACTTTTCTTGGTCGTTTGACGGAAACCTTGATGTAACGATTGGTAGTGCAGATTATGTTGCAAGTGTAACTGCTGGAAGTATTACGAATACCAATGGTGCTATTGCAGGAACTTATAATCAATCTGGTAGTATCAAAGTTAAATTTACAGAAGACGGACAATCCGACGGATTCAATGACCACGCAACCAACTACAACACCAATCTTTCCAAAGCAATAGAAGTGGTGGATACTTATGGTGGTGTTCCGGTTTGTTTATTATTTGGAAGTCCCGTAAGTAAATCAGACGGAACGGTCGTCAATGTTGAAGATTTAAACATTGGTGATGAAATTCTTACGGTAAAATTACCAAATGCAACTGATGAAGATGAAGGAACAGATTGGAAAAACGATACATTTAATCAAACCGGTAGTTTCACTCAACACTCTGCAAGTGTTATGAGAGTTTTGTATGAATTTTCACAACATTATTATGACATCAATAGTGGTTCAGAATATATCACGGGTGAACATCATATGTTGTATAGACAAGCAGGTTCAGAAAATTGGACTTGGAAAACTGCACCTAACTTTGAAATTGGAGATTATCTAATGGACAAACAAGGAAACGAAGTTGTTATTAGTTCACTCGTTATAAACCAAGATTCAGACGGATACGAAGTTGTTCAATTAGATGTAGAACCAGACGACTATTATGTTGGTTCAACTTTTGTTGTTCATAATAAAGGAAGTAATTCGACACCAACTTATCCAACAACTCAATGGTCAACTGCACCAGGTGATGAAACTTTTGCAGGTTCATTAGGAGATACCGTAACAAGTGATGGTGTGAGAACTATTGGATTGACAAATGGAAGTGGAACCACTACAATATCATTTGACCAAACAAGTGCAGGAGCAGTTACATTTAAAGTCGCTTGGTCAACAACAGGTGACCCAGGTGGAAGTGGAACCGATAATGGTGGTAGTGGATTTGTAACATTTCCAGTAACAGGTATAGCATTCACAACCGGAACACTTTATATGAGATTCCAAGCGGTATGTGCAGCAAGTGGAGACGGAACTGGAACAGGTGTGGTTTCATTTACCAATAATGGAGTAACAAACTCAGATGTTGATATTACTTTGAATTTTACATAATATAAATACTATTTATATAAAAGGTTATGAAAAAAACAATACTTAATCACGAATACATAGAACAAGAAATCACTACAAATCAAGAAAAAGATTTTCGTTATCGTTGGTCTCACGGAGCAACCAACAAACATATGGGAGACGGAATAATACTTTATTCTTTGATGTATTTTTTCAAACCAAAAGTATCAGTATGTTTAGGTAGTGGTAATGGTTTTATTCCAAGAATAATGTCAAAAGTAAATGATGATTTAGAATACGAAGGATTTCATAAATCAGGAGAAAGACCAGAAACTTATTTAGTGGATGCTTTTAACGGAATAGCAGGATTTCCAGATTGGGATATGGATAGCTTTTTTCCAAACGCATTTCGTGTTAATGTTTTGAAAACCACAACAGAAAAGGCATATTACGAATACTTTATCAAACGAGATATTAAAATAGATATGTTGTGGATAGATGCTGACCACACTTACGAAGGTATAAAAAAAGATTTTGATTTGTATTCTGAAATTATGAGTGATAATGGAATTATAATGATTCACGATACAGATAAAAACTATGTAGATAATTTTATTGAAGTGGAAAATCACGAAGACTACGATTTATCAGGCCCAAGTGAGTGGTTAAAGAAATTTTTAATCGGACATAGACAAGATGAATATGAAGTATTAAACTTATTTAATTATGGAATAGAAAAAGACTTTCCAAGTTCAACCGGTGTAACGATATTGAGAAAAAAGAAAGTCGGAGAATTTTTTAAAGGGAGGATAGTTTAATGAAGTTAGCAGGATTTGGTTGTAGTATGGTGTATGGATTTTCAGATGACGCTCGAAGTCCAAGTAATCCAAATAATTCAGTAGCATATCAACTATCTAAAAAATTAAACAGAGAATATATAAATTGTGCAGCAAATGGTTCAGGAAATGATTTGATTTATCAATACTTAATAACACACCACTATTCAGGCAAAATTAATCCTAAAGATACATTTGTATTAATTGGTTGGTCTGAGGGATTTAGAAGAAAAGTGTTTTACAACGATAAAGTTTGGGAAACTTTTAGACCACACATTACATTATCTAATCCAGACAAAGAATATTGGGACGCACATACTGAAGCATTATTTTCAGATTATTTTATGAACACCAACCAAAATTATTACGATAGTTTAACAAGTATAATTGGTTCTTATCATTTATTAGAAAACTTTGGGTATCAATATTTGATGTTTGATTCTTTAACTATTTTAAATGATGGTCAAGGAAGTGACATTGATGATTATCAAATTAATCCATTTTGGATTCCAGAAGAATTTGTAAATGTCAAAAACTCTATAAAAAACTATTTTACCGATATTCAATATAATCATTTTTTAGATAATCTTTATTCAAATGGTAATATGCCGTATTTATCTGAAGACAATCGTCACCCAAACGAATATGGTGCAAAAGAATTTGCTAAAATATTATATAAGGAAATAAAATGAATTTAGTTACAGTTTGCGGACACAACACAACAATGTTATATCATATGTTAAATCATTATCATTTACATATGGACGAAATATTTGTAGTTTTGTATGCACATCACAAAAAAGACCCAGTTATCGAAGAAGCACAATTTATTTTGGAAAAATTTAATTTAAAACCACACAAAATAGTTATTGAAGAAGCATTCAATTGGAATCGTGTTACTGACCATTACAACGAAACCAAATTACTAAAACCAGATGATTGGTGGATAGTCGCAGATGACGACGAACTACAATTATACTCTAAACCAACTTGGGAAATTATTGAGGAGTGTGAAGAATTTGGATATGAATTTGTTACGGGTGGCTTTGTAGATAGAATTGGAGAGGGTGGAAACTTTCCTAAAATTACTATGGAATCAGATGTATGGAAAGAAATGCCACAAGCAGGATTCTTTCGTTATCCATTAAGTTATGCTTGTCCAAACAAAGTTACATTGATGAAAGGTAAAGTTCAAGTTTGTTCAGGACAACATTATGTTTTGTTTGAAGATGGAAATTCTTCTTGGGGTTCAGAACACCCTAAACGATATCCAATAGAAAAGAACTTTACACAAGTTCATCACTTTAAATGGGATTATTCCGTATTGGAACGATTGAAACAAGTTAGTAATTCCACTGCAGTAGAAGCATTTGCACAAGAATACAAATTGATGTTGGACGAAATAGAAAAAAGTGATTTTAAAATAGATTTAACCAAACCAGAATTTATGTTCCAAAGATTAGATGTTCCTAATTATTACAAATTAGAAAATTGGGAAAAACTTAGAAAAAAAATCGTATCGATTTAGTAATTAATTTGATATTTATTAATACAGTTATAAACAAAACGAGGTTATAATATGCCACAAGATAATAAACACCAGTTAATGTTAGAAGAAAGAAAAGTGAAAGCACTTGAGAAAATTGCTAATGTTTTAGATGCTTTGACACTTTGGTTTGAAGACATTGACAAAGAAGAATGGTCAAACAGAACACAATACTATTTGGCTGAATTTCACAAATCATTAGACATCAAAGAAGATAAGAAGTAAAAATGAAACTTGGAATAATTGTTCCTTATCGTAAACGACCAGGACATCTTCGTAAGTTTCGTGAATCTATTGAATCTTATTTGAAAGACCAAGATTATGAACTAATAGTGGTTGAACAATCAGATGATTTACCATTTAATCGTGGTAAATTACTCAACATAGGATTTCAACAAGCAATCAGAAAACAATGTGATTATGTTGTGTTTCACGACGTTGATATGTTACCAATCAATGTAGATTATTCTTATTCAGATGTTCCAATCCATCTTGCCAACGGATTTACTAATTCCGATAGAGAAATATTCGACACATACTTCGGTGGTGTAACTATGTTTCCAGTCGATTTATTCAAAAAAGTAAACGGATACTCAAATGAATATTGGGGTTGGGGATTTGAAGATGATGATTTGTTAATGCGATTAACAGAACAAAACATTCTAACCGATACAAAAACTTACGAAGTTCCAAAACTCAATACATCAGGATTGTATTTACACGGAGATGAAAGTTATATCGAGTGTCCAAACACCATAGATTTAAACAATGATTTTACTTTACATATATCATTTAGACCAGACGATATTATTCCCGAATACGATAAAGACTTTGATGAATATTGTGTGTTTAGTATTCCAGGTTGGGATACAACCATAGCATACAATTCTTTCAACAGATACAAATTTGAATATTGGGATACACAAAAAAATTGTCAATCAATAAATTCTAAATATGCATATCCACAATACACCAATATCACGATTACTCACGACAGGTCAAACAGACACTTAGCAATGTATCAAGATGGACAACTCGTTGAAGAACAAATCCTTAGAAGAAGTTTTTTAGACACGAAAAGGGCTTGGTTCTATATTGGAATCGGTGACAAAAGAGAACACGATAGAAAAAGTTTTCGTGGATTCGTTAATGAGTTTGGTTATTGGGACAAACCATTACAAAAAAATGAAATACAAGAATTACATCAATCACAAGGATTTAGTTTACTAAATAATTACGAACAATACAATAGTTCAGATAATTTAAAAATTTACTATGATTTCAAACATACCAAATTAGATGAAAATTACAAGTATGATTCCGGTCAAGTATTGAATCTAAAAACTAAAGAATATGACGCAACATCATATCATTCAATACCTAAAACCATACAAGACATTGAATCAAAAACCATAGCTATTCCCGCCAGAAGAAATAGTTTGTTTGAAATGATAGAACACGAATCCGAAGGATACTTTGAGGGTGGTTGGAAAACTAAATCCACAAGATTAAATCAATTGAGGTTTTATAATGAAATCTTAAACAATGAAACTAATTTAGATTCAGATGGACTTTCCACACTTAAATATACGAAGATTTCCGATACAAGTCAAGAAAAATATTCATTTATTTCGGTGGAGTTGTAATGTATAAAATTGGAGTAATGGCAGGAAATTATGATATAATTCATCCAGGTTATATCTATGCTTTTAAAGAAGCAAAATCTTTGTGTGAGAAATTTATCATAATGTTACATACAGACCCAAGTATAGAACGACCAGAAAAATTAAAACCCGTATTATCAATTAAAGAAAGACTTGACACTTTACACTCTATTCGTTATATTGATTTTGTCATTCAATACGATACTGAAAAAGATTTACTCGGATTAATCAAATGGTTAAATCCAGATGTAAGATTTATCGGAGATGATTATCGTGATAAACGATTTACCGGTGATGACTTAGGTATCACAACACATTATATTAATCGTGACCACGGCTGGTCAACTACTAAATTTAAAACCTTAATCTCAAAAACACTATGAAGTTAGGAATTTGCATACCATACAGAGATAGTGGAGACGGAGTTCGTTTTGGACACTTGGATAGATTAATTCCACACTTGGAAGAATTCTTAGGAAAACAAGGTATTGACTTTACTTGTTATGTTGGACATCAAATAGACGACGGAAAGTTTC
>Ga0208644_1002013_pt1 | contig 16481 bp, 19 predicted proteins | sample VirMetDEL_Nov_18_FD_184517 | JGI IMG/M metagenome (GOLD analysis project Ga0208644, IMG submission 184517) | Aqueous microbial communities from the Delaware River and Bay under freshwater to marine salinity gradient to study organic matter... | ecosystem: Environmental > Aquatic > Marine >... | reverse complement strand
AGCGATTTTGGAGGTGAATCCTGCGACCAAATACTCGCTATCACCGAAAGCCTGCCAGGGCATCCTGCGCCGAGCCGAGAAGCGGGGAAAGGAACTGCCGGAGATGCTACAGAAAGCGTTGGAGAGGTAGTCTCATGGAACGGAGACACAACCCCCAAGGCTTCCGAGGATGTATCGGTAACTCTGCGTAGCCAGCAAGGCGGGGAAGGCGTGGGGGTGGCATTTACCGCATCTGACCGATCAAACAAGGCGGCATGGGAGGGTGATATTAGTGGGACGATAAATTGTCAGATGAACTCGGAGTCGAGCAATTTGCAAATGGGTGTCCGAGAAAATTTAACAGTCCGCCGACTCACTCCAATCGAATGTGAGCGCCTACAGGGATTCCCCGATAATTGGACATCGGAAAAGATGGAACTGACCCTTGAAGGGAACGAGTGGAAGGCTACCAGCAAGGTGGTCAAACAGGCAGATGGTCCACGCTATAAAGCGATGGGAAATGCAGTCACCGTAAATGTGGCTGAGTGGATAGGGAAACAGATTGGAAAGGTATTAAGCTGATGAGTGAGTTTCTAGGATGGGCGAGCTACCCGTTGCGATTTCTCTGCGTACATTGCGGAGAGGAGTGCGACCTCGAAGATAAGCACGAGCATAAAAACTGCGAAGAACAGGAGGAACAAAATGAAGACTGAATACAAAATGGGATTGGGATTACCCCGTGGATCAAAGGTGATCGTGAAGGCGGGAAATAGGCAGGCAGATATAACCTTAGTCGAACAGGAGGATGGACATACCTGGAGGCTACAGATCGATAGGGATCTCCCCGAGACGGAATATCCGACTCTCGAAAATGCGATCCTATCGGCAGAAACTTTATTTCGGGAAGTGATATGATTGTAGCCTTTGACCTGGAGACTGTGTGGAGTAAAAACTACTCGGTCGCAAAGATTGGCCTCGACCGATATGTGAAGCATCCCGACTTCCGAGTCACCCTAGTATCCATCGTAGCAGAGGATGGATTTGAATGGGTAGGGGAGCCACAGAGGTTGCCGGTCGAGCGCCTAAACGGCCATACCTTAATCTCCCATAATGCTGAGTTTGATTCGGTCTGCGCTCGAGCCGCAATCTATAGAGGGCAGATGCCCGAGTTTATGCCTGCCGAGTGGATATGCACAGCCGATATGGCATCGTACCACCAGCTTCCACGCTCCTTGGCGGGTGTATATAAAGAACTATTCAACGAGGAATTATCTAAGGATGCCCGTGAGCAGATGGCAGGATTATCCGTTGAAGATATTCAGGCGAACTCTAATTTTATCAATTACACATTAGAAGATAGTCGAGCCTGTCTCCGTGTATATCAGGAACTGGATGTCGGATTTTCTAGGAAAGAGAGAACACTTTCTGCACTCACCCGTAGGATCGCAAACAGAGGTTTGGCGATCAATGGTCCACTCTGCCAGCAGTTTATAGATAAGGCAGAAAAGATCCTCGAAGAAGCAGACAGGAAGACAACCGAGTGGAGGCAGGCAAACCTCGCCCTGCAAACCTATCAGAAATTAATCATGGGCCAAAGAGCAGACCGCCGAGTACCCACTCGCTTAAAGTATTGTGGCGCTCCCCATACCAAGCGATGGAGCGGTGGAGGAGTAATAAACTTCCAGGCTATTCCTAACGATGAGGTGGCCGACACTTCTGCCCGTAGATGCTTGGAAGCACCACAGGGTAGGGTGATCGTATCGGCCGACCTCTCGCAGATCGAACCTCGGGTAATTGCTTACCTGGTAGGCGATGCAGACTTCCTCGGCCTAGTGCGTGGAGGGATTGATATATACGAGGCACATGGTCGGGCATCCAAGCTCTACAACGAGGATGAACCAATGGCCGAGCTTGCACCTGAGATGAGGAAACTATGCAAGGCTAGACTGCTCGGGCTGGGCTATGGTTGTGGGGCAACGAAGTTTCTAGAAGTAGCAAAATCATTCGGTGTGAATATGACCGAAGCAGAGGCGAAAAAGCAGGTGCTTCTATATCGAGCGCAGAACCCCGATGTGATGCTGGCTTGGTCCAAAATGGAGGACCAATTTCGTGAGTGGATGAAGGAGACTCCTGAATGTATCACATTTGAAACACGCTGTGGTTTACCCGTCCGATACTTCAATGCCTATGAGCAGAATGGAGAACTCTTTGCCTCGACTACCCGAGGATATGAACCGGTAAAACTCTACGGGGCTAGGCTGTTTCAAAACATCGTACAGGCAACAGCCCGATCCATCTTTGCAGACGCGCTTATTCGTATCGAAGATGCCGGTCTGCCGATCTGCCTCCATGTACATGACTCGGTAACCCTAGAGGTTGGAGAGAACGAGGGGCAGGCGGCACTTGATCTTTTAATCAAAATACTAACCGAGGAACCCAAAAGCTACCCTGGTCTACCCTTGGCCGCCGAGGGGGAAATCAAAACACATTACTGATTATGAAGTTCTTAAAAAACTTAGACTATACACAGGTGCAGGATGATAACTGGAGGTTTTATAGGGATATTGTTTTAAATTCTAAAAATTATTCTAACCGAGGGCAGCAATCGCGTGAATTGATATCATTTTCAGCAATGCGCTATCATGTCCTATGGGGTGAGCAAATTGTAGTCGACAAGCAAGTATCGGACGATTTAGCACAAACCGATTTAGAGGAAATCACATTTAAGGAACTGCCTATATTGCATGATTCTCTAGAGTTTTATTTTGATGACCCTCAACTGGGAACTTTTTTCTTAAATACTGCCGAACCAGAAAAGCTCGCAGATGCAATAGATATTTACTATAAAAGAAGAGAACTAGATCTTTATAAAAAGATTATCTTTAATTATCAAACTGAAGATAATTTGTATGCTCATATTATAAGAGCTACAGGAAATCTAACTAAAGCATCTTTATTGAATGTAAATAGCCATCTTGAGGATGTTTACGATATGTTATTCCTGTGCTTCAAGGTTTTAATCTATGCCTCAATACCTAAATTAAAGCCTAAACAAATAGGAAAAAAAGAACTTAGGTTTGGTGGGAAACCAAAAGTAAAAGGCAGACCACATTTACCGATCAATCGAGTGGTTTATTTACCTCGTGAGCAGATCATTGACGGGCAGGGCATGACCGAAAGAACCGGCAAAAAGTACAACTTCTATGGCCGGCGTGGATTTATGAGAACATATAAGCATGAACGATACACGAAGATGCGAGGCAAGATTCAATATATGCCTCCTATTCCCCCAAAGGATGAAAAACCTAAAACCACCTACAAGGTAGTAAACGCATGAAACAACTGGTGGAATGGTTGGCGTATACAGGATTCATGCTCCTGGCGATAGGGGCATGGATATGGGTAATTATCGCATTCTTTTGTGCGATTATGGGAGGAGCTGGATTTACTGAATGAAAAATAAAAATATAGAAACTGTAGGAAATGGACCCGTTTTTGATTCGATCCGTGCATGGCTTGGAGACGATCAGCGAGTGTATGTGAAAGTCGAAGGCATGGGGAATATCAGAACAGTATTTTTTAGGCTAGATGAGTTGAATGAATTGAAAGATGGCAGTCCGTTAGACCCATTGGTTGCCAAAAAAATGGCAGATGCCGAGAAGGAATTAAAATCGGTAGAGGAACAACTTCGTATTCATAAGATAAAGCTAGGCAAGGAACTAAAATCCTTGGAGGCTAAAAAGGAAAAGTTTGATCGGTACTACGAGAAGAAAAAGGAAGAGGCGAATGAACTGATCGCCAAGAGTGCTGATATTCATTCCCGAAAGTTTATTAAGTCATGCTCGGATTTTTCTAAATCATTAATTGATTTCATGGAGAAAAAAGGATGACGAGTACAGCACCTAAACTGATAGGATTATGTGGTCCTAAAGGAGTGGGGAAATCGACCTATGCACGATCCCTCGGTGGCGTGACCCTGTCATTCGCCACACCGATCAAGGAGATGCTCAAGGTCGTCCTTCCCCATCCCGCTTGGCTGGATCGAAAGGAAGAACCGATACCAGGATTTCCTGAAGGTATTACTACCCGTAACATGTTACAGACACTAGGCACAGAGTGGGGCAGGGAATCCATTTATCCTAACATATGGGTCGATGCGGCCAAGCGCATAGCCGAGCCATACCTCGGTAAGCGCCTCGTTGTATTCGATGATATCCGATTCCCCAACGAGGCATGGGCGATCAAGCGGTGGGCTGACTTGTACAAAATATCGTACAAGATCATACACATCTCTCGGGAAGGCCACGAAATCGATCCAAGCGATTCCCATATCTCCGAGCATGGCATTCCTAAACATTTTATAACCGAGTGGGTGACTGTGGATGACGAACAGCAGGCCGAGTAATTCCATCCGTAAGATGGCCACCGATGCCCGTCTCCGGCAAATGCTCAGAGCATTACCCGAGGACCACCGAGGATACACTCAGGACGAGATTGCCCGAAAAGCAGGTGTCGCCAAGCAGACGATCTCCAAGATCGAACGAGGGGCGATGATCAAAATTACCGAGCAGATCACCCGACTCCTAGCAGAAGAATAATATGGCCACCCTGAAAGGAGATATACGCAAGTTTATTGAAAACTTGCCCAATGGAATGCTTTCTCACCATGACAAAATTGTATTACCGTTAGCATATATAATTACAAGGTACGAAGAAGATTATGCGAAGGTCGAGCAGATGATCGAACATATCCTCCGGAATGTCCAACATCGGCCACATCAACCAAATGAATTACGAAATGCTATAAATGGAGCATATCATCGACATAACAACCCTGACCTGCCGAAAAACCCCATAAAAGTAGCGCAACCTGACCCCGCCCTAAAAGAAAACAACTTAGGGTATGCCGGTCTATTCGAGAAGTTCACCCTCCGATCCGACCCCATTCCGATGAATGCCGAGGATGCGCTTAAAGGACTCTTCCATCTTGACGAATCAATCTTTGTCCAGCGGGTAGTCGCCGAGCGATCTGCACCCATGACCATAGCACAGGCAATCGCTATGCCCGATCTAGCCGACTACCAGTTCACCACATACAATACCTTTCCCGCCCATGCGCCTAACCGGTCCGAAGCACAAGTGTATGGGCGAAAGTATTTACTACACGAGACCGATGATCCTGACCTCTCCTTTGAGCAACAATTAGGGCTTATTAAACGCCTCGAAACAGAGGCCGAGTTAAAGATGATTGTAAACTCAGGAGGGAAATCTCTACACGCCTGGTTTAAGTGGACTCCTGGTAACAAGGCATCATTCCTTGAACTCTCCCAAAAGCTCGGTGGAGATCCACGATTCAAACTAATGAATCAACTCTGCCGATTACCCTGGGGAACACGCAGAAAGGAAGGGGAACCCTATCCAGCCAAGCAGGAGGTAATCTTTTGGAAGCAATAGCCCTACAAAAAACCATCGCAAGACGGTTTATTAGCTTAGGGGTTCCTATGGAGGATGCTGTAAACTTTGCATCCTGTATGGACGAGACAAACCTAGTTATCATTGTCCGTAAGGAAGGCGAAGGGAAGCCCGACTTTATTATCTTAGTAAAACATAAACATTAAACATACAATCATACGCAAATGGCATACAGAGAAGACTACTTAAAACCCGAAGTTCTAGCAGATATCGATGAAATCGACCGATACCTATCATCAAAAGGTCAAATTGATTATTCTGCCAACAAAACACAAACCCAGCAGGATTCACCCCCGACTGCATATTCCATAGCTATCGAAGATCCGCTTCCACCGCCCAAGTTTTTCTCTCTCTCTCAAATGATAGAGATTAATAGAGACCCATCCACCTTGCCCAACCAAATTATTGAGGGTGTACTCTACAAAGGGTCCAAGATGATCATATCAGGCTCCTCCAAGGCGGGTAAAACCCTATCCCTCCTTCACCTTGGCCTCGCTGTAGCCAATGGACAGCCCTGGATGGGCCACAATACACACAAGGAAGGGTCGAAAGTAATCTATTTAGATTTCGAGCTAAAGCCCCGTCTAGCCGCTAGGCGGATTGCCGAAATTGTAAGGGTCAATCCAGGCTACCTGCCAACTACCCAAAACTTTCTCTACTGCGGACTACGAGGCCAATCCCGTACCCTCGAAGACCTCGTCCACCACATCGAAGACCTTGAGGATTACCAGCCCGATATGGTAATAGTCGATCCATTCTACAAACTCGCAACAGGAGCAGATGAGAACGATGCCGGTGCTATCTCCGAAGTGGTAAACCGCATGGAGAAGTTCTCCGAACGATTAGACTGCTCATTCGTATATGCCCACCACTTCTCCAAAGGAAACAAGTCTGACACAGACCACATCGACCGGGCAAGCGGGTCAGGCGTGTTTGCCCGTGACCCCGATGCTATCCTTACCCTAACACCCCACGAGGAAGAGGATCACCTCGTACTCGAGGCCACCCTCCGAGACTTCCCAACTCCCGACCCCCAAGTGGTAGAATTTTCATGGCCAAACTTTATCCATAAGCCCGACCTAGAACCTAAATTAAGAAAAGCAGGGCAGTCGAAAGAGAATAAAAAACTAAACGAAAAGCTATCCAATGCTCTTATCGAATTGCTCAAACCTAACTCGATTATGGGTCTAAATAAACTCAGAAAACTACTCCAAGAGAAAACAGGCGAGTCGATTGGTGATAAGAAAATGGATAAAATACTACTGATTTGTAAGGATAATATTAGTGTACATAAGACCGAAAATGGTGTCGGAAACATTTATTCTTATACCGAGTAGGATATGGGCAGATTACCTTGTAGAACCACCACCCCCCTCCCTTATATATTAGGAGGAGGGTGGTGGTAAAACAGGCTATAGTAGTACCTACTTCCCTGGCAGGGTAAGCTATGGCCTCCAAAGTCGGCCATTAGCTATTGCTTCGCAATACCTACCGCTCACACCTACCACCCCTTACCCTGTCGGACGGGGTAAAGGGAAGTCGGTACTACGATACAATAGCCTACAAGCTCGACCACCTACTCAGATTATCATCGTAAAAGATTTGAACCGCTTACTACTCACTCGTAAGAACCGAATACACAGCTTAGTCAGGATTGCTCGTAAAAGGCTTTGATCGGGTAAAGATGAGTCAGAAGACTCGCTGGATAGGGAAAAGGCTAAATAGATGCCTTCCTGCCCCTTTTAGGGCTATTCCTGTGAGTTAGCCTTCGGTAGCTTATCAGCTAACTCGTCAACCACTTGACCTACTGATAACTTCTTAGCCAGCCCATACTGCTTGATCAGGTCACGGGTTGCCGGATCAACCATGCAATGGAATCCGACACGGCGAACCCCAGGGCGGTTAGGCGGTCGGCCGGTTTGATTTGGGCGCTTACCACCCCATTCTTTTTTATCGGTCATCTTGGTCTTCAATATCTTTTTCGGTATGAAAGCAAGTACAAGCCTCTGTGTCATCGATATGACAGACTAGCTGGCAGATCGGACAGGTGTAATAATTATCATCGTTCATGTGGTTTATGATAAAGATTTAAGCTGAATACATCTAACTCCATCAGAGTCACGGCCTTGATATTCGTATTTGACTGACTCAAATAATCCATTTTGTAAGTTTGACCTAGCAACTATTTGAGCTTCTTTTCTGGTAGACCATCCACCGCCATACATAGATATTTCTCCTTTGCGATTAACGATCTCGCCTTGTTCGTTAGTAAATACCCAAACATTTCTTTGGGCGGTATCGTAAAATTTTCTGATTATAATATTCATTACTTTGCTAAATGTTTCAATTGTTCTTTGATTCTGTTGAAGAGCTTCACGGCCTCAACCTGTTGGTTAGCGCAAAACTTTTTTCTAGTTTCATTGTGACTCTCGTTCTTTATTTTCTGTTCGCCCCAATAAAGGCCATGTCTGAGTAGGGCATCGGTAATTATATTTAATTCTTTTTTTGTAAAGTTCATGTAATTGGTCTCCTTAGTTTAATTGAATGAGGGTGGGGTTGCTCTAAATGAATTCTCATAATATTTAGTTCCAGTATCATGGAACCATTCAGTCTGACTTCTGTCCGATGGGTTATATTTTATGATTTGCAAATCTTCGACAACTCTGTGGCGATTTCTAGCAATCCAATTTTGTGCAGATTGAATCTTTGCAAATTTAGGTGAATAAACAAAAGAGCGAACTCCAATGAAAAATGCTTGGTATATTGTTTTGTTATTATCGTTATTCATACCCTCAATCTAGCTTACCTGTACAGAAAAGCAAGATATATTTTACATTTATTTTTAACAATGTTGTAAGTGCCTAATAGTTAGTAGGCTAGGGGATGAAAAAAATTAGGACTCTACATCCGTAACCTCTGCCTCAATAACTTTTTCGTTCTTGAGGTTAGCCAGTTCTGCTCGGATTTCATCGAGGGATAAAGATTTCTTCACCTCTATGGTTTGAGTCGGCTCACCTTCGTACTGGCGATGCTTATCAATCAGTATGCCGGTAGCGATAGGGAGGACTCCTGATGGGATTTCATCGTCTTGTAGCTTCGTTATGAGACTTTCAACAGCAAGATGAGTCGCAGTACCTATTAAGGCTCGTAAATGCTTTTTAGAGTCCTTGAGAGTCTCCTGTTCCCTAGATCGAACGATAGAGACAGTATGAGGTGAAACTTTACAGGACTTGCAGATTTGTTTGATCGTTGCCCCTTGAGCTAACATTTGAACGACCTGGGCATAATCCTTTGGCCTTTTATCGTAAAGCTGTTGGCCTGTGAAGATAGCTGGGCAGACCTCTTCAGTCTTTAAGTTAGCTGGAAGGTTCTCAGCGTATCCGACTTTTCTAGGTCTTGTGGTAGGCATCGATTTAATCGGTGTAGCAATTTGAGAACTAATTCTCAATAAGGATTGATGCAAGTCTAATTAGACATAATCCCTATTTCACGAATCATTTTTTGTCCGTTTTGCTATAAATTTGGTAAAAATAAAACAATTTATACTTTTTTGCCGAAATCACATAAAAATTTTAGGCTCCAGGAGGGGGGGAGGGGGTCTGCCAACCGGCCCCGCGATCACCGCCGACCGATTATAGCCCATAAAAAAATTCTGACAAATTGCCCAACCCGAGGTGACCTCCTATCGATAATCTGTTATCATTAGCCATGCCTCTCGAATGGTCACCGCATCCCGCCATCCCGCCTCTCAGCAAGGCAGAGATGCTGCGGATGACACCTGAGAGCATCCTCGCCTATTGGGAGAGAAGGGAAGAAGCGATCAAGCTGGAGAAGGATGATCCATATCGACATGGTTTTGAACTGGATACATGGAAATTAGCGGATAGGGAGCTAAAGTCGCATCAGGAGATCCTCCTTATGGGAGGCAATCGTGCGGGCAAGTCTGAACTTTGTGCCAAGCGGGTTGTGCAATGCCTCGTAGAGAACCCAGGTACTATTATTTGGTGTCTTACAGAGACCTCGGCCAATTCGATTCAGTTCCAACAGAAGCTGATATTTAAGTATCTGCCTAAAGAATTAAAGACACTAGGTAGGGGGAAGGTCGGGTATGTAATGTATTCGCTTAGAAATGGATTTACTGCCGGAAAGTTCACTCTGCCTAACCGCTCTGAATGTATTTTTCGTAATTGGTCCCAAGATATCAGCACGATTGAGGGTGGAGAGATCGGCTGTCCGCAAGAGCCGCTCAACGGCACCCACAACATTGGGTACTGGGCGGACGAATTGGTGCCAATGCCGTGGGTGGAGACTCTTCGTTTTAGAACTGTGACCCGAAATAGTAAAGGCATCATCAGTTTCACCGCCGTGGACGGGTGGAACTCGGTGGTAAAGAGTATGTTGACGGGAGCAAAGACTGTGGAATCGGCAAAAGCTGATCTTTTGGATGGCGAGGAGGTTCCATTGGTCCAACAGCCCTTAAGGAAGGCCTCGAGTGTGGTGTATTTCCATACTGCGGCTAATCCATTTGGTGGATGGTCGGCCATGAAGACGCAATTGGAGGGGGAGAAGAGGGAAACGATCCTTTGTCGGGCGTATGGAGTGCCTGTAAAAGCGTCAAAGACTGTGTTTCCTGCCTTTTCTGACAAGAATATCGTGCAGGCCAAGGAAGTACCTGTTTTAGCGGACGATGCAGATGCCTCGTGGGTGCTTTCGATAGACCCTGCTGGGGCAAAGCCTTGGACGATGGTGCTGTTTGGGATTGATCCACATGGGGTAGCCTGGGCGGTTAAGGAGTTTCCTGACTTTGATAGTTATGGTGGATGGATTGACCTGACAAAGGGGGATAAGGTTAGTGCAGGTGAGGCGGCACAACCCAATGGGTTCGGATTAAAGGACTATGCAGAGGTGATTAGGCGGATGGAGGGTGATCGATTTGTGGATCGTATCATCGACCCGAGGTTGGGAGCGGCGAGCTATCAGAAATCGGAAGGATCTTCTAACATTATTGATGATTTAGCGGAAGAGGGCTTACCGGTCGTCCCTGCGGAAGGTTTGGACATCGAGACGGGCTTGCAGGCGATAAATAATTTACTGGCATGGGATCGTACTAAGGAGATGGGGCTGGGGAATCATCCTAAGCTGATGATTTCGGATGAGTGTCAAAACTTGGTTGCCTGTATGCAGGAGTATCAGACGGGAGATTTGAAGAATCCGGCTAAGGATATGGTGGACTGTGTGAGATATTTCGCCGTAGGGAATTTTGAATATTTTGACCAGGAGGAATTGGTCGGAACAGGAGGGGGGAGTTATTGATGAAGAGTAATAAGGTGATGCCTGGGCATCGTAATCAGATTGTATTATTAAGGCAGGCTGGGGAGACTTGGCCGAAGATCGCCAAAGCGGTCGGCTTCAGCCGAGCGACTGTACAGAAGGTGTATAAGGAGGAAGTGGCGAAGGAAGCACCTCCTGTGATTGAGGTGGAAAAGCCGAGGTATGAGAAGGCCAGGGTATTAGCGATGGTCCCGAATCCTCGTTTAATGCGGATATACTTTGAGGATCGGGATGAGATTGGTGTGTGCGTGAAGAGGCCACAGGACAATCACCCGCCCAAGAGTCAGATATTAGTGAAGAAAGTAGATGGGGAGGAAAAGCTGTACAGATTGGTATGAACCACCCCAAGCGAAGGATAATCGCATTGACGCGATGCTTCGTGAAATGGTGGTGGAGCAGGGGCTAGAATCCTTGGTTACAGGAAACGAGCCAAGACCACTAACGATTCAGGAAATTGCTGACTTCGTGGGGGTTGGTTTCACATCGCTTCAGAGAATTGAGCAACAGGCTCTGAATAATTTGAGAAAAAAAATGTTAAACTTGAAAGGTTAAAATGGAAACGGAAGTACAAATATATGAGGAAAAGCCTGATGTGGATGGGCTTAAAGAGGATTTTGAACGGGCAAAAGCAAACCTTAGTTGGTGGATGGATAAAGCCGAGGATGCTCGGGAGGTTCGCTTTAACGAATGGGCAGGAAAGAGTGGAGATGGCAAGAAGCATGGACCTGAAGCCTTTCCATTCGATGGGGCATCCGACCTCGATCCCAATGTCATCAACCCATTAATCGATGGGGATGTCGCGACTCTCACGCAGGCCCTGTCGCAGGCCAACCTGGTAGCCGCGCCTGTGGAGAGCGGTGACATTGCATCAGCCAAGCTGGTGAGTGAATTTTTGAAGTGGCGAATGGGTACGATGGATGAACTGATGAGGGAGTCATCGATTGGTGCAAATTATTTATTACAGAATGGACTGACCTTTTTCGGTACATACTGGAAGCAGGAGAAGACGAGGAAGTTCGAGCCTATTAGTTTGGACCAAATTGCGGAGCAATCACCTGAACTGGCTATGGCTATCCAGGACCCTGAAATGAAGGAGGGAGTCGAGGAGATGTTTTATCCGATGTTCCCTAACCTGAAGAAGAGACGGGTGAAGAAGATGCTTAACGAACTTCGCAAGACAGGTGAGACCGAAATTCCGACCGAAAAAGTGGTCGTTAATCGTCCGGCAGTTAAAGCATATGAGCTTGGGCGCGAATTAATCGTGGATAGCAATGTGATCGACCTGGAGTCCGCCCGTTCCATCCATTGCTTGCATTACTATACACCTGAAGCATTGAAGCAGAAGGTCAATGAGGGGTGGGATGCCAAGTGGATCGATGAAGCTATTGAGAAGGCTAAAGATTTTTACGAGGAGGAAAGATATAGCGACTCCATGATGTCCTATGACTATGGGAACAATTATGGAAGCCAGCACTACGAGGGATTGATTAAGGTTATTACTACTTATCGTAAGGAGTTGGATGAGGATGATGTACCTGTCGTTACCAAGACCTGCTGGACTGAAGAAATGGAAGAAGCTGGGTTCCATGAGCCTGTCGGGTATGACGAGGGAAGATATCCATTCGTATGTATCACGAGAGAGCATTTAAACCATCGTTTATTGGACTCTCGGGGATACCCTGAATTGCTCAAGAGCTATCAGATTGCGGCCAAGACAGAGATGGATGCGCGGCGTGACCAGGCAAGCATGACCACTTTCCCTGCTGTGGAATATCCGATTGGCCGCCGTCCCGAGCGTTTAGGACCAGGTGCATTCTTGCCTGTTCGCAGGCGTGGAGAGGTTGGATTTGTGGAGACACCGAGGTATTCACCAGCATCGACACAGGTGGAGATGGATATCCGCAAGCTATGTAATCGCATAACCGGTCGGGCGACTGGTCCTGAAGATGCGGTGGAAGCCAATGTGATTAAACAGCACCTGGTAAACTGCTGGCTCAATGGATGGAAGGAGATCCTCAAGAGAGTGTGGTGCTTGGATCGTACTTATTCAGGACCGATGATATGGTTTCGGGTAACAAATAACGAGCAGGGCGCACAGCTTATCTTGGATGAAACTGCGGAGTTGTATGACTTTAATATTTCATGGAACTCGATGAATGCAGACGAGGAGAAGGTTCTACAAAAGCTGGATACCGTTGGTAAGCTAATGGCAAGCTATGACAGAACTGGGCAAGCTCGCTTTGATGTGTACTTGAGAAAGGTACTGGAAGCAATCGATCCAAACCTTGCTGGTCAATTAATCATGCCTCAACAGGAGGCCACAACGAAGGAGATTATTGAGACATCGAACGACATCGCCAAGATCGCAAGTGGTCAGGTTGTCAATGCACCCGAGCAGGGGGCAAATGCACAGCTTCGTTTACAGGTATTACAGCAGTACATTGCCGGAAGTGAAGCGATACCAGCCACCGATGTGCAGGATAGACTGCAAAACGATGAGAACTTCGCCAAGAGACTACAGACCTATGCTAGTCAGCTAGAGTTCCAATTAACTCAACAGCAGAACGCTAGGATCGGACAGTTAGGAACTGCCCCAGGCAATGTACCAGGCACAGCAGTAGCGGCATGACGATACAAGACGCAGTTGCTGGCTTAAAGGACTTAACTGAGTTCAAAGCCTTAGTTGAATTTATAAAAGAACAGAAAGAATCGTGCTTAGTAGATTTCATGGATTACCAGCACATCGACAGCCCCGAGAAACTTGCCCGACTATCGGGTGAGATTGCCGCCTTTCACCGCATTATAACATTGATCGATGAGAAAGATGACTGAGACCCCTCATCAGAAATTCAAGACCGAGCATCGAGCCTTATTAAATCGATGGTTAGAGGAGTCTGATATTGAGGACATGGACATGGCAAAGATTGCAATGGACGATCTCAATGAATGGTTGGATGAGGATGTATTGGAGTTCGAGAGCGAGATAGACCTTTCGGACGAAGATGAAGAGGAAGGGTAACCTTTACGAACAGCAGTTTTTCATCGAGGCATTAAAGAATGGCCTCGAAGTATTCACCCCATTAGGGGACTACCTTCCACAGGACTGCATCGTAATGAACCAGGCAGGCCGAGCCTTTAAGGTGCAGGTCAAAGGCACAGGTGGTTTAATGAAAGAAGGCAGGGGTGGAATTGGCAGGTATATGGTTACTGCGGCCACCGGCTCCAAAGAGAAAGATCCAATCGATTGTACAAAGGTGGATGTAGTGGCGGCCTATGTGGAACCTCGCAACTGCTGGTACTTGATCCCATGCCTGCAAGTGTCGGGCATTCGATTAACTCTATGCCCTCATAACCCGCAGAGCCGAGGGAAATATGAGAAGTTTTTAGAAAATTGGGAAGTTTTTAAAGTTTCCTGAATAATTGTCGTTTTCATCTGCTAAAATTGTCATTGGCGGGGTGTATCTACTCCGCAGAACAACGCAAGAGAGTGCGAACTCTACAAACGCAGAGAAATTATGGCAGAAACAGTTATTAGCGAGGCTCCGGCTGAGACGGGAGCAGAAGACAATCAAGCGCAAGGCCCAATGAGCATGGAAGATTTGGCGGCATCCTTTGTTGACCAGGTCGAACAGGATCAGAAGGCATCTGACGATGAGGCTAAAGCGGAACAAACCGAGGGGTCCGAAGAGGCAGAAGCATCGGAAGAGGAAGATGTTCTTTCACAGTTTTCCGAAGAGGAAGATACCGAAGAGGAAACCGAGCAAGAGGATGAAGAATCTGACGAGGAGGAGGAGTCTGAAGAAGAACCTCCCAAGGCAGTCGGGAAGCTCCTAAAGCAGGTTAATAAACTAACCGCACGGGCTAAGTCAGCAGAAGAAACTGCTGAAGCACTCAAGGCCGAGATTCAATCTCTCAAATCCAACAGCCAACCTACTGAGCAGGCAACCGGCCAACCTGAATTGGAAAATATTCAAACCTTTGAAGACTTGCAAAAGTTGCAGAAGGAAGCCCAAGCCGCCAAGAAGTTCGCCCTACAGAATATCGGGAAGGATTATGTCGAAGTCGATGGCAAGGAATATAGCGATGATGATATCCGCAACATCCTTACCCAGGCAGACGAGTACCTTACTGAAAAGATTCCAGCACGGCATAACTACTTGAGGGAAAAAGCTCAATGGCAACAGGACACTATCGCCACACATCCCTGGCTTAACCAGGACGATGAAACGGCAGAGGCTCGGAAAGAATTATTCGGAGGATTAAAGCGCCAGTATGGCGACATCCTAAACAATCTACCAAACGGCGATTTTGTAGCGGCCACCCTTGTAAGAGGGATTGAGGCACTACAGTTGGAGAAAGCGGCCAAAACTGCACCAAAAAAGAAAGCAGTCACCAAGCCAAAGACTCCACCACCAACGGATGGAGGCAACGCCAGCCCACCAATCGAAAACGCCAATATTCGGAAACAGAAACAGAAAGAAGCGATTAAGCGCAAAGGACCACTCTCGGCAACCGATCTAGCCGCATTTCTTAGCGACTAAACTTTAATTCTTAAAATTCAAAATCTTATACCAAAATGGCCTTAGCAACTTCCTATAATGTGGACGGAGTAAAAGGTGCAAGAGAGAACCTTGAGAACCTTCTCAAGACTGTCGAGCCTACCGAAACTCCTCTTTACTCAACTCTCTCTCAATCCGCCGCTCCTAAAGCGACTCTTAACGAATGGTTAGTCGATTCCCTTGCCGATCCTGAGATCGGTGGCGTAATCGATGGCGTTGATCTTGATCTTAGCACCGCTCAGAACTTGATCGATTCCCGCGCTCGTCTTGGCAATCGTGTTCAAACTTTTCGTGACTACTTTGCAGTCTCCCGTCAGGCTGAAATGGTCGATGTAGCTCCAAATGGCACAAACGGTCTCTTCAATGCCAGCAAGGCGAAGAGTCTCATTCAGTTGAAAAGAAGTATCGAGACGGCTATTGGTTCAGGAAATGACCAGGTTGCAGGCACAGGTTCTGTAGGTTCTCTTTTATGTGGACTCGGAACTTGGTCAAATCCATCCGCAACTGGTAACACCTTTGATACTTCTTTAAAGCAACAGTTTCGTGCAGTAAGTGGTTCCCGCGTATCCTTGGCATCCTTGACCGAAGACGCACTTCGCGGACTTCTTCAAGCTGTTTACACCGCTTCCGGCGCTAAGAGCAACTTCAAGTTGTTTGCTGGTCCAGCCGTGATGAACAAAATCACCGACTACACTCGTGCGACTGTTACTAACAACCCAAGCTACCAGTTCACTCAAGATGTAAGTGGTAAGTCCTTGATTAGAAGTGTTTTAAGCTATGTTTCGGACTTCGGAAGCATTGATATAATCCCTGATCTATTTCTTGGACGAGTAAATGGTACTCCATCCGGTACAGACACCGCTGAAGGCGTAGTCAATACCGACCGTGCTTATCTCATCCCCGATGACGACACCGTATCCTTGAAATTCTTGGAAGGTATCTCCGTAATGGAACTGCCCGACAACGGTGGTGGAAAACGGGCCTTCTCAGAGTGTATGGCCACTTTGCGCATTGGCAATCCACGCGCTCTTGGTTCTATCGTTTAATTATTCATATCAAGCAATTAGTAGTTGTTTGTTTCTATGTGTTCAGCAAGGGGGCCGGCTTAGGGGTAGGCCGGCTCCCTTTTTTTTATAAGAA
>Ga0208644_1002010_pt1 | contig 16497 bp, 13 predicted proteins | sample VirMetDEL_Nov_18_FD_184517 | JGI IMG/M metagenome (GOLD analysis project Ga0208644, IMG submission 184517) | Aqueous microbial communities from the Delaware River and Bay under freshwater to marine salinity gradient to study organic matter... | ecosystem: Environmental > Aquatic > Marine >... | reverse complement strand
GCGGCTTAGGGGCAAGAAGCAGCAGGAGATACTCATTCACGAGCTCCTGCATCACGCACTCCCCCAGCTTGACGAGGATTGCGTGACTAAGACCGCGAAATGGATCGCGGATCACACATGGCGTTTTGGCATGCGTCGACTACAGCCCGACGTGCAGCCGGCGGCTAAGAAAAAGCCCCCTCAACCGGCACCGCCACAGACGCCGGATAACTAAGGAGCACACATGAGAATATTAAAGCTCGCGGCATTCGCTGCCGTTATCGTTGCTTGCCCTGAAACAGCCAGCGCTCAGTGGTGGAAGCCCGCCTCAATAAGTACAGAAACCCGCATCGTCGCGCATCCTGCAGGATGCCCTCGTCGGCTATTCTGCGGTTGCGGGGTGAGTGTCCGCGTCTTTGGACGCCCCGTCCGCCATCTTTATCTTGCGCGTAACTGGATGACATACCCGAAGACGTCACCGAAGAAGGGTGCGGTAGCGGCTAATCGCCGGCACGTCATGTTCATCGAGCATTACCTCGGAGGTAACCGCGCGGTTGTCTACGACCCAAATTCGGGTGGCCGCAAGACACGCATCCATGTCCGTGACCTCAAGGGCTATAAAATAGTGGACCCTACGGCGGGGACACATAAAAAATACGTAAATTTACGTAACTAGCACTTGAGAAATTTTCGTGTCGCGTTCAGAGTATGACGTACACGGTCAAACATGGAGGCAGACGTGGAAATGACTGAAACAGAACCGAGTAACAAGCCGCTACCAATGGACTACATCAGGGTATTCCGCATGACCCCGGCGCTCGCGTCCCTACTGTCGATGCTCATGACATCACAGACGGTAACCAAGGAGGACATAGAGAAAGATGGAAGGGTGGCGACGAACATCCGCGTTGCCATGTGCCGTCTACGTAAAGAACTACAACCGTACGACGTCACTATCCAATCTCGAAGGTTCATTGGGTACTGGCTGAACAGCGCCGACAAGCGCAAGGTCACCGCCGCCTACGACGAAGCGAGGGGGGCGTGATGCAGGTTACAACTACGCGAAATAAACCTAAGCCTTTTGCTTGGAGCTACTCCAAGCTCAAGAACTACGAGACGTGCCCTAAGCGGCACTGGCACGTCGACGTCGCGCGCGACGTGAAAGAGGAAGAAGGCGAGGCGTTGCTCTGGGGTAACGCAGTGCATAAGGCTCTTGCTGATCGCGTTGCCAGCGGTGTCCCGCTCCCCAAGACAATGACTGACTACGAGAAGTGGGCTGAGCGCATTCTTACCGGGCAAGGTAACGTATATGTAGAGCAGAAACTCGCAATCAATAAAGAGTTCGGCTCGACGAGCTGGTTCGGAGATGACGCATGGTATCGTGGCATCGGTGACGTCATTAAAGTTATCGGGCCAGTCGCACTGATAGTCGATTATAAAACAGGAAAGATACTAGAGGACGGCGTACAGCTCGCGCTCATGGCGGCATGTGTATTTGCACATTATCCAGACGTGCAGAAAGTCCGAAGTGAGTTTGTTTGGTTGAAAGAGGACGCCACAACCCGTGCTGATTTCGCGCGGGGAGAAATGGCGAAGATATGGCGCGACCTATGGCCCCGCATTGAGGCTCTCGAGAACGCACATAACACCATGACATATCCCGCTAACCCAGGCGGCTTATGTAAGCGTTGGTGTCCAGTCAAGCAGTGTCCACATCACGGTGAATAATATAAACTACTAATAGTACTACGCCATTAGGCCACCACCACTAATGGCGTAGACTAAATATTTTTGAATTAAACCTTGTCATCCGCCTACGGAATGGCAATATGGAGGTGGTGATGACGCCTGAAGGGCGGATCAAGTCTCAAGTAAATCGAGTTATATCTCGATATAAAGACGTTTATAAATTCATGCCGGTTCCGGGCGGGTTTGGCGTCTCAAGTCTTGATTACCTTTTATGTGTCAACGGGAGGTTTGTAGCTATTGAGACAAAAGCTCCCGGCAAAAAACCGACTGATCGTCAAAAGATGATTATCGGGCAGATAACTCGTGCCGGCGGTGTCGCATTTCTCATCGACGGGGCGGAAGGACTTCAACAACTAGAACAGTATCTCGAGCGCACCACCCATGCTCCCCATCCAGATCAGCCAGAAACACAAAGCTATAGGCGTGCCCCACCGCGCAGACGTAGCGAACCTCTTTCCGAATGCGAAGCAGGTGACGATGTCGGGCACTCCGACACTGATCGTCCCGCACGGACCGACTGAGACATTCCTTCTCCGTAAGCTGGGCTATGACGTCCCGGCTCCGATCCTGACGCACTACGACTGGTGCGGGGGGACGCCGTTCGAAGTCCAGAAAAAGACATGCGCCATGCTGACCATGAACCAGCGTGCGTATGTGTTAAATGGAATGGGAACTGGCAAGACTAAAGCTGCGCTGTGGTCGTGGCATTACCTCAGAGGTAACGGTTTTGCCAAGAAGTTGCTGGTTGTAGCGCCGCTGTCGACGCTGAAGTTTACGTGGGCACGGGAAGTGTTCCAGACGCTACCCGGCGTTAAAGCGTCCGTCCTGCACGGTACGAGAGCCAAGCGCCTGCAGATGCTCGATGATGAAGAGACCGAGATATTCATCATCAACCACGACGGCTTAAAGATCATCGCCGACGACATCGCTAAACGAAACGATATTGACAGTATTGTCCTCGACGAGCTGGCGGTCTACCGCAACGGTGGATCGCAGCGCACGAAAATAACTAAAAAAGTCGCCGCCAAGATGGCGTGGGTGTGGGGGATGACCGGGTCGCCCATTCCGAATGAGCCTACTGATGCGTGGGCGCAGTGCACGATTGTAACGCCCCACACAGTTCCGAAGTACTTCGGTCGTTTCCGTGACGACCTTATGCAACGCCTCACTCAGTTCAAATGGATAGCAAAGCAGGATGCTGTCGAGAAAGCATTCGCTGTCATGCAGCCGGCTGTCCGCTTCACACTAGATGATGTGGTCGAGCTACCAGAAATTGTCGAGCGGACACAAGATGTGGAGATGGGGCCAAAACAGGAGAAGGTCTATAAGGCTCTGCTCGACCATGCTCATGCTGCAATTGCGGCGAAGGAAATCACAGCCGCCAACGCTGGCGCAGTAATGATGAAGCTGCTGCAGGTCTCGACCGGCTGGGTCTACTCATCAGATGGCGGCACCGTCGCGCTCGATAACGACAAGCGCATATCGGCGTTGATCGACGCCATAGGGGCGACCGATCGAAAGCTATTGGTGTTCGCACCGTTCAAACATGCGTTGGGTGGGATCGCTGCGGCTCTTACCTCAGAAGGTATAGAGCACGCTGTTGTCTCGGGAGACACACCAGCAAATGACAGGGCGCACATTTTCAATCTCTTCCAGAACACGACAAAATATCGGGTTCTGGTCGCCCACCCCCAGTGCTTGGCGCACGGCATCACGCTGACCGCTGCTGACACAGTGATCTGGTTCGCGCCGGTAACGTCTCTCGAAATCTACGACCAAGCCAACCACCGCATTCGGCGCGTTGGTCAGAAACACAAACAGCTAATTCTCCACCTGCAGAGCACGCCGGTGGAGCGGAAGATCTACACCCTGCTGCAACGCAAACAGAGGGTGCAGGAGAAGTTCCTCGAGCTGTTCGAGGATGCAAGCAAGGAGTGACCATGAAGCGAGGGCATACTGAGAAAACAAATCTGGAGCCAATCGAAAAGATAATGGCTGCGTATGCGTACGAAGTACTTGGCGTGAACCAGCACCACATCGCGGCGCTATACGCTGTCAATCCTGGCAGGGTAGCTGAAGCGATCGATACAGTAAGGAGGGCGGTCGGACTACGGGAAGAACGTCTGATTAAACTAGACGAAGCGAGAGCAAAACTTACGGAGTGACACCACCATGACTACACCCACAGTGAACATCGCAGCGCGCGTCGATCAATTTGTTAAGTTGAGAGACGTCATTCGCAAGCTCGATGAAGAGCACAAGGAAAGGATGAAACCATACAGAGAAACGCTTGAGAAACTTAATTCGGTACTTCTCCTGCATCTCAATGAGATCAATGGAGAAAGTGTGAGGACAGATGCCGGGACCGTCTATCGGACGGCAAAAAAATCTGCTTCTCTCGCTGACCCCGCAGCGTTTATGGAATACGTCATAAGGGAGAACGCGTGGGATCTCTTGGACCGAAAAGCAAATGTTACGGCGATAGCCGATTTCATTGAGGAGAACTCGGTAACGCCACCCGGCGTTAACTTCTCAACCACCTTCACAGTCGGCGTCCGCCGCACATAACAGGAGCACACAATGAGCAATATTATTCCGGTTAATTTCGGCCCGGTCGCAAATGTCTTTGCGAACCAGAAAGTCGAGGACGAACTCTCGGCGGGGATTAGCGCAAGCTATGGCGTGCTGTCCTATCGCGGAAAAGTCTGGCGCACGAAGTATCGCGGCGAAGAACGCGACCTGATGCGCGAGGATGGTGATGGGCCGCGTGCCTCGATCGAGGTCGTTATTCTGAAGGCGTCTGTCGCGAAGTCCAAGATCTTTTATAAGGACGGCTACAAGGAAGGTTCGTCCGAGAGCCCCGATTGCTTCTCAACAAATGGCGTGACCCCCGACCCACTCGTCAAGGTCAAACAGGCTAACAGTTGCGATGCCTGCCCGATGAACGCCTGGGGTTCGCATATTACCCCGGCAGGTAAGCCGTCCAAGAAGTGCTCGGACAGCAAGCGCATCGCTGTCGTTCCGTTGAGCGATATGGGCAACGAGGCATTCGGAGGTCCGATGCTACTGCGCATCCCCGCCGGCTCCCTGCAGGAAGCTGCTTCGTTCTCCCAGAAGATGGCCCAGCTCGGGTATCCTCTTCATTCGATTGGAGTGCGTATTGGGTTCGACGTCAAGGAAGCGTTCCCGAAGCTGGTGTTCTCGGCAATCCGCCCGCTGAGCGAAGCGGAAGCTGGTCTGGCAGTATCCATGCGCGATGACCCTCGCACCATGCGTGTTCTGTCGGAAATGCAAGAAGCGCATAGCGACGCTCCCCCCGCTCCTCAGGTCCAGTCGGTTTTCGAACAGCCTGCTCCGGTTACCGCACCGCCTCCGGTAAAAGCTGCTGAAGAAGCCGCACCGGCCCAGAAGCGCGATTATAAGAAGAAGGCACCGGCACCGGCACCAGCCGCTCCGGAAGAGAACGCATCTACTGACAGTTCGTTTGACGACGAGCTCGACGCGCAGCTCAACGCGCTCCTGCCATAAAAGTACGGGGCCGGTTCGCCGGCCCCACTCTCCCACCCTAAGAGAGACGCCGTGAATTTCGATCAAGCAAAAGAGTATCTGGCCCGTGTGATGCCGTGGCCGCAGGATGGCGATCCGCCAGCATATGTAAACTTACACTGGACTTTCCAGTCGCCAGACCGGGATAAGCCCGGATGGGGAGGACGTGCATGCCGCTCTGTGACAGAGGCTGTGAATGCCCTCCAGTACGCATTAAAAAATAACACCACCAGAGACATCTACGTTTGCTTGTCTGCGCAGGCCCAAGCTGAAGCAGTCCACACTGACAAAGGTTGGACCTTCTATAAGCCCGTCCGCTCGCAGAATAACGCTGTGTCCCTCAAATCGTTGTTTCTTGATATCGACTGCAAGGACGGCCCTAACGGATACCCAGATCAGGCATCCGCTACAACCGCCCTCGTCGAGTTCTTGAAAGCAACTGGCATGCCTCGTCCTACTTTAGTCGTAGGATCTGGCGGTGGCATGCACGTCTACTGGACGTTGTCTGAGGCGCTGCACCCAGCCAAGTGGAAGCCGCTGGCGCGTGCGTTGGCGGAAGCTACTAAGGCAAATGGGCTGAAGTGCGATACGCAGGTGACGGTGGACGCAGCCCGCATCTTGCGAGTGCCAGACACATTTAATCTCAAGACAGGCCAACCACGCCCTGTGAGATTGCTCGGTAAGCGCCTAGAGTTCGATTACTCCTACGACAAGCTGAAGCAAATACTCGAACCGTTTATTGATGCGGGTGACGAACCGGTCCTGCCACCACGCACGCCACTTGTCCCTGTCGTCGACGAGCTCGGGTCTAACATCGAGAGTAATAAGGCACCGCCGCCGCCGATAGCGGAGGTCGCCGCCCAGTGCGCCTTTGTCCGCGACGCCATTACCTCAGGAGGTAAGGACTACGCCGAGCCGTTGTGGCACCTGACAACTCTGCTGTCGGTGTTCACGCAGGAGGGACGTCAGGCAGCACACATGATGGCCCATCAGCACGATGGGTATACTGTTGAGAGCACCGACGCCCTGTTCGACCGCAAAGAGCGCGAGCGGGAGGACCGAGGTCTTGGATGGCCGCACTGCCGCACGATATCAGCGACCGGCTGCACGGCGTGTAATTCTTGCATCCACTTCGCAGCAGGTAAAACACCATTACACTATGCCAAGCCACTAATACCCGCTGCTCAAAACAAGGCTCCTCCCGCAGACTGGGATCTCCCCAAGGGCTACGTGAGGGATAGCGACAATCGGGTTCATCGGGTGGTCGTACAGCAGGACGGTTCGAGCGATCTCGTCCCGGTGCTGAACTATCCAATGTTTGATCCGTGGCTCCAGAAGAACCCCTGGATACTCAACTTCACAACAGAGACACATAGTGGGCACACACAGCGTGTGGCCTTGGCATTCTCAGAGGCGCTGGCTCAGGGGGGTGTGAGATCTGTACTCGGTAAGCAGGGGATCGCAATTCGGGGTGGTAGGTCCACACAGATGGTCGAGGAGTTTATTGTGAGCTGGATCGAAAAACTGCAAAAACAAAAGAACGCTGTCGTGAGCTCTGCTCCGTTCGGATGGTTAACGAGAGACGGTAAGACGGAAGGTTTTGTCTACGCCAACCAGCTCTGGACCCCCAATGGCGAGAGCGCCGCTGCAGTTCCCGACCCTGTTTTGGCGCAGGCGTTCACCCCCACCGGGGATATTCAGCCGTGGATCGAGGCAGCGAAGCTGGTTACCTCACAAGGTAGGGCAGCACTTAACGCGCTTCTTGCAAGCGCGTTCGCCGCGCCTCTGGTGAAATTCACTGGGCGGGAGGGCGTGCTGATGGCTGTCTATTCGACGTCGTCAGGTATTGGAAAAACCACAGCGATGAAGGTTGCGCAAGCCGTATGGGGCGATCCAGTAAAAGCGATGTTCGGCCTCGACGATACGCACCTCGACACGCTTGGTCGTATGGGAAAGCTGCGTTCGCTCCCGGTCTACTGGGACGAGCTCAAGACGGAGGAGGACACCAAGAAGTTCGTCAACATGGTGTTCACTCTGACGCGCGGCAAAGAACGCAACCGCATGACGAGCGACATCAGCCACCGTCTTGCCGGGTCGTGGCAGACGATGCTTATCTCAGCATCAAACGAAAGCATCATCGATTACGTGGTTAGCCGCACTAAGACATCTCCCGCAGGGCTCATGCGCGCGTTCGAGTACGAAGTTCCATCGGGCAATGGTATTGGGAAAATCGCAACCGCAGATGCCGATCTCATCATCGCACGATTGAACGATAACTTCGGTCACGTCGGGCTCGAGTATGCCAAATGGCTGGGAGCAAATTTCCCCACCATCGAGGCTGATGTCGCTGAGATGCGCAAGCAGATCGAAATCGAAACGAAAGCGTCTGAACCCGAGCGTTACTGGAGCTCGATGATTGCCGTTCTGCTATGCGGCGCACGGTATGCCAAGCAGCTAGGGTTTTTAGATATCGATGAGGAAGAGTTGAAATGTTTTATGCTCGATAGGCTGGAGAGCATGCGTACGCTTGTGAAGTCGCAAGCGAACGATATGTCCAACTCAACCAACGTCGAGAACATCCTCGCCCAGTTCCTCAACTACGCACGGGCACGGCATACCCTTTGGACAAACATCATCCCGCTGACGAGGGGACGTCCGCACAATGTGACGGTGGTACGTGACAGTTCTAAGCTCGAGACCATTCTCGTCCACGTCGGTGTCGATAACAAGATACTCAGATTGAGTAGCGGCGGCTTATCCGAGTGGTGTCATATGACGGGCTATTCGAAGCAAATCATCAACAACGCCCTAGAGAAAGAGTATGGCTGCAAGAAAGTCGTAGGACGGATGGGTGCCGGCACTCAATTCGCCAGCATCGCTAACGAATATCTCATTGAAATCCAGCTTGCCGGCACGCCACTAGCCTCTGTTCTTGGGAAGGGAGATGACACGGAAGAGAAAGAACAGGTTGAGGGAGACGAGAAATGAGCGAAGTCGAATTGAGCTTGGACGCCAGAATTAAAGAACTCCTCCAAACGGACATGAGCTATGGTGCTATAGGCAAACAGTTGGGTATCAGCAGGAGCGCCGTCGCAGGAAAAATATCACGCATGCGGCAGCGGGGTGAGATCTCCCCCACACATATAATACAATTTCCTCGATCTGACCCGAGCCATCCGATCGCGAAAGCCGTAATGCGGGACGAGAGGATCGCGCTCAAGAAATGGGTAGAGGTCCGAGAAGTACCCCCGCCACCTGGAACTAGAGCGGTACATCTGCTAGATTTACGTGAGGCCGACTGCCGTTACCCCATGTTTTATACAGTAAGTAGGGGGCACTTTTTCTGCGGGGAGCCCCGTAGAGACAATAAAACAAGATACTGCGAAAAGCACCACAGCGTGGTGTGGAGACCACGGAAACCATGATCGATGACCGAGAATTAGACACCCGCATCATCATCGAGTTGATCGACAAGTTTATAGAAATATTCGACGGTCATCCAAAGATGGAGACACTCGCCGCCCTTATGTCGTTGTCTTGTGAGATAGTGACGAGTTGCGCTAACGATATCGAAGACATCAATGTAATGTTTAATGCTGCGATGATGATGCTGTCTTCCGATATATCTGCACGGATAGAGCGGGGCGAGTGTGCTTGGCAGAATGATAAACAGTAGGAGCTAAAAAATGAACATTATACTTGAAACATCACTGACAGTAGTGGCGGTGGCTCTTGCCGCAGTTGCAGCCTCTGCCGCTGTGGTGATCGTCTGGGCGTGCTACGATCATATGTATAAGTGGTGGGATAAGTAAGGGTCAGCGACCCTTACCACCCGCCTCCCAACCACGGTTAAATTTACGAGATTGTACGCGGAGGTTGGACCTGGCGTTCGAACCCCCGTTGCGCAGCGGCTTTACATGACCCACATCCTTACCGTCTCCCTTCCTAACCTTACCTTCTGAGGTAAGAGCAGCGCGCGCCTGATTGTTCTTGACGCGATCAGCCACTTTGTCGGGACGGGCGTTATAACCACGATCCATCTTCTTGATCTGCTCCGGAGTGCGATGGGAGCTGGGGTCGCGCTTACCTGCCATCTTTGAGCCTCGCGGTATTTTTCATCTGGTTGTAGGTATAGTCCGACGCCTTACGGCTGTTTACTTTCGCATAACGGTCCTTGGCGCGACCGGCAGCGCCCATCTCCTGCCGCTTCTTACCTTTCGCGGTAAGCTCCTGCGTACCGGGCTTCAGCGAGCCGCTCTTCTGAAGAGTGCTGGTTGCAATCGCATACGCCGAGTTCTTGCTCTTGCCTTTGGCTTGGAGCTGTGACACCAGACGTTCGAGAAGTTTTGGCATGATTATCTCTCCGTATTGTAGACGCCTTCGGAACCCTTAATTACTTCTCGATACGTCCGAGTGTTTGGGAACCCAGTAGTACTACTCTTAGTGCGTTTCGCGCGAGCCTCTGCGTTCATCCGATCCTTCTGAGTGATCTGTGTCTCTGATCCCCTACCACGATTAAACTTTTCAATCGCGATAAGAGCCTTGGCACGATCCGCACCGGTTTTTGCTTGCGAGTACGTCTGCATGAGCGTGTTACGCTCACGCGTAATATCTTGGACCTGAGAGGATATAGCTTTACGACGCTCGAGCTCTTCAGCTTCTTTTGCTGGGGTAAAACCAACCACCCTCTTAGCAACGTCGCCTAGCGTGTACTGCGACTGCTTCTGGTAACCGCCGGGTGTCTTCGGAGCCTCTCTATATTTCTCCCAAGCCTTAAAGGCGTCTGCGACACTCTTGAATGGTATCGCCAATTCCAGCGCCTTCCCACCATCCCTGTTAATGGCAGCAGCGCCAGATTTGACTAGATCGGCAGCGTAAGAGCCCGGTGCGCCGGCAGCTTTCTGTCCTACAAAGTTCCACCAGTCTTTGGGTTTGTCGCTATCAGGCATGCCAAAAGTCAGCAGATTGTCCAGACCGACACGGTTTGAGAGGTCGATACCGATTAGGCGAGGCAAGCCTCGAGATACAACCTCGCCGCCTTTCGTACCGAACATCTTTGCCATCTGCTTACGAACTTCGCGTTCCAGATCACCGGGCGACATAGTCAGCCCCATGCCGGACCCTATAGCGAGAGCAATCTTTAGCGGTTCCCAAGCGAGGCCAAGGACACCAGCCATAGCTGCATGTGTCACAGAGATGTACGCAATCGTCGCTATTGCCTTACGCCGATCGCCCGGTTTGTTACCCCGAACAGCACGCCCCACCTCGTTACCTAGCAACTGGTACATATGTTGCGGGTATTTCATGAACTGCGTGACGAGGCGAGCATAAGCTCTATTCATCGCCGGAGGGGCGTTGGACGCGCTGTAGTTGAACTGCGTATTATCAACCGTGTCCTGCGCGAAGCGAACAGCTTCTTCAAACGAAGCGCCGCGCCTCATCTTTAAGCGGAACGCTGCAAGGGCAGTGACCGTCCGGTTGATCGCCTCGACCGATGACGGTAGGGCGCGTGTTACATTCTCAAGGTATCCAATACCTTTATCGATCTTACCGACAATCGGTCGGTCCATTGATGCGACTAGGCGTCCGACCTCGATACCACTATCCGGATTGATCGAGTTTGTTCTGAGCAACTCATCGATCATAGCCCGCTCTTGGGGGTCATTGAGACGTGACTTGATGGTGTCTATGAAGTCGCCCTTAGTGCCGCGACCGACGAGAGCCCGAGCTGTGTCGGCAACGCCGCGAGCTGCCGTCCCGATAGTTCCAATATCTTTATATGCTTTGGTGACATGGAACGCTGCCGATACAGGATTGAACTCACCAGCCAAAACAGGCAGGGCTACCATCCCAACCTGTGTCGAGTTGATGATGCTGTAGCTCAGAGAGCCCAACTTATCCGCCGCTGATAAAGCAAGGATACGATCTATGGCGTCCTTACCGGCATAGTTCTCTGGAGCCCCATCCGACAAAGTCATTCGCCGATTGACCTCGTTAGAGATCCGACGAGCTGCTTCGCCGCGCCCTGCGCCTGCGTCCTCTACTGCTGCGGTCCGTGCCTCCAAGCGCTTCATAGCTGCATCGAGCTGGGGAGCGGCTTTAATTTTAGCCACATATCTCGCCATGCGCGCGGTGTACTCGAACAGGTTCATCTCGAACTGCGTCGAGGCACCAGCGATATTACGCCTTGGTTTGGCGTTAGGCATACGCAGAGACATCTCATGCAGAGCGCCTAGAAGCTCTGCACGCTGCTTGCCCGACATATTCTTGAAGGCCTCCCGCTTCTCGAGAGTGCCGACAAGAGCGCGAAGGCTCGGATGAAGCCCGCCACGAAGACCTTCAATACTGTCGAACTTAACGGTCGTTACGTCTTTAGTCGTAACACCAGCGTCCTCGAGGGACTTCTTAATCCGCTCCGCCCCTCTACGAGTACGAGCAAACTCTATTACGCTGGTGTTTACAGTTACGCGATAGCGCTCGACAGCGTCCGTGTCTTTGGCTGTGACAGGGATCTCTTTACCATTATCCAGAAAGAAGGTCTCTCCAGTGTTCTTATCGACCCATACTTTCCTAAGCGTTGGTCTATTCTGCTGTGCTTCAGCAAACGAAATAGCCTCGTCACGATCCGTAAATTCAACGACGTTATCGCGGACTTTCTTCGCGCCGTTCGGAATGTTCTCTATCGGAACCTCGCCGCGAACAACGAATTCTCCACGGCGGCTTAGGGGGAAGTACGCTCCACCAATCTTGGTCAGCTCCGGAATATTGGCGAAGAGTTCTGTAAGATCGGCACCGACGCGAAGAACATCGTCCGCAGTCGGGGTACCCTCATAAAACCGTTTCGCCATCGCGGGGTCATCAATCCCAATGGACTTGAGGACGCCTTCAAGATGAGCAGTACCCTGACGCTCATGTAAGTCGGCGTTATGCTTCAGGGCTTTATGATATAGCTGCTGCAGATCGCCGGGGAGATTTGTATAGATCTCCTCCAGCTTTGCGTGTTGGGCCTTACTCCATTTACCCGCAAGAGCGTCCTTACCTAGCCAGGTATTATCCTTCAGCGGAAGGTCGGGACGAACGTTTGCAATGGTGACATCATTGATCCATTGGGTAAATTCATTCCAGATCTCACGCCCTTCCTTCGTACTCTTGTATTTCTTACCGATAACAAGAGCTTCAGAGATAAGGGGCGTGCTGTCGTTGACTATCTTTGCGGACGTAACAGCACGCCCCTCGACAATACGCTGGATCTCACGGACAGGGTTCTCACCAGCGCTCTTCGAATACTGATCGAAGTTCTGCGCCAGATCCGTAAGTGTCCTCAAGTTCAGGAGGCGCGGCGATTTCTTTGCTGCGTTCTCCAACTCGGCCTTGAGGTTGTTCGCTACTTCATCTACGACGCGCGAGACTTCTTCAGATGCTGCCCGTACATCCTGCTCCGTCGGCCCCTTACCTTGCAAGGTAAGAGGGTCTTGCGCGCTCGGTTCAGGTGAAAACACGTCGGCAAGATCTTTTACGATGGGCTTGAGCTGCTCAAGCGTGCTGCCCTTCTCGATCTCAGAACGAACCGCTTCAACAATACTAGCTGTCTGTTCTTGGGTCAGACCCTTACCAGCCAGCTCGTTGCGGAGACCTTTCTCGACAACGTACTCGCTTGCGATCTGTTTGATCACGGGCATGGCGTCCTTCATGGTCGCCTTTTCGCCCAGCGCACTCACCAACTCACGGCTCCACACCTTCGCATCTTCGGAAGCCATGCCGCGAGCCATAAGCTGCTTTTCAAAATTAGCCGCCTTCTTCCCTGCCGCATCTGATGACCGAGATGCGTAAAATTCCGGAATATCGTAAGCACGGCTGTCTCTAATAGCCGTTTTCATCTCTGGGGACATCTCCGAAAACTTAGCCCCGAGACCCTGAGCGGTGCGCTCGTTTAGAGCAGTATCAGTCATACGTATAATCTGCTCAAGAGCAGTACGTGAGTTTGGTGGGAGGTTTATAGCTTTCCGAACTACATCAACCAGCACGTCAAACGCGCTCTTCAACTTCCACTTGGCAAGCATGCCAACAGACGCTGGATCGGGCGAGATACCCATTTCCCGTAATTTTGCGTTGGTGAAGTTAATCTCAGATAGGACATTCTGAAATTCTGGATTGGTCATAGCTTCAGATATGAACTCGTGCATATTCTCGAAGCCATAATGCTGCGTCGATCCCTTTTCGTGAAACTTCGGGTTTAGAAGGAATTCCCGCTCCGCCGCAGCGCGTAGAGTTTCTATTTGCCTTGCAAACTTGGCGTACTTGCGGCTGTTAAGCATGTTTGCAAGCGCGCCGTGAAGTACTTCGTGCATCACAAGTAGGTATGCTCGGTTGCTCTTACCGTCGAGGAACGCCCCATCTATAAGGATATCGTTATTCTTGGTACGATACATGCCTTCAGAAAAAGGCTCACCTAATTGACGTAGGGTATCTCTATCAACGACATGGATCTTCATGTCGCCAACGAGCCTTAGGATCTTCTTCTCCAACCATTTGCGGATTGCGGACTGAACACCGGCCTTCGGCTTGTAGTATGCACCTGTCTCCTTCAACAGAGACGCCGCAGTTTCAGTACGGACAGGGGTGAACGGCTGTTCCGAAATCTCACGCATAAGGCGACCGAATACGCCTTCCTGCATGTGCTTCACGCCATGCTTGTTATGGGCATAGATAAACGCGGCGCGAACAAACGGATCGGATTTGGCTACCTCGGCCCAGGCCTTCTTGAATTGTGCCTCCGTATAACCGTTGAGCTGGTCGGCAAGCGCACGAATGTTCTCTGGGGTTGGTACAAAACTATCAGGAGCGCCAACGGCTTTTTCCAAATCCGATAGCTTCTCGGCATCTTTACGAGCCATCTCCATCATATGCTCAATTTCTTGAGCTATTCTCTGGCGCTCTTTTTCTATCGTAGTCGCTTTGTGGCCGGTAGCTTCCGCAGCTTCGCGATCAAGACGAGCTCTGGTCTCTTCATACTGACGTACGAGTTCTGGATCGAGGTCGGCGCGTTTTTTGACAGTAGCCTTAGACGCGTTTGCCTGTTCTGCTTCACGCGCTGCTCGGGCTTCCGCTGCCATCCTCTTGATGTTTTCGATAGCGTCGTTAGTCAGTCCCTCACGGGCGGACGACCTGTCGCGAGCAAAAGGATCGCGAAGAGCTGGCCGTGCTCCTGGGGCAGTGCTCTCAGTTACATCACCAAATATATAATCGTTGACCTGATCGCGCTGAAGCTCACCACGCTCAACCATACGCATAGCTTCGTCTCTAAGGACGCGCTGTTCCGGAGTGAGCATAGACGGATCGACCGTCATCTCCTCTCTTACCTCGTAAGGTATGCTGTCTGTCTGAGTTCTTGCGTCAGCCTTCTTCTGATCGCTCAATGCAGCAACGATTTCACGTACCCGCTCAGGGTCGTTGATCTGGCGAAGCTCAGGAAATTTCTCATAAGCCGCCTCAACGTCGGCGTCAGTGACGTCGCTCTTTGGCTTATAGGCGGGGGCTTCCGGATCGTCGGGCTTGGTTAACTCCTCAATTTCCTTAGCCTTCTTCTCCTCCGCTTTGCGGATATCTCCTTTGACTTGTCTCTTGATTTCTTGGCGGGGAGTACCCTCTTGCTCAAGTTGATATTCGCGCTGCCATTGCTCGTCGATCGCTTCTTTTAGAGAGCGGTTTTCTTTATTGTTGCCCTTCGTACGCTTATCAGCGGCTGTTACAGCCAAGCGGTAATGCTCGGGAGCATTATCACCGAGCTCTTCTACGGCGGTGCGCGCACGACGAATAAACCGCTTTCTAGCAGCTTCGTCTTTAGGGTCGGGGATGCTCCCATAATCCTTGCCACGGAAGCCCTTCTGTTCGTTTACTGAAGGAGCTTTAGATTGAGGCTCTGTTTGATCGCGAAGTGCACGCGGTTCAGCCGGAGTAGCCGGCTCGACAGGGCGAGCGGGTTCAACAGGGCGAGCGGGTTCAACAGGGCGAGGAGCGGGACGTACCGGCGCGCGCACGATGGGTGCGGCCTGCGCACCGGGCATAATAGCATTGCCTATTCTTTCGGCGATCGTCGGCTCTTTTGCGGGTTCCGCTTGAGAGCGGGGGGCGGCCTCTGGTTCTGTCGAAGGCGCAGGTTTTTGTGACTGACGCTCTGGAGGGCGCGCAGTCTCAGCAGCTACTTTGCTAACGCGATCGCCAATAACTTGTTCTGGCGTTTCTACACGAACTTCATTGCCAGGTGTCTTGGTGGCCTCAACATTAGCAGCTTGGCGCGGAGCTTCGCTTGGTGTGGTAGCAACGGCTTTTACTTCCGTTCCATCCGGCGTCCGCTCGGTGGCTACGACTACGGGCTCGTTATTTGCCTGCGCATCCTGCATGACCTCGGCGACAGGTTTATCGCCAAGTTTAAGAACCTCATTTTGACGCCCAGTCTTGAACGCTTCTTTAATTGTATCTTTGCTGATCTTGGCGTCGTTGAAGTGAACTAAGCCCGCAAATTTACCATTAGCGTCGTAGACGTTGACAAAGCTCATTCCCTTAGGGGGTTTCAGCTTATTGGGCACCTTGCCGGTATTTTCGTCTACAGGGAAGAACATCGCATCGCTCTCCCCGGCGATGAGCTTCTTCTGCTGCTCTACAAACGTAGACTTTGGCTCTGGAACCGTCTGACCGGTGTTATCTACCGGATCAGGAGCGGGCTTTACCTCGGAAGGTAACTCTGCGCCCTTCTGCTGCTGGTTTCTAACCGCCTCGGCGACGGATGCGGGAACGCTATCTGCGGCTGGTGCTGGTGCCGGGGCTTCCGCTACCGGCTCAGGAGCTTTGGGGCCAGACTGTTTCTCGACAGCAGCAGCAACGTCGGGCGGGATCTCCGGCTTGCCCATCATCCTCTGGATGCGCGCCGAAGCCTGTTGTTGCGTAATCGTGGTATTAGTGGGTGCAAGCGCCTCTGCCTGAGCCGCATCAGGAGATTTCGGTGATACGCTTTCGGTCGTAGGCTTAGAAGATTGGTCTGACGGTTTGGCTCCGTACGCACCTCTAATGGCAGAATGGCCGGCGACCATCCCCGCTCCCATAACCGCGTTTATCGCATAATCTTTCAGGAGCTCTTCTGGGGTGGGCATGTTACGCCCGGTTACTCCTTCACTGACAACCCGCTGAGCAACACCAAGACCGGGTTGAACGCCGAAAATCTGTGCA
>Ga0208644_1002009_pt1 | contig 16500 bp, 14 predicted proteins | sample VirMetDEL_Nov_18_FD_184517 | JGI IMG/M metagenome (GOLD analysis project Ga0208644, IMG submission 184517) | Aqueous microbial communities from the Delaware River and Bay under freshwater to marine salinity gradient to study organic matter... | ecosystem: Environmental > Aquatic > Marine >... | reverse complement strand
CAGGACTAGTCGTACCAATTCCAACTTTGCCTGATGAGTCGATACGCATCTTCTCAGAAGTATTAATCAAGAACTGGTGTGATGCTGCCCTAGTTTGTAAATTCTGATAAGCGTTTGTACTTCTGTCATAGTTGAGTATAAGATTTGTGTCATTAGTATTTTCAGGGTAAAACTCAAAACCTACATTTCCTGTTTTAATATCAAGTGTTCCATTTGGACTAGTCGTTCCAATTCCAACTTTGCCATTACCATCAATCCTCATGCGTTCTGTGTAAGATGTAGTTCCTAAGTAGTATCCACCAAACTTAATAGTACTTGTATCATTAGCAGTAGTAGTATTTACAAACTGAATTTCACCAGATGATCTGCTTGTATTAGTTTGAGATGTTGTACCATTTGAATGATTTAAGTTAGAGCCTATTGAACCTCCAAGAGCATTTCCATAAGAAGACAACATAATTCCATTGTGGTCGTCATTATTAGTTGTTCCACCCCAAAAAACAGTACCATTATTTGTGTAACTAGGTGCAGTTGCTCTAACCTCAAAAATTGCACTAGGCGAACTCGTACCAATTCCAACGTTGCCTGATGAGTCGATACGCATTCTTTCAACATTGCCACTTGTTTGTCTTGTAGCAAATTGTAGATAGCCTTGAAAATTACCAGCAGTACTATTTTCTTTTCTACCAGCTATACTTGCAAAGAATGTATCAGATGTTCCATCATAAGTTCCACCTAATGCAATTTGACTACCATTATTTATAGCAGCAGTTTCAGTATTGGTTAGATATAATTGACCTCTACCTTGAACAGCAGTATTAGCACCTCTTATATCTACTTTAGATGTAGGACTACTTGTACCAATTCCAACGTTGCCTGATGAGTTTACAACTACTCTATCAGCACCAGCAGTAACGTCTCTTATAACTAAAGAATCTGATAAACCTCCACGATTAGCCAAACTCCAAGTTCGAGCATCGTTTGTGAATCCAATACCTGAATCAGAATTTGCTGAAGTAGTGCTAATTAAAATAGCCTGACTGGCAGAAGTAGTACTTACTGTTAGTTTTGATGAAGGGCTGCTCGTACCAATTCCAACTAGTCCTGATGAGTTGATGCGGAGTTTTTCAGAGCCACTTGTACCAAATCGTAATGTATTTGACGCTGCATTTGACCCTGCTTGTGTGCCTATAAAGGCTCCATTAGTAAAATGCCCAATATCAAGTGTTCCGTATGTTGCTTGGTCTCCTGTGTCTAAACCTATTTGATTAGTACCGCTTGAGATATTAAGTTTATCTGTAGGCGAAGTCGTACCAATTCCAACTCGTCCTGAACTATCAATACGCATTCTTTCTGTGTTGTTAGAGCCAATTAATGTCGCCCCTGTTGGGCTACCAATATATAATTCGTTTGTATAACTACTTAAAGCTGCACCCCAAGTAAGCAGAGGTTGATTAAAATACTTTAATGTAAAAGCATTATATGCCCCACCACCTTTTGCTAAATCAATATTAATAAATTGATTTACTGCTGACCCTGTTGCATCATTTAGGGTTAAAACAGTAGCACCATCTGCAGCGTTTTGTCCTGTAATAACGCCATCAACAGTCAACCCATCCATCGTGGCTGTACCTAAAATATCAGTACCACTAGTTCTTACTCTTACAGCTTGTTGTCCTCCTACAAAAAATCTAAGGTCATCTGAAGCCGTCTCTTGAATGAAAGTATTACTACCTCCGTCTAAATAAATTCTATCTGAAGCACCTACTTTAATTTCATCAGCAGTTACTGTACCTGTTACGTCTATGCCTGTGGCTGTGGTGGCTAGTTTGGCTGCGTTGTTGTGGTAAATAGTTGACGAACCGCCTGCTGTGCCAACAAAAAACTTATCTGCTGTATTAGTGTCTTGTAGTTGTATTTGAGAGTTACCACGTATAAACAAGCTACCAACGCCGCTATCAATAATATAACTATTACTACCATCATGATAAATCTGTAAATCTGAACCTGCTCCAAAGATGGCTTTATCATTGTCGCCAAAGTTAATATCGCCTGTAGTTGTTAAACCTGTCAGCGTACCAACACTTGTGATATTAGGCTGAGCTGCTGTTTGTATCGTTCCTGTTAAATCACCAGTAACATCACCTTCAATGTTGGCAACCAAAGTACCAAGTGAGTTAAGAGTAATGTTGCCTGTGCTTGTGCCATCGGCTGTGGTTAATCCTAGTGTGAATTTATCAACAGACTCATCCCACATAAAGATGCCATTATCTTGATCGCCTCTATTAATCAACATACCAGAATCATTAACTGGGCTGCCTGTTAATCCTGCATTAAGCTGGAATAAGTTATCTTCTATGTCTAAGTTTGTTGTATCTAATGATGTGAGCGTGCCATTAACAGTTAAATTTCCTGCTACTGTTAAGCTGTCTGCTATTTGCACATCATCTGGCAAAGTTAAAGTTACATCAGCAGATTCACTGCCTGAGCCTGTAACTGTAATCTTGTTAGCAGTTCCTGTGATTGTTTGAATGTAATTACCTGTGGTGTCTGTGCCTAAAGCAACGCTGTCAGCTTGTACGCTACCAGCTATAACGCCCAAATTATCTACAAATGTTTTGGTGACTCTAGTATCAATAGCAGAGTTAGCCCTTGCATCTGTGTAATATAAATTAGTACCTTCTGTTAAAGAAGATGTGGTTTTGTTGGCAAAAGCAGAATCAAATCTTGCTTGAGTATAGTAAAGATTAGTGCCTTCTGTTAAATCATCTGTATCTTTGGTTGCAAGTCTTGTATCAAATCTTGCATCTGTATAGTAAAGGTTAACGCCTTCTGCCAAATCGCCTGTATCTTTTGTTGCAAGCCTAGTATCAAAATCAGAATTAACCCTTACAGTTGTATAGTAAAGATTTGAGCCTTCTGCCAAATCACCAGTGTCTTTGGTAGCCAATCTAGTATCAAACATAGATTCGCCCCTAGCTGTAGTCCAATACAGATTAGTATTCTCTGGAACAATAGAAGTATCTAATGTTGATGTTGATGCTTGATTAGAAGCATTACCTATAAATATGTTGCCATTATTTAAGTTTGGAACATCATTACTTCTACCAGCACCACCTATTTTAATTGAGCCAGCAGTAGCATGACTTCTTATAACTTTACCTATGTTTTGTATTTGACTTGATTCGCCTGTTGGTTTTGTTGTTGTATAAGCACCTGCTGTTGTTGAAGCATATAAAATTTGTCCTTCTGATACACCTGAGGTATCTAATCCATCTAACGTACCAAATGTTGCAACTTGTAATCCTGCATTATTATTAGCATCTGTTACAGCTAAACCAAATACAGGCATTTTAGAAACATCATCAGCTTTAGCTTTAGATACCACTGGAACATCACCTGAAACACCTGAAACATAAACCAAATCACCTTTTGTTAATGCTTCACCAGCTTTTGCACTGAATCTAACAGCACCATCAATATCACCAACAAATTCATCAGTCGCTGTAACAGTGTTAAATGTAACATTGCTAGTTACAGCAACAGCCTGACCAATAGCAACCACTGGTGTAGAACTTTCGCCTGTACCACCTGTAATGGTTACGCCTGTGCCACCAGATATGCTTTCTACATAATCGCCAGTGGTATCAGTTCCAAGAGTAATAGAATTAATTTGAACAACTGTATCTATGTCAACATTAGCACTACCATCAAAAGATACTGAACCAACAACATCTCCTGATAGAGATATGGTTCTTGCTGTGCTTAATACGTCAGCAGAATCTGCATTGCCTGTTAAATCACCAGTAACATTGCCTGTAACATTGCCAGTTACATTACCTGTTACATTGCCTGTTAAATTGCCTGTAAATACATTGGATGAGCTAATGCTTACGCCAAAAGTGATCCAGTCTGAGTTAGCAGCATTTCTTATTTTTAATACGCTGTTTGCTGTATCTACCCATAACTGATGAGCAAAAGTAGTTGAGGGCTCGGTAGCCCCTGAATTAACTGTGGCTATGGCTGCTAGAGCGTTGTTTAAATCAGCTCTGAAGTCAGCTCCACTTTGGTTAGCTAAATTATAATCGTGTTGTGCCATTGATTTACCTCTGTCCTATTGTATATTTAATCTGGTTGAGTTGGAAACACTACATCATCAAAATTTGTAGTTGATTGATGAGATGATGGTAAGTCTCTTAGCTCCTGTCTATATGTTGCCCATTCTGCTTTTTTTGTATCTGACAAAGGACTGTCGTTGACTTGAGTCCAGTCTGATGCAATTAATAAGTCATTTCTTTTTTGTCTAATTAATTCTGTTATTGGCTCAGTTCTGGTAACTGCTTGATTGTTTTCAATCTTATATTCTAAACCACTATAATTTCCCTCTATAGCTGACTCTCCATCATTTAGAGAAACCTGATCAATTGTTATATCAGAAGTTGTTGTTCCAATAATTTCTCCTGTGTCTGTTTTATAAATTGTATAGCTATTCATAATTAACCCATGTTATCCATCAGCACTGTCAATCCCAATGATGTATGATTGTATTTTCCATAAAAATAAACCCTAAAATATACAGTAGATTGTGAGCTGGAAAGACCTGATACAGTTCCATAATAAGTGTAAGTATAAGGTCTATAAGTGCCAGCACTCCATGAAAATGTTGCCCCATTGGGAACATCCACCCATGTAGAATTGTTGTAACTATATTGAACCCTTACTTGACCAACATCACCCAAAACACCATATAAAATACATATATATTGAGCATCATTTCTGACTTCAGTGATGGTGGTATTACCTTTGACATATGGATATGCAGTTCCTGTTGCCCCTGTTGCACTATAATAAAAACCCTTTTTCGTTAAGGGAACAGCACCCCCTGTTTGAGAGTAAATTTTAGGTGTTGTATTTGCAAAAAATTTAACATTCAAAGTATCAACATTAATTCTGTCGCCAGTAATAGTTCCAGCAGCTATCTCTGTTGCAGTAATAGTTCCTGCTGCAATTTTTGCTGCTGTAACTGCATCTGCTGCTAATTCATCTGTTGCTATAGCACCTGCTGCAATTTGTGTTGCAGTAATTGTGTTAGATGCAATATCAGAAGCAACAATACTACCTGCTACGATCTTGGCTGAAGTAACCGAGTTTGCAGCCAGTTCGTTTGCTGTTATAGCGTTAGAAGCAATGTTGTTTGCAGTGATAGTATCTGTTGCTATTTGTGTGGCTGTGATCTCTCCTGCACCTATTTTTGCTGCTGTAATTGCACCAGTGGCAATCTTTGCTGTCGTTATTGCACTACTGGCTATTTCAGTGGCTGTAATTGTTCCTGCCACAATTTGAGTTGCTGTAACTGAATTGGCTGCAATGGAATCTTGATTAACAGCATCTGTGGCTATTAAAGCATTAGTTACAGCATCATTGGCTATCTTTGCAGTGGTAACAGCATCAGCAGCTATTTGTGCTGAGGTAATTGCATTGTCTGCAATTTTTGCTGAAGTAACAGCATCAACACCGAGCTTTTGCTCTGTAATAGCACCAGCAGCAATAACATCTCCTTGTATTGCATTTACTGCTATTTTGGCATTTGTTACAGCATCAGCAGCTAGTTTTAGTTCTGTGATTAAAGAATCTTGTAAATCATTGGTTGCAACTGGCTGATCTGCAACACTAAAAGTTAATGTGGCTGGTGATGATTCAACTCCAAGAGTGTTGATTGAGCTAACGCTGGCAACATAATTTGAACCCACTGGAATAAAACCAAGATCACAAAATTCAGTATCAACAATTTTATTTGTAAGTTCATTGCTTGAGCTATCTACTACATTAATTCTATATTCATGGTCTGGAAAGTCTGTAGGCTCATCCCAAGAAAGAAAAGGTCTGTTTGTGGAGCTAGAATCAGTATCAGTAAAAGATAAGCCTGTGGGTGCTTTAACAGCATAAGCTGAAGGTAGATTAGATAGTTCTTCTACTGGCTCTTGTGGTGGAACTTCCCACGTATAAACATCAAAGTATTCTATTAGACTAACTGCAACCAAACCATTTGACTGAAGCTCTAGGGCTTCGACCCTGCATATCTTTCCATTAAAACCTAATCCTGCATAAGTAAGATCAACGATGTCTCCCACGTTGAGCTTATACATCTCAGGAGTGCCTAAGAACTGAATTGTGGTCTGATTCCTGCTTCTGGTTAAAATAGCCTTTGCCATGTTATAGGCAATGTAAGGATCAGATATGTAAGGAAACTCTGCTTTAATTTCTAATACCTCACCATTATCATCAGAAGTATAATTGGGCGATGCATCATGTAAGACTGTGGCTGTGTCTAGCTCATACTTTTTATTAGCATTGAAGAACTCAACAATAACCTTATTTGCCTTCTTGTCTTTATCTCCATAATCAACAGATATGCCACCATCAGCAATAATATGATCATCGGTAATGCTAAAAGTTGATGAGCCTGTATCTTCAATGGATATTTCATACTTACCATTTATGTAAAGAAAGATACCTCGCATATTAGCAAGCAACTCTTTAGCGTTATCCATTACATTTTTATTTGTATCTAAATAACCATTACATTGAAATCTTTTAACTTTTGCTAAAGAAGAACCTGCTTCTTCTGTATATGTTGAGGTAAAAAGATCATTGATGTAAACCAAATATTCTGCATCTTCATTAAAAAATTCATTTCTGTGAACATCTTTAATCTCTGCTTCTGTGATTACACCATCACCATTAGCATCATAAATACTTAATGTTTCTCCGATTTTGTTTTGCCACCAATTTTGATTTGCAAATGTTCCATCTATTGAAAGAAAATCATTTCCAGAGCTTGCACTAAATGTTGTATTTACAGCAGAGCCATTGAAATAAGGCTGATCAACCAAAGTATCGCAAACATTAGCAGCAGAGCTAAATGTAGGCATATTAATTTGTGAAGATGTTAAGCCTTTACCATAAGTATCATTGCTTATGTAATCAAGAAAACATAACGCTGGATTATCTGAATGTTTATAAGTAGAAACAGTGCCAAATGTTTGTGTATTGTCTCTAGGATCAAAAACTTTCTTTCCTCTGACCTGTACTGTCAATTGTGGTATGCCTGACCACATTCCCTCTTTATCATAGCCATAGTGTGCTGCTATGTAACAAACTCCATCCAGTCTATGTGCTGAAGTCCAATTAGGCATAGATGCAACAAGCATGGGGTCTGCTGTTTGTGATGCAGCTCCATGATGTAAATTAAAAACATATCTATATCTTGATGTTGGGTCTGTGCCAAAAGTTCCAGCAGTTAGCTCTACTCCAAGACCATTTTGAGATGCTGTATTTAATGATCCTGACCCAGAAGATATCTTATCTGAGCCAATATAACCACCATCTCTAAACCTTGCTGGATCAGTTAGTGGGTTGCCATCAAGTTCAATTGTTCTACCTAAAATCTCATCACATTCACCAACTGAAAGAGCATAAACAACATATAAATCTCTTGAATCATTATTACTAACATCCATATATATTATTTGTGCACCAACCCTTCTTGTGCCATATATAACAGGAATCTTGCCGCCAGCAGAAGTCTTGTTAGCTAAGATGTCTTGACCCTTTGCAAGCATTTGTCTTGCTTGCAAATATCCCTTAACACCAACTGCTAAAGTTATTGCAGTAAATATATATTGTATTTTTTGTAAGGTGTCGGCTGCTTGATATGCCTTATAAACATCTGTAAAAAATTTTACTACCTTATCCCAAACCATTATTGACCCCACCTAACATTTTCTTTTACTTGGGTAGCAAACTCCATACCCCTATCACCAGAGCTAAAAGATTGTTGAGATTCATCTGAATAATGTATGCCTTTTGTTAAGTTCCAGTTTGCCCAATGAGATGCAACAGTCATGCTTAAAGTGGAACTATTAAAATCTTCCCTAATTGCTACATTTCTTATTTGACCTGTAAAAAAATTAATTGCACCCACAATTGATTCATTTGTATCAAAATAAGCTAAATATATTTCTACTTCTTTAGCAGTAAATGATCCATCTTGAACCAATGATCGAACTTGATCTGTAATATTGGAAAATGTTAACTGAATTTCATTAACTTGGAGTTGACCTGTTTCTGTTGTCGAATCAACAGATAAAAAAGAGCCACCAGCTTCATAACTATTAGAATCATAAGTAACATCAGAATACCAATCTGTTAATCTAATAATAGGAGACAATCCAAGCTCAACTAAAAAAGCTGTTTTAGTTGCTGTGGATGATACTTGTGTTTGTAAAGCAGCAGATAGACTTCTAGGCATTAGGTAATAACCTCTCTAACGTCAAATGAAATTCTGTAAAAACCACTAGCATCTGTTGAATACATGATTTCATTGTTTTCAAGATATACAGTAAAGCTAGGTTTATTTACAGTAACAGCTTCATTATCTGCAAGAGATGCTACTAAATTTGGAGATATGGTTACTGTTGCTGATCCACCTGATGCATCAGCATCTTCAGATACCATGTACACCTTAGAATGATTGGCAAACTTAATATAATCTCCAGCCTTTAATGCTCCTGTGGTTTGTGAAAAACCATCCATTGCTATTGTGTTATCGCCAGAGGTATGAGCTCCATTAACAACTATATCTGTTTCTAATTTGCTTGCACCTAAGTTGTCTAAAGGTGCTTGAATAGTAAAGTCCTCAAAAGAACCTTTTTGCTTTTGTAAAAATGCAAATATCTCCTGTGCTTTTTCTTGTTGTAAAGGTGGCATCCCCACTGTAAAAGAAAAATATTGTGAGCCTATTTGTCTTACTTGTTTTTTACCAGATAAAGTCTGGTTCAAAAGCGTTGGTCTGTTATCTTTAAAATTTAAAGTTCTAAAGTTAGGGTCTGTTGGAAATTGACCAGACATTTACACAACCCCCATCTTGCCTTGATTATTCATGGCGTTGTTTATGATTGATGTTATCAATCCTTTTCTTGATGCTAATAACTGGTCAAAGCCAGCAGCATCTACTGTTGAAATGTTGAAGTTGACTGTAGTGCCCATGCCCTGTCCTTTTGTATGATCTATAACTGTTTCATTAGGATGTAGTATAGCTGGGAATCCACCTTTACCATCTACACCACCAGCTCTAGCACCTGAACCAGTATATCCTCCACCTTCAAAACCTAAACCTTCTAAAAATCCCTCAAATCTACCTGTTATAGGTGCAATTATCATTTTTTTAATTGCTATTCTTAATAGTTGCTCTATAACATAATCTGCAAATTGTTTAAATTCTAGTTTGCCAGCTTTTAAAGAATCTACAATAGAATCTTCAAATTTTTTCATAGAGCTTACTGTTAATTTTTGTAAAGATTTTTCTGTATCTTGTAATTCAGTTACAAAAGCTTGAACTGGTTGAGAAAGTTTTTTTGCATTTTCTCCTGTTTTCTTTATTTCCTCGTTAACTTCTTTTAATGGTTCTGGTATTGTACTTACACTTTCTCTTATTCCATCAAACTTTGCTTTAAGAGCATCAACATCTACTATTGCACCATCAAACCAACCAAAAGCATTAAATAGATTTAAAGTTGCGTTGCTAAATGTTGCCATTGCTACAACAACTTTTTCAAAAGCATTAACCATGTTTACTGCAATAGTTCTTCCTAGTTCTTTAAAACCACCCACGGCTTCTGATGTAGTTTTTATTATATTAGAAAATCTTTCTACTAAACTCTGTAAAACTGGTAAAAATGCAGCAATAATATATTTTGTTAATGTGCTTATTTGTTTGAATAGAACATTTGATGTATCTTTAAAAGTTTCAAAAGCATCTACAGTTTGACTATCTAATAACAAACCAGCCGCTTCTGCTTCTTTAAAAAATCCTTCTAAACCTTCTGAACCACCTTTTAAAGTATTAACTAATGCAGCACCCTCAGAATCAAAGAATTTAAAAGCTAGTCTTAATCTTGTTGATGCGTCTTGTGTGTTTTGTATACCATCAGCAACATCAAACAGAACATCTTTAGTACTTCTAAATGAACCATCGGTATTTTTTAATTGTATACCTAATTCTTCTAAAGCAGCTTTTGCCTCACCTGTTCCATTCTGTGCTTCACCAACCCTCCTTATAAATCTTTGGAGCGCCATATCTAATGTATTCTGAGCTATACCAGTTTGCTCAGCGGCAAATCTCATTTGTTGTAATAACTCTACATTAATCCCTAACTTATCAGCTGTTTTACCAAGTCTATCAACGGCATCAGTATTAACTTTAACAAAAGCTCCTATTGCAGCTCCTGCCGCAGTAGCAGCAAAACCAATACGTCCAACATTTTTAGCCGCCGCTGTTGATTTTGTTGTTACTTTTGTAAGACCTTTACTTATAGAGTTAAAGGCTTTTTTAGTATTATCAATACCTTGAAATACTATATCTAATTTATTTTTTGCCATTATGTTTCTCTTGTAAAACTTCTAAATAAGCCATCCAACCATTAAACTCGCGGATAGTGATCTCTTGTAATTCCGATAAGGTTTTACCAAGTCGATCAGCTAAAGCATATTGAGCAAAGAGCTCACTATCCTCTAGGAGTTTTTTCTTTGATCCTCCACAGAAGGAGAATCCATTATATCGGTTGCTATCCTTACTAAGACTTCTCGATCAACGTTATGCAAAAGTGACATTTTGTCACTTAATTCAAACATTTTGTCACCATTATCGTCTAAAGCTTTATAAATTAATACATAAGCCATCATTGTTAAATCATCTTCTTTACTCATTTTGTAAAGTTTAGATGTTTCTGCAAGAGTTAATGGTTTAGCAAATATTTTTAACGGTTGACCGTTGTCATCTGCCCATTCAGGTACTTCAATCACTTTTATCTCTTTTGATTCAAAGTGATTTTTAGCTCTATCTATTGGTTTCATTAAACAGTAGATTCAGTTAATGCTCCGTTCCCTTGAACAGAAATAGATGCTTCTACCATACCATCAAACGAACCAGTTCTTGTTACACCTGTTACGATAGCACTACCTGAGTAATAAGTATCGCCAGCTGTATCACCTTCTGGATAAAAGTTTAATGTTACTTCAGAACCAACATCTAAAGCTCCTTGACCACTTGTATCTGTTTCATCCCAGAATACATCAATAGATCCTGAAAACTGAGTTAAAGAAGGTTTATAAGTACGCGCGCTATCGCCCATACTTGTATCTTCAATTGTGTCAGCACTTTCTTCTATTGAATATGATCTAATTTCAGCTATAGCATTAGAACCGACTTTAACGGTGCCTTCGCTTCCTTTATGAGTCGCCATTTTCAATTACCTCGTCTTTCGACTTTTTAGAAGAAGATTTAATTGATTGGGCTGCTTCTTCTTTCCAACCCTTATTCAATAAAGACTCAACCTTAGAAGGGTGAGCATCTATAGAAACTTTTCCGTCTGGACTAATCATTTTCATAATTATCTCCTATGCTGCTACATCAGGACTAGATTGAGCAGTACAATATTCAACTATAAAATTCATTGTACATACACCAATTGGTTTTTCACCTTCTCCTGTGTAAGTTATTTCTGTAGATTCTAAATATGTATCTTTAGCTAAACCATCTAATGTTGTATCGGCAGCTAAAGCAGACTCTACTTCTTTTGTAATAGTATCTATAGTGTCATCACTATTAGATACGCTTTTTACATACGCCTCTACGGCTAATGTTAGTTCTCTATTCATAAGTCTGTTTGTACCAATAACAACAGGCTCAGAATCTTCTGACTTTGTATAAATTATAATTGCAGGCAAATTAGCATTTTCTAAAGGGTAAACTCTAGATTGAAATACATTAGAAGATGTTGTAGTTAAACCGGTAAGAGTTGTTGCAACTCTTTCTCGTATTTGTTGTCTAATATGATTTGCCATTATTGTTCTTCTAATATAAGTTTTATGATTCCTGTTCTATCATTTTCTATATTTACTATTTTATAACTTGTTTGAGCTTTTAATACATTTCCATCTAGATCTTTATAAGCATTAACAACCAAATCATCTCCTGTTGCAACATTTTGTACATCATCAAAATATACATAAGCTACAGGTGTATATGATTCTATACTGACTTCTCCGTCAATAATATCATTATATTCTTCATCTCTTATGACTTTAATTGTTTTTGATGTACCGCCGAAAGGTGTATACGTTGCTGTAATTGCATGGCCAAAATCACTATCAAAATAACCAGCAAAATCTTCGTCAAATTCTATATTCCAATCACTCATTCTTCTTCTAGTAATAAAGTAACAAAACCTACGTTATCTTTTTGAACATTTATAATTTTATAACTTGTTTCTGGAGCGATAACTTTTCCAAGTTTTGTTGTAATTGGATTCACTATTAATCTATCAGCATGTGAAATATAAGGAGCATCTGTAGATTTTATATATGCCACAGGTTGATATGCATTAATATCAACAGACCCACCAGGTATACCAAAATAAGCTTGATCTAATATAAATTTTATATTTTCAGCGTTGCCTGAATCAATGTCATACCAAGTATCTATAAGACCTAGTCTATCATCCCATAAAGATTGTTGTACTTCAAAAAAAGTACCTGTTACTCCGTGTCCCGAGGTAGAAACATATGCATTAAAATCTGCCTGGGACTCTAATGCCATTATTTCTTAGCAGTTCTTTTGCTAACCTTTGGAGCTTCAGATTTTTCTAATCCTATGCTTCGATCTTTTTGTTCTGATTTTTTTTCAACATGTACACTTGCTTTGTTATAGCCAATTAAAATATTACCTTCTTGTTGGTTTAACTCAACAACATCGCCTACACGTACTTTTTTACCGTTTGCTACGGTATCAACTAATATTAAATATTTCATTTTTTTAAGCATGGGGGCATTACTGCCCCCATTCCAACTTAGCATCAGTTAATTAGTCTGATGATTTACAGAAGCTAACTGCGTGGCGAACCGCACAATCAACAGTTTGTAAAGCAACAATTCTAATTGTTCCTGATTTTGAGTTTGAGTAAGGATCAACTAAGATGTCCAAACCACCATACATACCTATTAATAGGTCTGCAAAGTTACCAAAGTAGTAATCACCGGCAGTAACTTGATTTGATTTAACAACATTATATCCGTTGACATTACCACCTGGCTCAACAATAAATTGAGCTGTGTTAGTAGCTTTTTCAACAGTTTTTAAGTTGCCATAATCAGCTGGTCTCATAATATAACTTAAAGAACCAAGTAGCGCATTATCATTTGCTACTGCAGATTCCATAGCTACAAGCTCAGCCCATGTTGGGACAGCTGCAGCAAAAGTTGTTGTATTGATTCCAGATGTATTAGCAATACCTGTAGGTTGGCCTGAAGTTCCTGAACCAGCTAATGCACCAAGGTCAATAGAAGTAGCTATTGATCTTGTTAAATCATCTCTAATTAGATTTTCAACATCTAAAGATGATTGCATAAGCATAAGTCTTGAAGCTTCTGTATGAGCACCAACAGTTTTAGGGCTCATAGTAACTTGACCTACTGTAAATTCACTTTCAGCAGAATCTCCGCCTTCAGTTGCAATCCATCCTGGGCTTGAAGTACCAGTTTTCTTAGGTATGACAACATCGCCTTTTAAGCCTTGTAGCATGGTTGCGCCAGCTCTCATGACTGATGATTCATTTCTAAGAACGTCGATGAAATCTTGACCTCTGAAGTCTTCAGCAATTAAAGCTGAATCATCTGAAGTGTTAATATCACGTTTCCAGTTTCCTAGAACTTCTGGTGGAAGCATAACACCTTGTGATGTTGTGCCATATCTTTTAGCAGCTTCAGCTGAACATTCGAATTCGAATGCTGCGGCTTCTTGTGCTCTTCGATCAGTTGGGTTAGCTAATGCATTGATAGCTCTAACCAAACTAAATCTTTTAATTTCCTTAGGAGTCATTCCAATTTCAGGAGTCTCTAAAGGCTGATCGTTAGAAATGTTTTCTAATAAAATGCCTCTAAATTCTTCAACAGAATTACCTTCGGAAATAGCTTTATCCGCTAGATCTCTTCTATTGTGTCTTGCAGCTAAATCTAAAATTTCTTTTGAGTTTCTTTTAAATTCTGCTTTTGCTTCTGCAACAGATTGAGCTCTAACTTCTTCAATATTAATCTCTTGATTAACTTCGTTTTTTACTTCGCTCATTTTTATTTCCTTAAATGATTTTGAACGTCCAACTCCAACAACTTTAGATTGATCGGCTGGTATAGATACTATGCTTGCCTCCATAGGAGTCCAACTAGCTCTATAATAGCCATCCTTGTCTTTGTCTTTATTCAGTTTATTAACTCTATAACCAACGGATATATTTTGTTTTATTCCATCAGCTACATCCTGGAAAACCTCACGAGCAAGATCAGATCTTCCAAATCTAACCACAGCAACTGTCCTTTTTGCTGCCTCATCAAGTTTATATTCTTCTATAACACCAATTTGCTTAGTCATATCATGATCAAGCAATAAAGGAGCTCTACCTGAAGACATAAATTCCATATCTATATCTTCGGCATTGTGAGACAAAATTTCCATCCCGAAATTTCTCTCAACCGGTTCTTCGGAAGACACTCCGATACGAACCCTTCTTTCTTCTTCATCAATAAGACCATTTCTGAAATCATAAGTACGATACTCTATTTCAGTATCGATTAATCTTTCTTCTTCGTCTTCTTGATTAACATCCTCATGTTTTTCAAACTCAACGATTACAGAATCGTCAGTTTCAGAAACGCTAAGGATATGTCTATCTTGTTTTAACATAGTTTTCTCCTCAGTATTTTCTACTGGATGTTTTTCTAGTAAGTTACTACTAAAACTTTCATTGTTCATCTTTATCACCATTTATTGTTGCTTCAACTGGTAATTTAGATCCAAAAGGTTGGAAAGCTGTTTTTATACCATATTGTTCAGCAAGTTTTGACTCTCTTTCATGTTGCTCAAATAACTCTTCTGGATCTCTACCATAAGCAGCAGATATATCTGCATATGTCGTAATACCAGCACTCAAACCTGCAACATTAGCTTGTTGTTCTTTTAAAGGATCAATCCAAGACCAAGATCTTGGAATGAATGTTATTGAATTAAAAAATTTATCAAATTTACTAATAGGCAAGCTAACCATACCGCTTGCAATGGCCATATCAAACCACTTATAAAAAATAGGTTTCATAAAATGCTCAATAACAAATTGTTGATATATTTGAAACATTGCTCTATCTTCTAAAGCACCATGTCTAATAGAACTATAGTTAATACTTGTTAAATCATTTGTTAAAGCATGGTAAGAAATATTTAAACCTGATGCAATACTTCTTAAAACTTGTGTTGTAAAGTTTTCAAACGCAGAGTTAGGGTGAGTAGGATCAAAAGCTTTAAAATCCATACCAGCAGGAAGCTGCTCAAAAGTACCTGCGCTTGCATTCATAATGGGAGAGAATTCATTAATATAATCTTCACCAACGTAACCGTCACCATCTGGAGAGGTAAAAAATCCCATTTTAGATGCAGATACGCGAGCTGCAACAATTTCAGCTTCTAAATAACCATTAAGCATTTTTAAATTAGGCATAGCAGGAGCTATCATCGTAACACCTCTTCTTTGCTCTGGTCTTGTTGGAATATATGCGTGTATAATCTCGCTAGCAGGAATTCTTATATATTTGTTTTCATTGTAATAAGCTTGATCATAAGGATGTTCTTTGTAAAGATGATAGGCGATAGCTTTATCGTTTTTATCATACTCAATCCCCATCTTAATTTTATTACCAGTTTTAGGATTTGTATCATTTAGTTTCTCGTCTAAATGATCTGCCTCTAAAAACTGTAAAGCATAACCAAAAGGATTTGAATTGGTTTTGATATGTCTTACTAAAACTTCACCATCTCTAGCTAAGGCTTCAATAAACATTTTTTGACAATCTAAAAATGAAAATCTACCATTTAAAGTACAATTTCCTTTTTGTGACCACTCTTTAAAAGCTGATTCAATTTTTTGATTAGCAAGCATATCCAAAGAACCATCGTCATTTCTTGCTTTTGAACTAATTTTTATTCCATGATGTCCAACAACATTAGAAATCATTAAGTTTAAATACCTATTAACATATGGATCATTTCTAGCTAAATCTCTAGCTCTATCTCTTAATATTCTTAAATTATTTTTTATTTCTGCGTCTGCAGATGTAGATGTTGTATAAAAATCAGAAAACAACCTACCTCCGCTTGCTGCAGTATATCCTCTTCTTCTTAGTGGTTGTGATTTTTTTGGACTTCTGTTAAAAAGATTGTTGTACCATGCCATATTATTTTAAATCTGTAATGTTATCGTAATAAGTTTTTGTTCCGAAACTTACAAGTATTTCGTTGCCTGAAGGTTTTTTATTTCTTACTCTATCTCTTTTAACTTCTCTTAGATACTCTGCATTGTATCTATCTCTGAATACTAATAACTCATCTATAGTCATTCT
>Ga0208644_1002007_pt1 | contig 16500 bp, 30 predicted proteins | sample VirMetDEL_Nov_18_FD_184517 | JGI IMG/M metagenome (GOLD analysis project Ga0208644, IMG submission 184517) | Aqueous microbial communities from the Delaware River and Bay under freshwater to marine salinity gradient to study organic matter... | ecosystem: Environmental > Aquatic > Marine >... | reverse complement strand
AGCCATTTCAATTAGCCCTCGACTGATCTGGCTTAATGAATGGTGAGTCTGGACTGATCTTGACCGTAGTCTGTCCGTTTTGTCTGGATTTTTCCGCATTGTCCTGAATCGGGGAAATATTGAAGCGAAAGGCAGGGGGGGTAGGCGTGCGCCCTAAAAAAACGCCGTATTCACGGCTTCCTTTCTTGCTATTACATCGCTTACATATTGGTTCTAAGTTCTCTATGTTCGAACCACCACCACGCTTCGCACTAATCACATGATCCACTGCATCAGCCCACTCACCACAGATGTAACAATCATGACCCTTAGTTCTGAACACTAACTCACGTTGCTTCTTCCATTGACGTGAGCCTAACTCACGCTTACGTTTTATATTACTCATTTGTTATCAGTTGAATAGAAGCCTTTAGCTTTGAATATAGCTGGTGTAGTGTTATATATTCTAACCATATCACCATTACATACACTGCATTTAGGTGCTATTAGTTTAGCTCTTATGCTTACAGTAATCTCCTGTGTTATCCCACAGCATTTAAATTCATAAGTAGCCATTACCACCAATAGTTCTCTTTCCAGAAGTCCCATGCTTTACATGGACTTCCATAGCGTGTCTCTGCATATCGTATAGCCCATTCTACCTGCTCTAATGGACTTAATTCTCTTACTTTGTTATTCATAAACTGCCAAGCACCTGAAGCACCTGATGATCTATTTATAGCATCATATCTAACATTGCTTTCTTTTAAAGCTATTTTGAATAAACAACTTGCTTCTACTTGGCTTGTTAGAAATGAAGCGTAGCGAAATGGAGTTAATTCTTGTTGCATGGTTTGAGCTTGTGATGTCGGCTGCGCTAGACATAGAGATCCCACCAATGCTAGGGCTACCCCGCGAGCTACCCGCTTCAAGCGGCTCGCGGTGAGCCTTTGATAGGCTCTAGCCATTAGCATATCATGGCAGTCAAGTGTTTCGTTATTACGGCGTGTCGTGAGCATGAAATCTCCTAAATGTTGCGTAATTCAAAGTTATCCACAGGGTTGTGGAAAACTATTTGTTAGCAGTTATTAGTTCGCATACCTCGCATGTTCTGCCCTCTTGTGTCCAAGTTCCGCAGCCTTTACATCTGACTATTGCCTCGCTAGGCACTCGATCTTCAAGTAATGGCATCATGTCCCCTAGTCGTGCTATAAACACATAATCTTCTGGGTTTTCACCTTGACCATTACAACGCATTACAACAAACTTTAATTTGCCCTCATCGCGTTTCTTTTGTTGATCTATCCAAGCTTTTGGCTGAAATGCTGCCCTAGCTTTGACCTCAATATCAAAGGGAGTACCAAGCACATCGCTACCAGATGCCCCACTATTTACTACGCTTGCGCTTCCCCATCGCTCACGAAAGTAGTTAGCAACGACATGCTCGGTTCTCCTGCCCCGTACCTTACGGCTATTTTGAGCCATTGTCTAGTCCCCAAATTGTTCATAGAAGTCATTGATCCAAGCAGTCTTTTCTTCGCAGACCGCGCAGTAACGCTCGTTCGGTAGCGCCTCTCGCGCCTCACATTCCCAGCATGGCCTAGTCATGACTTATTCACCCCATGGCAAGCCTTACATTCCCAAATGGCATCAATGTCGGTCTGTCCGCCCACATTGGTAAGCTCGTAGTTTGGTCTTGGGTTATTGCAAGTATCGCAAACCTCATAAATTGTAATTTCATCATCTTCATCAAACAGAATTTCTGTTCCATCTGGTCTTGTAATTCGTAGGTAGCCCATTATTTTTCCTCTGGCTTTTCTGGAAGTATTCCGTAAGTCATGTAATCATCAACAATTTTAAACACTTCGGCTCGTTCGTTTAATTCTTGTTCAGTTTTCTGTTCGTTTAGCCTTTTTAAAGCTTTATTGGCTAATAACTGAATTTGTAAATCAAAACTCATTATTGTAGTTCTCCTTGTGGTGTTCGTGGCTTTTGTTTTACCCAACGGCCTGACTTGTCTATTTCCATCCAAATGATTTCTTCGCAGACTTCTGGCCAATTACCGCCGCACTTGTAATGCTTCCATGCTTTGCCGTTCTTGTTGCCTGTTCTTGGCATCATCGGCTTATTGTGTTGCTTACACATCGGCACTTCTTCTGGCACGACATTATCGTTGATTGCTGCAACCGCATCGGCTACTGGTAAAGGCATATCCTTTTGCTCAATAGTCCAAGGATCTGACGGCTTCTCGACTGGTATTCGTTCAGCTACTTTCTTTTCATATTTGTTTTGAACCTTGTTCATTTCGGTGCGACTTGGTCGTTTGCCTTTTGCCGCGTAACCTGCTGAAGCTAAGGCGCGGCCTATGGCGGAAGTTTCTGCGTTTTCTAGCGCGCTAGTTGCATTTACTCCGCGCTCTGAAATATCCTCGAATGCTAGACCGCTTGAAAATGGTTGAGCATCTGCGTAAGTTCGATAGACCCAAGCCTGAACTATAAAACGGCTAGGGCTATGAGCGACTAACTGAGTTTCAATGCGAAAGTCTGGGAAGTCCTTGTGGAACTTCTCCAAGCGTTCTTCGACTGTTTCATAATCTTCTAAGTTAAAAGCCATTATTCAACCTCTTTCATTTTCACTAATGCAGCTGCTTCTGCAAGGTAGCAGATGGCGTCCAAATAATTGTCCAAATGGTCAGGTGAGTTGTAGATCCTTGCAAGTTTGACTGCGACCATGTCCAAACAAAAGGCTTCGGGAGTTCTGCGCTCCTCATGGATAACGGACTGGATACTCGCAGTTCGTATCGCTGTAACGTGAAAATCATCATATCTTGCTTCACGCTGTAATAAGATGTCGTGAGCTTCGTTGAGAACATCATTAGCGCGCACTTCCAACCGACTTTCCACGGCGGAAGCCTGTGTTATGGCCAACCTTGTAACCGCTTGCCCAGCCTATGGCGTAGCCGCTTACTAAAAACGCTAATAAACATATATAAACTACTAGATCAGAATATTGTTGCATTATTTCCTCTCGTTTGTGGAATTTCCACATGAGTAGGCTAACCCACTAATAACCCAAATACAGGGCGTGGCGTATAACGATTAGATAACTATCTATAAACCTTGCCATAGACGGTGAAAGACCCATCTGCATTTACAGGCACAGGGATAGGAGTAACGTTCTTATCATAGACTTCAATAATGCCAAAGCCCATCTGCCAATTCGCGGCCCCAGCCTTTAAATAAGAGGCTTTCTTGCTATCCATAAGGTTACCTACCTCAAAGCCCCAAAGTGTCTTAAAACGGCCTTTAAAGCCCGTAGAGACCCCTTGTAGGCCAAGCCTATGGGTATGCCCACAGACTACGCTAACGCCAAACTTGTTGGCTAGGCCAGCGGCAGTCCCGCCAGCGTTGCGGTTCATTGAACCCTCATCGCCATGTACGAGAACCCAATTAGGCAGGAATTCAAAAGGCTTCTTGTGAAATTTAATCCCTAAATCGTCAAAGCCCATAAATTTAGGATAGTCCAGCTCTGGTAATCCTCGTAGGGCAGGTGCGCCTTTAATCAGAGTATGGTAAAGCCTATCAGTGTGGTTACTGCGGCATATATCGGTTACGCCTAAATCCCATAGAATATTTTGGGTTAAAGCTCTGTCGTAATCGAGGGTATCCTCAAACTCTAACGGAGTTCCCTTTGCCCATTTTGAGAGGCTCTGGAAATCTATTTCATCTCCGCATTGTAATACTTGGTCGAACTTCTCACGCTGGACTAACTTTGTTAAATTCTTTACTGCTTGTGGGTGATGGTATGGAACTTGTAAATCGCTGATTACAAGAATTCGCTTTTTAGTCATCGTCCTCATCTTCGTAAGGAGTATGGTCAGGATTAAATGGATCATGTTCAGGCAAGTTAGGTGTGAACCAGTCAGGCCAACCAGCGGAAGCGGCGCAAAGATATTGAGCAGCTTCTACATCAAATCCTGCCTTGCGTAGGGCAAGGTAATACTCTCGGATTTGGATAGCGTGAATTTCCAGAGGTGTAAAATCCTCTGTTCTTACTGTCTTTACTCTGGCAGGTTTTCTCTTTGCCATTTCGCACTCGCTATCCACTCGGTGGCTTCTATCAGATAGTAAATGCCGTTAGTACGACAGTCCCCATCTAATAAAGCCATGACTTATTTTTGCAGAAGTATCTGATAAATCTGGTCTATTTGTGATTCGACACGCGATAAGCGGTCGTTCATGCTACCGCCGCCATTTGGCTTTAGCTCCGCGAGATAGTGTTTTACCAACCATTGCACTAAGCCAATAAACGAACCAATAACGATCGAAGCAACAGCAGCAACAGCCGCTATGTCCTGCGCAGTCACTTTTTCTTTGGTGTGGCATATCCAAATACGCCAGCTAGTACCGCCCAAAGAATTGAGCGATAATCTGGTGAAAAGTTGCTGCTACCCCAAGCTGCAAGAAAAGCACCTAGAGTTAGTAGGTAAGGGTTTTTTAGGTTCATTCTTCACTCCATTTCGGTCTTACGACAAGACGTACGATTGATATATGACGTTTCTTTTTTTGGACCCCATCACCCTCACTGGCACTGATAGCCCCAGTGTTACCCTCGATGGTGAATAAGTATTCTGGGTTCTTCTCAGAAAAATTGAGATTGAGAATCCCGATGTGTTCGGATTTTCCACTTCTAGTAAAATCAAATAATACCAAGTCACCGCGCTTGGCTTCTCTAGTTGGAACCACCCGATTGTTGGCTCTTGCCCAAGCCTCGATGTGCGGGCAATAGGCGCTATCTGGAATTGCCTTTGCCTCTTTGCCTTTGATAAAGCAAGCTCTAATAAAAGTAGCGCACCAAGGCTGATAATTGGCATGGCCAGCAACCTTAGCAAACTTGTTATTATTGTTTGGCTTTTCCTTATAGCCAACCTCAGCCCTTGCAGCATCGAGAACTTTTTGAATAGGCATGGTTTTATATTTATCCCGTTAAGCCACTTCATTATCGAATAAGCCATTTTGATAGGCACTACCAATTACGACATTAGGCATTTCATCGACATTTACAAAGTGAGAGTTATCTGGTAACTCATCGACTTCATCGTCAAAGAAAGCCACTACTTTGTTATTCTTTATCTGCGCTAGTTTCATTAGGAAAAAACTCCCCGCCATCTATTCCGTTTGAATAGTCCCAGCCATCGGTGTAGTCAATATATTTATCAGGGTTAGCAGCTAATACTTCAGGTTCAACCCCTACAATTACATTTACTACCTTGTTATTTTCAATAACTGCATAAGTTCTCATACCCAATACTCCACATCAATAGATCCTGAGCCACCTGCTACGCCTGCGTTTGAAGTACCGCTGCCTGAGGCCGCACTCTCACCACCGTTTTCGGCTGATAGGTAATTAGTTCCAGCACCGCCTGTGATTACATAACCCGCACCTGCGCCGCCTGTTGCAGAAGTAGCACCTGTAAAGGTTGTAGTTCCGCCTGTACCGCCATTACCGCCGCCCGAAGTACCAGCTGTTCCGCCTGCGCCAATAGCGTAAGTAATTGAAGCCGCAGGAGTAGTAGCCAAAGTAGATGAAACCACTTGACCACCTGCGCCGCGTTCGCGTGATGTATAACTTCCAGCGGTTCCAACACCACCAGCTCCACCGCCACCGCCACCGCGCAGGGTTACATTCACATAAGTAACTCCTGCAGGTACAGTCCAAGAAGTACCGCTAGTTAAAGTAGTTAAATAACGAGTTTTACCTGCCGCTGTTGCAGGGACTACAGAGCTACCCATTACGCTATCTCCACTCCGCTAATATGGAAATTTACTGTGGTAGCAGAAGCACCGCCAGTAATTGTATTTGTTGCTACCAAAGGCTGCTTTAAGTCAATATAGACTGTTGAGTTAGCAGCGATTGAAGTAGTGGTGTGTAATGCGGTATTAGCACCCGCAGTACCCATACCTAAAGTAAAGGTCGCTGAGCTTGCTGCAGTATTAGTAATTGCTATGTTAGTAACTACTGTGGTGGTACTAGCAGGTACTGTATAAAGCACCGTAGTAGTTGTAGTAGTTGCTGCGCCCCTAAATAGGGCTTTTGGTGTATATGCCATTAAAACGCTCCCATCAGTTGCGCGATCATGTTGTTATAGACTGTTGTATCTGCACCATTACCTAAAGTACGAATAGCCTCCGCACCAAGTTTTAGATAATCATTATCGTTAGGTGTAGTCCAGTTGTTGTATGTGGTAGTTGCCATTTTGTTCCTTTAAGGTAGTCCTACAGTGTCTACATTCTGCCACGTTGTAGTCGGAATTGTTGAGAAGTAAGCGTTTGCGGTTGATGTCGAGGCATCGGCAGTTCCAGTCCAAGCAAGGGTAGGTACACGGCTTGATGGTATATCGGTATTTGTTCCGTCCCAATAGTAACCAACGCTGGAACCCTCATAGGCAATAATTCCATCTGCTAGGAAAGTATCACCGATTGAACCAGTTGAACCAAAGCGCAAGAAAATTTCAGCAAATAAACCGCCGGCATTTGTTGGTGTGCAAGTGATAGTCAGCTTTTCCCATGTGTTACTTGCAGAGATATTTCCGCTGGTAAAAGTTTCAATAGCAGTTCCAGATGCGGCAGTTGCTTTAGTTATGAAACGGAAATTAGTGGCTCTAGTTCCTACTGTGCGTTTCATATAAACATTTATCGTATAGGTGTTGTTAGGTGTAATAGGAATTGCGTAGGTAGCATTTCTAGTTAAAACTATACCTATATTAGTATTTATAGTGTTTGCGACTACTTGGTCTGATGCAGAACCAAAAACGCTATCTGTGGTTATTCTAGTTTGCGTGGTGCTTGCGCTAGTCCAGCCCGTTGTGTTGGTTTCAAAAGATGGGTTTAAGACTAGGTTGGTCTTTGTGGTCTTTACCGCAGTAGGGTCAATACTATCCCATTGGGTAGCAGGGTCTATCGCTTCCCAGACATAAGGGCGATAGCTGTAAGTCTTTTCAGAAGTTCTTAGGGTAATACGAGCTGAAACCTGATTTAATTGCAAGTTCCAACCCTCGACAAAGCCGTAGTAAGTTCCATCATAAATAGGCACAGGCGCACCTGCCATAGAAACAGGCATACCAAAGTACATATTTAACATTTTATCTACTGTGGTGGAACTGATAGTTGGATCTATAAGCCTGATTTCAATATTACTTAAAGAAGTGTTTGGGTAGGCACGCATGGCTAGATAAAGTCCAGCCACGTTCTGAGCATCATCAGTGTCCGCTATTTCAGTCTTGATGGTGGCTTGCATATCTCCGTAGAGAGCCTGAGAAGCTGAAAGATAAGTGGTGAAATATTGATTTCCGTTGTATTGCAAATTGACGTTATTTATTAGTTCGCCAATAGAAGAAGCAGACTTGAGATTTCTAAAATTAACATAGGTAGGGTCAATAGCAAAATACCCATTTACTTCTACATCTAGGTTACGGCTATATTGACTATCGTATCCAATTTTGCCTGTAGTGGTTTCATAAATTGAACCAGTAGCCATTAGTGCATAGTAATTTGCCAAAGTTAAAGCATTATTAGGGCTTGCTGGTCTAGCAATATAATTGTAAATAGGTGGGTCAAAAGGTGCGACCGATACATCACATTCGGAGAATATGCGGCTAATTCTGTCGTTATCGGTTTCAGCAGGGTAATCAACCAAGCCCACCTGAGTTCTAGCAAGAACGGCTAAGGGAGCTACTGCGGTGATTGTTATTCCAGCTAGTGTAGTTTCGGTTTCAAATAGAACTACCGAATTTTCGATGTTAGATACTACGCCTGTAAATATTGTTATATCGGAAGTTCCAGCATAGTTCTTTACCTGCACCACTACGGACTGGTTCAAATCGATTGGGAAAGCGGTATTGTCTAGGTTAATTAACTGAATACGAGCATAACCAGCTCTTTGTGATTCCCAAACATTGTTTCTTCCGTAGTCAATAGAGATTGCTCCTACGGCGTTGGCGGTATAGGAAACCCCATTAACTGTAACTGTCGGATTAATTGTCCAAGTCATTATGGATTAAGTCCTAGAGATTGAAGCCATGAATAGCCAAGTCCAGTATAGGAGCCTGTGGTTCCAGCCGCGCCAGATAGAATATCGCTAATCTGTTTAGCGGTTGAAACTGGATCTATGGCGCCATTGACTGTTACATTAACAGTTGGAGCATCAGGAACTACTACTCCCTCAGAAGCGGCATTTCCTAAGTCGAATAAAAATGTTTTGTACAAATCTTCTGGGAAAGTTTCAGTAAAGGTCTTTGCGGTAAAGGTTCCACCGCCAATATCCTTTAATAGCCCTAAAGTAGCTTCGATATTTGCCAAATCGAATAACTGGCGGCCATAACCAATTTTATTCATTACGTCGTTAATTTTCTCTAACGCTTGGAAATTGGCATTTAATTGCGTTGTTTGCTTGGTTAGTGCTTCTAATTGTGCAGTTAGTTTTTCAATTTGAGTGGTATTGCCTTGTGCAATAGCCTGTTCTAAATCAAAGATTTTCTGCATCAGTTCTAAGCGTGCGCGTTGCTCGTCTGTAATCTTACCTTGCATCGCTGCTGCTATTTGAATTCCCTGTGGGTCAAACATAGCGCTTGCCGCTGATAAAGCCTTATTAGCCTTATCTACGGCCGCCTGAGCGCGCTTTTCGGCGGTTTGCTTACGTAAGGTTGATAACTTTGAATCTTCTATCTTTTTAGCATTTGCAGCTGCCTTAGCTTCCGCCTTAGCTAAAGCAATATTTTTTTCACGCCATGAGGCAGGACTGCCAATAGTGTTGGTTTGCGCTGGTTTCTTTAACAGGTTAGGAATTGGTAAATAGAAACTACCTACTTTTGTAGGAGTGAATAGGTTACCAATAATGCGACCAGCTAGTTCACCAAATTGTTCTAATTTAGAGGTTGCCTTATCTATATCGCCGTTGCCAGCTAAATCAGAAAACGCCTTGACTAGTCCTTGTCCAATAGATTCCTTTAAGTTCTCACTAGCGTTCTTAACCTTGTTAAGTTTGACTGTGGTTGAATCTAACGCTTCTGCAAACTGTCCATCGTAGGTATTTGCAACCTTAGCGAGAATTTGGTCAAAAGTCATAAGGCTAAGTTCGGTGCTGGTTAAACCTAAGTTAAATTGGCGTAGGCCTTTGACGTTGCCAACGTAAGCCTGAGTAAGCACGTTAGCTGCGGTTGATACGTCCATAAGCCCCGAAAATGAAACTTTGATGGCGGTATTTAGAATTTCTTGGGCTTTAGTAACTGATCCAGTTTGGGTAACTAGTTTCTGCAAAGCAGGTTGCAATTCGCCTCTGTTGATACCCGTAAGTCTTTCTAGGTCGTCTAGGTAAGTGCCAAGTTCAGGTGCGGCAAAAGCCAAATTAAGGCTTTTCATTGTGCCTAATAGGGTTTGTGCTTCGCGTTCTGCGTTAGCAAACTCTCTTACCGCGCTAGCTCCGAAACGACCAATAGCAGCAGCCGAAAAGGTAACTCCAAATGCGGCTGCTAATTTCTTGGTTGATTTATATAACTTATCAACGGCGGTGTCGGCTTTCTTAAACGCTGGAACGCCAACGAAATCGGCTGCAATTCGAATTGCTACGTTGCTATCAAATTTAGCCATTATTTACCTTTCGTTGGGCAGTAACGTGTGTATTGCCTGTTCTTCTATGAAACTCTTGAATAGTTCTGTCTATAACGCCTGAAATGTTGCCTAAAATCTTGCCCTGATCTTCGCCCCATGCTTTGAAGATTAAACGGCCATTCATTTTGCGGCGGCCAGATGCGCCTTTACGAGTTTTAGATTTAACTTTGTATAAAGGTTGTAAAGCGTTAATAAATTGTCTGCCAGCATTAGGGTTTGCTGATTGTGAATACTTGCGTGAAGTATCGCCTTTTTGCGCTTGCTTACGGCCGTAAGGGTTTTTGCGACCAGCAGTTTCAATGATGGAACCAGTTACTGTGCTATTTACTACTTCTGCTGCGTAAGCAAAACCCTTACGATTTGGCTTTGTGGGCTCAGTAGATGAATCAATACCAGCTTTAATTTCTGCTGAATTGTAAAAAGGAAACTTTCCCTTTTTCTCACGGGAGTATAAAGCCCATCTTGATAATGGTGCTTCGCTTGGTACATCTCCGCGAGCCTTGCTAACAATAGGGCGCAAAGCGTGAGCCATATAAGCCTCTAAATTGTTGGCAAGGTCTGGAGTAAATTTACGCATAGCGGTGCGAAGTTCAACGGCGCCGTCTAACTCTGCGCTTAGCATCTTCTACCGCCTTTGCCTTTTCTTTATAAACCTGCACTATCGCTTGTAACATCTCACGATCTAACTCAATAAGATGTTGAGGCGCGATTCCCATTTCTACACTCAGTTGAGCGATGAAATAGGTGAGAGAATCGCGCTCTACCCTAAAGGGTCGCTTTCTAGCACCTCTACAGATTTCAAAGTTTCTATAAAGTCCATGCCGAAAGGTTTAACAGTTTCACCTGAACGTCTAACACATTCCCAAGCTAACCAATAGACATCGCCTTGCTTCTCGTCATCGCGTAGCGCTTTGAAGAAGCCTTTGCCCTTAGTTTGTTCGAACGCGTATTCAACCGCTGGGGTAATTTCGTGTTCTGTTGTAGTTCCGTCTGTTCTGGTTATCTTTAGTTTTGCCATAGCCCTATCTTTCTATTATTAGAATGTTCCTGTTGTTGCAACAGTTGTAGCACCCTGCACGTTCCAAGTTACAGACTGCATGCCGACAGATGCTACATCGCCGTTGATGTCTGTTGTGTTATTTACTAACACGTTGAATGTGTAAAGTGGGTTAGTTGCTGAAACTGCGGTTCCCTTAACTTGAAGTAGTTTAACTTCTACTGTGGTTCCCCATGCAGCTTGTAATGTCGCTAGTACATTTGATGCAGCGGTGTCGTTTAGGAAATCAATAGTTACTGATGAAGCTTCTAAGCCCTTAACGAACTTGTGGCCTGTATCGCCCATTGCGGTTACTTCTAGTTCATCAAATGAACGATTAAGAGTTACTGATGTTACGTGGTCGCTAAGATCTATTGAATTAACCTTAACGCCTACATTGTTATTTAGGAAAATAGCCATTTAGATTATTCCTCGTCTTTCTTAGCGGCTGGTTTTGGTGTTGCTTTTTCTGGTGCTGGAATTTGGCCGATCTTGATTAGAAAGGCCGTGTTCTCGTCTAGATCTGCCATTGTTAGCTCCATGATGTGAGAATTGAGATGGACATTTCAGCAGATAACAAATCGCCAGAAGCCAATTCCATAACGCTTGGCTCTGATACTTCATTAACTGCTACATTTAACGAACTAACTGCTAGTGCGTTAAAAACTCCTGTGATGATTTCTTCTAGCCCTGCTAGGTTGCCTTGATTATCTAGAATAGGCACAGTCATTAAAATTCTGAAGTTAGCCATTGGGCTAATTGTGTTATATTGATTATTTTGCATTTCAAGCATTGGGCTATCCCAACCCACAATTACAGAGTTAGGTAGAACTGTTGCTGGTGGAAATGCAAAAGTCTGCCACTTAGCATTGTTTGTTAATGCGGTTGCTATTGTGGTGCGAAGTGTGGTTATCGCTGGTGTTGGCATTAGCCCACCATTGAGTTAGGGTCGAGCGCGTGAGCGATAAGGCCACGAACGCGAGCTAATAAGCTATTGCCCATTCTGTAAGGAGATGGAGTAAAGTCAGGTGAAGAACCGCCAGTAGATGAAACCTGACGTGCTTGCCAAATATCAACCGCTATCATTAAAGCAGCTTCTTGAACTGCTGCGTCCGCAGTCCAGTCTGTATATTCACTAGCTGCCACTGTCGCGTAAGGCGCGTATGGGTGGTATGGGCTATCTGTTAAATGGTCAGTTGTATAGGAAATTGAATAATCACCAACGGCAGTAATTACATGAGATCCGTTGTAGTGAGCGCCACCATTGGATACAGTAACTGTTTGACCAATATAAAAAACTTTGCGGACATCTTCTTGAAAATAAAGTGTGCCTACTGTGCCCGTGTTTGCATGTCCAATTGCGTAATACTTGTTAGCCCATAGCATTGGAAGCAATACGGCATCTGATGCATCGCATACTTGTTGTAAAGTAGCATCTGGGTAGAGTGAGCCAACGCCAAGTGCTGAGCGTAATTCGCTAACTGTTGCTAAACTCATCTCTTTCCTTTCTTATGACCGATGAGGGGCAGTAGGGCTAACTGCCCCTCTCGGATTTAACTGCTCTAGCTATTAAGCTAGGTTAAAGCGGCGAACGCCCTTACCGCTCTTTGCTACATAGAGTGCTAGGTAGCCGTATAGTGCAATTTCTACTTCGCCTGATGTTAAGACATTAACGCGAAGCTGAGTTGTTGGTGATTCCCACGCATACACTGAAGATGGTGCAATCAAGAACGCTGAATCATCTACAACGCCTGAAGCGGTGATGTTGTGATCAACGATTAGGTCTGTGCCTAGAACTCCACCGCGAACTGAAGAAGCTACTGCCACGCCAGATGCATTGTAAGTTGGGCCTTGTGCTGAGTAAAGCGCACGACCTGTTGTATCTGCGTAACCTGCGATAGCTGCCCACTGGTCGGTTGAAGCGACTAGCTTGTTAGCGAAATCGCCACCTGTTCCCTTGTAAGCTGCTGCACCTTCGGTTGCAATAAATGACTGTAGACCAGCTGCGGTTGCTGCAACGCCTGTTGCTGCGGTACCTGATGAAATCAATTCAGCAATAAGTGCTGCATCTGTTGCCTTTTCGTAAGCCTTACGAAGTTCAACCATCATTAGATCCATGAACGCAGGTGATGAGCGGTCAATTAGTTCCCATGAAACGCGCTGCAAACCAGCAAACTTGTTTACGTTTACTGTGTCGTAGCTAGAAGTCTGGCCTGTTTCAGATGGTGCAGAACCCTCATTTGTGTCTGCTACTGTTGGAGCTACGTTAGGTGTTGCATTATTGATGTACATACGTGGCACAGTGAAAGACATACCTGATTCAGTTAGTTCCTGACGTGTTACCGCATCAAACGCTGGACGGCCAGTGAATGTGTCGGTAATAAAGGTCTGTAGGTGTGGTGCAAGTGTTAGACCTGTGTTAGTTGATGTTGAATCGTCAGCAGCACGTACAGTGCGACGAGCCTCATCATCTCCCATTGCTGCCTTGATGTTTGCTGAAAGATATTCAGCGCCTGTTAGTGGCTTGACGCGCTCTTGCGCATAAACCATTGCAGTTACCTTTGGTGCGGCGGCTTCTACTGATGCTGCCTCTACCTCTGGAGCTGCTGAAACTTCTGGAGTGTTCTCCACAGTTTCCTCGCTTTCTTTTGTAGGTGTGGTTGCATCTTCATCAGCAGGTATTTCTGCTTCTTCTGATGCCGCGACATCGGTAACCTGAGCAGACTTAAATGCTGGCTCGGTAACCAAACTTACTTCGAATAAATCGGCTGCAGTAACGTGCATTACGCCAGCCTTGTTAAATGACTTCTCAACAGAAACACCAACAGATAAGCCTGCTTGCAAGCCCTCTGATGCAAGTAGCAACGCATCGCTACCGCGTGTTGAAGAAGAAACTTTGAAAGATGCATAAAGGCCATCTGCCGCTTCAGTAATATATTGTGCGCGGCCTAGAGGCTCTTTTACATTGTGTTGATTTAATAATTTAATTTTCTTAGGATCATCTGGAAGTTTAATTGAACCAGCTTCGAACACTACGCGACCTGCGCTGGTGTTACCGACTTCGCCAGTTCCAATAGGAACGATTTTGCCAGAGATAGTGCGCTTTTCTGCATCGCAGGTAATATCCGCGCTAAAGGTTAGGATTTTGTTATCCATTAACGAACCTCGTCATTTCCTTGTGGTGTTAGTTCTTCCATTTCACGCGCTTGTTCTACTGTGATTAGGTCGAGTTGTAGCATTTTCTCTATTGCTGCTAAACGCTCTAGTGGTTCAGTGCGTAAGAAAGTATCATTAACTTCAAAGCGAACTTCATTGCCATTTGCAGTAATATCGTTCATAGATAAACGAGCTGCAATAGCATCAAGATAAGGCATTAAAGAATAAGCGAAGAATTGCTTGCGCTCGTCCATGACGTTTGAGTAAGTCATAGAATTATTCATATCTGCTGAAAGCATATATGCAGGTATATTGCAAAGACGTGCAACCTCTGTTGAAAGGTATTGCAAACTTTCTGCATAGACCATGTCTTTAGGTGAATAAGAAGTCGGAGTGTAATCGAGAGTTGCAGTCAAAAATGCAGTTCCGCGTGTATCACGAGCGCGCTTCCATGCACCTAAAATTCCTTGAACTTCTTGCGGGGTCATGTCTGCGCCAGTGTTTTTAATTACGCCAGTTGGAAATGGAGTTGCTGCTGCAACTGCCATTGCGCGTTGCACATCTAGAGCTGCTTGAATTGTTTGTGATCCGCGAGCCAATACTCCCTCATCAAAACCTTGAAAGGTAATTAGCGAACCGATGCCAGACATTGGACGAGGGAAGCCATCAACGTAATATTGATTAACGGTTGTATTGTATAAATCCAAATCAAATGTTACGCGAGTATTTGCAACCCATTCAAAACGCTTAGGTCTGCCATCTTCTTCGTAAACTTCTGTAACTTCCCAATAAGCAACGCCATAAAGCATTAACGAATCAAGTGTCCAGCTAATAGTTACAAATCTTGGTTGAGCTAAAGATGGTTGCTCTAGCCAAACAGGAGAACCTAATTCTTCTCCAGTAGATTTACGATATAACGCCATTGGGATAGTCGCGCCAGTGCCACAAATTAAATTGCGTGCGCGTGCTAATGCGCTGCACTTCATGGCATCGCTTCGTTGTAATCTTGGAGTTATATAGGTAACTAATTGATTAAGGTTTTCACCCATAATCTGAGGGGCATATTGCGCCAAGATCGAGTTAGACGATGAAGTGTCTGGTGATGTGGTCTTACGCGAAAATATACCCATATGTATAAGTATAGCAGAATAGTTGAAAGTTCAACTATTATTCAAGTGAATAAATTGCTGGTTTTGCGATTGGCTTTAGAAGCTGATGAACGACCATTGCTAGGGCAATAGGAGCCGATACATCTCCAGCAGATTTACGTTTTACAATACGCCAGCCGCTATCGTTGGTTTTAGCAGCTACGTTATTCATTTGTTTATCTAATTCTGGCTGCATAGGGTGAGCCATGCGCATATTTACAATACTGTCGAGCAAATCGCCACAGGCTTGATAGAACTGCGCTCCTGATACATCTTCGACCATCACTCCAGCTCTTGAAAGCCTATCTGCGATGGTTTGAGTAGCGTATTTGTCGTAGCAAGTTAAACGAGGCTTAAATTTATCTATCCAGCCCTTAATATCTGCTGCTATCTTCAAATCATCTACTTGAACGCTATTTTCCCAAGTTTGTATGACCGCTACGCCAATTCGACCATCTTCCATTATCCAGCCCCCGACAAGGCTGGCAAATCTGCCAGACGGAGCCTTGTCGAAAGCAAAGATAGTGTAAGCGCCCTCTCGAATAGTTAAATCTTTTTCGCCAATTGCTTCCCATGATCCGTTAGGCCACGGCGATGCGAGCGAATCAACCCATTGGCAAAGCGTTTCGGTTCTAGTGCTTTCGACACTGTTAGTAGCCACGGATTCTGCGATGGCGCTTTCATCAAATAAATATCCCAAAGCAGGATTGGCCGCTTGCCACGCTTTCCTGTCGTCAATTTTAGCAAATTGTGGAGCTGAATATTCATACCATGCGAACTCTGGCGGTGGATAATCAAAAGCCCTTTCGCGCATATCGTTAAGAACTGTTGAGAACGCATCACCAGCGTTAGAAGTAGTGAAAGTCTGCGAGTTAGGTCTTGCTCTTGTAGTTGGTCTAGCAGCCGTCCATGCATCTTCGCTAATTTCTCTAAGCTCGTCAATATAAAGGAAATCAACAGTCTTACCGCGAGAGCCGTCACGTGTAGCAGCAGCGACTTCGTAAAGGCCACCGTTATTAAGTAATATCTTTTCAGTTCCATTTGCATAGCGTATTGCTTTGACCTGACTTTTAAGAAAAGGAAACTCCTCAAATAGCCCTGCCACCTTTTGAAAGGTGTCTAAGGCCATGTTTCTATTAGAAGACATAGCCAAGACCTTTTCGCCTTGCAATAGCTTCCATAAAATGAGCATTCGGGCAAGATGGGTCTTTCCGTTCTGTCTAGCGATAAGTAGGCCGCCCACCTTGCGCCGAAACTTTCCATCTTCGCTAATACTTAAATAATCATCTAAAACCCAACGCTGCCACGGTAATAACGGCATTTCTAAAAGGTCAGCGAGATCTGCAACCTCTTGCATTCGAGTTTTCCCTGTGTGTATTGGTGTGTGAATGCGTGGTTCTGTTAGCCCCCTGAGCGGTTGGTTCTCTTTGGCTGCCATTGGTTACGACTGGCTCGAATCGGTTGAGAACGGGCTGTGATGAACAACACTGGTCTGGACCAGAGAGGGATTGGCAGA
>Ga0208644_1002005_pt1 | contig 16514 bp, 20 predicted proteins | sample VirMetDEL_Nov_18_FD_184517 | JGI IMG/M metagenome (GOLD analysis project Ga0208644, IMG submission 184517) | Aqueous microbial communities from the Delaware River and Bay under freshwater to marine salinity gradient to study organic matter... | ecosystem: Environmental > Aquatic > Marine >... | reverse complement strand
TCATTTGGTTGTTAGTGGTATCGTATATCATTAGCCCCGCCGCTGGAGTGGCTATAGCGTCCCTTTCCGCATCTGTCATTCGTGGAGGTAGGAAGCCTTGGGTAGTGGAGTCTACTTGTAGTTTAGCGGATGTGTCCGCTGAAGTAATGCCACTACCGATTCTTACATTAGAATTTTCATCTAAAAGAAGTAAGGGTGCATTATTTACGCCAATGCTAAATTTATCCGCTTGAGTCATAAAAATTCCCGCATTCCCCGTCGCCCCCGAATAAATACGAACTTGCCTACCTTGTCGGTCTATCTCAAGATATTTATTTGCTGTTGGACTAATGCGAACCTTCATATCTGCGGCAACTCCATTGTCAATGTTAATATCTCCATTATCAGCAACCTTAAACAAATCCGTCCCCGCTGAATTTTGCACTAACAAGGCGGTTGTTGCAGAGGTTGTGCCCGAGCCTTTGACAAAGAATCTCGTGCCGCCTGGGGGATTTGCGCCAACGCTTACATAGTTATCATTAGCGTTTACCTTTAAAAGATTGTCAGTTCCATCCCCTCTAAACTGAACCGTACCGCCCGAACTATTTGTGGGGTTAATGTCTATATATCCACTATCCTTAATGGAGAACATTGAAGTCCCATCACTATTCTGCACAAGCAAAGCCGTAGTGGTTGCATCGTTGCCAGAGCCTTTTACTTGGAGTCTTGCAGTTGGTGCGGTCTCTCCGATGCCTGCGTTGCCTTCGGTAAGTATAGAGCCTGCTGGCGTATCTACGCCGCTCGTGGAGCCAATATACAAACCGCTTGAGCCATTTACGCGAACGGGTCGATTGGAAGTGGCTGTTGATATGCTAATACCATAAGAGTCATTAATATTAGCACTATAAGAGTTAAATGCTATTTTGTAACCGACAGACAATGCGCCTTGGTCATCAACTTTAAGCAATTGAGTCCCCGCACTATTCTGTACGAGTAATGCTGTCGTTGCAGATGTTGTGCCCGAGCCTTTTACTTGAAGGCGAGCGGTTGGGGTGGTTGTTCCGTTACCTATTCCAACATTACCGTTTTCAAATTGTGTTGTATTAGTTCCATCGTAAATAGATGCTCTATTGTACAGAGCACTAAAACTTGAATTTGTCCCGTACTTTAATACGCTACCATTACCAAGAGTTAATAATTCTCTTTGAGGTGTTCTATAGGTAAGATATCCATCATCAGTGATGGTCATAATATTTTCAGCATCCGAGTTCTGCACCAACAACGAAGTCGTAGTATTATCATTACCCGAACCCTTAACGTGTAGCCTTGCGGTTGGGGTAGTTTCTCCGATGCCTACGAATTGGTCATTTGCACCTGTGATGCGCATCGCTTCGCTATAAGAGGTGCCATCAAATGTTTTGAATATATGCCCATCAAAAGAACTTGCCGTAAAGTTTTGACCTATTCTTAAAGACCTATTAGTATTGGCTTCGCCATCAATGTATAAATATCCACCAGCACTTCTAAACTTATGTGTGTGATAAAACATTGTATTATCATCCACAACTTTAAATATATTAGTCCCCGCACTATTCTGCACCAATAACGAGGTGGTCGCACTTGTTGTACCGCTTCCTTTGATGTGGAGCATTGTACTTGTATCGGCATTAGAGTAATCTTTATTTATAGAAACACCGCCTTGTTGAGGCACTATTCTTAAATTTGTATTGTTTCCCGCAATAACGTTACCACTAACAAAATTAACATTTGAAATTCTTGCACTTGGTACTGTAAACGAACTTGAAGTACCATTAGATGATACTCTTAACAATTCTACGCCATCGCCATTTACTATAGAAAACGGAATATCATTGGTAGTATTTCCCGTTCCAGTAATTTTTAGCGCACTATTACTCAACTGCAATATTGTATCCGTACCATCACCCGTAGAGATAGCCTTTAAGTCTGAGGTCAACGGGTCATTGTCCCCAACCTTTAGTAATCCGTCAAATGTAGTTGCAGGTGTTAAACCGCTTAATGATGTACCCATTTTAATTCCAAGTTTGTACTGTTAGTTCACCCCAAGTTACAGGCTGAATATTTGCATATGTTGTTTCAGAGAATATACTCTCTTGTATTAATCCTGTTGGATTGCTCGCAGCCGTAGCACTCTCCAATACGTTGGTCTCTGTCTGCTGCACTCTAACGTACTTATTCGCATCTTCAGAGGTAAGAGTATAGGTAGCGTTAGTTGCGCCCGCTATATTGTCCCAATTAAGCCCTGTGGTGCTTCTTTGCCACTGCCACGTTCTAACAGGGGCAGGACTACCTGTAACACCCCCTGCAATCGCACCCAATGTGTACCACACCTTCTCGGTTCCTGTAATCACAGGTGGAGATGTAATAGCAGCATCAGTAGAGCCTTCAGGGATGACAAGCAGTTGAGCATCATTGCTTACTACGATAGTAAACAAAGAGCCGTCCTCCGACTCCATATCAAACTCAGCCTTCGGTGCGTTTAAATAGTTTATTAAATCAACTTGATTGGTTATAGTACCGGTAATATCACCCCAAGAGCCACCGCCACCGCTGACGCCACGATTGTTAATTACAACCGATATAGGTGTTATGTTGCTGATACTTACCGCATTAACATACGACTTTCTAACGCTTACACTATTAGCCTGTAAATTTGTTAGAGAGACAGAAGGGGATGCAGACTGCTGAATAGCAACCTGATTGTTCTCAGATATGTTTATGCTTACCGCCACTATTATGCCGTAGTAACATCGTCAACAACAATAAAGTCGCCACCTAACCACGTATGAACCTCACTTGTTGCAGTTTTAGTTGCCTGAAGGTCATAGGTGTAAGAACCTCCCTTGATGTCCATATTTGCTGCAGCCTTCTCCATTACAAGATTTCCTGCATTGTCTTTGTTAAAGTCTGCGTCCTCAAACACAAGCACAACCGTTGTTGAGGTTGATGTCTTGCGCACCTGAGCCTTGAACTCATAGGCTGTAAGGTCGATTGCATTACCATTGCTATCAAGCCAATCCATATCCAATTTAAACGTATCATTACGTCTACAGGTGATATCAAGTCTTGACGTGGTATCTAAATTTACTGATGCCATTATACTTATTCTATGATTTACAAATATACCCTTGTGGTAGGGCCTAACTAAAAAAGTTGGGGCCAACTTGCGTCAACCCCAACCTACCAACAGAACCACCAAAAAACACTTGGTCAGTCAAGTGTTTACTTTAATGCACTCTGCAAAGTCTTTATAACCTCAGGTCCGTTGGTTGACTCGGTGATGTGAACTACAAGCCCCTCTACCTTATCAGTACCACGAGCAACGGTACATATTACCTCGTTGCTATCGGCCCATTTCCATCCATTAGAGCGATTATCAAATTTAAGAACACCGGCCTTCTTAGCGCGGTTAATTAGGGCAGACAATGAGTTCTGCTTGTTCTTACTCTTCTTGATAAACTCAGTGGGGTTATTATCAGCGTAGTCTTCAATAAGGTCTCTAAGGACTACCAAGTCTTGCTTGTCGTCCCAACCCATTGTTGCCGCAAAGTCACGAACATCAGCAGCATTCATATCCGCTGCAACGTTCAATGCCTGACGGCGTGTGCTACGAGTCTTACGTTTTTCTTCAGCCTGTGCCGTAGGATTAACACGCTCAAAGATTGCTTTCACATCCTGTGAACGATTCTTGTTTGAAGCATTGTAGTTACATAGTTCAAGGTACTCGTAAATCTCTGCGTCATCACGGCGTGAGCCATCCAATACCAATACGCCGTTGTATTCCTTTTGGAACCAAACGCTATGGCATTTCATCTTACCTCCCACACCAACACTCTTGATGTTAGCGATGTCAACGTACTCATCCTTAGACGAGTCATACACGCGGTCCTTGCCGGGTACGTTTACTGCTGATGGGATTTTAAATGTTTCAGGTCTTGCCGGGTCACCCTTAATTCCTAAGATGCGATATACGGCTTTCTCGCCTCGCTTGAGTTTTGGAGGCATTGATTCTTTGGAAATATCATTCCAATCTTGATGCTTTTTCATTTGTTTGTTTTGTTGGTTGTGTGGTATAAAAAGAGGACGGGGCATCGCCCCATCCTCCTGTATTCAAATCAATTATGATTGAATGTCAAGTTTTGCGAAGTGCTCAACACCGAGTACCTCCAAGCCTTGTACAGACTCGTAGTGGCACTCAAGAACTGAACGCTCGTCAGTTGGAGTTGGTGCAAGACCACCCAACATAATTTCGCGGTACTTGAGGTCTGTTCCGTTGCCCGCCATATAGCGTACACGCATACGGTCCAAAGACTCTCCTGAGCCTGCTGCTTTGATTGTATCGTTCGGTACGAAGTAAGCCTCGTGCTGAAGACCTGCAGAACCTGTGAAGTTAACCACTTGTTGGTGGTCAATCATTGGCAAGTACTTCTTCACGTAAGAACGTCCGTATAGACGGAACTTATCTACGCCCAAGTCGATGTCACGTCCGTCGATAGAGAAACGTGCGTTAGCAGACAAGTCAGTGTTACCCAACGAGTTCAAGTAGTTGTCGAACGCAACCTCACCGCTTGTACCTGTGAAAATCATATATTCACGTGGTGCACGCTTTTGGTTCAACGTACGAGTCAACTCTTCCATATCGTCATTATCGACAGTGCCTGAAGTATCAGTAGACTGAGTGATACCACCATCAACGATGTTTGCACGCAAACCTTTAGTAGTCTGTACAGGGTTGCCCTCTGCATCAACCAAAGAAGGAGTAGCGTCAGTAAACAAAGAAGTTGAAGCGTCACCGAACATAAGTGCGAATGCGATATCGCCACGGAAGCGCATCAATGCTTCGTGCTGACCTTTCAAGAAGTAGTAAGGCTGACCTTTAAATTCGAACTCAATCTTAGATGCGTTCTGAATGTCAGTGATTACGTACTTCTCTTTGAAGATTTGCACTTGGTTAACTTGCTTAACCGGAGCAATCTTGCGAGCCTTAGGAGAGTTAGAACCTTCACCTGCAGCGTTAGAGAATGCTACCAACTTGATGGCATTAAGTTCAGTTGCAGCAGAAGCGTACAAGTTGTCGCTCACCTTAGTGATAGTCAACTCGTCATATCCTGAATTGATAGACTTAACGTAAGCGATAACACCGCTATCCAACATAACCAAGTCTCCTGCACGTACGTGCTCTGCATCAGTTGCAGCAGCCAACGTTAGGACACCTTCAGTTTGGTTACCTGCGAATGCACTTGCAGCAGCAGAAGTTACTGCGCCACCATACAATTCTTGGTTTACAAAAGTGTGGTACTGAGGAACAGCAGTCTCGATAGAGCGTCCCATCAATTCCATTACATCGAGGAATGAGTACTCCTCGTTAGTTACGTTAAGTAACTTGTTCAAAATTTCGCGTTGGTCCAAGAAGTTTACAGAAGAAATGTATGACTTATGGACTGCGTTTGCGCCACCAAAGGCGGTAGATGCTAATGCCATTGTTTTAAATTTTTAGCGTTAAACTATTTTCCCATCGCTCGCAACGCCGCCTTGAGGAAATCCTCTTTGCTGTCTCCACCTGAAGACACCATAGACTTTGTTGGTCGTGATGGATTCTTTATTTCACTTACCACCTCTTTGCCACCAAGGTTCTTGCCGTGCAAGATTAGTGAACGCTCAAAAGTATTTGGGTCCAAAGCATAGTTCATCACCTTATACCACTTAGAGTAGTCCACCTGACCTCCCTCGTTTTGAAAGAGTTGGAAAAACTTGTTGTTGTCGACGGTCATATCAACAACGCTTTGAGGATTATCGATTTCGTACGCAAAAGGCTCTCCTCCATATTCAATGATAACTCTCCCATCATTGAGTATACTTTGAGTTTCAGCAGCAGACTTCACGGTACTCTCCCATTGGGCTAACACCTCTTGGGCTTGTGCAGTGCTGTCTACTTGCGGTTGTGCCTCACGCTCGGGTGCTTTGAATCGCTTCTGATTTTCGATTAGGTCTTCCCTTAGTTTACTTGCTTCTGTCTTCAGAAGTTCTTCACCAAGTTCTACCTCTTCGTCGTCATAGCGAGAAGCATCCAATTGATACTTATCTACAACCTCACGGCGAAATAAACGCTCGAAGTTCTTCTCACTCATATCTGAGTATTGACGGCGCATATTGTGTCTCACAACATCCAAGTCACTCATTGAAGAGAAGTCGACGTTTTTCGCCTCTATATACGCAGAGACATCACCTGTCTCATTGTAATATTCTACTAATCCTTTGATAAAGTCGTCCATCTCTTGGCTTCCTGAAGCAGCAGTTTCGCCGCCCTCGAGTCGAGCCTTGAGTTCTTCGACTTGGTCATACAGAGTGTCGTGTGCTTCAATAAGCGTATTGATGTCTTCATAATTCCCTGCAGTGTATTGTGACACCGCTCCATTAAATGAAGTCATCTCCTCCTCAGAAAACATTGGAGTCTCTAACTCCTTAACATTCTCATTGGACTCGACCTCTCCGTCAAATGACTCTGCTGATTCTATATCGGCATTGTCATCAAAGGTTTCCTCTTGAGCCGATTCCACATCGGGTTGCGACTCATCTTGTACCGGTTCTTGAGCCGTATCAACGGTCTCTTGAGCCGTATCCGCAGATTCCTCAGTAAGTGGCGTACCACCTACACTGAAATCTGATAGATTCATTTCTTCTGACATAATTGTGGTTGTTGTTTGCGTTCGCTAATTTATTGTACGTTTTGGGCAGTTTCCATATTTTCAGGGGGCATTTGTTGCATCATATCCTTTTCTGCTAACTCCATACCCATTTTCAAGCCTTCGGTTTCTTCCTTCTCAGCCTGAAGAGCCTTCTTCATTTGGGTCTCCAATTCGTACTTCTGTTGTTGTATCTGCATCTGTAGTTGCGCCTTGAGTTGCTCAAGTTCCATCTCAGCCTTAGCCTGCAGTTGCATTGTTTGCTGCTTGGCTTGTTCTGACGCCTGAGCACTCTGCATTTGAATCTGACCATTCTGCTGCTGCTGACGCATAGCCTTAGCCTCAAGTTCTTCTTTACGCTTACGTATCTTATAAGCAAGAACCTGCTGCGCTACTTTTAAATTATCTGTGGTTTCAATCAAGATGGCATCCTCCATCTCAATAAGTCCCTGCTGCAAGTTAGCCTGCATAAAGGCAAGTAACCTCGCGCGAGATTCATCGTCCGGTTTATCCTCAATACGAATGCCATACTCGTGGATGTTCATATTTGGGTTTGCCTTAAAGAACTCTATTGTGTTGGAACCCAAGGATTTACGATACCCTTCGATGTTACCTCCGTTTTCTAACACGTCCTGAATGCGAAGTATAATGGCTCCACATAATTTATTAAGAAGGAGTTTCTCTGCCTCAGAGATAGACGCTAAGGAATTGTTAGTGCTCTCCACGGCTAACTTCGCCGTTGTAGTAAGCGCACGTCCATCAGGAGTACTACCATCGGTAAATTCATTCAGACCTGTGATGTCACGAATCATCTGAATGTTATTCTGAATAATCTGATAGTAATTCAAAACATCTTGACCAAGTCCATTCTGCAACTCTTCGATTGGTCGGTAATTAGTTGGACGTCCCTGTATATCTACTTTGCGATATACCAAGACCCCTTTCTTATTGAACAAGTCAATAACCTCCATAGGAGTCATTTGATTTCCGCTTGCACCTAAAGGAATGTCCTCCAATGCTCCCATCTCAATCATAATCCCCTTAGGGCGAGCCTCAGCAATTGCCTGTTGCAATCGGTAATATGCAATCTGAATATTATCAGCAATTGGAATCAACTGCTCCATAATGCCCAATGAACGCATATTATGGAAGTCAGGAGAGTACAAGTGATAAGACATCTCAGTGTCCATCATTGCATTCTTCTGACGCTTCATATTTGTTTTTAGACCGTAGTCAAAGATAAAGTCAGTATCGAGAATCCACTTAGCGGTATAAACCACTTTGTATTCCGTCTTCTCATACTTGTTCTTCTGACGTTGGCGATAATCTGTTGGTACTTTTTTAAAGACTTTGTTGCCTCGCTTGTCCACGCGAGTCTCGTGCATCATTTTATTTACACTATAAAACTCGATATCCAAAACACGAATCTTCATATCGTCGTAGTTACGAGCGTATGGAGTATTCATTGGCATAGACATATTAGAGTTTCCATACTTACCCTTTACAGAGTTAGCGATGGTCTCGTATTCTTTATCGGAGAACTGACCCTGAGCCATCTCCTTTAGTTCAGCAATGGTAAGTTCAAGAACCTCACCCACGTGAGTCTTATCCTTGAAGTCATTCTCTGAACATACATTAATGATAACCTGAGAAGGGTTTACACGACGGATGTTTATCTTTCCATTGTCGTCAATGTCCTCCTTTATAACAGCGATGCCGTCATCGAATAAATCTTCAATCAACCTACGGCGTACTTCTTCATAATTGTTTTGGTACAGAACGAGGTCGATAGCCTGCTCCATCTCAATACTCATCTGATGCTTATAGGTGTAGCGACGCTGCATCTCGAGTTCATCCAAGTCCATTGGGTCACCCGGTAAGCGGTCTACGCCTACACGCTGAGGTAATTCAGGGTCAACCTTAGATAGTCCATCGTGAAGGATGATACGCTTCTTTGTAGCCTCGAAGTATCTTTCTTTATCCTCCTGAGCAAGAGAGTCAATAGCAGTGGCTGCAATGTTGTAATCACGCTTTACCAACTTGCTAATAGCGATACGTCTGAATTTAGGAATGATAGGAAGTACAGACCAATCGATATTTAACCAACTCTCATTGGTATCTTCTGTTACACCAAGTACCGGTTTGTATTTATTAATAGGCTGATTACCCATTGCATACTCTTTGGTGCGGTGATGCTTCCATCGAGCGTGATAGAAACTCGAAGCATTGACGCCCTGATATTCTTGCCAAGCGGCCTTACAATATTGAAGAATCCAAGAACGGTTCTTCTCCTCGTTTGACACAAGGTGTGATGGGTAGTTACGACCACCCGTGCTATCTTTAAATATGCTCATCCTATCTTACGTTTCCTAAACAACGAACTAACCTCAACAAGTTTCTCAGCCTTAGCGTAAGCATCTCTTACGAGTCCCTTATCTGCTATGAGCGTATATCCTGCTGCCATAGCGGCATCAAACTTAGTAGTGTTATTAATGTCAAAATTAAGCCAATCCAAAACCAACTCCTTAAAAACCACACCATCAATGTGATTGACAATGTAATCTTCTGTAACTTCTGCAATCTGTTGATGCGTTTTTTGGCTTCCTGACATCCCGGGTTTATTGCTTCCCGGCAGCCACATCAAAAACTGAGAATACCCTCGGTCCTCAAAGTAATGCATAATACCAATCTTGTTGTCCTCAAACAGCATCTGACATCCATAATATACACACATCTTCAGCATATCCTCATAGAATATCTTAGCCGTCGGTGGACGATGGATGTACTGACAGACAAAGGTATTGGTAAAATCGGGGCTTGTAATATCGTGTTTCATAAACACATATGCCGCACCATCCGAACGTCTGTAGTCCGTTGTAATGTTATGGTCAAATGGGTCACACCCTGCTACAAACTTTAAGTTGTTTAGCGGCACATATGATGAAGACTTCTTGGCTACCCTGTTAGACTTTTCAGGGTCATCAAAAAGATAGGACACCTCAAACTTACCATTTGCACGAGGCACAAATACTACCTCAGAATCCCGCTCGCCATTCTTCCATTCAAAGTTTCCTGTTGTAGTTAGGTTCTCCTGCCACGATATCTTATCAAGTTGGTCGTTGAGTTTAATAGCGTCATATAAACATCGGTCCGCATCTATCCTGAAAGCCTCATCAGGAGTCATCGGGAACTTACGAATAAAACTGCTTAGTCCCTTTTGGTCTTGACGAAGACCTTCTCGCTCATTGAGTAAGTATGTTGTGGCTTTGTCCACATTACATATCCCGTATTTGTCGAACTCCAACGACTCTTGTGCCGCAGTGAAGTATCGGTATAAACCGCTCTTTGTTCTTCCATTCGCATTCTTTTTAGAGTGGTCTGAATATTCCCACAACATTCTATACTTGTCCATCTGACCCTCAATCTCTTCGACCGTGGAAGTCAACAGGGCCTTGCCTATAATCTTACCATCAACCTCAAGACAGAACTTATGGGCATCCCAACGCTCCATAACATCTACCTCAACGGTTTTGAAGACCTCGTCCTGTACAAACCTTTTTAGTTTGTATCCATCATATGCAAAGACATCAGAGGATTTAAAGTCAATAGTTGATTCAAGTTCTTCGCTATTGAACTCATCCATTGCCTGAGCACCCTTCTTCACTGTTTTAAAGAAGCGAAGTTCGCTCGATGGGTTTACACCCTTAGCCATATCAAATATCGGGCGAAAGAAATCAGGCAGTTTACGGAAGGGCGCCACGATAGTCTCTCTAAATACTTTCTTAGCATCTTGATTTGTTTTACTCTGTATACCGCCGTTGGAATACTTCATACGACTAAGTCCTTCAAGTAGGAAGCACCCTGCCTTATATGTCTTACCGGCACGGCGGCGGGTAACGTTAAGCATCCCATAGCAGTTGGGGTCCTCAATACAATACTGCAAGAAGTAGAACTCCCGGCGGTCGGTATCCCTGTAACTCGGTCTACCAATATCAATCATATAATGAGTGAGGTAGTAGTAGTGCATCCCGGTAATGTAGGTTGGCTCACCATTGTTCATAAACCAACACCCATTAATTCTACGATGCCACTCTACTCTACGTATCTGCTCCAACTCAGGATTAAAGAAATCCGGGTCGTCTTCCTGCCTGCTGACTTCCTGCTTACGCTTTCTGTTCCAGTCAACTGGAAGTTCTGTGGGTTCCCACCATTGGTCCTTAGCGCGAGGGGAACGTTGTATAATCTCAACCTTCTCTATCTCCTTGGTGAAGTGATTGTATACGTGACCTACAGGAGGCACCCAACAATCAAGGCCCTGAACATTTACCTTCCTAAAACCCTTTCTTTTAGTATACATCGCCTAAGTTCTCCGGTGTTATCGTTCTTCGCGTGGTAATGGTCTTAACCAAGTCTTCATCACCGGCATATAATTTAAGATAATATTTCTCAAGTCGCTCATTGATGTTGTCGAGGTCCTCCATAATCTTACCCTTAATCTGTAATGCCTGCAACAAATCTTTATCTCGTTCAGCCTCTACGCTGCGCAGCAGTTTACTTTGATACTCATAGAAGGTTTCCTCATTTGACACTATCATCGACCACGTACGGCTGTTAACGAAACGTAAGTATTCATCAATCATTGAAAGTACCCCCTTGTTTTTGAGGGACATCACACCCTCAATAATATCTTTGGTCCTGTTATCCTCAAGGTCAAAACCGGAAAGGATAGCGGCTTGTTCTTTACGTCGAAGCATATCCGGGAAAAACTCCTTTAATGGAGAGTTCGGGTCGTACAAGTAGCAGATGTATTTTATTATTCTGTCCTTGAAATCGCCCTTGTAATTCTTAAATGAAGGAATCAATTCAAGTCGAGGAACCTTGTTGATAAGGTCCTTATCGACATTGTGAATAGGGAATGTTAGAGACGCAAAGTCTGAGTCTGAGAATAGTTTCATAATTGGAGGTTCTATGGCAAAAGTAGAAAGATTACCGAGTGGTAAGTTAAAATATAGAGGTGAAATATTCCCGGGATACAATAAACCCAAGCGCGCACCCAAAGGGTCTAAGAAGAAATATCGCGTCCTTGCCAAGCAGGGAGAGAAGATTCGCATCGTAGAATTTGGTGCTCGCGGGTACTCTGACTTTCTACAGCATAAAGACTCCAAACGCCGTGCCAACTTTAAGTCTCGACACAACTGCTCAACCGCAAAGGATAAACTCACGGCTCGTTACTGGGCTTGTAATTATAACTGGTAATGGATTTAACAGACGTGAAAGTTTACGGGTTTAATGCCGTGTCATTGATGATTACAATGACAGACGTAGAAGACACGTTAAAAATCATTTTGCTTATTGCCTCAATCGGATATACCGCACAGAGGTGGTACATAATGAATAAAAACCAAGAAGAATGAAACTCTCCTTAGCCTCAAAGATTTCACTTAGCATCGCTATATTTATTATGCTCGGGTTCTTTGCAATGCAAACTTCATTGGTCATAGGCTACGCAGAGGTTGATTATAACAAAATAGTTATAGGGTGGTTTTCAGTAGTACTGTTTATGCCCTTTTTCTTTTTTACGCTCATTGAGTTTGTACGCAGAATACGATACAAGTTTCAAACCATAAACGATACACTCGGGGCAATCAATGAGTCAAACATATTAGTAGAGTTTGATGTAGACGGAACTATTCTCTCCTGCAACGAAATATTCTGTAACGCCTTAGGGTACACTGAAGAGGAGATAGTAGGCAAGCACCACAAAACGTTGCTTCCAAAAGATATTGATGTTGACGGATACAAAGACTTTTGGTTTCAACTAAAGAAAGGCAAAACAAAAAGCGGTGAGTTTAGAAGGATAACAAAATCCGGGGAGACTATATGGATATACGGAAACTACAATCCAATCAGAAACCCATATGGAGAGACCTACAGAGTTTTAAAGATTGCCTCAGACATCACCGATAAGAAAAACATTGAACTTGAGGTCGGCAAAAAGAACGCATACTTAGAGCACGCCGCCAAGATACTACGCCACGATATGCACAGCGGTATTAACACATACATACCACGCGGGCTAAGTTCACTAAAGAGAAGGGTAAAAGCAGATAAGATAAAAGAATTAAAGATTGAGTCTCCATTAAAAATGATTGAAGAGGGACTCATACACACCCAACGAGTATACAAGGGTGTGAAGGAATTTACCAACTTGGTAAAAGCAGACAGTCAGTTAGAAAAGGTTTCTTGTGATTTAAAAGAAATACTAAAGACCTACCTATATTCAACGGCATACATAAGTCAGGTATCAATCGATGAGTTGGTTACCTGTGAGGTAAACGAATCGTTGTTTTGCACCGCCGTTGATAACCTGATACGGAACGGATTGAAGTATAATGATTCATCCACTAAAATGGTATCCGTATATATGGAGTCAGAGACAACGCTTGTTATTGAAGACAACGGGCGTGGTATGTCTCAGGAAGACTTTGATTTATTATCGCAGCCATACACACGACGTGATGGTCAAAAAGAAAATGGCACCGGACTCGGACTCAACATCTGTGTCGCTATAATCAAAGAGCACGGCTTTAGTATAACATCTGAAAAATTAACGCAAGGAACTAAAATAAGAATAGAACTAAAATGATTAAATCAATATTACTTGTAGACGACGAAGACCTCTTCCACTTGGTATTTGAAGACGCTTGTAGCCTTTTAGATATGACGCTATCACTCGAGGCGCTAAACTCCTCTGACGAGGCTGACAGGATGTTTAAAAAGTGGTTTGAGGAAAGACCTTCAGACGACAAGCCTGAGTGTGTATTCGTCGACCTCAACATCATTGGCTCATCCTTTGATGGGATTGAACTTATTAGAAAGGTAAACTCAGACTACGGCAATGGTGTGGTCATCGGTATTATATCGTCATCTGATGATAATAAAGAGATTGACAAGGCTAAAGCAGTAGGTGCGCAGTTTTGGATTATTAAAAGTGACGAGATTGAACCACGCTTGGAAGAGTTTGTAAAGGACTATCAAGGATACGTGGATAAGACCGCTCTATTTAAAGTATACAAATGATATCAGGAAAAGACACGGTAGAAGAGGCACTGCGTAAAGCAAGAGCCAAGAAGGTTTACATAGAAGGAAACTTTGTAAAGATTCTACCAAAGTCTTTACCTAACGACATCAAGGAATATTTAGCGGAGTGTAAGGAGCGAGATATAAAAGCCCGACGCAAAAGGCTCGAGGTAACCAAGCAGGTTCAAAAGCAAAATAAAGAACTTGAAGAGGCTGCGGTAATCAAAGAGGCTTTAGTCTTGGAGTTGCAAAACGAAAAGGATGAAGCAGAGAAGTTGCGGGACGAGGCTGTAGAAGACTTAGATATCCTGCAAAAGAGGACGCAGTTTGAACTTATCGGACTGATTGTAAAGGTAGCCTTAGTAATTATAATAGGCGTTGGAGCAGTGACAACATTGATGTACATCACAGCGTTACTGGCTAACAAGGACACTACTATACTGGGAAACGCTTGGAGCAATCTCTTTGGTATCTTACTAACGAATAGTTTTTCTATTATAGGAACGATAATGGGGGTGAAGTATGCCACAGAAAAGAACGAGTAACTGGGATTACGATAGCGTCAAAGCACACTACGCTAAGTACAAGGATAGCGTGGCTGTTGACTGGGTTTATAGTGAAGAAACCGGCAACTTTGAAACTGTGTATATACACAAGGATGCGGACTATAATAACTCGGTCAAATCCTCTGATTTCAATGAACTCTCACACGAATTACAATATTACATAGTACCGGGATTCTTCGCTCTGATTATAGCCTTCTTTATCTTTGGTTCATTAGTGATGAGAGACAACAGAGCGGCGATGGTAAGAAAGGATAAGGACTCTATTTTAAGTATGATGAAAAATGACGCCAAAAAGAATTAAAAAAAAATCAAAGGTTAACGAAGCGGGAAACTATACAAAGCCCGGAATGCGTAAACGATTATTCAAGCGTATCTTAGCGAGCAGCAACGGCGGACGTGCAGGGCAATGGTCAGCACGAAAAGCACAACAGTTAGCCTTGCAATACAAAAAGAACGGAGGAGGGTATACATCGTAATGGCAATGAAGAAAACACAGAAGTCTCTGAAGAATTGGACTAAGGAAGAATGGACCACAGGGAGCGGCAAGCCTTCGTTGGAAACCGGTGAGGCATATCGTCCAAAGAAAGAAATCAAGAGGCTAAGAAAAAAAGGCCTTTTAAAAGTAGCCAACAGAATTAAACGTGCTGCTATCAAAGCAGGTAAGCAGTTTGCTGAATACACCAACGCCACTAAGATTAGAGGCAGAATAAGACAAAAGTAATGTTTCCTTGTACCGGATGTGGCGCCTGTTGTCGTCGTATAGGCTGGATGCCTGAAGAAGAATTAAGTAAACACGGACTTGTTGCTGATGCTACCGGTGCGTGTACCAACCTTTTACCTGATAATTCTTGTGAAATTTACGAAGAGCGTCCGGATATTTGTAGAGTAGACGTTCAGGCTAAACAATCAGATGTTGATGTTGACACTTATTATCGTGAGAATATCAGGCTCTGTAATGATTGGATGGACGAAGACGGAATGTCAAATTTAAAAATAGAACTATAATGACTCCTAAGAGAATTAAGAAGAAAGGTGGCAGTGCATCTTACACAGCACCTATGAAGAATGAAACTGCATCAAAGAAAAAGCCTGCTGTTGTTATCAAGAAAGACGCTCGTGAAGAGATTGTTGAGTTGAACTCTGCAAAGTTGAAGAAAGATATGACAGAGATGTACAACGAAATGAAAGCAAAAGGCATTGACGGCAATAGCGGAGTTGCCGGATTCTTAAAGAACCGAATGGAACTTGATTCCTTTATCGAAGACGCTAAGAAAGATGGACTAACTAACGCTCAAGCATTAGCAAGATTTAAGAAGCAGTTCAAATAATAACACTATGACACCTAAAAGAATAAAAACTCCGGACCAATATCTGCCGGAAACATCTCAGGATAGAGTCAAGGGTGGAGGTGGCTTGGAAGCAGCGTATGATGACTTCAAGAATATGAACCTTAAAACTGCAAATTCTGCTGAGGCGTTAAAGTTTTTCAGGTATCAAGTAGCAAGAGATATGTTGGGTTCAGAAAACAAACCCTTCGTAGACGCCGGTATGAGTCCTGATGCAGTCATCAAGTTGGCTAAGAAGAGTAGTTCAGTAGACGATAACAAGATGAACTATGAAGTCAAGCAGCGATTCCAAGAGTGGGGCCAAATGACAAAGCAAGTGCCAAGCGAGTTCAGAGGTAGCGGAGGCGTTAAGAGCATTCAAAAAGCAAGATAGTAAAAAGAGGGCCGAAGCCCTCTTTTTTTATAATTCCCAAATCTGTAGAAACTCGCGTTTATCTTCCGCGTACTCATTGGTCTTTACCCAATTGATTATAAACTCATTCTTTTGGTATACAAAAACCTCAGCGTACGGAGTTTCTCTTATCTCTCTAAAGGTTGCTCCCTCAATCTGCTCAAGGATTGTAACATCGTAAACGTATATCGTTACGCCTCCCCAAGGATTTTGTTCTTCAATGTACTCAGTTCCTGAAGGTAGTAGGTCAGATGGTTGGTTTTGAGCCGACAATGTTCCGAACACTGCAAGGGCTAATAGGACAAATAACTTTCTCATAAGGCAATAATTTTTGGTTACTATTGCAAGATACTGTAATTATTCGTTACAATCCAAATCTTTCTGTAATTTTATTTCTTCGAGGGCCTGACCTACTCGCTTGTATTTTTTA
>Ga0208644_1002004_pt1 | contig 16525 bp, 13 predicted proteins | sample VirMetDEL_Nov_18_FD_184517 | JGI IMG/M metagenome (GOLD analysis project Ga0208644, IMG submission 184517) | Aqueous microbial communities from the Delaware River and Bay under freshwater to marine salinity gradient to study organic matter... | ecosystem: Environmental > Aquatic > Marine >... | reverse complement strand
CAAAACTTCCAGTTAAGAAACTTGGATTTGTAGAGTAGTTGTGTTCGCCATTATACAATCTAACAAAATAGTATTGTGATGTTATAACCTCACTTGTTCTACCTTGGAATGCATATGATGCAGTATCCGATGCAATTGCACCACTTATTGAGGTAAACAATCTAAACGCATTATTTTGATTTATGCTACTAGTAGATGGTGATCTATTTGTGTTAAACGAGGACGATGCATCCAACGCTTTTCCATTCAATACAATTACACCATTATTTGGGTAGTAAATACCCCAAGGTGTTGTATCGGCAGTATAAATTCCATTTTCAAGTGAACCACTTCTTACATAGTATGTTCTTACTGCACCAGTATCATATTCTATGAATGATGTATCTGCGTCATCTATAAGAGTTACAACACCAGACGAGGCCGAGCCAGCTGCATCTAATCCTATCAAAGATAGTTCCCAAGTTTTGGTATCCATCTTGTCTTTGAATCGTGTTCTGTTAACGTTTATAACATAAATATACTCACTAGTTTCTTCGTTTTCAAACGTAAAAATGGATTCATTACTACCCAATAAAAGTTGCTTATACTGTTTGTATATCGCCTTTGTTGGATAGTCATCGATGTTTCCAGTTCCTCTGTCTGAACCACTACCCACCAAATCACCGTAAGCAACACTAAATTGTGGTTCCGATGTTAAGGTGGAATAGTCTTCGTTTAAAACTTCGTAGTAATAACGTTTTTGGTTTGAACTTTGAGCCGAGCTCGTATAAATCGCAGTTAATGAGGTTTGATTATTAGACCAAAGTGGTGCCGTAATCAATTCTCTCTGACCATCTAATATATCCGTATCTGGAATAAATGGTGTCTGAGACCTACCTACTCTAAGAGCTCTAGTTATAGAGCTAAATTCCTGTTGATTTAGTTCTGCCATAATCTTAATATTCTAATCTTACTGTAACAGACAATTCGGTATAAAAGTCTTTCTTAATTGGTTGACTCATTTTGGCAACAGCAACCAACTCATAATTACTATTATACAAACCAATAGATGTAACGTAAACAGTTGGATCATTTCTTAGGTATGTGTTTCTAATAGTGTTTGTTTCTTTTTCAGTTGGTGAATATGTGAAAGTTGGATTATTCGAGTAGTTTAATGATGATGGGAATACTCTTACATAATAATATGCAGATTCCGTCATAGTTACATTTCTAGCGAAAAACCCATTACCAGCACCAAGTGTTCCGGATCCACTGATTGAGGTAAACAATTTGAACGAGTTATCACCTGCAATGTTACTTCCAGTTACAGTGTTAAAGGAAGCAGACTCATTTAGTTTTGCAGCGTCTATTAAGATAACAGACTTATCAAGATACACTTTACCATAATAATGGGGTGCAGTTGGATTATAAATACCATCAGTAATACTACCACTTACCAAGTTTCTTTCGGGCGATGGTAATCCAACATATCCTAATGAATCTGAGGCATCACCTGAGTCATCTATCAATGAGATTACATTATTCGATGCAGACACAGCAACAGCACTTCCAGTATAGGTTTCGTTTGGAAGACCAAATCCATTTAATTCTACTAAATTCAATTCAAAATTACCTGGATCAATTTTGTCACCAATTCTATCTCGGTTAAAATTAACAATGTAGAAATGTTCTATGTTTGAACCATCTGCATTTGTGAATAAACTTGGAAATCCAGTGGCACTTCCAGTACTAGCGGTATTTTCAAGTAGTAATGTTCTATATTGACCATAAATAGCTTTTGTTGGTGTGTCACCGGCTTCTCCACCAGAAGAAAGAACAGAACCCGAACCAGCATAGTGACCATAAGATACAGAGAACATCTTTACATCTATTGGATCACACGTCAATGAAGAAGAGTTCCATATTTCATAATAGTAGACTTGCGAAGCAGTGCTTTGTAGAGAACTTGTATAAAATGTTAAAAGTTCACCAGTTGAATCTCCCCAAACTGCTTTTGTTTTTAGACGCTTTACGGTTGAAGCATTACCACCAGCAGATACTTCTGCAAAGTTTGTAAATACACCATATGCGGTATTTGCGTTTCCGCTGTTGTATGATAATGTAGTTATGTCTACCATTTTTTTACCTCAATTTTATCACAGTTATATTCTGTTCATTATCGTTAATACAATATTTTGATCAATAGTTTACAATGAATTAGGATATTATCCACCCACTGGCACTGGAGTTATCGTTATTGGAATAACGATTCTACCACCTGTTTCGATTCCAGTTACTATGATCTTAGTTGACTTATTCTCAGAAATTGTTTCAGCATTAGTTGTTACATCCAACTGAATTTTAATTTCATTATTGGTTGGACTACCGATGGGGGTAAGTTTCGCAGAAACCGATGAAGCGGGTTGATTTTGATACAATGTGATAGCATTAAGTAATGAAGTATCAGACCCATTAGTCATACTAACGTATGTGTTATCTAACAGTAGAACCGAATATCCTTCACTTCTATTGAATTGATTAGCTGTAACAGAACCGATTCCGCCACCGTGAAAATATGTGCTAATAGTTATAAGACGGTCCGCCGCGGCCGATGATGCATTGATTGAAACCGAAGACTTGTCAGATTGAAGATAAGGAAGTTGCTTAGTTCCCTTTGGGAAAGTAACTAACTTATACTTCATGGACTGTGTTTCATCTGGAATTGCTTCGGTAATTGGCATATTTTCAATTACGGCACCATAATAGTCAGAACCAAGAGGGTGAGCTGGATTCCACAGATCATAATCTACTTCATCATCTGCTAGTGCAAAACTAGTGATTTCAAATCTAGCACCATTTGCTCCAGATCTTCCCTGTGCTAGAAGTTCTCTACCTCTTTTTGTAAGAATAGCATCAACTGTTATTGTGCTGTTATTTAAGTATCCCATTCTAATCTCCTATCAAAAAGTTATCTATCATTTATAATAAATATCACTTAACTTCTAAATTTCCACCATCAACGTATGTTCTGTAATTAATTTCTTTTGAATCTACAACAAAAACTTCAACAACTGGAGTTCCGTCTAATGTTTCATCAGAATCAACATTGATGTCTGGTCCAGATAATTTACAACCTTCAAATCTTTGTCTTCTATTTGCAGTTGCAAGTGTATTTTGATTTTGAACGCTTGCATCTTTATATGAAGAAGAAAAAACAACAGGCATTTTAAATCCACTAGACGCCGTGTAATATAAATAGTATGATTTGTAAAAATCATCATATCTAGAACCACTAATGTTTAAATATACACCAGTTGATTTCATTAAAGAATTATCTGAAATTTTCCATCCATCACCATATCCAACATCAGGAGAACCAGATTCATAAGATACATTTTGTCTTATGTATTTGGTATTTGCATTTAAGTCTACTTCACCATAGTCTTTTATCGCGTTGTATTCACCATTAACCTGTATAGTGGAATTCTCATTCTCAATTTTAGCAAACTTAGTGATATAAGTAGATGGTAAAATGTTAGAACCATCTACATTTAGTGAAGAGTCTATTTTATTGTTTATACTGAGTAATTCAGGTGATTGACTGGTTAGTATTGCATCTTTTTTCTTGTATTCTATGATAGGTTCTATTATAGTATCTACTATTTGAGCATCTCTTTTTGTGTATTCTATTACAGGAGACACCATAACATCAGAAATTGAACCACTTTTACTACTGTATTTTATCAAGGGTTCCGGCACAGGATCTTGTATTGATGTTTCTCTTTTAGTGTATTTTATTTCAGGTGTTACGTTATTTACTTTTCTTTCACCAACATATCTTTGAATTACCGCAGGCATTTGTGGAGAAAAGTCAACATCATCTGACAGGTCTTGTATATCACCATCTTGCGTTCCATCAAATAAAACACTTACCGAACCAAAGTTATTGTATGTAGCTTTAGATTGTGCAGGTGTTTCTAACTCATTACTTTCAAAAGAAAATCCAGTCTCTCCCGAAAAATTTCTACCAGTCCCATCTAGTTTTACGCGCTCCAATATGTTTGGTTCAACTACAAGACCAAGTATAGGATTTGTTCTTGCCGGTAATGTTTGACGTATCTGATCAAAGACACTAAAATCAAAAATAGAAATTAAACGTATGTATGCTGTAAAATCATTTCGGTTGTTATATTTTTGCCAATATTGATTGGCTAACCATTTTAATTCTGGATATTCTTGTTTGAATATGTTGGAGTATGAACCAATATAGTCATCTAATGTTACACCACCAAGTGCTTCTGAGATGTCTTCATTGATTATGTGTTGCGGTGAAAATGCTATCATCAGTTTGTCAGAATCCACCGAGTAAGTATCGAATGCAGAAACTTCATTTCTAACATCTTTGTCCAATCCACCATAAAGAGATGAAGAATCTATTCTAACCTTTTCCGAATAAATGGTATTGTTACCAAGTGTTGGAACTTCCATTTTGTATGTTTCAACAATAGACTCAAAAGACCCACTATCAAAACCAACAAAGTTGGCTATCTTGGGGGACTCATAAAAATCGGTCTTTGTTTGATCGGGATGAGAACTTGATATACTCGTTGTTACTGCAACATCAAATTTTTGCCAGAACTTCCATTGCGCCTGCAAGTCATAAAATGAAGATGTTTCTGTATTACCGTTATATGCCCTGGGAGATAAAACGTGATTATCAAATGACGATGTTAATAGTTGACTAGACCAATATCTTAATTCAAATATCGAACCTGACAATATCTTGTCAGTTTGAGAATTTGATCCAGAACCAATATAAAGATCTCCACTACTAACCCACGCTCTGTTAACATTTGGCTCGGTTGAACCATCAACAGTTATACTCGCCGATCTTTCTACCGCAATTTTTCCATACTTATTAGTTTTTAAGAAAAGATCATAGGTCTGATTTGTTGAAGTTAAATCACTCGATACACTTCTTCTAATCATAAGATTTAGTGGAACATCATCGTAGAAGTATTCGTCATCAATAGAAGCAGACTTGTATGTTGAACCATCACCAATGTAAAAAGTCAATGTTCCTTTTTCTACATCAGTTCCATTTTTGTTCATAGTTACAAACCAATCAACTCGTGAACCAGAATTTTTCTGTAAAAGTGTTTGCTCTGGATCAAGTGAGTATGAGTAAAGTTTGTTTGGTTCCATCTTCCAACGGAACGTTAAAGTGTCTGGATACTGCCAGTTCCCATCTATATTGTTTACTTTATCCCAAGGAATAGAAACATAACTGGCCGTTGTTGGTGTTGGATATGAACCTTTGAGATTTAAGTAGTATGTTTGTTTTTCAAATTCTGCTCTTGCAATTTTACCCAAATCTGCATTATCTGGTCCACCATATTCACGTATAGTCAACAGAGTCTGTGGAATACCGTATGCAGCAAGAAGTGCTCTTACTCCTCGTGCAGTTCCTTTTGACTTATAAATGTATGGTAAGTTATTAAGAACGCGTCTCCATACTTCTTTTGTTCTTTCTTCTTCTGATTTAGCAAGATATTTGTTTGTTGTTGTTTTACCAGTCCATATTGGATCACCACTTCCACTAACACCAAGTGCGTATTCCCAAAGATCTTTGGCTTGTGTTCCACTAGTTAATGTCCAACCTAAGTTTCTAGCAACTTCAAAAATGAGATCTTGAGACATACCGTCTTTTGGATGCTCTTCTCTAAGGTTCTTCTTTATTATGTGATCGGTATAAACATACATAATATCGAAGTGCTGACCTATCATATTTACAAAGGTTGTAAATTGTTCGTTGTCTGCATCATCTCTAATATGATCTGGAATGGCCTTGTTTAATGAGTTATAATTTTTTAGGTCATAATTAGATGCACTAATAATCAGATTATCATACCAAGTTTCTACTTGCGATGAAGTTGCCGGATAAAACTTATACTTGCCTTCTTTTGTTGCTATGTTATAATCACTACCAGTTACTTCAAACTTGGGATAAGGTGTAACCGTTGATCCCGTTTGACTCGTGTAATAATTACTGGATGTTGTCTCATAATACATCCACTTTTCAAAGTTATCAAAACCACTTATTAACTTATCTCTTAAACCAGTTACTTTTAAAATGTTGGTATCCGTTGAACCAGTGTATGTTTGCAATGTAGATATTTGACCGTTATATGTCTCAATCAATTGCATCTTATAGAAGAAGTTGTATAATCTATCTTCTGCGGATGAGTAGAAGATAAAGTTTTCAAACTCTCTATAGTTTACATTTAACTGTACCGGAAGGTTGCTAGATGAAATGTATCTATCAAGTATTTCCTGTGATGTTTGGACATTTGAAGATAGAATATCATTCCAAGACTTGTATTCTGTTTCTGTTGTTATCCAATAATCATAGTCAACTTCAAAGTTAGGACCTTTTAATTCAAATAGCTCAGGGTCAATTTCTTCACCAATATAGTTTACCGTCTCAATATACGGCCTCATGTATTCTTTGGCGATCCAACACTCAAAGAATAAATCTAAATCTGCTGGAAGTGGTTCATATAGCTTAACATATAAGCTATTTGGACTACCCTCAGAGGTTACGTTTATTATGTTTGATATTTTGTTTTCACCAAAGTTGAGAACATAGTTCTCGATTACTTCGGAAGGTCTTAGATAAGATAGAACAAAGTTCTTTAACTGGTTTTTTCCTTCTACCGAGTCTTCATTTAATAGAGATAACTTTAACTCTCTTCTATCGATAGATATGTCTGATATGAACAGTTTTACAGATGTATCAAATCCACCAACAACATTCTGTAAAAAGTTGTAGACTACCTTGTAAACACCGGGAAGATTATTTGCTCTGCGCATATCTCGGTGTATATCCAACACCACGTTATCACCATTTATCTTCCAAGATTGGATATTATAAATGGTCGATACGTATGCACCGTTAGTTAAGAATGTATGAAATTCAAAGTTGTTAGACTTTGTATCTGGTGGTTCTGGCTGGAACACATCAGATACTTTTTCTAAAAGTCTATTGTCATCAAGATTTACCCTATTACCCCTTACAGGTAAGGCAGTTGACAAGATTTCATCAATATTTTTGTATTCAAAGTTTGCCATTGATTTTTATTCTATTCCAGTGCACTTAATCTTTCTTCAAGTGCATCTATTGTTCCTTGAAGTCCACTTAGTTGTTGTAATTGATTTTGTAAATCTTGAATCTGTTGATCTTGTGCAGAGTTTGCAGAATTTGCACTAGCAACAACACTTTGTGATAATGTATCAATTGCAGCAGTTACTGTGTTTATTTGACTTGATACACTCTGTTGTAGTTCTGTTAATGTTTCATCAATTGTTTCATTTAGAGTAGCAATCGCAGAATCTTTGGTTTCTATTTCACTGTCCTTCTGAATATTGTCTGTTGCTATTGCGTCAATGAATGCTTCATTTTGGATTTCACTATCAACCATAGACTCGATAAGTTGTTGTTTTGCTTCTATAATCTGCTCTAACCTGGCAACCTTTGCCTCTAAACCAGCAACTGTATTTTCGTCTTCTCTGATCAGGTTAGTTATGTCTGAAAGAAACTGTTCCAATTCTAACTGTGAATTTGGGTCTGATAGTATTTCTGTTAGTTTTTTCAGTATGTTTCTTTCCGCAGTTACGGCGTCTGCCAAAACTTGGAAGGTTTTATCAAGAACATAGTTGAATCTTTTTGTAACAAATTTCTCATATATCATAGGAACAAGTATTGTTCCACTATTTCTGAATATGTTTTGGAAAGATGTTATTCTACCGTTCTCATCTCTTACTAACTCAGCATCCTCTGGAAAGATGTCATCATTTATGGTTATAATCTCTTCCAAAAGAGTCTTCAATCTTTCGGATGGTAATACCCCATTCTCACTTCCAGTAAGTATCTTTTTTATCACATAATAATCAAATGTGTTTAGATTATCATACGGTTTTTGACGTATAGTATCCAGTGCATTCTTTATTACCAGCGGGTCTCTTGATGTTAGAAGAAGTTCTAGTTTTTTCTCCTCACTAACATATTTCTTTATGATCTCGTATTCATAGGTTCGTCTAAACGCCTTGAACTTTTCTATCAACTCTAATCTATCATCCGTTGTTCTTTGTTTTACTCTTTTTAATACAATACCATTGCTTTTGAAGAACTCAAAGAATTCGTCATAACTTGACATTGTAAAATTAGTGTAGTTGTCTAGAATGTATTCTGCTTGATCTAGATCAATATCTGCTAAAAATAGAAACTTTACTAAATCTATTTGGGCACTCATCTTGTAACCTTGAAGTAATACTCATTATCAAATATCTGAACATTATTTCCGCCATCCGCTTCAGTTTTTACCACAACACGATAAAATCTTTCTGGTTGGAAAGAGTCCATCCACAGATCAAAATAACTACTCGTTCCATCACAACTAATTTTTGATCCGGTTGTGTTGAAAGGTAAAACTATTTCATCTGTGTGTGCATCTCTTATTTCATAGTAAGAAGAAGATGGTAGATAATAGTTTTGAGTATAATATGATTGTGTTGTGTATTGTTTTTGTGGGTATCTTTGATTTGCATAAATTCGTATCTTTGCCTTTTCTGACTCAGAGTAATACTTCTTTAGCTTAACATTTATTATTGCATCATCACTTGATACAGCAGATAAGCTACCAGTATTAAATACAGAATCGTCCCAAATGATATGAAGACGAGGAACGTAGATCGTATTACTATCGGTTCCAAAAAACTTTAGATTACGTATTGTATCATAAGAAGATTCAATATCATTATTGAATTTCAGAATTAATCCATCATTTTCAAATCTACCAGATCCAGTTGTCCATTTGTTTATTATGGAAGTAACATCCATGTATATATCAGATGATTCAAAGGAGAAAGATTGAGTGCACTCTAAATCTGCATAGTTCCACCAAGTGCCGCCGCCTTCATTTGTAAAGTATGATGAAGTTACATTAGCATTTATGTCACCAAAAATAAGAGATGAAGTTACCCAAGTTTCAGAAATTTCATCCCAAGTTAATTGAGAAGAAACCGGAGGTATTTCCCACTCTACTCCCGTAGTTTTTGATGTTCTATATTTCCACGATACACCATCTGTGGTTATTGGTTTATTAAAGTATTTACCTGTTCCATTTGTCCAGGATGAACTTAAAGGATATGCATATATAACATACTCTTGTGGTATTTCTCTAACTTCTGCGGTTCTAAGAGAAAGGTAATACGATGCATTAGAAGATATTCTACCAGCATTAATATCGGATTCAATTCCAGAAACATCAAACTTCATCAAGATTCTACTGTTGTATCTCGATGAAGAATTTGGAGATTCGTGTGATAATTCAAGAACCGGATCAATTCCAGTGTTCAGTGATTCGGTCTTTTCGTATATCGTTGCATCTCTTTGTGCGTAAATTGTTCTTATCATCCGAATGCCCTCACTCTACCTAATATATCGTTATCTGGGAATCTTATTTCAAAGATCGATGGGTCTAATGATGGAAATATGATTCCATTCTTAGTTGCCTGATTTAAATCGTATGCATGACGTGAATAACCAAGTGTAGTGTCATAATAGTTTTGAAACCTAACATCTACAACAGTCTGAACACCTTCAACCTTATCAAGTTCTGTATAGATATTACTGATAACGATGGGTTGGTTTATTTGCCACTTCTTTATGTCAAAGTATTTCTTCAACCTGTCAATACATCGTAGTATTACTTGATTTCCATTTTGATCTGGTAGGGTTATGATGTCAAACTCTATACCAATGTTTATGATATATGCGTCTTTTATGTTTACCGCATCCGTCAATATTCTATGGTGATTCAAGTATGTTTTCAGATTTTCTTTTGTTGCATCATTTATAGTTGTCAACTTACCATTACCATCATATCCCAAGACATAAAAATTCAATGCTAGGTCATTTTGTAATCTATCAGAATTAAAAACAGATTCTTCTGTAAGTTGTGTGTCTTTGGTTATGTATGCCTTTGCAATCGATCCATACTTTTGTGGCATACTGTATGCACGAATGATGTAGTCTTCTTTTGTTACAGCACGATTTTGAGCTGCAAAAGACGCCAATGCATTTTGACGAATCTCATTTAGTTCTTCTTGTGACTTTCCACCACTGGCAGGTTCTGGATTTGTTGCAGCCAAACTACCTATCACTTGTGAATACAATTCGCTATCTAATCCCGTTTCATCTAAAAGTATTGTTCTAGACACAATTCTATTCACGGTATCACTTGGAACGTTATCTTCTACACCACCACCAATAGTGTAGTATATTGTTATATCAGTATTGTTGGGTGCAAGACCATAAGTTTTGGTGTATAAGAAATTTGAAGGATCAATATCTAACGATGCTGCAGACTCTATTCCAGTCAATGCAGAACCAACTAAGTCTGGATTTGGTATCAAAATTTCATCGTCTAATTCAGATACACCTGCACCAAATTGTATCTCTATAACATTATCCGCAGTTTGTCTTGTAACAAATCTACGAGATATTTTTCTTAACTTTAACAGGTATGGGGTTTCTGCTCTGTTTGAACTAAGTGTTCTATCATTTCTTGATATGTTTGGCGTTGGTTCAAATATCGTGTCTTGTGCCAAGTAAGGAACATTATACCACTTATTACCATCAGAGTCAATTCCATACAAAATTTCAATAATGTTGTTATCTGTTAATTCAACCTTATCATATGGTTTTGGGTCTGTGAATGAATATGTTACAGAATTTATCCGACCAGATATGCAATTTACAGACTTCTTGAGTAACCAAAACGTTACTTCATTTGTTAAATCATCTATTTCATATGGAGTAATTTCCGTTGGATCAATACTACTACTAAAAGAAAAGTCTAGATAATCTGTTGTTCTAAAACTACGTGTATTACCACCAACAACGGCATCTACCACCATACCTGGTTCTATTGCAAACGCATAGTCAAAGTCTGGAACTATATCACTTCCTACTGTCTTTGATGGAACTAATTGGAAAACGTCCAACTTAACAGAAGAAGCTATACTGTTTTTTGGTTTGTAACCGAGAGATTGTGCAATGTTCAAGATGTTTTGACGTTCTGATGCTTGTAGTATGAATGTCTCTTGTAAACTTACGTCCGTGTAATAAGAAAGCACGTCTCCAACATATGCCGCCATTTCAAGAAACATCATACCAGGAGATGTTTCATTAAAATCTTGGTAAGTATTTGGAAAGTAGTTCTTGGTAAAATCTATGAGATTCTGCTTCAATGAGGCAAAATCCCTTGATAAGTAACGTATGTCTTTCTTTATTAAATCAGCCATTGTAAACTGCCTCTTCTATGGTCAAACTTCCAGTATCTGATATAAATATCTGGATAGGCAAATATATGTTGGTTCCAGTGATCTTTACAATCAGTCTTATTGTTACCGCATGATATGGATCATCTGCAACTAAGTTATCTTCAACGTTGACATTTACGTCAAGTTCCGTTATAGTCAAATATGGCATCCAAGTAGATATAGCGTTACTAATTTCATTTCGTATAGATTCAACAAATTCACCCTCGGATGATATGTTTTCAAAAAGGATGTATCGAATCTCTGTTCCGAAATCAGGCAACATATACCGTTCACCTTTGGCAGTCAAAAGTAGGTTTTTAAGGTTAGAGTAAACTTGAACTCTGTTGGTATAACTCTGATTAAAGACACCATTTGGATTATTGAATGGAATAGTAACACCAACTGGTTTAGCACCAACTGTTGATATTGGGTCTATCTCATTTACTCTTACCTTTCTTCTATATCTAGCCAAGTATTATCTCCCCTTCTTTTCATTGATTTTTGCCATCAAAGCAGAATAGTCTCGTGTTAGTGCCTGATGAACTTCGGGGGTAACTTCATTTGGATCAATACCGTTTGGTGTTGCATCTATTCTGGTATCATCATACATAGAAGCAAATGAATTCAAAGAGTTTGAATCAAATCTCATCTCTCGGTATTCACCATAATCTTCATCCATAGCAGCTTGCATAGACCTACGAGTTTCATTCAGTAAATCCTGAATGCTATTCATTTCACCAGAAGGTATGGATTTCTTTTTTTGTGGAACTTTCTTCTTTGTTGTTTGTTCATACAAAGAAGCTCCGTGATTAATTGCCTTAATGTCTTCATGTTTAGAAGATCGTTTTGATTCGTTCATTTTCTTATCAAGAGCATATTCTATTTCTTCTCTTATGATAGAACGAATCTGTTTTAGAAATTTAGATGTATCCATATTTTCACCTACGTAATTTTTTCAAGTATATTGGATAATGTATTGTTTATGTTCTTATCTTTGTTCTTTGCACGTTGTATGTATGATGACATAGTGGTTGTTTGATTATAGAGACCATTTAACCCTCTTTGTTTTCTGTTGGAATTTCCAACAATTTTACCTAAAACAATAAAGTCTTTCTTTCCACAAAACCTAGAAATAGATTGCGTCTTTACGGACATTTGAGTTCCATTTCTATCGTTTGCTCCGCTGGTATTTCCACCTATCGTAATCATATTACCAGAAGAGTCTATAAATGCACAAGTTTCTACGTGGGTGGATGTTCCAACAGAAACTGTTGCCATTTCCCATCCTTGTTTCAATAAATAGTTTAGAAGATTTTTTCCGGCTACTGTAAGTTCACCTTTTACCTTGAAATGGTATCCAGGGACAAATACAGCAGCTACACCATTTGGATCAAACTTTTCTTGTTTGTTGGGTAACCAAAAATTTTTCAGATTAAGTTTACCACTCTTTGGTGGTTGAATTCCACCCGTTGGTGTATTAATCAATCCCTTTTTAACTAGGTTTCTATGATAACCATCAACACCAACTGTGCCACCACCAACTGCGGATAGATTCGCTCTTTTCAAGATAAAATCTGTAAATACACCACACCAATATGGCTCATCTGCCCACGAAGGATTTTTACTATACAAACCAATTGTAGTTCCAGAGCCTTTGTTGTGAACCATTCTATCGTTGAGTATCATCATATGTTGCTCAGTGTTTTCTTCTGCAACATAAGGTATTTTACTGTTAAATACACCAACCTGTGGTATGTTCATTGATATTAGAACATCCCATATTGACTGTATTTGAATACCACTGGTAAGATTAGACCAACTTGCGTTAAAGTAATACTTAACATATCCTAATATAGAACTGACAGATAATTTCTTCTCATTTGCAGCTACACCACCACCTTTTGTTCCTTCAACTTTTCTGTATGCCCAATATGTTGGATCGTTTATTTTATTCTGAACAATGTTCGTTGTAACTCTTGTTCCCGTTGGTGTTGGTGTGCTTTTTATGGCGTTATCAATTTTAACATCTGACGTTACAGCCTGACTGTTATCAACATTTGTTGGTGCACTTTGTGGAGAGGTTGACGATTTATTTTTGGCATCTGTCTTATCGATAACCTCAGATTGATCTGCTTGTGTTTGTGATTCTTGATTCTCTACATTTTGTGTTTGTTCATTTTGAACAACATCCTCAGTTGGTTGAGATGTAACAACATCCACAAGATCGGTAAAATCATCCCTACGTTCATCCTCAACTATTGGAGTTACGTTATTTATAACAGGATCATTATTTGAAAGTATTCTTGGCATAGGTTAGCTACTTAAATCGGCTTGCGGAGTTTGTGGAACAAATGTTGGATCAAAATTTGGTCTTGCATCTCCAGACTGATTTCCACCACCTTCAGTGTATTTGGAACTTCCACTTTCTTTTCTCGAAGCGGCCGCTTGACTATCTTGATCAGAAGGTCCTTCTGGATTTTCATTTAAGAACACTAAGTTACTTGGTAACTCTTTCAGTCTCTGTTTTAAAGTTTTAAGTGTAACTTTGTTGTTGATAAAATCTGGTATGTTAATCGGTGGTCCTGAAGGTCCTACTCCTGTTGGATGCGTTTGTAGAGTAACATTTTCTAAGACCTTATCGAGTAAATCACAAAAATCAGATAACCACTCTAAAGTTCTATCTCCTAAAAGACAAGGCGATACTGCGTTTATTCCCAAGCTAATCTTGTTGCCTTCTATTTCAACAACCTGCTTACCATCAATAGAAATTGCTTTCTCAGAAGAAAGTCCTATACCTTCCTTTGAAAAAGCAATTAGTTCTTGTTTACGTGCATTGAAAATTATTCGGTCAGAGGCAATTAAAACTTGGTTACCACTGAAATTGTTCTTCTTAAAAAGGTCAACGCTTTTGTCTTTTATGGATGGGGTAAATGATGAAGCTGGTGTAAATCTAACTTCTTGTCCTGATGTCATCCATATCGAAGAATCATCCTCATCTGGATTTTCTAAGATGAATTCATTAAACTGTTTGTTTTTTGGATTTGTTCCGTTTGAAATTACAACTAACGGATTACCAGTTTCTCCCAAACCCTTTTTCCAATATGGGATATTGGGATAAGTTCTTCTGGTATCTATCGTTGAACCAAATCTAATAGATTGTCCCCATCTACCTTCAAAAATAATGTCACCAGAATATGGTTGTATAGGGTAGACATCTAATCTTTCTGGAAATGCCGGATCTATTGTTGTTGTTAGCTGAAACCTTGATGAAGATTTTCTAGTTACACCGTCCGATGCATTGTTTCTTGATGTCTGGTTTGACGGTGAAGTATCATCTAATGTTTCAGATAATCCTGGCAATCCATTGTGGTGAACGGAACTTTGTATGGATACAGGATTTGTGTAGTAATATTCTTGACCAGTTCCCAACGCACTATTATATGCCGTTGGGGCTTTCATTAAAATTACAACTTCACCAGCTATTGGTATGTTCTTTACGTTTGCATCTAATGCACGGGCTTCTATGAATTCGGAAATGGCCTGTGAACCAAAGGCACCTAAGAGTCTGCATTTTATTGTGTAAAGACGTTCTTTACTTTTACCAGTAAAGTCAACATCTATAACTTCGGCCGGTACTAATTCATACTCGTTACCATTAATTATCGTCTTTTGTTGGTTCATTCAATGATCTCTCTTTTACTTCCAATGATTCTTGACTCTCGCCTATATCCTTAATTTGATTAAGCAAAGATTCTTTTTCTTCATCAGTCAAGAATGAACTACCTTCTTCATTCTTGTTAGAAACCATTCTTTGAATGACCGCTGCCATTTTCACAAGATGTTCATCATTCTTGACCGATACTTCCATATAGTCCTTGATAACAGGAACTAGAATAGCAGCATCGGAAATGTTTTGTATCAACGGTTTCAAATCCGCAATCAAAAGGTTTATCTGTCTATCTTTCTTCTTTTGATTATCGTAGATGTCCTTTAACAAATCCGAAAACTTCTTATTCCCAAATATTTCTGAATCAAATCCCATAACAATAAATATCCCTATTCGTCAATAATGTCTTGAATATCATACCAGTCTAATTCTGTTATCTGAGTTCCCTTGTTGTATTCCAAGTATAGTTTACCGTAGATGTCCTTTATCTTTGAAATTACACTAGTGATATACTGTGACTTGTATCCCGTTCTTTCTCTTATCAGAATGTATATTGCCTTCTTGTTGTAGTTTTCTATGTTCTCTCGTGTCTTGAATAGATAGATAACAGAGTCTGCAATTTGAATGTCTCTTTGTTTTGTAAATATCAGGGGAAGAAACTTTTCCATTATGTCAACAAACATATCCATGAAGTCTTTTTGTTCGTCAATGTATTCACTACGAACTTGCTCATTCATTATGTTTCTTTCTATATCAATAGTATCAATACTATACTTGGCTTTGTATTGATAGTAGTTTTTATTGTTCTCCGCTATGAGATAGTTTTTTGCAACTATTGAAAAGTATGAGAATGCCTTTCCACTTCCTTTGTCATACTTACATATTTTCTCATGTAGAAAAGTTACAACCTCGTGTTTTACATCTTCATGAGGAACATCAAAGTTGTAAAACTTGAATCTGTGTATCATGATTTCAGCGAGTTTGTAAAATGCCCCGTGAATTCTTGTTGTATAGATTATGTTTCTCTCAACTGGATCTTCACACTTGTTATATTCTACAATAGCATTCTCGGTGTCTTCCGTAAAATACACGTTCTGTTTTTTCTTCTTCTTTATTTCCGTTTCCATTAAAACTCCGAAGTAATTGTAGAACGTGCAGACATCACTCTTTCTCTTGCATCTTCGAGTTCTGTATTTTCAAAGTCAAAGTAAGAACCTATATCATTCATTATCTTTTTCAACTCTTTGAAAAAATGACCTACTTCATCATCTGATTCAAAAGCACCACGTCTATCTATCTGTCTCAAATCTGATAGTTTATTCATAACTCTTCGTCTCAATGAAAGAATAAACTCTTCATTTTCCATCGCAGTTTGTTCAAGTGTTTCATACTTTCTATACAAATTGTAGTTTGCATACAAAGAAGCACCCAATACTAAAACTAGTAATACCAAAACTATTTCCATTTAGCGTCTCTCATTTTTTGAAGAGATTA